>CEQT01016940.1_pt1 | contig 53825 bp, 48 predicted proteins | sample 530951 | NCBI WGS metagenome assembly CEQT01 (sample SAMEA2621132, study PRJEB7988) | marine metagenome | biome: marine biome (ENVO:00000447); feature: surface water layer (ENVO:00002042); material: "saline water (ENVO:00002010), including plankton (ENVO:xxxxxxxx)" | depth 5 m
CTCTTTTTCCCGATAAATCTGCGCTACTCGCCCGCGTAAACGGGGACCCGGGGTCCGTGCAAGCAATACGGCTTGCGCGTTAGTCGAAAAATCGGCTTGCCGTGTGTTTTCCTTTCGATAAAGTAGGAAGCACTTCGAAAATTTCGCTGCGCGAATACTTTATAAAGACTAATTATGTGTTGATTCTGCGCGTTATCTAATCTGTTAGCACTCTAGTCACGGAACAGGACTTCGCTTGATGACTCAAAAAAGAGCAAAGAAGCAACAAAGAAGAAAAAATAAAGGGAAAATTGATTCCCATAAAAAGGAAGGGACTAAGCTAATTGCACCTTTCAATCAAATCCCAAACGCAAGTCATATGTCATGGATGAACGACAGATTACCCTGCATGATTTGGGCTGGATTACTGATTAATGGGATAGGTAGAGAGCCATCAATTGAAGTTTTCAGACAAATCGGTCTTCACGTTGGTAATCTATTCTGTGAGATAGCAGACAGAGAATGCAATTTACCACGCGTAGGGATATACGGTTTGTCTACTCTAGAGGCTGACTTGCAAGATAAGTTTCTTGAAGTGCTTTTCAAAGAGGAGAGATCTTCTGAAGCTTTAAAGTCTCTTATGTTATTTAAAGACCTACCTTTGCTCGATAAATGGAAGGGGTATCTTGGAGAGATCTCGGGAGATGAAGATGAGCTCTGGACGAAATTAGCAGATGCAGTAGCAATGCTCTTAGATCACCAATCACAAGAATCTACTGACTGTCGCTGGGCTTACATGATACCTATTGTTAATTCTGGAAAGTTTCATCTTCAAACGGAGGGGCAATATAGAGAATATACAGAGTACCCGAATTACGAAGATCAACGAAAGGTTAGACCATCTATTCGTGCTACCGAGATGCAGTTTGGCGGAGGTATGATGAATGGTGACTACTTTCAAGGAAAAAAGGTATGGTCAGAAAGTTTCTGGAAAGAATGTAAAGACAAAACTGTGTGTTTTGCCCCGGCGCCTGAAGGAAGTAGTATTGATTTTGACTTAGTTAAAACAGTCGCTTCTGTTCGAGATATTTGGGGTGAATTGTCGGATCACTTTGTGGTAACAGATAAATTTACTCATGTTCAAGCTAAGCGTGATGCATCTTTTGGGTTTTGTTTTTACGCTCTTACCTTGACGCAAGAAGGTTTGGCGTCATCGGGGAAGCTGCTTACTGCAAAGCTGGCTATAAGAATGTTGGCTGAAATATATATTACTTTTAAGTACTTAATTAGTGTTGGGGATGCAAAGCTTTGGAATGTTTATAGAAGTTATGGCTTGGGACAAGCAAAACTTACATTTTTAAAGCTAGATGAGATCCTAGAGGATAGGCCGGGCTACATTAAAAAGGAAAATGTTGAGGCGCTTGCAAATGAAGATATCTATATGGACTTCCAAGATATCGACTTAGGTAACTGGGCAAAAACAGATTTACGAAGTATGTCTCAAGTATCTGGTTGCAAGGATGTATATGACGCTTACTATTCTTGGCCTTCCTCCTATGCACATGGTCAATGGTGCGCTGTAAGGGATGTGGTTTTTACCACCTGTTATAACCCGCTTCATCGTCTTCATCGAGTCCCTAGGCCCTCGCCGCGATATGAGGATGGTGCAGAAAGTGATCTTATTTTGCTATTTAATAAAGTTTTAGACTTGCTAAATGATGTCTATCCAAAATTTGATAAAAGGGCAGAACTTGTACATAAGTCTGAAGGCTAGTGCTAACAAGGCGTTGCTATCGGACAAATTGTACAGATCAAGTACTCACCTTACACGGGGCCCGTTCAGGGGCTGCGTAAAGCATCACCCCTGATCGTAATGCCCGCCAAGCGCAAAGATATAAATGGCTTTCTCATCAAACCGGTAAATCAGGCGATCCTTTTGTGATATGCGCCGTGACCATAGGCCGGAGAGGTTGTGTTTGAGGGCTTCGGGTTTGCCGATGCCGGCTGAAGGGTCGTCCGAACGGAGCATGTCTTTCAGTACCTTGCACAGGGCCTTGTGCAGTTTTTTGTCCTTTTCGCGCATGGCTTCATACGCTGCCCAGGTATTGCCTTCAAATACCAGTGATCTCATTCATCTGCTCTTCAGTCGGCGTGTAGCCTTGGCCGCGCTGGTGGGTCTCAAGCGAGGCGGCGATCTGCTGCATCAGGTCCTTGCTTTGCAGCACGTGCAGGGTTTCCTGTTCACGCTCCCAATCATCGGCGCTGACAACCACAAAGGCGTCGCCAGCACGGCGGGTTACCTTGAGCGGCTCGTGCATGCTAACCACCTGTTCTACAAGGTTTTTCAGGTTATCCCTGAATTTGTTTACGCTTACGGTATCCATAAAACTGCCTTTATGTACGGAAATGCCGTACGACTATATGCCAGAATCGCCGCTCAAGCCAAGTGTGGAAAGTGCTCGCGTACCAACCAAATCACGACCAAATCTACTCCCAAAGTATCATTCGTACCCCCCGATCCCGGTGTTTAACTGAGTCCGTCGGTTCCTGCCGACGCTGTAAACCCACGCAATAACAAGAGGATCGACCCATGTGGACTAAACCCAGCTACACCGACCTGCGTATTGGCTTTGAAGTCACCATGTACTTTGCCAACCGCTGAGTACCGGGCGCCCCGGTTTCCGGGGCGTTTAGGCACGCTGGCCGAGGACAGATCCCATGCATGTACAGATACTTGGTTCAGCTGCTGGCGGTGGTTTTCCGCAGTGGAACTGTAACTGCCGCAACTGCGACGGCTTGCGCCGTGGCACGCTGAACGCGAAAGCGCGTACCCAATCTTCCATTGCCTTGTCGGATGACGGGGTGAACTGGATTCTCTGCAACGCTTCCCCCGACATTCGCACCCAGCTGGAGCAGACGCCTGTGCTGCAACCGGCGCGGGCGGTGCGTGATACGGCGATCCGGGCGATTGTGTTGATGGACAGCCAGATTGATCACGTGACCGGGTTGCTGACCCTGCGTGAGGGTTGCCCGCACGAGGTCTGGTGTACCGATATGGTCCATGAAGACCTGCAGGCCGGCTTCCCGCTGTTCCCGATGCTGAGCCATTGGAACGGTGGTTTGCAGCGCCGTCGGATCGGGCTGGGCGAGCCGTTCCGTATTCCGGCCTGCCCGGCGCTGGAGTTTTTGCCGATTCCACTGCGCAGCGCGGCGCCGCCGTATTCGCCGCACCGCAACGACCCGCACCCCGGCGACAACATCGGCCTGCTGGTGCGCGACACCAATACCGGCGGCGTGCTGTTTTACGCACCGGGCCTCGGCCAGCCGGATGACGGGTTGCTGGCGACCATGCGTGATGCCGATTGCCTGCTGGTGGACGGCACCTTGTGGCGTGACGACGAGATGGCCTTTGCTGGTGTGGGCGACAAGCTCGGCAGCGAGATGGGCCATCTGCAGCAGAGCGGGCCGGGCGGGATGATCGAGCTGCTGGATGCGCAGCCGGCCAGCCGCAAGGTGCTCATTCATATCAACAACACCAATCCGATCCTGGACGAGGACTCTGCCGAGCGCGCCGAACTGGTGGCCCATGGCATCGAGGTCGCCCATGACGGTATGCAGATCGTTCTGTAAGGAGGCCGCCATGCAGCGCGAGCCGATGAGTATTGCCGAATTCGAGCAGGCCCTGCGCGACAAGGGCCGCTACTACCACATTCATCACCCGTTCCACGTTGCCATGTACGACGGCAGCGCAACCCGCGAGCAGATTCAGGGTTGGGTGGCGAACCGTTTCTACTATCAGGTCTGCATTCCAGTGAAGGACGCGGCGATTCTGGCCAACTGCCCGGACCGCGACACCCGCCGCGAGTGGATTCAGCGCATCATCGACCACGATGGTGAACCGGGCAGCGAGGGCGGTATCGAGGCCTGGCTGCGTCTGGGCGAGGCCGTGGGGCTGGACCGTGAGGTGCTGCTGTCGCAGGAGCTGGTGCTGCCAGGCGTGCGCTTTGCGGTGGATGCCTACGTCAACTTCGCCCGCCGGGCCAGCTGGCAGGAGGCGGCCAGTTCGTCGCTGACCGAGCTGTTTGCCCCGCACATTCATCAGTCGCGGCTGGACAGCTGGCCGCAGCATTACCCGTGGATTGATCCGACCGGGTACGACTACTTCCGCAAGCGTCTGAAAGAGGCCCGCCGCGACGTCGAGCACGGCCTGCGCATTACCCTGCATCACTACACCACCTGGGAGGCGCAGCAGCGCATGCTGGAGATTCTGCAGTTCAAACTGGATGTGCTCTGGAGCATGCTCGACGCCATGACCATGGCCTACGAGCTGGAGCGCCCGCCGTATCACACGGTCACGGCCGACAAGGCCTGGCACCGGGGGATCGCGCTATGAGCCCGGTGGTGCGTGATAACACGCCGGTGCTGCGCCCCGGCTTTCGTCTGCAATGGGAACCGGTGCAGAACAGCCACGTGCTGCTCTACCCGGAGGGCATGGTCAAGTTGAACGAAAGCGCCGCCGAAGTGCTGTTGCTGGTCGACGGCAAGCGGCCGGTGGCTGACATCATCGACACCCTTTCCGACCGTTTCCCCAATGTGCCTGGTCTGGACGAAGACGTTCTGGCCTTCATCGAGGTGGCCCATGCTCAACACTGGCTCCACATCCGCTGAACAGGGGCCACCACTGTGGCTGCTGGCCGAGCTGACCTACCGCTGCCCGCTGCAGTGCCCGTACTGCTCGAACCCGCTGGAGTTTGCCAACCACAAGAGTGAGTTGAGCACCGCCCAGTGGATCGACGTATTCACCCAGGCGCGAGCGCTGGGCGCGGCGCAGCTGGGCTTTTCCGGTGGCGAGCCGCTGGTACGAGAAGACCTGCCCGAGCTGATCGGCGCGGCGCGCGAACTGGGTTTTTACACCAACCTGATCACCTCCGGCATGGGGCTGACCGAGGCCAAGATCGAGGCGTTCCGCGAGGCGGGGCTGGATCATATCCAGATCAGCTTTCAGGCCTCCGATGCCGAGATCAACAACATGCTGGCCGGCTCGCGCAAGGCGTTCGAGCAGAAGCTGGCGATGGCGCGGGCGGTCAAGGCGGCGGGTTACCCGATGGTGCTCAACTTCGTGACCCATCGGCACAACATCGACCAGATCGACCGCATCATTGAGCTGTGCGTGGCGCTGGAGGCCGATTTTGTCGAACTGGCGACCTGTCAGTACTACGGCTGGGCGCATCTGAACCGCGCCGGGCTGCTGCCGACCAAGGCGCAGCTGGACCACGCCGAGGAGGTCACCAATGCGTGGCGCGAGAAACTGGCCGAGCAGGGCAACCCGTGCAAGCTGATTCTGGTCACCCCCGATTACTACGAAGAACGCCCCAAGGGCTGCATGAATGGCTGGGGCAATATCTTCCTGACCATCACGCCAGACGGCACCGCGCTGCCGTGCCACAGCGCGCGGCAGCTGCCGGTCAGCTTCCCGAGCGTGACCGAACACAGCCTCTCACATATTTGGTATGACTCGTTCGGCTTCAACCGTTTTCGCGGCTATGATTGGATGAGCGAGCCGTGCCGGTCCTGCGACGAGAAGGAGAAGGACTTCGGCGGTTGTCGCTGTCAGGCGTATTTGCTGACGGGCGATGCCACCCAGGCTGACCCGGTGTGCAGTAAATCGCCACACCATCACAAGATTCTGCAGGCCAGAGCCGAAGCAGAGCAGCCCCAGCCGGGGATAGAGGAGTTGACCTTCCGCAATGAACGTACCTCGAGGATCATCTGCAAGGCCTGAGAACCCCGTGCCCGGCCGTTGGTCGAGCGACTTCAGTGCAGCGCAGGCGGTAGCCGCCAGCGCTGATTACAGCGACCTGTGCTGCGCCGATGGCGCGCTCTGGTGGCTGACCTTTCGCCCGGAGCAGGGTGACAGCGTGCTGCAGCGTTGGCAGGACGGCGTCACCCGCACCGTCACACCCCAAGGCCACTCCGTGCGCAGCCGCGTGTATGAGTACGGCGGCGGCAGCTTCTGTGTGCTGCCCGGCGAGTTTGAACCCGACTGCCTGCTGGTGTTCGTCAACGAAGCCGACCAGCAGCTGTATCTGCAATGCCCGGAAGGCCAACGCCTTGAGCCCCTGACCCAACACCCCGAGTGCCGCTATGGTGGGCTCTGCGCCGACCTTGCCCGCCGCCGCGTGCTGGCGGTGGAAGAGGCGCATCTGCCGGGGCGCGTGGAGCACCGGCTGGTCGCCATCGGGTTGGACGGCTCGCGTCAGTTGCTCGCCAGCGGCGCCGACTTCTACCACAGCCCACAGGTCAGCGACTGCGGCACCCAATTGGCCTGGATTGAATGGGATCGCCCCGACCTGAGCTGGACCCGCACCCGCCTGATGCTGGCAACGCTGGCGGCCGACGGCAGCGTCGCGCAGGTGCAGTCGCAGGCAGGAGCCGATGAAGCGCTGCAGCAGCCACGCTTTGATCTAAAAGGCCAGCTGTGCTGCCTGTCTGATCGCAGTGGCTATTGGGTGCCGTGGCTGTTTGCAGCTGACGGCCCGCGCAAGTTACCGGCGATTGCCGCCGACCACGCACCTGCGCCCTGGCAGCAGGGCAGCAACACCTGGCTGCCGCTGGAGGACGGCTGGATGGCGCTGAGCTGGAGCGAGGCCGGATACGGCCATCTGGCGCTTCGCCATGCGGTCAGCGCCGAAGAGCGGCGGCTGGCGCATGCCTACAGCCGCTTTCGGCACCTGTGCAGCGACGGCAAGGCGCTGTATTGCATTGGTGCCTCGCCCAGCTGCACCGCCGCCATTCTGCGCATTGAACTGGCCACCGGTGAACTGACCCGCCTGCTGGGCGAAGACAGTGCGCTGGACGCCGCCGATCTGTCGCGCCCTGAACGGCTGCTGTATCTGAGCGCAGGCGGCGAGAGCGCCCACGGCTTTTTCTACTCGCCGCGCAATCACGCCCAAACGCTCAATCAACCGCCGCCGCTGCTGATCTTCACCCACGGCGGGCCAACCTCGGCCTGCTATCCGGTGCTGGATAACCGCATCCAATTCTGGACCCAGCGCGGTCTTGCCGTCGCCGATCTGAACTACCGCGGCAGCACCGGATACGGCAGGCCCTATCGCCAGCGGCTGCAGGGCAACTGGGGCGTAACCGACGTGGAAGACGTGCTGGCGGCGGTCGACTATCTGAGCCAGCAGGGCAAGGTTAACCCCGCGCAGGTATTCATTCGCGGCTCCAGCGCCGGTGGCTACACCACCCTTTGCTCACTGGTGGCCGGGGCGGGGCGCTTCCGCGCCGCAGCCAGCTTGTACGGCGTGAGTGACCCGCTGCAGCTGCGCGCGGTGACCCACAAGTTCGAGGCCGACTACATCGACTGGCTGATCGGCGACCCCGATACCCAGCCAGAGCGCTACGTCGAGCGCTCACCCCTGGCCCAGGCCGAACGCATCCGCACCCCGGTGATCTTCTTCCAGGGCCTGCGCGACGCTGTCGTGCTGCCCAGCCAGACCGAACAGATGGTCGCCGCTCTGGACGACAACGGCGTGCCGGTGCACTGCGTCACCTTCGCCGACGAACGCCACGGCTTTCGCAAGGCCGCGCATCTGGCGCAGGTGCTGGAAGAGGAGTTGGCGTTTTATCAGGCGTGGTTGTAGCGCGGGATCGGGAAGGTCGAACTCCCGCTCGACCAGCGGCCTATGGTGCAACACCGTGGCCGAGTTGGAACTCGGCCTTCCCGGTTTGCGCAATCCCGTGTCACCGTGCCTGGAACGGGGCAGGTTTCGGGAAGGTCGAGCTCCCGCTCGACCAGCGACCTGTGGTGCAACGCCATGGCCGAGTTGGAACTCGGCCCTCCCGGGTTGCGCAATCCCGGATCACCGTGTCTGGAGCGGGCAGGTCTTGGGAAGGTCGAGCTCCCGCTCGACCAGCGGCCTATGGTGCTACGCCATGGCCGAGTTGGAACTCGGCCCTCCCGGTTTGCGCAATCTCACACCACTGTGCCTGGAACGGGGCAGATCTCGGGAAGGTCGAGCTCCCGCTCGACCAGCGACCTATGGTGCAACGCTGTGGCCGAGTTGGAACTCGGCCTTCCCGGATTGCCCGAAGGCAAGCTGCCGCGTTTAGCTTGGCGCCGACGCTAAACCCGCCGTCATCCTCGCGCAGGCGAGGATCCAGTAAAGGGTTTGGTATGCCGTTGGGTGATTTTCCAAAGCGCTGTTTTACGCGCTTGAGTCTTTAGCAACTTCAGGGTTTAGCCTGCATTCCCAGTCAGGCGTGAAGGATGCAGAGCATGGAACACAGCAGCGGGGCGGTCGCCATAACAGAGCAGCATGTGCTGCCGTTCGTGATTGTTGGCGCGGGGCAGGCGGGGTTGGCTGCCTCGTATGCGCTGCGCGAACGGGGTATCGAGCACCTGGTGCTGGACGCCTATGCCGAGGTGGGTGACAGTTGGCGTCGCCGCTACGCCGGCCTGCGGCTGTTTACCCCGCGGCAGTTCAGCAGCCTGCCGGGCCTGCCGATGGCAGGTGATGCGGCGAGTTACCCGGACCGGGACGAGTTTGCTGATTACCTGCGGGATTACGCGCGCTTGTTTGAGCTGCCGGTGTGCAGCAATACGCGGGTGACTCGTTTGACGCGTGATGCGCTGGGGCACTTTGTGGTGTCGCTGGACAGCGGCGAGGCGTTGTTAGCGCAGCAGGTGATTATCGCGGCCGGTGGCTTTCAGCAGGCGGTCGTCCCAGCGCTGGGCGGTGGGTTGGATTCCAGCGTGCTGCAGCTCACGCCGGATACCGTTGGCGACGGCAGCACTTTGCCAGCGGGAACGCTGCTGGTGGTTGGCGACGGTGCCAGTGGGCGCGATCTGGCCCGGCGCTACGCGGCCTCGCACCGGGTGTTGCTGGCTTGCGGTAAACCGCGTCGGTTGTTGCCGGAGCGGTTGTTCGGGCGGTCGATCTGGTGGTGGTTGCAGCGACTCGGCCTGATGCGCGCTTCGGCTGATAGTGTTATCGGGCGACGGATGCGGCGGATTGATCCGTTCCCGAATCGTCACGCGTCGCTGGCCGATCTGCAGCGTTTGGGCGTTGAGGTGGTGCCACGGTTGGCGAGGGCCGAGGGGCGGCAGGTTGGCTTTGTTGACGGTCAGCAGCGCGAGGTCGATGCGGTGATCTGGGCGGTCGGCTATCGCGATGCGCTGGACTGGTTGCAGGTGCCGGGCGCGCTGGATGAGCTGGGGCAGGTGTTGCAGGCTGAAGGGCTGTCGCCGGTCGCGGGGCTCGGCTGGCTAGGACGGCCCTGGCAGCGCAACCGCGCCTCGGCGCTGGTGATGGGCGCGGGTGCGGACGCCGAGTGGCTGGTTGAGCGGATGCTGGCTGCTCCGTGCTAGTCTCGCTGCGTTGCCAATGAAGCGAACAAAAGGAGAGGTCTGTGAGCACGTTTTCCCCTGTGCAGTGGTGTCTGAAGGCGTCGGTCGATGTGCCGGCGATGGAGACGGCCGACGACTGGCTGGCCAACTGGCGACAGCTGCCGTTGGATGAACTGTCGCCGTTTGCGCTGGCGGTGATGGGCGGCTTTCAGGCTGATCGTGCGGCCTGGGCGTTCAGCGCCGGGTACGAAGCCGCGCTGCGGGCGATGTTTCCGCAGATCAGCGGCGGCGGGCTGCATGGCTTCAGCCTGAGCGAGGAGGGCATTCGCAGTCCGCGTGATTTGCAGACCCTCTGGCAGGCCGACGGTGCCAGCGGCATTCGCCTGAACGGTGCCAAGGGATGGGTGCCGATGCCTGAACATTGCGAAGCCTACTTTGTGGTCTGCCGTGCCAGCGGGGCGGAAGGGGCTCTGAGCGTGGTGCGTATGCCGGCCACGGCAGAGGGTGTCTCGATGAATCCGCGTAACCCCGCAGCCTTTATGCCGGAACTGCCGGCGGCGCGCATGCAGCTGCAGGATGTGGTGCTGGATGCCTCTGCAATGCTGCCGGGTGATGGCTGGACCGATTACGCCAGACCCTTTGGCGCGCTGGAGGAGCTGTACGTCAGCGCCGCGCTGATGGGGTATCTGGTGCGCGAAGGGCGTGCCCGTGACTGGCCGCAGGCGCTGCTGCGGCAGATGCTCGCGGCGATCACCTTGCTGGAGCGCATCGCTGCCGAGGCGGGCTCGAACCAGAGCATGGTCTTGCTCGCGGGGGCTACTGAGTGGGTGCGCACCTTGCTGACGCGAGCAACGGCGCAGTGGGCCGAACAGCCGGATGATGAGGCGGGTCAGCGCTGGGTTCGCGATCAGACGGTGCAGCGTATGTGGGCCGCGTCTGGCGCCAAGCGGGGAGACCGCGCCTGGCAAGAGCTGACAGGTGAGTGATGATGTTGACGGCCCGTGAGGTGTATCAGTTGTTCCGCGATGTGGCGCTGGAGCAAAAGGTTTTGCGGCTGGACAGTGGTGCGCGTTGGGATGCCGTTGATACGGGCGCAGTACACGTCTGCATTGATGCGCATCGTATTGTGCTGTTCAAGGAGGCTGGTGAGTTGCATCACTGCCTGGGTTGCGAGCTGGACGACGGCCGTGCGGTCGGCCAGGAGGCGTGGAACAGCCCCGGCACTGACCCGCTGGAACTGCTGAGTGTCTGGGAGCGAGCGCAGTTATTGAAGGCATTGCAGGCCTGACTGGCGCTGGTGGCTGGATGACATCGGAGGAGGGGCATGAAACAATTCGCGCCCCACTGTTATGAGTATCCTGTCGTGCCCCGTCTTTCCGTCGAGCAGCTGTCACAAGAATGGAGTCTGTTGAACCAGCGGTTCAGCGCGCAAAGTCGCCGTTTTGTGCTGAGCTTTTGTACTCGCCATGCTGTTGATCTGACCGAGCAGTTTTATTCCGAGATGCTCGCAGACCCTGCCGCAGCGCTGTTTCTGTCCCATGATCAGGTACAGGGCCGTTTGAGCCAGTCGATGCGTCGCTGGCTCGAAGGCCTGTTTGATGCCGAGGCGGAGGGCGGGCTGGCGCGGATCATCGCCGAGCAGAAGAAGGTGGGCGAGGTGCATGCCCGCATCGACATTCCGGTGCATCTGGTATTGCGCGGCGCGCGCTGCCTGAAAGACCGCTTTATCGAGCTGCTGCATGAAGACCGTGAACTGTCAGACCGTGATCATCTGGATGCGGCGCGCCTGATGTCGGATACGGTCGATCTGGCGATGGAGATCATGAGCCACGCTTACTCCGCCTCCCACGATCGCAACTCCCGTAATGAAGAAGCCTACCGGTTGTTCTCGGTAACGCAGAACATCGCCGCCGAGAAGGAAACCCAGCGGGCAGCCCTGTTTGATTGGGAGAACCAACTGATGTTTGATCAGGCGGTCGGGCAGCCGGGGGCGCACTTGCCGCGTATCCTGGCTTCCGAATTTGGCCTGTGGTTCCGCCACAAGGGCGCGCATGCCTTTGAAGGCTCCCGTGAGGCGGGGCAGATCATCGAGGCGATGGAGCAGATTGATGACGTGATTCTGCCGCTATTTGATGGTGACGCCGAAGAGCGCATCGCGCGCCTGCGCGAGCTGCGGGAGACGGTGAAGTCGATCCGTTTCAACCTGGATAACCTGTTCGAGCAGAACAACGCGCTGGAGGCCGGCCGTGATGTACTGACGCGCCTGCTCAACCGCAAATTCCTGCCGGTGGTGCTCAACCGTCAGGTCAGCCATGCGCGTACCCACGGCACGCCGTTCTCGGTGCTGGCGCTGGATATCGATTACTTCAAACGCATCAACGACAGCTTTGGCCACGATGCGGGAGATCGGGTGCTGCAGCAACTGGCGACGGTGCTGGTCAACAGCAGTCGCGCCGGTGATTACCTGTTCCGCCTGGGCGGTGAAGAGTTTCTGATGTTGCTGGTCGATACTGACCTCAATGGTGCGCGGCGCACTGCCGAGAAACTGCGCGCCAGCGTGGAGCGGGAAGTATTCCGCCTGCCGCAGGAGCGTACGCTGAACGTGACTTTGAGTGTGGGCGTGGCCTGCTTCAATGGCCACCCTGATTATCAGCAGTTGATGCGCCGCGCCGATGAGGCGCTGTACGCCGCCAAACATGGCGGGCGCAATCAGGTGGTTGTTGCCGAGTAGATAACCTCAGGCTGCGGTTACGCGGACCTGGTCCAGCAGCCGTTGCAGGCAGGGGTTGGGGTTGTCTGGATTCCAGTACAGCCCCTGTTCAATACGGCTGGGTTGGCGCAAGGGAATGAATACGCTGCCCTCAAGCTGCATGCGCGCCATGGAGGCGGGCACCAGCGCCACCCCAAGGCCGCTGGCGACCAGGTTGACGATGGTCTGCTGCAGATGGGTTTCCACTCGGATTTCCGGCTGAAAGCCTGCGCTGTGGCAGCACTGCATTACCGCTTCATGCAGTGCCGGCGCGGTGCTGCCGGGGAAGCAGATAAACGGATCTGCGGCCAGCTCGGCCACATCGACTTCGCGCATGCCGGCCAAGCGGTGATTGGCTGGCAGCACCGCGCAGAGTTTGTCTTCATACAGACTTTGGTAGCCAAGGCTGTGACGTACCGGCAGTGGAAAGCCCAGCCCAGCGTCTACCGCGCCAGAGAGCAGCGCCTGCTGCAGGTCTCGTGGCAGGGTTTCTTCCAGCCGTAGGCGCACATCCGGGTAGTGCTCGGCAAAGCGGGAAACCAGTTCGGGCAACAGATTCCAGGCGGCGTACATGGTGAAGGCAATGCGCAACTCGCCTTGCTCCCCTTGGGCTGCGGCGCGGGCTGAGGCGCTTGCCCGTTCCAGGTCGGTCAGCAGGCGGCTGATATCGCGCTGAAACTGAACGCCCGCCGGGGTTAGCGCCACGCTGCGTGAATGACGCCAGAACAGTGGGGTGCCGACGCTGTCTTCCAGCGCCGAGATCTGCCTGCTGAGCGGTGGCTGAGTCATGTTCAGTTGCTCGGCGGCGCGGCTGAAGTTCAGGGTCTCGGCCAGGGCGATGAAGCTGCGCAGTTGCTGCAGAGTCATGATCTATCCATTTTTGGTATCAATAAGTGGTTTAAATAGCATTGGACGGTATTGTTTTCCAGCCCTAGTCTGGGCGCCTTTCTCCAACTGTGGTTGCTCCGATGCTCGCCGTACTCAATGTGTTACTGCCCATCTTTGCCCTGATTCTTGCCGGTTACCTGTGTCGCCGCACGGGCTGCCTGGGCGAGACTGCAGCCTCTGAATTAAACCGTTTTGTGGTCTGGCTGTGCCTGCCTGCGCTGTTGTTTCACACCACGGCAACAGCAACGCTGGATGAGATTTGGCATCCGGGATTTATTGCGGTGATCAGCATCGGCTCGTTGGCGGTGTTCTTCGCCACCCTGCTGTATCGCCTGCGTGGGCGTGAGCTGGCTGACGCCAGTATTGATGGTTTGAGCGCGGCGTATGCCAACACCGGATACATCGGCATCCCGTTGTGTGTGCTGGTGTTGGGGGATGACGGCCTCGCGCCGGCCTTGATCGCTTCGCTGATTGTGGTGTGTGTGCTGTTTACTGTCGCGGTGGTGCTGGTGGAGGTGGGGCTGCAGCGCGCCGGCTCGCCCCTGCGGGTGTTGGGCAGAGTCACCCTGGCGCTGGCAAAGAATCCGCTGGTGGTGGCGCCGCTGCTGGGTGGGGTATGGAATCTGTCTGGTTTGCTGCAGCCGGTGGCGATGGCGCGGTTTCTGGAGTTGCTGGGCGATGCCACCGTGCCCTGTGCGCTGGTCTCGCTCGGCCTGTTTCTCGCCCAGCCGCAACCGGCTGCACCGCGCGGTGCCGCTGGCCTGGTGCTGATCAAGCTGATCGTGCAGCCCGCTCTGGTCTGGGGGCTGGCGATGTACGTTTTTCATTTGCCGCCACTGTGGGCCAAGGCGGCGCTGCTGCTCAGCGCGCTGCCGACGGGCACCGGGCCGTTTATGCTGGCTGAGTTCTATGGGCGTGAGGCTGCGGTGGTGGCGAGGGCGGTGCTGTGGTCGACGCTGGGGTCGCTGGTGACGTTGTCGGTGTGTTTGTTGTGGTTAGGGTGAGGCTGGCCCCGGGTGGTTGACTGACATGTACAGATCAGCCCAGGCGGGGTTGGACTGCTCGATCAGGTTGAGTTTCCACTGGCGGTTCCAGTGCTTTAGCTGCTTTTCGCGGGCGATTGCGGTAAGCATGTCTGCGGCTTGCTCGAAGTACACCAGGTGATGGACCCGGTAACGCTGGGTAAACCCCGGTACCAGGTCGTTCTTGTGTTCCCAGATGCGTTTGATCAGGTTGCTGGTGACGCCGATGTAAAGGGTGCCGTTGCGCTTGCTGGCGAGGATGTACACGCAGGGCTGTTTGGTCATTGGGGCGCTTCTCTTGGTATGGGGCAGGGCAGTGTTGGCTGATGTCTTCGCGTGACTGGATCCCCGCCTGCGCGGGGATGACGAGGAGTTTTGGGCTGCCAAGGGGGCTACTCTGACTCCCGCACATTTCTGACCAGCTCCGGAGCTTTGCTTCGGAAATGCCCGATACATAAACCTTGTCATCCCCGCGCAGGCGGGGATCCAGCTGCGCGCTGGACGTGACCACAGCCTAAGCCACAGGCACAGTGATGACTCTGGCACTTTTCAACCAATGCGATAGGGTTGGCACCTACTATCTGCTTTACTGAACGCAGCTCGTTTAGCTCGGTTCTGCCAATAACAAGAGAGCACCCCAATGCCCGCCTTACCTCGCCTGATCAACGCCAGTGGTCAGCCCTGCTATGGCCTCTTCCCCGACGGGATAGAGGAAATCAACTACCTCGATTTTGACCTGCGCACGGTGATGGACAAGCCGCGTTCGCGGTTGGCCAAACGCTTTGGCGCTAATCAGTTTCAGTTCATCAGCCTGCTGAGCCCGGAGCTGATCGTCGGTGTGGCGATTGTTGATCTGAAGTGGGCCAGTAACGCTTTTGTGTACCTCTATGACCCGCGCACCCGGCGCTTTGACGAGTTCAGCTTTCTGCAGCCGCTGGCGCGCAATACCTACATCGACCCGCGTCCGGGCGACGGAGCGGCGCTGTTTGCCAAAGGGACGAATCGCATCAGTGTGGATGCGGGTAGCGAACCCGGTGTACGCCATCTACGGGTTGAGCTGTCCGGTGGTACGCGGATTGACGCGCGGATTAATGAGGCGCCCGGCCAGCAGCCGTTGTCTGTGTGCACCCGGGCCGGTTATGCCGGCTGGGTGTTTACTCGCAAGACGGCGGCGCGTTGCTGCACTGGTAGTGTCAGCTGGCACGGGCAGCAGTTTGATTTGCGCCAGATCGGCGCGCTGGCGGCGGTGGATTGGACGGCGGGTTTTATGCGGCGGGAGACGTTCTGGAACTGGGGCAGTTTGTCTTGCCGTTTGCCAGATGGTCGGCGGCTGGGCTTTAACCTGGCGGCCGGCGTTAATGAAACCGGGTTTACCGAGAACGGCCTGTGGCTGGACGATCAACTGATCAAGGTCGATATGGTCGACTTTCAGTTTGACCGTGCAGAACCGCTTGCACCCTGGCGGCTGCGTTCTGCCGATGGGCAGGTCGATTTGCGATTCGAGCCAGAGGGGACACGTCAGGAAAAGCTCAATGCACTGTTCCTGGCGTCCAATTTCAAACAGCACTTCGGTCAATACAGTGGTGAGCTGCGCCTGCCGGGCGAGACGCTGAGGCTGGATGGCGCCTGGGGGCTGGTGGAGGATCATTACGCGCGCTGGTGAGCTGCTTCGCTTGTATTGATACCCCCTTAATCAGCGCATCCATGACAGCGGTCGGTGGTTGGAATTGGACGGCAGCCTGCCTATTCTGTCTGCTAAACGAGACACAAGACCCTCAAAGGGCTGCCCATGAAACCCGCACTTCCCGATGGCCTGATCGTCGTCGCCAAGGCTGACTGTCCGACCTGCCGACTGGTCGAGCCGCTGCTGGCCGAGATTGCCGAGGCTGGGCCGCTGACAGTCTATGCGCAGGATTCGGCCGAGTATGCCGCCGACCTGCCGTCCTCCCTGTATGACAAGACGCTCGAACACTCCTTCCACCTTGGCATCGAGTTTGTGCCAACGCTGATTCGCGTTGAGAACGGCCAAGAGGTCGGGCGTACCTACGGCTGGCACAAGGAAGACTGGCGCCAGTTGACCGGTTTGGCCGAGCTGGGTGACGCGCTGCCGGTGATGCGTCCCGGGTGCGGTTCGAAGACACTGGAGCCGGGCGTCAGCGAAGAGCTTGAGCTGGCCTTTGGCGATATCCGCCTGCAGTCGCGCGAGATCGACATGGGCAGCGCCGAAGACCCGATGGAAGCCTGCTTCGAGCGTGGTTGGAGCGATGGCCTGCCGGTGGTGCCGCCGACACCGGTGCGGGTGCTGCGCATGCTCAAGGGCACCAGCCGCAAGCCCGACGAGGTGGTCGGGTTGATGCCGCCGGACCTGGTACCGGTGACCGTCGAAAAAGTTGCGATCAATGCGGTGCTGGCCGGTTGCAAGCCGGAATACATGCCGGTGCTGCTGGCCGCGCTGGAAGCGGCCCTGACCGATGCATTCGGCCTGCACGGGCTGATCTGCACCACCATGTTCGGCAGCCCGATGATCGTGGTCAACGGCCCGGCTGCGCGCGCCATCGGCATGAATTCCGGCGTCAACGCGCTGGGGCAGGGCAACCGCGCCAACGCCACCATTGGCCGCGCGCTGCAACTGATCATTCGCAATGTCGGCGGTGGTCGCCCCGGTGAAATCGACCGCGCGACGCTTGGTAATCCCGGCAAGTACAGCTTCTGTTTTGCCGAGGCAGAAGACGCCGACTGGCTGCCACTGGCGCAGGAGCGCGGCATCGAGGCCGGGCGCTCGGCGGTGACCCTGTTCCCCGGTGAGGGCGTGCAGGGCATCGTTGATCAGAAGTCGCGCGACCCCGAATCGCTGGCGCGGTCTTTTGCCCTGTCGCTGCGCACGGTGGACCACGCCAAGCTGGCGATGGCCGGTGATGCGGTGCTGGTGGTGTCGCCCGAGCATGCGCGGGTCTTCATCGAGGCTGGCTGGTCGAAGCAGCGGCTGCGCGACGAACTCGAGAAGCTGTTGCTGGCGCCCGGTGCCGAGCTGGTGGCCGGTGCCGGTGGCATCGCCGAAGGTATTCCCGAACGTTTCAAGGATCAGCAGGTGCCCAAGTTCCGTCCGGGCGGCTTGTTGATCGTCAGGGCTGGCGGCACCGCCGGTCTGTTCTCCGCCATTATTGCCGGCTGGGCTGCGTCAGGCCCGGTCGGTTCGTCTCCGGTAACACGTGAGGTAACGTCATGAACCACAGCATTGTGCTCGATCCGACCGCGGAACGGGCGCCGGCGCAGCGTGCGCGTCTGGCCCGTCCCGCCAGCCTTGAAGGCAAGGTGGTCGGTCTGCTCGACATTTCCAAGCCGCGCGGCAATGTCTTCCTCGACCGTATCGAGGAGCAGCTGGCAGCCATGGGTATTGCAGTGAAGCGCTATAACAAGCCGACCTTCACCCGCATTGCCCCAACCGAACTCAAACAGCAGATGGCCGCCGAGGTGGATCTGCTGGTGGAAGGTCTGGCCGACTGAGGGTCTTGCACGTCGTGCTGTATGCATGACATCGCAGACCTGGAGTCACGTCAGATCCCGGGAGTAGGGGTTGCCTCCAGTGAATTTGTACAGGCCGCGGCGTTGCAGTCGAAGGCCCTTGGCTTTGATCCGGCCATGGTCTTTGTTCCGCATCCGATCCAGGACCGCACCGACGATGAAATGCGCGCGCTCGCCGATGGCGCGCTGGCAGAAATTCTGCGCCTGCTGCAGAGCGGCGACGCAGACTGAGCCGCAGGTGGCCGCATGACGGCCGCCATCAACCGACCACCAGCGGTCGACCGGGTTCTGGCCTGGCCGCTGGTGCAGCAACTGATTGCCGATCACGGCCGCGCGCTGGTGCTCGATGGCGTGCGTGCCGCGCTGCGGCGCTGGCGCGACGGCGCGATCAGTGACGATGAGGCGCTGGTACATTGGCTGCGTCAGCACCTGCTGGCGACGCTGGCACCGTCCATGCGCCCGGTGTTGAATCTGACCGGAACCGTGCTGCATACCAACCTGGGCCGCGCGCCGTTGCCGCCGGAAGCGGTGGCAGCGATGAACGCGGTCGCGCTCGGCGCGAGCAATCTGGAGTTCGATCTCGCCAGCGGGCAACGTGGCGACCGTGACGATCACGTCGAGCAGTGGATCTGCCGGCTGACCGGCGCCGAGGCCGCGACCGTGGTCAACAACAACGCCGCTGCCGTGTTGCTGGTGCTCAACGCGCTGGCGAACCGCCGCGAGGTGGTGGTCTCGCGCGGTGAGCTGATCGAAATCGGTGGCTCTTTCCGCCTGCCGGACATCATGGCCCGCGCCGGCTGCAAGCTGCGTGAGGTCGGCGCCACCAACCGCACCCACCCGCGCGACTACAGCGAAGCCGTTGGCCCGCGTACTGCGCTGCTACTCAAGGCGCACACCAGCAACTACCGCATCGAAGGCTTCAGTACCGCGCTCAGCGAGGCGCAACTGGCAGCGATTGCCCGTGAGCATCAGGTGCCGCTGGCGGTGGATCTGGGCAGCGGTTCGCTGATCGACCTGCAGGCGCTGGGTCTGCCGGCCGAACCGGTGGTAGCGCAGGTGCTGGCCCAAGGCGTCGATGTGGTCACCTTCAGCGGCGACAAACTGCTCGGCGGGCCGCAGGCCGGCATCATTGCTGGCCGTGCGGACCTGATCGCACGTATTCGCAAGAGCCCGCTGAAACGTGCGCTGCGCTGCGACAAGCTGACCCTAGCCGCATTGGAAGCGGTGCTGCGCCTGTATGCCGATCCGGACACCCTGGTGCAGCGGGTACCGACCCTGCGCCTGCTGACCCGCAGTGCCGAGTCGATTCAGCAGACCTGCGAGGCGCTGCTGCCCGATTTGCAGCGCTGGGCAGGGGAGGGCTTTGCGGTGGATGTTTGCGCGGTAAGCAGCCAGATCGGCTCCGGTTCGTTGCCGCTCGACGTGCTGCCGAGTGCGGCGCTGCGTCTGTGCAGCACCAGTGGCAATCGGCGTGAGCGCAGCCGCGCGCTGCGGCAGTTGGCAGAACGCCTGCGACAGTTGCCGCAGCCGGTGATTGGCCGGATTGCCGATGACAGTCTGCTGCTCGATTGCCGCTGTCTGGAAGACCCGCAAGCGCTGCGTACGGCGCTGGGAGCGGCTGGTTGATCATTGCCACCGCCGGGCACGTTGACCACGGCAAGACCTCATTGATTCGTGCCCTGACCGGGGTAGATACCGACCGGCTGGCCGAAGAAAAGCGCCGCGGGCTGACCATCGAGCTGGGCTTTGCCTGGTTGCCGAGCGAGACCGGCGAGCCGCTGGGCTTTATCGATGTGCCCGGCCACGAGCGCTTTATCGGCACCATGCTGGCGGGCGTTGCCGGGGTGGATATGGCGCTGCTGGTCGTAGCGACCGATGACGGCGTGATGCCGCAGACCCGCGAGCATCTGGCAATTCTGCAACTGCTGGGCGTGCGCGAGCTGGGGTTGGTGATCAGCCGTTGTGATCTGGTGGACGACGCTCAGCGCGAGCGTGTTGTCGAGCAGGTGCAGGCGCTGGCCGCCGAGGCGGGTTGGGCCAATGCGGAGGTATGGCGGGTTTCCAGCACCAGCGGGCAGGGCATTGACGCGCTGCGTCAGGCGCTGCAGCAACAGGCGGAACAGCGCGAGACGCGGCCAAGCGACAGCCCGGCGCGCTTCATGATCGACCGCCGCTTCAGCATCGCTGGGGCGGGCTGTGTAGTGACCGGCACCCTGGTCAGCGGCCGTCTGCAGGTGGGGCAAAAGCTCTGGCTGCATGGGCAGGAGGTGCGGGTGCGCAGTCTGCAGCTGGCTTCCAGCGAGGTTGCCGAGGTTCATGCCGGACAACGCTGTGCGCTCAATCTGGGCGGCGCGGTGTCGGCTGAACGGCCCCAACGCGGGGATTGGCTTTGCGAGCAGGTGTTGCCGCTCAGTGATCGGCTGGACGTTAGCCTTACGCAACTGCCGGACAGCCATTGGCACCGTGGCGTGCTGCAGTTGCATCTGGGCACGGCGATCCATTCGGTACGGGTGGTGCTGCTGGATGAGGCCGCGGGGCTGGCGCAGTTGATGCTGGAACAGCCGGTGTCTGCGGTTTGGGGTGATCGCTTTATCATCCGCGACCCGGCGGCCAACACCACGCTGGGCGGTGGCCGGGTACTGGACCCGCAGGGCATCGGTCGTGGTCGCAGCAAACCGCAGCGGCTGGCGTTGTTGACTGCATGGTCGGTCGCCAGTACGCCGGGTGAGCTGATCACGGCAGCGCTGCAGCGGGGCGCGGTGTCGTTGCCCGAACTGGCGCTGAAATTGAACCTGTCGGCCGAGCAATTGGAGCGGTTACTTCCTGACGATGGGCTGGTCATGCTGGCGGCTGCAGGTGAGCGGGTTGCGCTGACCGAGCAGGTTTGCCAAGCGCGCTGGCAGCAACTGGCTGCGCGCCTGGCCGATTGGCACCAGCAGCACCCTGAGTTGCTTGGGCCGGGGGAAGGGCAGATTGGGCTGGTGGGCTGCTTGCAACTGCCGTTGCCGCTGGCCCGTCAACTGCTGCAGCGCTGGCAGACCGAAGGGCGGTTGCAGCGCACCGCATGGGCACTGCACCTGCCGCAGCACCGGCCGCAGCTGCAGCCGGGTGATGCCGAGCTGCTGGCGCGGGTTGTTAATGAACTGGCGCCATGCGGCTTGCGCCCGCCGATTGTCGGTGAGCTGGCGACCGCGCTGGAGATGGAGCTGGTAGCACTCAAAGCCTTCTTGCTGCGCATGCAGCGCTCTGGCGAGTTGATCGCGGTGGCACCCAACCGTTATTACCTGCCATCACAGGTGGAAGGGTTAGTAGCGGTAGCGCGGCAGTTGGTGGCAGACTCGCCGTCCGGCAGTTTCAATGCGGCCCAGTACCGTGATGCCTCGGGCATCGGCCGCAACCTGACCATTCAGGTACTGGAGTATCTGGATCGCGCGGGCGTGACCCGCTTTGTGCGCGAGCAACGTTTTCTGGTGGCTGGCTGAGCCGGCTGCTGCAATGGATGGACATCGTCCCCGGTGGGGCGCCCGGACTTCAACTCCGGTGAGATGCGCAACGCGCGTCTGGTGGGTTCGACTCCCATGTCCTTCCGCCATCCTGCTCCGTCAGGGCGATCAGCCCTGGCTGTCGTAGCGCATGCACAGTTCGGCATGGCCGGTGTGCTCGTCCACTTGCTCGGCTGTGATCTTGAATCCCTGGCTTTGGTAGAACCCGACGCTGGCGTGATTGGCCTTGTAGACGGTCAACTGCAGTGACCTGCGCCGCCGCTTGGCTTCCTCCAGCAGTCGATAGCCGATGCCCTGGCCCTGACAATCAGGTGCGACAAACAGCGCTGCCAGGCAGTCGTCCACCAGACAGCAGAAACCGTTAACCCGGCCCTGATGCTCCTCCAGAAAACACTCCGAAGCAGGAATGTAGAGCGTGCGCATGTCCTCCAGCCGTGCCTGCCAGAAGGCCGGTTCGACAAAGTCATGCGCCTTGATTGAGGCGGCCAGCCAGATGTCGGCAAGCTGTTTCGTATCGTCCTGACCAGCGGCTCTGATCATCTTCCGCGCTCCCTGCAACATGTTGAGGCGGCGATGCTACCTGAGCAGCGCCAAGGCGCAAGGCGGAGCAGGCGTCGGCTGCTGCTACGCCTGTCTCCTTGTTATAGGTATGCTCTATAAGGCTCTTTGCTTTAAGTTAATTGTGCCAATCGAATCCCGTGCTTAACTTAGTGGCAGGTGACAGACAGTACGAGAGCGGAAAGCTCGGCTGGTCTGCGTAGTCCCGTAACACCCTACCTGACGCGGAGATACACACATGAGCGATAAGAAAACAGGCGGCTGCCCGGTGATGCATGGTTCCGTCACCAAGCTGCACGGCCGTGGCCAAACCAACAAGGATTGGTGGCCGAACCAACTGAATCTCAGCATCCTGCATCAGCATAATCCGTCCTCCGACCCTATGGCCGGCGAGCTTGATTACGCTGCCGAATTCAAGAAGCTGGACCTGGCAGCTGTCAAGCAGGACCTGACTGCCCTGATGACCGATTCCAAGGACTGGTGGCCGGCTGACTACGGCCACTACGGTCCGCTGATGATCCGCATGGCCTGGCACTCAGCCGGCACTTACCGTACTGCAGATGGTCGTGGTGGCGCCTCCACCGGCAACCAGCGTTTTGCTCCGCTCAACAGCTGGCCGGATAACGGCAACCTGGACAAGGCCCGCCGCCTACTGTGGCCGATCAAGAAAAAGTACGGCAACAAGCTGTCCTGGGCTGATCTGTACATCCTGGCCGGAAACGTGGCGCTGGAGTCCATGGGCTTCAAGACCTTTGGTTACGGTGGTGGTCGCGCCGATATCTGGGCGCCTGAAGAAGACATCTACTGGGGCGCCGAAGACGAATGGCTGGCCACCAGCGACAAGCCCAACAGCCGTTACTCGGGCGACCGGGAAATGGAACACCCGCTGGCCGCTGTACAAATGGGCCTGATTTACGTCAACCCGGAAGGGCCAGATGGCAAGCCTGACCCGCTGGCCTCGGGGCGCGATATTCGCGATACCTTTGAACGCATGGCCATGAATGACTACGAGACCGTGGCGCTGACCGCCGGTGGTCACACCTTTGGTAAAACCCACGGCGCCGGCGATGCGGCACTGGTCGGGGTCGAACCGGAGGGCGGTGAGCTGGAGGCCATGGGCTTTGGCTGGCTCAGCACCCACGGCAGCGGCAAAGGCCGTGACACCATCACCAGTGGCCTTGAAGGCGCCTGGACGCCCACGCCGACCAAATGGGACATGAGCTACTTTGACGTGCTGTTCGGCTACGAGTGGGAACTGACCAAGAGCCCGGCGGGCGCCCATCAGTGGGCGGCCAAGAACCTGGCCGAGAAGGACCACGCTCCGGATGCCGAAGATGCCGGCCAGCGAGTGCCGATCATGATGTCCACCGCTGACATGGCGATGCGCGAGGACCCGGCCTACCGCAAGATTGCCGAGCACTTTCACAAGAACCCCGAGGAGTTTGCGGACGCCTTTGCGCGGGCCTGGTTCAAGCTGACTCACCGTGACATGGGGCCCAAGGTCCGTTATCTCGGCCCGGAAGTACCGGCCGAAGACCTGATCTGGCAGGACCCGGTGCCCGCGGTCGACCACGAGCTGATCAACGCGCAGGACATCACGGCGCTCAAGGCCAAGTTGCTTGCCTCCGGGCTGAGTGTGGCCGAACTGGTGTCTACTGCCTGGGCTTCTGCCTCAACCTACCGTGACTCCGACAAGCGCGGTGGTGCCAACGGTGCGCGTATTCGCCTGGCGCCGCAGAAAGACTGGGAGGCCAACCAGCCGCAACAGCTGGCCAAGGTGCTCAAGGTGCTGGAAGGTATCCAGAGCGACTTTAACGCCGCGCAATCTGGCAACAAGCAGGTGTCGCTGGCTGATCTGATCGTGCTGGGTGGCGCTGCGGCCATTGAGAAGGCGGCGCAGGATGCGGGTCACAGTGTCAGCGTGCCCTTTGCGCCGGGCCGTACCGACGCGACGGACGAGCAGACCGATGCGGACTCCTTTGAGCCGCTCAAGCCCGAGGCCGATGGCTTCCGCAACTATCGCCGCACCCGTTTCAGCGTGGCCGATGAGGAAATGCTGATCGACAAAGCGCAGCTGCTGGGCCTGAGTGCACCGCAGATGACGGTGCTGGTCGGCGGTCTGCGGGTCTTGGGAGCAAACCACGGTGGCAGCAAGCACGGTGTGTTTACCCAGCGCCCGGGCGCCCTGAGCAACGACTTCTTCGTCAATCTGGTGGATATGGACACCGTCTGGAAACCCACCGCTGACGATGCGGACGTATACGAGGGCCGTGACAGCCACAGCGGTGAACTGAAGTGGACCGGTACCCGTGTTGATCTGGTGTTTGGAGCCAACTCGCAGCTGCGAGCCCTGGCCGAAGCCTATGCCCAGGATGATGCCGGCGAGAAGTTCGTGAAGGACTTTGTCGCGGCCTGGAACAAGGTGATGAACGCCGACCGCTTCGACCTGGCCTGATCAGGCCTGTGCACTGACCCTCGGGCGCCGTAATGGCGCCCGAGGCGTTTGAGCGGCGCCGTTTTTTGAATCAGCTTTGTGAATGGTTTTCCATAAGAGTGAATTTCGGCACTAAGACGCAGTGCTTTTTGTCTCCCTATGCAGTCACCCGAATAGGTGGCAAAGCAGCGCTATAAAGTGTTTTGCACTCACCTCAGGTCTGGATGAAACGGTGTGGTTTGAGATGCGGAATGAATGTTTATACCGACTTTGAGGTGTTAATTAGCCTGGCTTTGACCATTGGGTTTTATAAGTGACCAATAGGTCGTTTTGCCTTTTTGGCTCAATTTTGAGGCGCTGTCTCAGCGGTTTTTTCGTTGTTGTTGCGGCCTGGCTCTCTACCTATGCTCAGGCCGGATGCGTTGCTGACCCTGGTCGGCGGCGGGTCCTGATTACAACAATACGCGGAGAGCGGTATGACCTTCACACTCGCAAAGCGAGCTGGGCGTCCAGCCTGGCTAGGCGCTTCACTGGCGATTCTCGCCTTGCCTCTGGCCGGTTGTTTGGGCAGCGGTGGCGGCAGCAACGATGATGTGCTGAGCGGTACCTTTGTCGATAGTCCGGTAGCCGGGCTTGATTACCAGGGCAGCCAGACTGCCGCATCTAAAACCGGCGACGGCGGTGAGTTCAGCTACCGCAGCGGTGAAATCCTGACCTTTGCTATCGGCAATCTGGTGCTTGGCAGCGCGGCGGGCGGCCAGCTGTTGACGCCGCTTGATCTGGTAGACGGCGCTGCCGGCGCAGACGATCAGCGGGTCCTCAACCAGTTGATCCTGCTGCAGAGCCTGGACGCCGACGGCAACCTGAACAACGGTATTCAGATCAGCTCGCAGATCCGCGATGAGGTGTCTCTGGTCGCCGGCACTATCGAGTTTGATCAGAGTCCGTCGGACTTTCGCGCAGCCATCGCCGGTCTGATTGCTGATCTTGAGGCCGCTGGGGCCTTTTCCGATACCGACCCACGTGAACGCACTGTAGCGGTGGCGAGCGATGCGCTGGAGCACTTTCAGCGTTCTACGGCTGAGCGGCATCTGGTCGATACCACCGGTGGTGAGTTGCGCGGTTTCGCAGCCACCGATGATACCTGGCAGTTTCTGGGTATCCCCTACGCCAAGCCGCCGCTGGGCGAGCTGCGCTGGCGTGCTCCGCAGCAGGCTGAGCCCTGGGAAGGCGTACGAGATGCTGTTGCCTGGAGCGATCAGGCCGCGCAAAACCCAGCGCTGGAACGCTTTGGTGAAGGTGGCATGAGTGAGGATTCGCTGTACCTCAACGTCACCACACCCAAGGATGCCGATAATCTGCCGGTCATGGTGTGGTTTCACGGTGGCGGCTTTACCGCCCTTACCAGCAATACCAAGCCGTTCAACAACCCTGAGGCGGTGGTCAGCAAGGGTGTGGTGCAGGTGTCGGTTAATCACCGTCTGGGTGCATTCGGCTATCTGGCGCATCCGGAGCTGACTGAAGAGAGCGGCTACAACGGCTCTGGCAACTACGGTCAGATGGATCTGATCATGGCGCTGCAGTGGGTGCAGGACAACATCGCGGCCTTTGGCGGCAACCCGGACAACGTGACGATCTTTGGCGAGTCCGGTGGCGGTCGCAAGGTGCTGTCGTTGATGGCCTCGCCGCAGGCCGCCGGGTTGTTTCATCGCGCGATCAGCCAGAGTGGCACCCTGCGTCCGGACACTCGTACGTTGGCCAATGGTGAGGCGGTTGGCCTGAGCGTGCAGCAGCGCATGGGCGTTGATTCGTTGGCCGAGATGCGCGCCGCGCCCTGGAACGAGGTCGCCGCTGCCGCCACCGGGCTGGAGTACACCAACATCGACAACCACTACCTGCCGATCTCTGAGCGTGCGCTGTTCGAGAGCGGTCAGGATAACGATGTGCCCTTCATGTTCAGCATCAACACCAACGACACCGAAGAGCCAACCGCAAGCGCGATTAACGTTTTTCCCTGGATGGCACCGCTGAAAGCTGAACCCATGTACGCCACCCTGTTCAGTCATCAGCCTGCGGGCTGGCGTCAACGTGGCGTGCAGGCGTATCACGCAGCGGAGCTGGCGTACTTGTTCAACATGCCTGAAAGCGTGGTGACCCATGTACTGCTGGGGTTGGTGCTGGACCCGGCTACTGGACAGCCGCTGGTGATTGGTGATCTGAACGGTAACGGTGTGTCCGGCTCGCGCGGCGATCCTGCGGACATCATGGCATCTGCCGGGTTTGATGCCACAGACGACGAGGTGATCGATCGCATGATGAGCATCTGGACCAACTTTGCCAAAACCGGTAATCCAAGCATCACCGATGAGGTGACCTATCCGGCTTATCAGGCTGAGACCCAGCAATACGTCGAACTCAACAGCGGCGCGGAGATCGGCTCGAATCTGGCCGAACGGCTGCAAGACTGAATCAGGGAGTGATGCATGAACAACGCAATGAGTACCTTCCGAGGGCGGCGCAGCTGCCTGAATCTGGCCATCATGGCGGCGCTGACGGCGCCACTGGCGGGCTGTCTGGGCGGTGGCGGTGGTAGCGATGACGACAGCGCCAGCGGCGTTTTCGTCGACAGTCCGGTGGCCGGACTCAACTACAGCGGCACCCGAACGGCCGCCTCGACCACCAGTGATACCGGCGAGTTTGTTTATCGCGGCTCCGAGACCGTCACTTTTGCGATCGGTGACCTGGTACTGGGCAGCGCGCCGGGCGGTGCGATGCTGACCCCGCTGGACATTGTCAGTGGCGCTGTGGACGCCAGTGACCAGCGCGTTACCAACATGCTGGTGCTGTTGCAGACGCTGGACGCCGACGGTGATCTGAATAACGGCATTCAGCTGACCGAACAGATCCGCAGCGCTGTGTCCGCTGTGGCAGGGCAGATTGAGCTTGATCAGAGCGCGGCTGAGTTTCGCACGGCGATCGCTGACCTGATCGACGATCTGGAAGCGGACGGCGCGTTTTCCGATACCGACCCGCGCCCTCGGGCCATCGTTGAGGCGGCTGATGCGCGTGCGCACTTTGCTCGTTCCAGCGGGCCGCGCGTCGAGGTGGACACCACTGGCGGTACGCTGCGTGGGTTTGAGGCCAGTGCCGATGCCTGGCAGTTCCTTGGCGTACCTTACGCCAAACCGCCGCTGGGCGAGTTGCGCTGGCGCCCGCCGCAGGCTGCCGAGCCTTGGGAAGGTGTTCGCGACGCGGTGGACTGGGCTGACCAGTCAGCCCAGGACTACACCTTGGAGCGCGTCAACGAAGGGGGCATGAGTGAGGACTCGCTGTACCTGAATGTCACCACGCCCAAGAATGCCGACAACCTGCCGGTAATGGTCTGGTTCCACGGCGGTTCTTTTGCGATCTTGTCGGCCAATTCCAGCCAGTACAACAACCCGCAGGGGCTGACTGAGAAGGATGTGGTATTGGTCACCGTCAACCATCGACTTGGACCATTCGGCTACATCGCCCACCCGCTCCTGACTGCTGAAAGCGGCTACAACGGTTCGGGCAACTACGGCCAGATGGACCTGGTGATGGCACTGCAGTGGGTGCAGGACAACATTGCTGCTTTTGGCGGAGAACCGGGCAATGTGACTATCTTCGGACAGTCCGGTGGCGGCGGTAAGGTTTACTCGCTGATGAATTCACCTCAGGCCATCGGTCTGTTCCACAAGGCGATTGTGCAGAGTGGTTTTGCGCCGCTGGACACCACGGGTGAGCCCGGTGACTCGCTGGCCGAGTCGGAGGCCATTGGCGCGGCGCTATTTGCGCGTGCCGGGGTGGAAAGCCTGGAGGAGGCCAGAGCTCTGCCCTGGACAGCCTTTGCCAAGGCGGATCTGGACAATAGCATCCCGCGTCAGACCTATCGCCCCAACGTGGACTATTACTATCAGCCCAAAACCTACTACCAGAATGTACTCGACGGCATGCCCAGTGATGTCCCGCTGATGGCAGGCGTGACCAATGGTGACTACACCACGCTGCGCGCTGCCATGCCGATCTGGTTGCAGCAACGCTCGGCGCGCTATGAGTCCGACCAGTTCATCTATCGCTTCAGCCGGGTGCCGCCGGGCTGGGCGGAGTTGGGGCTGACCAGCTGCCATGGTTGTGAACTGCCGTATCTGTTCAACTACCCGGCAGCGATGGTGCAGAACTATCTGTTGGGCCTGGTGCTGACGCCGCAGGGGCAGCGACCGCCGATAGGCGACCTGAACGGCAACGGTGTGAGCGGCACCCAGGGCGATAGCGCGGATATTTATGCATCAATGCGCTATGGGGCGGTAGATATGGCGGTGGCTGAAGAAACCTTGCTGCAGTGGACCAACTTTGCCAAGACCGGCAACCCCAGCACGGATGCCATCAGCTGGACGGCGTACACTCTGGATAACGACGCATTGATGGAAATGGGCGCGGACGGCACGGCGCGTATGGTGACGGGTACCACTGAGGCCCCGTAGCTAGCAGTTGTGAGAGATTGGCCTCGATATCACCGCTGCGGTGCTATCGGGGCCTTTTTTGTTCAGCCCCCGTTTAGCGGGCATCTTTCAGCCGATGCTCCCACAACCGCCGTGCCAGGCGGCGCATGTTGGGGATGTCGTCGGTTTCGTCGAGAATTGGCTTACCGATCAGGGTTTCCAGGATGTCTTCCATGGTCACCAGGCCGCCCCAGCTGCCGAACTCGTCGTAGACCAGGCACATGTGCTGCTGCTCGCTCAGCATCTGACCCATCAGGGTTTCGACGTTGAGTGAATCCTGCGCCACCTTGACCGGTTTCATCACCGAGCTGATGGGCGCGTTCTGGTCCTTGGCGGCCAGAATGTCGACGCGAAATATCACGCCGAGCGGGGCTTCTTCTTCGCTGATCACCGGATAGCGCGAGAACTGGCTGTCCTGCACGCGCAGCAGCGCGTCGCTGATGCTCTGCTCGGGCGACAGGCTTTCGCACACCGTGCGCGGGGTCATGATGTCGCGCAGTCGCATGTTGTGCAGTTCCAGCACGTTGCTGATCATGCGCTGTTCGTCTTCATCCAGCTTGTCCAGTTCGCGGCCAAGCAGCGCCAACGCCTTGATCTCCTCGCGCACATCGTGTTCGGGCGCCTTGCCGCCCAGGCCGCGGGTGACCAGGTCAGACAGCAGGATGAAGGGCTTGAGCACGGTGATCATGCTGCCCAGCAGGGCGGGCAGGGCAGGTGCCAGTTTGGGCCAGTAACGCGCGCCCAGTGTCTTGGGCAGAATTTCCGACAACACCAGAATCAGCAGGGTCATGATGGCCGACGCAACGCCGAGGTAGCCGTCGCCAAACACCAGGGTGACCTGTGCACCAACACCGGTGGCGCCCACGGTATGGGCGACCGTGTTGAGCGTCAGAATCGCGGCCAGCGGCTGATCAACGTTTTCTTTCAGGTGGCGCAGGCGGTCGTAGAGTTTGGGTTTATCGGCTTTTTGCTGGGCAATGAAGCTGGGCGTCATCGACAGCAGGGCGGCTTCCAGAACGGAGCAGAGAAAAGAGACAAAAATGGAGAGGACAGCAAAGGCTATCAGGAGAGACATGAGGAACTTGTGTGGCCAATGAAGAGCGAAGTATAAGGCGCGCGCCCGGCTGTGCAGTGGCGCAGCTGATTCAGAATGTTTCCAGCGGTCGCCAGCCAAGCGGTGCGCACCGCTTGGCAGGGGCGAGGATCAGAACGCCTGGCTTGCCTCAGTATCAGCCAGCCGCTGTTGCTGGCTTACGTGCTGCGCCCGGCTTGGGTGTTACAACGCGTTGGCCGCGTGCAGCGCCGCAAAGGTATCCATGTCGAACACGGCAATCAGGTTCTCCTGATCATCCAGAATCTCGTACATGACGCCCTCAGTACCGCGAATGCTGAACAGCACCAGGGTGCCGCCTTCGCCGCCGCATTCGCGGTGCGGGGTAGTGTCCGGCTGGCTGATGGTGTAGCTGCCGGTGGGGCGAACTTCCTTGAGGTCGCCGTTGGCGTGAAACAGGCGGTGCTCGCCGCTGATTACGAAGGTGTGGTTTACCGCGCAGTGGCGGTGCAGCACGATCGGGTCGTTCTCATGGAAGTGGAACAGCACATCGACCAGCTTGTTGGGGCGGTCGACACTCAGCACGCAGTAGTCGAAATTGTCGAAGCCAGGTAGTTGGCTCCAGCGGATGTGGTTCAGGTCCAGATTGTTCACGGTGACGTCCTTTGTTGTTGTGGTGCTGCTGGTTTAGCGCTGGGGTGCCCAGTCGCTGACGATGACATTGTCGGCGCGCTTGGCTCGCGCGGCCTGCTTGCGTGCGCGGATGGCATCCACGCACTGATCCTCGTTATTCAGAATCACGATGCATTCCAGGCACTGGATGCACTCGTCGTAGTCGATGGCGCCGCTGCGCTTGATGGCGCCGATCTCGCATTTGTTGTGGCAGTGCTGGCAGGGTTTGCCGCATGCGTCGATGCGCGTCAGCCAGGAGAACAGCCGCAGCCTGCCGAGGATCGCCAGCCCGGCACCGAGCGGGCACACATAGCGGCAGTAAAACTTGTGCACGAACAGGCCCAGGCCCAGTAGCAGCACGGCGTAGAGCACGAACGGCCAGCTGCGAACGAACACCAGCGTTATCGAGGTTTTGAACGGCTCCACCTCGGCCAGCCGCTCCGCCAGTGTCAGCGAGTAAAAGGCAGTCGGTATCAGGCCGATCAGAATCCCGTACTTGAGCCACTGCAGGCGGTGGTGCCAGCGTTCGCTGATTTTCCACTGGCGCAGGTGCAGTTTCTTCGCCAGCCAGCTGACCATCTCCTGCAGCGCGCCGAACGGGCAGAGCCAGCCACAGAACAGGCCGCGCCCCCAGAGAAACAGGCTGACAAAGGTGAAGGTCCAGAGGATGAAGATCACCGGGTCCATCAGAAAAACGGTGATGTCAAAGCCGTGCCAGAGCGCGAGCAGCAGCGTGAAGATATTGACTACCGAGAGCTGGCCCTGGGCGTAGAAGCCGATAAAAAACAGGGTGAACAGCAGGAAGCCGGCACGCAGCAGATGGAAGCGCTCAGGGTGCCGGCTGATACGGTGCTGGCGGATAAACAGCACGGTAACCAGCGTCAGCGAGGCCAGCAGCAAGCCAATCTGCCAGAGCCGTTGTTGCCACATCTGCAACCAGATCGGTCTGGGTGCCGGAGCAGCGTCTACGGCCTGCACCTCGAACAGATCCGGCTCCAGCGTCAGTGCCTGCTCAAAGTGAGTTTGCTGCTCGCTGAGCGGGTTGCGACGCAGGGTGACGTTGAGCTGCAGTGCGGCCGGGTCCACCGGGTTGAAGGCGGCGTGGGTCTTGATGCGGAAAATGTTGGCGTGCCAGTCACCAGCGGGCAAGGTCAGCAGCGACACCAGCATCCCGTTGTTGAAGTCCATGTCGTGCAGCTCGATCGCCTTGCCGTGCTGTAACAGGTTGATGCGGCTGGGCGCGGTGGCGGGGATGAAGTCCTCCGGCACATGGGGATATTGTCCGCGCGAGACGACCAATATGGCCTGCTCGCCCGGCAGCAGCTGGCTCTGCAAGTTGTCGAAGGCGTCCGCGCCGAGCAGGTTGCGCCCGGTCATGGGCGTGTTCAGGTAGGCAAAGTACAGCTCGCTGAACGGCAGCTCGGCATCCGCCGCAAAGCCCGGATACAGCACCAGGCTGCTGCCCAGAGCGCTTTCTACTGCTGCGCCTTCAAGCACCCAATGCTGCAGCAGCCCGCGCTGGCGTAACTGCGGCCAGTCGAGCGGCTCGAATAGCTCGGGGCGAGCGATGGCTTGTGGGCCCTGGGCAAAATCGGGCAGCAGGGCTCGCGCGACCGTCATGGCTGACTGCAAGACCGTCTCGTTAAGGATCACCACCGAAACCGTGGCCTTGCTGACGCCATCGATGTAGTCGACCGCAGAGCCGTCGACGCTGCCGCCGTGAATGCTGCCCACCACGATGGGGGTGGCGATGTTGCGGCCGGCGTATTGATCTGTGAAGTCGAACAGCGATTGCTCACCGAGGCCGTGCAGAAACACCGGTTCGTGGTGTTCCTGCACCTTTACGCCGGTCAGCTTGCCGTGCGGCGTCATGCCGATCAGCAGCCGAATGGGTTTGCCGGAAAAGCCCTGCAGGCTGGAGTAGTCGGTAGATTCAAAGGCATAGCCGAGCAGCTGGTCGAGCTGAAAGGCCTGATAAACCGGCGGCGAGCCCTGCTTCTCGACCAGGCGGGTGGCACTGGGAAACAGTTGCTGCACCGCGGTCTGCCAGTCAGCCGTCTCCTGGCCCTCGGCATGCAGAGCGGAGCTGAGCAGACATAGCAGGCAGGCCAGCAGCAGGTGCCGGGCCGTTTGGCGGCGCACAGACATGGCGAATCATCCTTGTTGTTGTGTCTCCATGCTGGCGAGCAGTGGGGTGGCGGAGCCATGCAACTTAGGGGCTGAGCCGTTGCTACTTCAGTCTTAGTTCGCGCTTGGGCGGCTTATAAAGCGAGCCACTTTGGGGTAGTCTGCCGGGACCGCCTGTGCCGCTCTGCAGCGCCCTGTCGAGCCCACAGCATTAAAACAACAACGCGGATGCCAGAGCATGTCCTACGATGTCAGCCAATTGCGCAAGTTTGTTACGCCAGAGATCATTTTCGGCGCCGGATCGCGTAAAACTGTTGCCAATTACGCCTCCACTTTTGGCGCCCGCAAGGTGTTGCTGGTGTCTGACCCGGGCGTGCAGGCAGCAGGCTGGGTAGTCGACGTGGAGCAGAGCCTGCAGGCGCAGGGCATCGACTACGTGCTCTTTACCCAGGTATCGGCCAACCCGCGTACCGAAGAGGTGATGCACGGCGCCGAGGTCTATCGCGCTGCTGGCTGCAACGTGATTGTGGCGATTGGCGGCGGCAGCCCGATCGACTGCGCCAAGGCCATTGGCATTGCGGTGGCGCATGATCGCCACATTCTCGAGTTTGAAGGCGTGGATACCATTCGCGCGCCCATCCCGCCGTTGATCTGCATTCCGACCACCGCCGGCACCTCGGCCGATGTCTCGCAGTTTGTGATCATTTCCGATCAGCAGGAGAAGGTGAAGTTCTCGATCATCAGCAAGGCCGTGGTGCCGGATGTGTCGCTGATCGACCCGGAAACCACTTCCACCATGGACACCTTTCTGTCGGCCTGCACCGGTATCGACGCCATGGTGCATGCCATTGAGGCCTTTGTATCGACTGGCAGCGGGCCGATGACCGATGCCCACGCGCTCGAAGCCATGCGCCTGCTCAACGCCAATCTGGTCCAGATGATGCGCAACCCGCAGGACCTGGCCGTGCGCGAGCAGATCATGCTGGGCAGCCTGCAGGCGGGGCTGGCTTTCTCCAATGCCATTCTGGGCGCCGTACATGCCATGTCGCACAGTCTGGGTGGCTTTCTCGACCTGCCGCACGGGCTGTGCAACGCCATTCTGGTTGAGCACGTGGTGGCCTTTAACTTTGACGCCGCGCCGGAGCGCTTCAAGGTGATCGCCAATGCGCTGGATATCGACACCCGCGGGCTGACCACGCCGCAGGTACGCGCGCGCCTGATCCAGCACCTGATCGACCTGAAGCAGGCCATGGGCTTTCATCAGAGCCTGCGCATGCACGGGGTGAGCACCAGTGATTTGCGCACACTGTCGCTGCACGCGATGGATGACCCGTGCATTCTGACCAACCCGCGCGAGTCCAGTCTGCAGGATGTCGAGGTCGTCTATGCCGAGGCCCTCTGACCCGCGCCGGGATGTACTCACCGGGCTGCTCGGGCTGGGGTCGCAGTCTTCGCGCAAGAGCTACTACCCCGAGCTGCTGGCGCGGCTGGAGGAGCTGGAAGCGGAGCGCAACCGCTACAAGTGGTTGTTCGAGAATGCGGTTCACGGGATTTTCCAGGCCAGCCTGGCAAGCGGTTTGAGCACGGCCAACCGGTCGCTGGCGCGGATGCTGGGTTACCAGTCGGCGGCCGAGCTGGTGGCTGCGCGCGGCTCGCTCGGCGGGCAGTTCTTTATTGGTGGCGAGTCCGAGTTTCAGCGTATCCGCCAACAGTTGCTGCGCAAGGGCGAGCTGACCGGCTATGAAACCCGGCTGGCGCGGGCCGACGGCTCTTTGATGGACGTGCGCATGAATATTCTGCTGCGCCCGGATGCCAACGACCACGTGATCGAGGCCTTCGTGGCCGACGTGACCGAGCGCAAGCAGGCGCAGCTGGCCATGCAGCAACTTAACGATGAGCTGGAGCAGCGGGTACAACAGCGCACCCATGAGCTGGAGGGGCTGAACGAGAGCCTGCGCTACGAGATCATCGAGCACGAGCGCACCCAGGGTGAGTTGCGTAAGGCGCGCGATGCCGCCGAGCAGGCCAACCGCAGCAAGGATCGTTACCTCGCTGCCGCCAGCCACGACCTGCTGCAACCGCTGAATGCGGCGCGCTTGCTAATGGCCACCCTGAGCGATGTTGCCTTGCCCGATAGCGCACGGCTTTTGGTGGAACGCTCACACACGGCGCTGGAAAGTGCGGAGGATATGCTCAGTGACCTGCTGGATATCTCGCGTCTGGATCAGCCCAACCTTAAGCCCGAGTACAGCGATTGCAGCGTGGACGAGTTGCTGCAGCCGCTACTCAGCGAGTTTGGCAGTGTGGCCGAAGCTGCTGGCGTGAGCCTGCGCGGTCGCACCTGCGTGCACGCTGTGCACACGGACTTTCGTCTTTTGAGCCGCATCCTGCGCAACTTTATCAGCAACGCCATTCGCTATACCGAGCGCGGTGGCGTGCTGGTGGGCTGCCGGCGGCGTGGCAGTGATCTGTGGATTGAGGTCTGGGATACCGGGCGCGGTATTGACCGGGCGCACTTTCGGCAGATTTTTCAGGAGTTCAACCAGCTCGATATGGGCCGCCCCGGGCAACGTCGCGGCGTGGGCCTGGGGCTGGCGATTGTCGAGCGCATCTCGCGGCTGCTCAAGGTCGAGGTACAGGTGCGCTCCAGGCTTGGGCGCGGTTCGGTGTTCAGTGTGCGTGTGCCTTTGGCCCGGCAGCCGCTGGCCACGCAGCAGCGCAACAGTTTGGGCGCCCATCTGGCGGTGCCTTTGCAGGGCCGCCGCCTGCTGGTGATCGATAACGAGCAGATGGTGCTGCAGAGTATGCAGGGCCTGCTGCAGCAGTGGGGCGCCGATGTGCTGACCGCCGCAGACCTTGAGCAGGCACTGAGTTGCTTGCAGGGGCGAGCGCCGGATCTGGCGCTGGTCGACTACCATCTGGATGACGGCCGCACCGGACTGGAGGCGCTGGCGGCGTTGCGCGAACAGTTTGGCCCAGGGCTGCCGGCGCTGATGATCACCGCCGATCGCACCGAAGACTGCCGCCAGGGCGCGCGGGCGCTGGGCGTTGCAGTGCTCAACAAGCCGATCAAGGCGGGCAAGCTGCGCGCTTCACTGGATACCTTGCTCACGCCCCGTCGCTGATACTCTGCCAGCGTTGGGCGCTAGCGCTAGCGCCTGCGTCTGTCATCTGTCTGTCACCCCAATGCCCGCCAACCAACATAAAAGCTTCATGGCTTTCGGGTCGTGCTGTCATTTTTGCTCGCCATCCTGTTCGGGTTTTTACAACAAACCAAAAAACCTGTAGAGGAAGGAATCGATGTCCATCGAACAACGTGATCAGCTGGTGTATGTCGACAACGGGGCTGGGGATGAGCCATTGAGCACCCGTGAGATGAATCCGCTGTTCTCCAGCGTACTGGAGGCCCGCCTGGCCCGTCGCCAGGTACTCAAGGGCAGTGCCGGCGCTGCTGCGCTGGGCTTCTTCGGTCTGGGTCTGGCTGGTTGCAACAGCGACTCCGACGATGATGATGACGCTGGTGAGACACCGGCTGCTGACCTGCTGGGCTTTTCTGCTGTCGCCATCAGCACCGCCGATGAAATCGTGGTGCCCGAGGGTTACAGCTACCAGGTGATCATTCCCTGGGGTACGCCGATTTTGGGCAGCTTCCCGTCGTTCTCGGTTAACAACACCGGTGATGACCAGGCCGAGCAAATTGGCTCGCACCACGATGGCATGCACTTCTACCCGATCAACGACAGCTCTGAAGATGGCCTGCTGGTACTCAACCACGAGTACGTTGAGCCGCGTCTGATGCACGCCTCTGCTCAAGGTGTTTCGCTCTCCAGTGGTGCCACGCCGCCGTTGGTTGGCGGTCTGCGTCCGGCTGATGAAGTGCGCAAGGAAATGAACGCCCACGGTGTTTCCGTGGTACGCATCGTCAAGGGTGCCGACAATCAGTGGAGCGTGCAGCCCGACAGCATGAACCGTCGCATCACCGCCCTGACGCCGATGGAGATCCACGGCCCGGTTCGCGGCAGCGATTTCGTCAAGACCCTGTACAGCCCCAACGGCACCATGACCCGCGGTACGCTGAACAACTGCGGTAATGGCTACACCCCCTGGGGCACCTACATGGCTGCCGAGGAAAACTGGGCTGGCTACTTCACCAACAAGGGCGATAACCCGCGTGAGCACGCGCGCTACGGGGTGCCGAGCGGCACTGGTCGCTGGGCTTGGGAGCTGGCTGACAACGGCGCTGACGAGTACATCCGCTTTGATGCCAGCATCAAGGCTGCCGACGCTACCGGTGACTACCGCAACGAGCCGGTCTGCTTCGGCTGGATGGTCGAGATCGATCCGTTCGATGCGAGCAGCAACCCGAAAAAACGCACCTCCATGGGCCGTTTTGGTCACGAAGGTGTGGTGTTCGCTCCAGCTGAAGAAGGCAAGCCGGTGGTCTGCTACTCCGGTGATGACTCGCGCTTTGAGTACATCTACAAGTTTGTTACCGCTGCCAACTACAACGCCGCGACTGCCAACGGCAGCATGCTGGACGAAGGCATTCTGTACGTTGCCAAGTTCAACGATGACGGCACCGGCGAGTGGATGCCGCTGGTTTACGGCGAGAACGGTCTGAACGACGCCAACGGCTTCACCAGCCAGGCTGACGTGCTGGTCAACACCCGTCTGGCCGCTGATTTCATGGGCGCCACGCCGATGGACCGTCCGGAGTGGGGTGCAGTTGACCCGGCCAACGGTGATGTCTATTTCACCCTGACCAACAACTCCAACCGCAACGACAGCAACCTGAACGAAGCCAACCCGCGTGCGGCTAACAACCACGGCCACATCATTCGCTGGAAAGAAGACGGCGAGCAGGCTGCGACCACTTTCACCTGGGATATCTTCTTGTTTGCCGGTGACGCTGGCGAGAGCGGCGTGGAGAACAACAAGGGCTCCGATCCGAATGGCAACGACCTGACTGCCGAGAACATCCTCAGCTCGCCGGACGGTCTGTGGATCGACCCGGACAGCCGTGTCTGGATTCAGATGGACAGCGGCTGGGACGACCCCTTCGGCAACTGCGCCATGCTGGTAGCGGACCCGACCACTGGCGATCTGAAGCGCTTTTTGGTTGGCCCGATCGATCAGGAGATCACCGGTATCACCATGACGCCGGATCAGCGCACCCTGTTCATCAACGTCCAGCATCCGGGTGAAGGTACCTCCGGTGCCCAGTTTGCCGGCGGTAGCTACTCCAGCACCTGGCCGGATAACACCCCGTCCACACGTCCGCCGCGCTCGGCGACCGTGGTTGTGTGGAAGAACGACGGCGGTGTTGTCGGTAGCTGATAAGCGTTTTGTTGAGTATCAAACGGGTCAGTGCACAGCGCTGACCCGCCTTTTTATTGGAGGTTTATATGGGTATTGGTGGAATTAGCATTGGCTCGTTGTTGATTGTGCTGGTCATCGTCATGTTGCTGTTTGGCACCAAGCGTCTGCGCAATGTGGGCAGCGATCTGGGCGGCGCGCTCAGCGGTTTCCGCAAGGCTGTGCGTGATACCGAAGAGACCCGCGATGCGCTGGCTCTGGACGCCGCCGAGCAAACGTCCGTACGCGCAGAATCGACCAGCCGTCAGGCCTGAAGGCGAGGTGCAGCATGTTCGGCAATGGCATGACGGAATGGCTGCTGGTAGCGGTAGTTGCCTTGCTGGTGCTGGGGCCCGAGCGCCTGCCCACGCTGGTACGTAGCGCGGGTCGGGCAGTCGGCAAGGTGCGGGGCATGTGGAATGACGTGCAGCAGGAGTTGAACGCCTCCCTGCCACAGGACGAGGTCAAGGAGCTGGCCGACAACGTGCGCGAGCTGCGCGGTAAAACCAACGTTAAACAGTTTGTGCGGCGCCTGGCCGTGGATGCGGTTGATGAGGAGCGCAAACAGGGTTGAGGCGCTTGTTGGCGCCCTCAACCCTGCTTTTTGCTGGGCTCTGTTACAGGGGAGCCGGGCAGGGCGGCATCAGGGACCTCTCGACGTTGCCGGGTAATTCGCCCGCGTTATTGGTATAGGTGCAACCAAACTCAGGGTCGGCTACGGTGGCTGGCGTCAGCCAGTCATCCCCGCCGGGTTTGACCCCGGTTTGCTCCCAGGTCAGCAGGTCGTCCAGGGTTTGCGTCCATTCGGTCATGGTGAAGTCGCAGTGCCCGGGGGCGCGCATCGCACGTTGCACCAGGTTGTCTGCACTGCCTTGGTCTTCAGCCCGCTGGCGATATACCTGCTCCATCAGGATCGGTACGAACAGATCGCCAATGGTGTGCGCGGTCAGTACCGGCACGTCAAACTCGCCGTTTACCTTGGGCACCCAACGCAAGCCGTCGCTACGTAACGCGTTGACACTGTCGACATCCGCATCGGCCTTGAGAATGGCGGCGTTGAAGTTGATTTCGGCGGTGGTCAGTGGCTGGCCCAGCTCCGTCTGGAAGCGGTAGGTCAGATCCTCGGTGTTGATCACGCTCTCCTGGAAGATGCCATCTACCGTGCCGTCCGAGCCGGCAAAGCTTTGCAGCAGATCCTGGAACCCACCGAAGGACAACGGGTAAATCGGCCGCTCGCCACCGCTGAGGTTTTTCAGCGTCTGGTACAACCCAAGCCCCTCGGTGGTCAGGCCGTTGGCATTGGGGTTGGCGTCATAATCCACCCATAGCGCAGCGCGGGCAGCGGCTACCTTGGCGGCGGCATCGGCCGGAGCAACCGGGAAGCTGTCGGCGGGCACACCGGCCAGCGCAAACAGCGACAGGTTGTAACCGCCGAAGTAATTGAACAGCTCGGTGTCGCCAACCACCCCACAGAAGGGCGCTGCCGCCGAGTATTCGACCACGTTGTTGGCGGTGTCGAGGGTCTCGCGTTCCACCGCCGCGGCGGTGACATGGCCGCCCATGGACGCGCCTGTGATGTAGTACTTGGTAGGTTCAGCCAGCGTTCGGCCGTTTTCTGCAGCAATGTCGGTAAAGGCCAGCGCCAGGGCGTTGGTATCCTCCACGCCGGCGCGTACATCATAGAAGTTGGTGCTGTAGCTTGATGCTGCCCAGGCATAGCCGTTGTCGATCAGATACTGACGCATCGGCGGGTTGTCGACGGTCAGCGCTGCACCGGTGCCGCGGTAGCCGTGCGCCCACATCACCAGATAGCCATTCCAGTTCTCCGGTACCTCGACACGGTAGGCTGCGCCGTCCAGCACACCGCTCCAGCGGCTGGTGGTGGTGTAAGGCGCAGCGGGTGCCAACGCGTCGAAGGGCAGGGCGGACTCATCAATGGTGAAGAAGCCCTGGTTGATGCGTACCTGTTGTGGCCGTGGATCAGGATCGTCGCTGTCATTGCTGCTGCCCAGGCAGCCGGTCAAGCCGATGCTGCCGACCAGAATGGCAAGCAGCGTGGGTCTTTTGAGCGGATTCATTATTGTTGTTCTCCGTTGCAAGCTGTTTTTGTGATGGATCTTGCATTTGCCAGTAAAGCGGCCAAGTCGGTACCCGGCAAGCCTCAGGCGTGCCATTCGGAGCGGGTCGTTGTGTCTGGATTGTCAGGTATCACGCGGGGTGATCTCTGTAACCGGGTGGTCACCCATTTGGGTTAGATGTCACGGTTCATGAGGGCTGCAGCCTGGCGACCCCCGTTTGGGTGATGGGGTGACACGGCGATAGCCGATAGCGTCGCCCCAATCATAGGAAGCCTCTGGAATAACCTGTTCAGGGGGGTTGCTGCCTGATTGCAAATTCGTGACAATCGAGCGCAGACGAGCAGCCTGTTGCAGGCTTATAACAATAATTTTGCAAAGAAAGGTCAGTATCTTTTCATCTGCTGACCCGGCCACCCCATGTGGCCAGTTGTCTTTGCCTCGGAGAATGCATGCGCACGGTTGCCCGCCCTTCACTGGAATCTGCTGTCACTATTGTCACCGCCTTGCTGGTTTTGCTGGGCGCCTGGGTGCTGGGCCACCTGGTCTGGGCCGTGATAGCGCCGCAAAGCGTATTGCCTGCCGCCAGCTCCCTTGCCCTGGCAACCGACGCCGACAACAACACCCCGAGCTATCCCGGTTTTCGCGAGCTGGCCCTGCTGTCGCCGCTGGGCCGTGCTGACCAGCAGCGGCTGGAAATCAATGCCCCCGACACCAAGCTGAGCTGGACCCTCAAGGGCGTACTCTCCGATCCCGACCCGGCGCGCAGCGCCGCCATCCTGGTCACCCAGGGCCAACCGGAAAAACTCTATCGCGTAGGCGCCAGCCTGCCGGGCCAAGTGCGCCTGGAGCAGGTATTGCCCGACCGCGTCATGCTGATGCGTGACGGCCAGTTGGAAACCCTGCGCCTCAAACGCAACCAGTCGGCCGGTGCCGGGCGCAGCAACAGTTCGCGGCTGGCCAATCTGCCCAGCACTGACAACAGCCAGACGCTGGCACCGGATGGTGGTCTGGCGCGCATTGATCGCGATGCCTGGCTGAACGATCCGCAACGTTTTATGGAAGTGATCAGCGCCAACCCGGTGATGGTGGATGGCGTGATGTACGGTCTGGAGGTCTCGCCCTCGCGCAATGTGCGTGAGTTCGAGGCGGCGGGCCTGAAGGGGGGGGATGTGATTACCGACGTGGATGGCACGCCGGTATCGCAGATCGAGGATTACCGCGACATTTTGCGCGAGTTGACGGACGCCAGTTCGGTCACGCTCTCGCTGGAGCGTGACGGTGAACCGATGAACATAACGATTACGATGGATTGATACAGATGTCGATGCAGTTTCGGAAGCAGCGGCTGGCGTTGGCGCTGGCATTGGGGTTGGGGGCGCTGAGCGGTCCGCTGGCGGCACAGACCGCAGGGGCAGCGGCAGACGGGGAGGACCTGGTCCTCAACCTGCGTGATGCGGACATCAACGGCCTGATCGAGATAGTCAGCCAGGAAACCGGCATCAACTTTATTGTTGACCCGCGCGTGCGTGGTGAGGTCAACGTGGTGTCTGGTCAGCCGATTCGGCGCGACGAGCTCTACGACATCTTCCTTAGTGTGCTCAAGTCCCAAGGGTTTGCCGCTGTGCGCGGCAGCGACGGGTTGGTGCGTATCGTGCCCGAGGTGCAGGCCAAGGAGAACGAGGTCGCCACCCTTGGAGACAACACGCCCGGTGACGAATACATCACCGAGGTGCTGACGGTAAACAACATGGATGCCGGGCAGCTGGTGCGTATCCTGCGGCCGCTGGTGCCCAAGGGCGGGCACCTGGCTGCGGCGGCCCAGTCCAACTCGCTGGTGATTGCCGATACGGCGGCCAACGTGCGCCGTATCAAATCGCTGATTTCGCGCATTGATCGCGAATCAATGGAAGACTTTGAAGTGCTGCCGCTGCAGCACGCTTCGGCGCTGGATGTGGTGCGCATCGTTCAGGGGCTGGATTCCAATGCCCCGGCCGAAGAGTTTGCCCGCGGCCCCAAATTGATTGCCGACGAGCGCACCAACTCGGTCATTCTGCGCGGTGACCCGGAGGCCCGTGCCGGCCTGCGCGCCGTGGTTCGTCAGTTGGATGTGGCTGGCAACCAGGGCAACACCCAGGTGCATTATTTGCGCTACGCCAAAGCCGAGGAGGTGGCCGAGGTATTGCGCGGCATCGCCGAGGGGCGCGAGCGCAACAACAGCAGTGGCTCGGTGGGTAACAGCGGCATGAGCTCCTCCAGCACCAGTGGCGGCACCAACCTGGCCGAGCAGAACCGGGTACGTATCGAAGCCCACGAGAGCACCAACTCGGTCGTGATCTATGGCCCGGCGGAGCTATCGCGCGAGTTGTCCTCGATTATTCGCCAGCTGGATATCCGCCGCGCTCAGGTGCTGGTTGAGGCGGTGATTGCCGAGGTGTCCTATGACCGCGCCAAGGAGCTGGGCGTGCAGTGGGGCATCGGCAGCGAGGATTCGGGCGTCGGTATCATCAACTTCAACCGCAATGGCAACGGCATCGTTGACCTTGCCGCCGGTGTGAACGCCTTCCTGGAAGGGGACGTGAGCACCCCGCCGTCGCTCGGCAACGGCATTAGCCTGGGCGGTATCGGCAGCATTGGCAGCACCCAGATTGCCCTGCTGGTCAACGCCCTGCAGGGCGACACCGCAAGCAACATCCTGTCCACGCCCAGCCTGCTGACGCTGGATAACGAAGAAGCCGAAATCGTTGTCGGCCAGAACGTGCCTTTTATTGTCGGCCGCTCGGTGGAGGATTCCGGGCAGGCATTTGACACCATTCAGCGTGAAGATGTGGGTATTACCCTTAAGATCCGTCCGCAGATCAACGAGGGCGACGCCGTACGCCTGGAGATTGCCCAGGAAGTATCCCAGATCGCACCCGGGGTCAGCGGCGCGGCAGATATCATCACCAACAAGCGCAGCCTGACGACCCATGTGATGGTCGACGACAACCAGATGATCGTGTTGGGCGGCCTGATTGACGACCAGATGATAGAAACCACCGACAAGGTGCCGGTACTTGGCGATGTGCCGGGGCTGGGGCGCTTGTTCCGCTATGACACGGCCTCGCTGCAAAAACGCAACCTGATGGTCTTCCTGCGCCCGGTGATTGTGCGGGATTCGGCCGTGGCGCAGAGCCTGACCCACAGCAAGTACAGCTATATTCGTGACCAGCAGGTGGCCGAGCAGAATCGTCGCGGGCGCCTGGATGTGGGCGATGGCGTGCCGATTCTGCCTGACTGGAACTACCTGCTGACGCTGCCGCCGCCGTTTGAAAACGCCATGCAGGGTACGCCTCCGGCGAGCATCAGCGCGCCGCCGGCTGCGAGCGGGGACTGATCATGAGCGAGTCGGACATCCTCTCCGAGGTGGCGCCTGCCAGCGCGCCGACCGACACCGGTTACCGCTTTGCCCGGCGGGTCGGGGTATTGACCGGCAGCCTGCGTGACGACGGCCAGATGGAAGTCTTTGTGCGCGCCGACTGCGATCCGCAGGGCCTGCTGGAGCTGCGTCGCCGTTTGGGGCACCCGCTGCTGCCGGTGGTGCTGGACGATGACAGCTTTGCTGCGCGCCTGCGTGATCGCTACGAGCGCTCGGCCAATGACGCCATGCAGTTTGTCGAGGGGCTGAGCGATGATGCTGACCTGCTCTCGGTTGCGCAGTCGCTGGCCGAGCCTGAAGACCTGCTGGAGTCCCAGGATGAGGCGCCGATCATTCGTTTGATCAACGCGCTGCTGTCCGAGGCGGTCAAGGAAAATGCGTCCGATATCCATATCGAACCCTTTGAAAACCGCCTGTCGATTCGCCTGCGGGTCGACGGTGTGCTGCGTGAGGTACTGGAGCCGCCGCGCGCGCTGGCGCCGGTGATCGTCTCGCGGATCAAGGTCATGGCCAAGCTGGATATCGCCGAAAAACGCCTGCCGCAGGACGGCCGTATCGGTCTGCGACTGGTTGGCCGGGCAGTTGATGTGCGGGTTTCGACCTTGCCGTCAGGGCACGGCGAGCGGGTGGTACTGCGTCTGCTCGACAAGCAGGCTGGCCGCCTGGAACTGCGTCAGCTGGGTATGTGCACCGAGCACTACGACGCCATGGAGCGGGTGATCAGTCGGCCCCACGGCATCGTGCTGGTAACAGGCCCCACCGGCTCCGGTAAAACGACGACCTTGTACTCGGCGCTGATGCGCCTGAATGACCGCAGCCGCAACATCCTTACCGTCGAAGACCCGATCGAGTACTACCTCGACGGTATCGGCCAGACGCAGATCAACAACAAGGTCGACATGACCTTTGCCCGCGGCCTGCGCGCCATTTTGCGTCAGGATCCTGATGTGGTCATGGTGGGTGAGATCCGTGACGTGGATACCGTGCAGATCGCCATTCAGGCCAGTCTGACTGGCCACCTGGTGTTCTCTACCTTGCACACCAACACCGCTGTCGGCGCCATTACCCGTCTGCGTGACATGGGCATTGAACCCTTTCTGCTGTCCTCGACCTTGAACGGCGTACTGGCCCAGCGGCTGGTGCGTACCCTCTGTCCGGACTGCCGCGAACCGCATCAGGCCAGTGCCAGTGAGTGCCGGTTGATGGGCGTAGAGCCGGAGCAGCCGCCAACGCTGTATCGCGCGACGGGCTGCGCTGCTTGTAACGGCACCGGCTATCGCGGGCGGACCGGCATCTATGAGCTGGTCGAGATCGACGACACCCTGCGTGGCCTGATTCATGACGGTGCCAGCGAACAGGCGATGGTACGTCATGCTCGACTGGCGCAGATGGGCATTCGTCAGGATGGTCTGCGCCGCGTGCTGGCTGGTGATACCACTCTGGAAGAAGTACTGCGCGTGACGCGGGAGGACTGAGGGTGCCAGCCTTTGAATACACTGCACTGGATGGCACCGGCCGCACCCGCAAGGGGGTAGAGGAGGGTGACTCCCCGCGTCAGGTGCGCAGCCGCCTGCGTGAGCAGGGACTTACGCCGATGTCGGTCAACCAGGTCGCCGAGCGTCAGGCGCTGCTGCGTATGCCGGTTTTTCAGCAGCGCATCAAACCGCTGGAGCTGGCGCTGGCGACCCGGCAGATGGCGACCTTGGCGCGGGCTGGTCTGCCAATCGAAGAAGTGCTGGCTACCGTCGCCCGGCAAAGCGAATCCCCACGGGTACGTTCGGCGCTGACTGCGGTACGCACCCGCGTGATGGAAGGCTTGCCGCTGGCCCACGCGCTGGGTGAATTCCCGTCGGTCTTCCCGGTGATCTACCGCACCACCATTGCAGCCGGCGAACAGGCCGGTCGTCTGGATCTGGTACTGGAGCGGCTGGCTGACAACGTCGAGGCGCAGAACGCCATGCGCCAGAAGATACAGCTGGCAATGTTCTATCCGGCGATTCTGACCTGTGTGGCACTGCTGGTGACCGTGGCGTTGCTGACGTACGTGGTGCCGGAGGTGGTCAAGGTATTTGACGGCATGAACCAGGAGCTGCCGCTGTTGACCCGCTCGCTGATAGCCGTCAGCGACACCCTGCGGGACTGGGGCATTCTCATCCTGCTGGTGCTGGTGGGGCTGGTTTATGGCGCGCGTACGCTGCTGAAAAAGCCGGCCTACCAGCGCCGCTGGCACGACTTTATGTTGCGCCTGCCACTGATCGGCCGCCTGACCCGAGGCCTCAACACCGCTCGCTTTGCCCGTACCCTCAATATCCTGGCCGGTAGCGGCGTGCCCTTGCTCGATGCGCTGAATATGAGTGCCAGCGTGATCTCCAACTTGCCCATGCGCGAGGCCGTGTCTGCTGCCGCCCAGCGGGTGCGCGAGGGCGCCGGGGTAGGGCTGGCGCTGGAGCGCAGCGGCTACTTTCCGGCGATGACCCTCAGCCTGATCAAAAGCGGCGAAAGCAGCGGCACCCTGGACAGCATGCTGGAGCGCGCTGCCGAAACCCAGGAGCGCGAGCTGGAAGCGCGTATCGCGATGGTAATGGGGGTGTTTGAGCCCCTGCTGATTCTGACCATGGGCGCAGTGGTGCTGGTCATTGTGCTGGCCATCTTGCTACCTATCTTTGAACTCAACCAATTGGTGAATTGATGATGTCCCACAAGCAATCCCTGGGCCGCGCGGCGCAGCGCGGTTTTACTCTGATCGAGGTCATGGTGGTCGTGGTGATCCTCGGCATTCTGGCCGCCGTGGTGGTGCCGCGGGTCATGGACCGCCCGGATCAGGCGCGCACGACCAAGGTGCAGAGCGATATCCGCGCCATTGAAAGCGCACTTAACCTGTATCGACTGGACAACTTCGGCTATCCCACCACCGAGCAGGGGCTGCGTGCGCTGGTGCAGCGCCCGACCGGTCAGGATGCGCCGCGCAACTGGCGTGACGGTGGTTATCTTGACCGCCTGCAGCAGGACCCCTGGGGTAACGACTACCAGTACCAGACCCCGGGTCGCGACGGTCGCCTGTTCGACCTCTACAGCTATGGCGCCGATGGCCGTGCCGGCGGTACGGACAACAACGCCGATATCGGCAACTGGAACCTGGACCAGAACCAGAACAGCGAACGTTGATGTCAGCCTCTCCCGCCCGTCGGTCGGCGCCTGCCGCCAGTGCCGGCTTTACCCTGATCGAGGTTCTGGTGGTGCTGGTTCTGATCGGCGTCATTGCGGGCCTGGCGACCCTGTCGCTGGGTAACGGCGCGGAGCGGGAGCTGCGCAAGGAGAGCGATCGCCTGGCCGCGGTATTGCGTCTGGCGCGCGACGAACTCCTGATCAGCGGAGGCAACGAGCGGGCGCTGGGGTTACGGCGCGACAGTTACAGCGTGCTGGATCTGGTGCTGCTGGATGACGCCAGCCGCGAGTGGCGGCCCGTACAGGACCCGCAGCTCGGCCCGCACTGGCTGCCCGAGGGGCTGATCGAGCTGGACTTTGAGGCCGACGAGCAGGCTGGCCGGCTGTCCGGCAGTACCACCTGGACACCCCAGATACGCCTGGGCAATACCGGCGAGATGACGCCCGGGCTGATTGTACTGACGGAAACCAAGGGCGATTTGAAGCGCTATATCAGGACCGACCTGAACGGCCAGATCGAGGTATTCAGTGAACGCCCGTAAGGCCGCCGGTTTTACCCTGATCGAAGTGCTGGTGGCGCTGACCATTCTGGCAGTGGCGCTGGCTGCGCTGGTGAAAGCGGGTAGTGACCATGCACGCAACAGTGCCTATCTGCAGGAGCGTACCCTGGCCCATTGGGCTGGCAGCAACCTGCTGGCCGAGTACCAATCCGGCATGCGGCCCGCCAGCGATGGCGATCTGCGCGGAAATACGACCATGGGGCCCTATCAGTTCGGCTACCAGGCCAGCATCAGCGATTACACGGCCAAGGCGCCGTTTCCGCTGCCGGCGGTCAAGCGTATCGATATTCGGGTATGGCTGATGCCCGGCGGCGAGACTGAACAGCGGGCGCTGGTCAGCGGGTTTGTCCTGCCATGAGGCGGCAACAGGGTTTCACCCTGCTGGAGCTGCTGGTGGCGATGGCCGTGTTCGCGATCATGAGTGTGGTTGCCTATCAGGGGCTGCGCTCGGTGCTGCAGGTGAACGAGGTCAGCCGGGAGCACGCGCAGGTATTGGCTGACCTGCAGGTCAGTTTGAGCGTGCTGGAGCGCGATCTGTCGCAGTTGGTGGATATCCGCGTACGTGACGAGTTTGGCGATCGCCTGCCGCCGTTGCGTCTGGTGCCTGGCTCGGACGATTACCCGCTGCTGGAGCTGGTACGGGCCGGCGCTGGCGGCACCGAGCGTTTGCGGCGCACGGCCTGGCGCTTGACTGAGCGGGGGCTTGAGCGTGATCTGTGGCCCGGTGTGGATATCGCTGATGCCGATAGCCGTCGCATGCAGCCGTTTGCCGAGTTGGTGGGCGAAGAGGAGAAGTTGGGTGTGGACAGCGGCTTTCATTTCATCGTGCGTGGCGCCAGCGGACTGGAGCGGGTCGACAGCTGGCCGCCGGCCGATCAGGACCCGCAGTCCAGCCAGTTGCCGCTGGCCGTTGAGGTGGTGCTGGATTTGCCGCGCCTGGGGCAGATTAGGCGTCTGATTGCGGTGAGCCAATGAAGCGCCAACGGCAGCAGGGCGTAGCCCTGATTACCGCGCTGCTGATTGTCGCGCTGGCGGTGACGGCCGCCGTGGGCATGGCCATGCGCGGACAGGCGGACATTCGCCGCAGCAGCGCCGTGTTCGAGCGCGACCTGTCGCGGGAAATTGCCCTCGGCGCGGAAAAAATGGTGCTGCAGATTCTGGAGCAGGCCGATGGCCCGGATGACCTGATCTGGGACACCTGTCTGTCGCCGGTGTTGCCCTTTGAGGTGGATCAGGTGCAGCTGCAGGCCACGCTGGACGACATGCGTTGTCGCTTCAATCTCAACGCTCTGGCCGGTGGTGACGAACGGCAGTTGGCGCTGTTCGCGCAACTGGTGGACCGGGTCGGCCGTGACAGTGGTGTGAGCATGCCGCCAGGCAGTCAGCTGGCGCTGGCGGTGAGTGACTGGATGGATCCGGAAACCGATGACGCGGTGTATCAGCTGGATATCCCGCCGCGCCTGTCGGCCAATCGCACCATGCTGGTGGCATCGGAACTCAACGCTGTCAGCGGCATGACCAGCGAGGCCTGGCAAGCGCTGGCGCCCTATGTGACGGCCTATCCGTCGGATCAGAGCCCGATTGATCTGGAGCGCAGCAGCGATCTGATGCAGGAGGTGTTTGCCGACCAGGGGGCAGGCGGTGACGCACCCTGGTTCATGCGTCTGCAGATAGTGGCCAGCTTCGGCGAACGACAGTTTTATCAGTGCACACTGCTGGATGCGCCAAATGGCAAGGTAGTGTTGCGCGAACAGACGGCCTGCGAGCCGTGACAACAACAGGAATGCGTGCATGTTGATAGTGCTTTTGACCGCAGTAGCCGCTGCTTCCGAGCAGGACGGGCCATTGTATTGGTGGCGCCTGGGGCGGGAGGGACAACCCCTTGAGCAAGGCTGTGACAGCCTTGGCGTTTTGCGCCAGCGCTTTGCCGCAGAGCGGGTGCGCGCGTTGTTGCCCGAGGGGGTCGGGCTGCACCGGGTGACGCTACCGGGCCAGCGCGCCGCCGCCCTGCGAGCAGCGCTGCCCTACGCACTGGAAGAGCGCCTGAGTCAGGAGCTGGACGACCTGCACATCGTCATGGGGCCCAGACGCAGCGATGGCCGCGTCAGCGCTGCGGTTGTAGAACACAGCGTTATAACCGGTTGGACCGAACGCTTCGCCCAGGCTGGTCTGCGGGTTGAAGCGCTGCTGCCGTTGGCTGCGCTGTACGCTGACCAAGCGCCGAGTCAGGGGCTGCGCCTGCAGACCCTGGACTGGCCGCAGGCGCCGGGCTGGCTGGTCTGCGCCGGTGATGAGGAGCCGGTGTTGCTGGAGCAGGCGCTGCTGCCATTCTGGCTGGGCAACCGCCTGCAGACGCTGGCACCCGAGCAGCGGGTGCTGGAGGCGCCGGCTAGCGAAGTTGACGCCTTGCAGGCGTGCCTGCCTGCCGACACCCGACTGGTAACCGCACCACCCACAGAGTCCGCTGTGAGTCTGCAGCAGCAACTGAGCGCGGCGGCACCTTTCAACCTGCTGACCGGCCCTTATGCGGTGAGTATGGCGGCGCCGCCCTGGCGTAAATTGCGCCCGGCGATGGCCGCTGCCGGTGTGGTCCTGCTGCTCTCCATTGGCTGGCTGGGCGCCGAGCGCGCCGCTCTGGTTGACGAGCGCGACGCCCTGCGCAGCCAGATTGATGCAACCTTTTCCCGTGCCCTGCCGGGCGCACGTATGCAGGACCCGCTGGTGCAGTTTCAGCAACAACTTCAGGGCTCCAGCGGCCAGGTCCAGGCCGGTGCCGGCATGCTGTTGCATGCCTTCTTTGCCAGCGTGAAGGGGCAGGCCGGGGTGGAAATACGCCAGTTACGCGGTAGCGTCGATGCGCTGGATGTCGAGTTGAAGGTGGCCAGTTTCGCCGAGCTGGAAAAGCTGCGGGCGGCCTTGGCGGGCAGCGCGGGTATTACCGAGAGTCTGGAGGGCGCCGACTCGGAAAATGGCGGCGTCAGCGCACGGATACGTATTGCAAGGAGTGAGTCATGAAGGCCTGGTGGGCGGGGCTGGCCGCCAGAGAGCGGTTTATTCTCATGGGTGGCGGCGTGATTCTCGCGCTGATTGTTGTCTGGGTAGCAATTTGGGAGCCGCTGGTGCAGGGGCGCAGTGCGTTGCGGGCCGAGGTGGCACGGCTCTCTGCAGAAGCTGTGTGGATGGATCAGGTGGCCGATGATGTTCGTCGCCGCGCCCGCCTGGCACCTGCGTCCGGTGGCGCACCGGCCCAGGGCTCGGTGCTGACGCTGATCGAGGTGTCCGCCAATGCGGCAGGGCTGCGCCAGGCTCTGACTCGCGTGCAACCCGAAGGTGATGGCGCGCGTCTGAGCTTTGATCAGGTGGGCTTTGATGCGCTGATGAGCTGGCTGGCCGACCTGGAGCTGCGCCAGGGCTTGCAGGTGTCGCAGTTGTCCATCGACGTGGCAGAGGCGCCCGGCCAGGTCGCCGCCCGTATTCTGGTGGAGCGTGGTCAATGAGCGGCTGGATACGAGGCAAAAGGTTGTGGTTGCTGGCGACGCTGGTGTTGCTGGCGACCCTGCTGGCCAATCTGCCGGCCACGCTGGTTTGGCAGTCGTTAAAAGGGCATCTGCCAACCCGCGTCGAGCTGACCGGGTTGCGGGGCACGCTGTGGCAGGGCGAGGTGGCCCGCATGCAGGTCGCCGGCATTGATCAGGGCGCCCTCAGCTGGGACTGGCAGCCGGGTGGGCTGCTGCGCGGTGAAGTGGTACTGGACCTCAGCTGGCAACCACGCAAGGGCCAGGTGCGCGCACTGGTTCGCGCAGGGCTTGGCAGCATTACCCTTGAGCAGGTCAATGGCTATCTCGATGCGGCCAGCATGGCGCAGGTCAACAAGGCGCCCTTTGTACTGCAGGGCGACTGGTTGCTGGATATCAGTGAGCTGCAACTGCAGGATTTTCGAGAAGTAAGCCGGGCGACCGGGCGCATTGGCTGGCAGAATGCCGGGGGCGGCTTACCCAACCCGCTGGCGCTGGGTGACCTGGGTGCTACGTTGAGCCAGGACAATGGCTGGCTGGTGATGACGCTGGCCGACAACGGTGGCCCGCTGGGCCTGCAGGGTACTGCCCGCTGGCAGCCGGCGGCACCATTGAAACTGGATACGCGCCTGCAGGCACGCCCGGAGGCTGATTCCTCGCTCGCCGAGGGGCTGAGCCTGCTCGGGCGTCCGGACGCCGAGGGTTGGATACGCTGGCGGGCTAATTTGCAATGAGCAAGGAGTGGAGTATGGGAGCGGTGGTGCGATCTGCCGGAGTGATGGCATTGGCGCTGGTGTTGGTTGGTTGCGCCGGTAACCGGGTAAACCAGCCGAGTGAGTCGTCGCTGGCTGATCTGCGGGCGCGGCTGAGCATGGGGCAGTGTACGCCGGAGCTGACTGCCCAGGTGATCGCCGCGCAGCAGGCACCGCTGCATCTTGAGGCGGCCTATCAATGCCTGACCAACGCACGTCTTGAGCTAAGCGAGCAGTTGCTCAGCGACTACCGGAACAGCTTCGCTCAGCGAGCTGATCAGGATTATGCGGCCTACCTTGCGGCCTTGATCCCCTATGCGCGCTTCGAGCTGGCGGCGGGTGACAGTCAGCAGCGCTTGGAGCAGGGGCGCGCGGCCCATGGCCAAATGGTCGCCTTTGTAAGAGCCTATCCACAGTCTCGGTACCGCAGTGAGCTGGCTGAGCGCATGGAGTCCATTTTGCAGGGCATGGCGCAGGCCGAATATGACCTGGCGCTGGTGGATGCCGAGCACGGACAGCAGGCGCGCGCTGAGCGTCGCATGCGCTATTTGCGAGAGAATTATCCGCGTACCCCGGCGGCAACCTCAGCCATCGCCTGGCTGATCGATCAGCGTAGCGTTCAAGACTGATTTAACCCTTCCGAGTCAAGCGTTTTATTGCCTGTTTTGCTCAAAATTTGCCCTAGATCAGGGCTGGCGTCCCCAAGTTTGTGCACAAGCTTGGGGCGTGCTGTCATGAATTCGTCAAGTATGGCTCTAAGTGATTGATATTCTTGCCTGCAAAATAAGTTATTGATTTTAAAGGGAAAAAAATAGGTTAAATTTTAACCATTCTGAGTGGGTGGCCCAGTCTCTATAGCTTTGAGGTGCTTTTGATCAGGCTATCCACAAAGTTATCCACAGATATTGTGGATAGCTCTCTGTAACCCTTGTAGTGGCCGGGTTGCGGGGTTTTTAGCGGGTCATTGGTCGCTGCAGTCTGGGGTTGTACGAGCCTTGCTCGGGAGCAAAAACGAGGGTAGTGGGAGGCCGGGCCCGTCTGCGCATCTCGGCACAGCCGGGCCCGGTCGGTAAGCCTCGACACGGTGGTCTGGCGTTACTCGGTCTTAGACACCCTGCGGGATGTCCTCGCCACCCAGGGCGTTGGTGAGCGAGGGGATCAGCTCACTGAGGGTGCTGGACATGATGGTGAAGCTGGCGTCCAGTTGGCTGAGCATGTCGTCGCCGCCATTTTCCTCTGCTTCGTCGCGCAGCAAGTCTTCGAACTTCACGCGCTTGAGTGTCAGCTTGTCGTCCAGGCTGAAGCTGAGTTTTTCCTGCCATTGCAGCATCAGCTGGCTTACCTGCTTGCCGGCGCTCAGGTGCAGCTGGATTTCGTCGCTGGCCAGATCCTGACGCTTACAGCGCACCACGCCGCCGTCTTCGCTGGTATCCCGCAGTTCACAATCGTCGCCGATCTGCAGTTGCTCTGGTGCCTGGTTTTCCTTCACCCACTGGGTCATGCAGGCGGCAGGCGCGATTTTTACGTTCAGGGGGCGCACGGGCAGGGAGCCGGTGCACTCGCGCAGCAGGCTGAGCAGGTCTTCGGCGCGCTTGTGGCTGGAGCTGTCCACCGCGATCCAGCCTTCGGCCGGGCAGATGCAGGCAAAGGTGGTCTGGGTGCGGGTAAAGGCGCGCGGCAGCAACGACATGACGATCTCGTCCTTGAGCGTGTCGCGCTCTTTCTTGTAGACCTTGCGTGCGTCGCGGTTCTCGATTTCCTCGACCTTCTCGGCCAGCGCCTCTTTCACCACGCTGCCCGGCAGGATGCGTTCTTCCTTGCGCATCGCGATCAGCCAGTAGCCATTGCTGACCTCTACGCGGTTTTCCGAATGACGTCCCCAGGGCGTGGTCCAGCCAAGGGTATGGGTCTCCTGGCTGGCGCAGGGGCGGGCGGCTTTCTGTTCGAGCGCATCGACCAGCTCGGATTCGCTGAAGGGGACGGGTTGGCTGAAGCGATAGATGAGCAGGTTACGAAACCACATGGTGCTGTCCTTTCTGTTGCTAAGGTCTTGGGAAGCAACAAGCAAAGGAACCGCCTCGGCCATTGTTGGGCGGGTTGGTTCGATTGTGCTTCCCGGGGAAAGCGCCCAATAGTGCCTCAGCCATCGGTTGGCAGCCAGTGTTTCCGGGGGTTGGAATAAGATATTGAAATAACCTGAATTTTTTTTGAAAAAGGTGTTGCCAGATCCGGAAAAGCTCCCTAGAATGCGCACCACTTCGAGAGCAAACGGGTGATTAGCTCAGCTGGGAGAGCATCTGCCTTACAAGCAGAGGGTCGGCGGTTCGATCCCGTCATCACCCACCACTCGAGAAGAATAGCGCAGCGGTAGTTCAGTTGGTTAGAATACCGGCCTGTCACGCCGGGGGTCGCGGGTTCGAGTCCCGTCCGCTGCGCCATCTACTAAAGCCTTTAACTTGATGAAAGTTAAAGGCTTTTTTCGTTTTTAAGGCTTTTGGATTGCCGCGCTTCAGAGTCAAGCTGGTGTCACTGTGACCGGATTGTGACCAACAGGTGACCGGCAGGCTGAAAAAGCCGGTGTTCATTTTTAATGGAAGAAGTGGTT
>CEQT01020485.1_pt1 | contig 53149 bp, 68 predicted proteins | sample 530951 | NCBI WGS metagenome assembly CEQT01 (sample SAMEA2621132, study PRJEB7988) | marine metagenome | biome: marine biome (ENVO:00000447); feature: surface water layer (ENVO:00002042); material: "saline water (ENVO:00002010), including plankton (ENVO:xxxxxxxx)" | depth 5 m
CACCATTTACTTAACAGTATCATAGCATGACTTGCTATCTCTGTTATGTGATCTTCATTAGTAGGGTTCTTAACATGATACGTAAAATCTATTGAATAAGGTTTGCTTTTATCAATTCTGTAATGTAGTGTTTGTGATAACCAATCATTCTGATATATACTAGGAATTGATTTAAAACTTTTCCATGATAGACTATGCACTTTATTTGCTAATATGTAATCTCTGTCTCTGTTAAATATGACAGCTGGTTTCTCTATGAATATCTTTTTTGCGTTTATGTTTTGATGCAAAATTTTTGCATGTGTTTTGCTAGGTGTAACTATGTGAATTGTTTCATTATTAGTAAGTGGTAGATTATCAAAGAAGAGTTTCATGTCACCATGTTTATTTTTAAACTGTTCTTTTTGTTTATCTGTCCAAAATGATTTTTTTGCAAGTATGGCTTTATGTATCCCTTTTTCTTTTAATACCTTAAGATGTACATTACTAAATTTACCTGCTCCAAATATTATGTTCATTTTACTATTCTAACATCACTTTCAGTTTCAATAACAACTCTAGCGCCACAACTAAGTAATGGTTTGTCATTACCCCCATATATGACTTTACTATTACCTAGTATTTCTACTTCGTGACAATAGGTATTTTCTTTACCTGATTTTACAGTTATGACAGGATCATTTTTTTTGTGTTTCATATTTGCTCTAATTACATGTTGATTTACATGTATAAATGTTTTTTTCTTTTTCATTTTATATTTTCATAAGTCCATATCGCATCAAATATACACTTACCATACTCCTTACCAGTAGCAGTTTTAAATTTATCCTCGTAACTTTTTTGTCTTTCTTCATTCTTCAAGTGAATTTTCATACACCATTCTGCTGGTTGTAGTTTCACATTGAACCAAGGTGATTTATCTTTTATCTGATCATAAACAAAATACTGTTCACCCTCTTGTGGCATCTCTACTATTTTATTCTCGTAATAATACTTTTTATGTTTCTTGTAGTCTTCCATATAGTTATCATATACAAACTTAAAATCATGTGAGTTAAACTTATATAAGTTACCGCTGATTGGCATATCATCACTTTTCCACCATCTATCCATAGAAACAAAATCACCATGTTCTACAGGGTATGTGAGGACTGGTGATGGGTCTTTCTTCCATTGCATATCAATATCCATGATAACAGTTGTATCACACTCTTTTGCTTTTATATAAGACGGGTCAAAGAAAAATATCTTTGTCCAATGACCATGTTCTTTTATGTCTTGATTAGTTAATGGAATATAATTAATTAAATCTGTTGCTCTTTCGTCATCAATAAAAACTTCTATAGGTTCATCTGTTGCAACCCATATTTTAAAAGGTTCTTTTATATTTTCTATAATAGGAATAATCATATCATATAAAAGTTCATTTGCGTTAAATCCTTGAACCTTATCACCAAACTTGACAAAACATATATTAAGCATAACTACTCCATACCAATTTAAATAGTGCTGTGAAAAATAAGAATGTTGGTATTGATATTTTTGTTTTTAATGCTATTATATTTCCAAGTTTGAATGACCAGAATATAATTATCCATAATATAAGTATATTGTATAATATAATATTATTCATCAATTGGTTCTAAATCCTCTTGTAATTTTTCACTCTCTGTTTTTTGATCTTGTAATTTAATCTCGTATCTAGTTATTATATCTGATAATCTTTGAGCAGGCCAGTTTGCCTGTATCATTTCATCTCTCAATTCTTTAATCTCTTTTAATAACTCGTTTATCATTTTCTTCTATTCTGTCTTTTCAATAAGTATTCAGCAACTCTATATATTCTATGTAAATTAGTTACCTCATCTTTCCAATGTTTTTTCATTAAGGGTTCTGCAATTTTTCTAACTGCTTTAGAATGTTTAGAAGTTTTTACTCCTAATTCAAAAACAGCGCCACCTGATGTTTTTGCCTCTAGATCAAGTTCGTTCATTTGTTTTAATTTTTTATAGTAGCTTGGATGTCTGAATACATGCGTCATAAATCTTCTACACAATTTGGTTGATGTTGATTAATAAAATATTCTGCATCAACAACTACCAAAGGTTTAGATTTATTTCTTTTTATTACTACTAACGGTTCACCTTTCTTTGCATTACCTTTTGCTTGTTCGTAAGCATCCCACACGTTTACTTTCTCAACGTTTTTACATTCTATACTATATGGAAACTTACGTCTAGCATCTCTTGCCATAATTAAGTCTTCGCCACTTGCACCCATTGATCTAGATTCAACATCTTCCTCACTAATCAATAATTTATCTATGAGTTGATCTCTAACCCATTGTTGTAATCTACGCCCCTTGGCTTTGGCTGATTGTGTTTTCATATCTCGCTATCCTACATATTTCTATTTCATACTCTCTGCCATCATAATCTTGTACTATTTTTTTCAAAGGTAATGATACATAATTATCTGTATTATTTAAAACCTCTGCATGTTGTTGACCGCAGTTTAAACAATATTTATTCAGCATCTTCTCTTTCCTTTTCTTTATAGAAAAAGTTATCGTCATCACCAAACGCCCATTTTCTTTCTTGTTCACATGTGAAGTATCTTGTTGATACTTTAAAATCTGGTCTTTTTAGTTCTGCTGGTGTGCTTGATTGTTCGTACCATAACATTCTATTATTTGGTTGTGCAAAGAATTGACCATTTTCTAATTTACCAAAATTAAATTGTTTATGTTCCTCTGGTACCTCTGATAGATTTAAATTTGGTGTATTTAAATCACTATGACAACTATCGATAGAGAATAGATATTCACCTTTCATTCTACCCCCACCTTTTAACATTATGTCCACATCACAATTTGCTAGTAATACTTTTTTCCAAACTTGTACCTCATAACTAAACGCATCCCATAACTCTAATACGTCTAAAGGTAGTTGTTCACTTTCTACAATATCTTTTTTCCAAACAAATGCTGACAATGGAAACTTATCAAAACAAGCACCATACTCTGGCAAGTATGCCTCAAAGTATAATGCTCGTCCTTGAATTGATTTTACAGCTATGATCGTTGCCTCAACAAACTCGCCATGACCATCCTCTAGGTCTCTTAAATATTCTTTTCTTACATAACATTTAATATGTGGTAAGTTTGCTACAAAGTTCATACGCTATTCCTCTATGTCTTCTACCTCGTCTATATTATATTCGGTCTCTGGTATCTCTTCACCACAAAATGGGCAAAAAGAGTTCTTATACAATTCCTCATCCATATCAAAAGATATGGTATAACTTGCATCGCAACCGTTACATAAAATAGTTTTTCTCATTAGTTGACCATTTGTTTTGGTAAAGGCACTTCACATACGCCAGTTACAGGGTCACATTCCTCACCTGGTTTCTCTTCGTATGCATCATCCCACTTACCAGTCAAACCAGCAACTTCGTATTCAGTCACTCTGTTTTCAAAAAAGTTAGTGTGGTCTGCTGCATTTAAAATCCACTCTAACCATGGTATAGGGTTCTCTTTTACTTTAAAGTTTGTTTTCAAACCTAATTGTAATAATCTTCTATCAGCTATATATCTTATATATTTCTTTACATCTTTTTTAGGAAGACCTTCTATGTCACCCATTTTGTATGCAAGATCAATAAACTGATCTTCTAATTCTACAATCTTTGTTGACATCTCATAGATTTTCTTTTTGAAATCATTATCAACAATTCTAGCATTCTCAGCACAATATGCTCTGAATAGGTGTGCAATACCTTCAACGTGCATTGACTCGTCTCTTACAGACCACTCAACTATTTTACCACAACCTTTCATCTTTCCAAATCTTTGAAAGTTTAATAACATTATGAAAGATGCAAATAAAGATACACCTTCATTGAATACTGATTTTGCTAATGCCCAACCTAAACCTTTTTTAGTTGTGACATCTGAATCCATCATAAAATCTACTTTGTCTGCCATTTCTTTGTATTCTAAGAAAGCATGAAACTCTTCATCTGGTAGACCAAGTGTTTCATTTAACAATGCATATGCTCTTTGGTGTATGCCTTCTCTACTTGCAAAAGAACCAAGCATATTTCTTATCTCATTGTTTTTAAATTTTGGTATGAATTGATCATAGTAGTTTTGTCCTACTGCTACATCTGATTGAGTAAATAATCTTAAAACGTTAGTAACAAAATCTTTTTCGGTTTCAGTCATTCTTCCACCTTTCCAATCTGTTACATCCTCTGATAAATCTACCTCGTCTTCAATCCAATGAACCTTTTCGTGTTTCTGTACAAAATCAACCGCCCACGGAAAATGAAATGGTTTATATGCCTCACTAAACTTCATTAAGCTACCACCTCTTTTTTTCAAAATCTTTTCAGAGTTTTGAAGTAAGTTTGCGTATCCACCAATACGTTCACCATTTACAAATATCTGTGGTACAGACGCAACTTGTCTTACTGATTCAACATCCTCTTTATTACTTAATAATTTTTCTTGAGTGTTATTTACTCTTTGATAAAACTCTAATCTCTCTGTTTCTGTTGTCATTGTATGCTCAACAAATTCTATTCCATGTTCTTTAAACCAATTCTTTGCTTGTAAGCAGTACCCACAAGTTGGCGTTGTATATATTTGTACGTCCATTTTTTTACCTTCCTATCCTTGACAAGAGACACACTCATCTTCATCTTTTTTTATTTCAGATATGTCTCTTAATTTATCTAACTGAACTTTCGAAGCTATATTCTCTGCTCTTTTAGATGTTTCTGTTCTTAAATAATATAATCCTTTACAATTCTTTTCCCATGCTTTATAGTGTACCTTTTGAAGATACTTTTTAGATGCACCTGCTGGAAAGAAAACATTTAGAGATTGACCTTGACATAAATGTTTCTGTCTTTGACCAGCGAGTTCAACTAATTTAATTTGGTCAATCTCAACTGCTGTCTTAAACACTTCTTTTTCTTTATCAGATAAAAAAGTTAAATGTTGTACTGACCCACCATTTGTTATAATACTTGTCCATACCTCAGTCTTGTTCATGTCGTATTTGTCTAACAATCTGGCCAGGTATTTATTCTTTATTAAATGTGAACCAGCTCTTGTTCTATGTGTATATGCATTTGCTTTATTAGGTTCTATACTAGGTGAAGTTGCAACAATCATAGAACTATTAGCATTAGGTGCGATTGCTAGTAAGTGTGCATTACGCATACCAGTTCCTTTCATGTCAGGTGCCTCACCCTTTACTTTTGCAATTCTTTTAGACTCTTCTACTGCTTCATATTTTATATAATCAAATATCTCTTCATTTATATCATCTGATTTTTCAAAAGGTATGTTATGTTTTTGTAAATATGAATGATAACCCATAGCACCAAGTCCTAAACTTCTTTCTCTTGTTGCTGAAAACTTTGCTTTATGTAATACATCTGGTGCATGATCTATAAAAAACTGTAACACATTATCTAAAAATTGTATTAAGTCTCTTACAAGTGTTGTATCTTTCCACTCATCATACATTTCTAAATTTAAAGACGATAAACAACAAACAGCTGTTCTTTCATCATTTGTTGCTAGATGTATTTCATTACACAAATTAGAACCATTTATTTTTAGTCCTAGTTTTTTTTGTGTTCTTGGTAGATGTCTGTTTGCAGTATCTATAAAATTTACATAAGGTTCACCAGTTCTAAATCTTACTTCTAAAACTTTTTCCCAAAGTTTTCTAGCTGGCATAGTTGTTCTAATAGTGCCATCGTTAGGGTCTCGAAGATGCCACTTCTCATTATTTTTTACAGCTTTCATAAACTCATCTGTTACGTTTACTGCGTTGTGTAAATTTAAACATTTACGACCTATGTCACCAGTTGGTAATCTTACTGTAAGAAACTCTTCTATATCGGGGTGTGATATATCCATGTAAGCTGCATATGAACCTTTACGTGTTTTTCCTTGACGATATGCTATCATGTCAGCATCAACAGTATGCAAAAATGGTATTGGGCCTGGTGCGATATCTGATACTGAACGAACTGCTGACCAATGTCCACCAACTCCACCACCTTTGACAGACAACCATCTTAACTCTGCTGTGTGATCTATTAAACCATCTAAACTATCTGGCACATATGATAAGAAACAAGATATAGGTAATGCTTTTACTTTTTTAGTACTGATTGGTGCGTTTGATAATACTGGTGATGCAAACATGAACCAACCCTTACTAGCACCATCATAAATTCTTTGTGCTAGTTTATTATCTCCGTATGAATATGCTTTGGCTGCTCTTGCGAATGCTTGTTGTGGTGATGTTTCTTCTTTTGAACAATAATAATCTTTTAATAATTTTTCTGCTTGACTTGATAATAACTTATCTCTTGATAGGTCAATACTAACTCCCAAGTACTTTTCTGACATTTTTAAATCCTTTTCCAAGCACTCAGCTTAGTTCTAGCTAGTAAACCATTGTAAGTATTACGAGCAATAATATCTTTAATATCTCTTTCTGTTTTACCAGAAGAGACCATTTCGTTTATATCTTTTTCTTTTATATCACTTGGCCAAATAACAACATCATAGTTTTCATCTATATATCTATTCACTTGTTTTATCACCTGTTCATTTCTTGGTTCATTATCAGGTATCAAAACTACTCTATCACCTTTTACTCTTAAATCAGATTGAGCAGTTGCAATACAATTATCTAAAAATAAACTATCAATTGGACCTTCTACAACATAAACTGTTTTTGACCAATCAACATCATCTAAACCATATAACTTTTGTTTATCATTATCTACTTTTATAGTTATATATTTTGGATTCTCTAGACCAAGAGCTCTTCCTTGAAAAGCAAACATGCGACCATCTGCATCGTAGAATGGTAATATCAATCTAGGATGATCGTTTTGTAAACTAGAGAACTTATTTTCAACTACCGTATTTACCCACTTATAAAACTGTGGAGCATAATAAATTTTATAATGTTTGTTAAAAGGTATGTTTCTTTCTGTGACAAATCGTTTCGCCATATGTTCAGGTTGTAATTGAGAAACTTTTTTTAGACTTCTTAATGGCGAGTTGGCTTCTTTTAATAATTGCTTTATAGGTGTGGATAAGTCGTTAGTATCTATTCTACTGCCAGTTGCAATGTCTTTTGGTGTTCTTTCTTCTCTATATTTTTCTGTTACAAACTGATTGTATAATTTTTCATCAACATACTTTATTAATTTAGTAGCTGATGTTGATACACTACAATTATGGCATTTATAGATATAAGAGTTTCCTTTAGGAAAGATATATCCTCTTGCCTTTGTTTTATGTTTTTGGGAGTCACCACAGTAAGGGCATCTAAAGTTGTATAAACTATTAGACTTCTTTTTGAATAGATTTAATTGTGATGATAGTAATAATATATACTTTTGTTCAAGATAATCCATGCTGTCATTATATTCAAATAGGTAGTAATTGTCAATGGTTTTTATGCTATTGTAATACTAAAATTCATCATTTTGTGAATGATAAATCCAATAACAATACAACCTCCGATCAATAGCCAACGCCATCTCTCTAATACACCAACTCTATCTTTTAAGTCTTTTTTTATTGAGTTGATAGCCATGCTTTGTTCTTCGTGTTGTTTTGACATCATACTAGAAAGGTCATCTTTAGTTGTTCTTATTCTTTCGTGTATGATCTCTACGTCTTTTTCAAACTCTCTTTTTCTTTCTACGGTATCTGTTTCTTGTCTTGCGATTGCATCTTCTTGACTTGCTAGTTTCTCTTCATGCACAGCCAACATTCTGTTAATAGAATTAGATACATCTGTAATTTTTGTGATTGCGTTATCTAATCTGCCATGAATCAACTTCATGTCAGCGACTTCTCGTTTAAGGATTTCAACGTCTGTAGCTAGTTTATCGGGCATTTCTCTTCCTCTTTATCTACTAGCTATTTATTGTTTCTCGGATTCGCTCTTCACCTCTTCAGCAGACTTTTCACCGCCTAATACTTTCCAAAAATTATCTAACGCTTTTAACTCACCCACAGGTGTAGGTAATACTTTTTTACCACTACAACCAGTTAGTAGTAATATAAACATTGATGTTAAAAATATTTGTCTCATTAGATTATATAATACCAGATTATGTGAAGATTGTCAAGGTTATTTTTTCTTGAGTTTTTTGATCTCTTTTTCGATATCATTTATTCTTTTCATAAGATAAGGATATTTTTTCATCGCTCTTTCCTCTTTAGTTGCGATTTCGATATCGTATCTTTTTGCAGCCCATGTATAGAACGCATCTACTTTTGCATAGAACCATATACCAACTTTAGTTTTTTTAAACCAAGCATTAGTAGATTGCCCTAAGATTGCTGAAGCTGATGCTTTCAGTATGAAAAACCAAAGACTAATCATTATACTGTTGTGAAAGATTTATATTCGTCTATGATATTGTTTGCATTTGTGCTAATGTTAACACCTAAAAATGTAGCAAGTTCAGACATTGTTGTTGCGTCTTTATCTAAAAGTTTATCAATAGGTAAGACGTAAACTCTGCTGTCTAAAGCACCATTGTTATGTGTAGGATAACCAGCAGTCCAAGTCGTGTAAGTTTGAAGTGGTGTCTCTGGGCCAGAGTCTTGTTGCCAAGATTGAGTTCCCATGTGATTTCTCACATCTGCTTTGTAGTCAGCTTTATTTGTTTGCCAAGTTGAATTACCAGATTGAGTTAAATTTAATTTATTCCACCATGTGTCAAAGTGATTTGAAAACTTGTCATAGAAATCTATGTAAATAAATTTTACATCTGTTGCTGTGTATAATTTATCAAAAACTGCTGTAGATGCTGTAGCATTTGAATAAGGTTCTTGATGAATTGATGGTCCGTTTGTATTTTTTATTTGAAAAACTGTTCCTTTTAAACCAGAATCAGCTGGGTCACCTTCCGTATCAAGTATGCCACCATCTGCTAAAGCAGTTGTAACATGAGACGCTGAACTACCTATTGCAACTCCATATTTCATACTATTAAAATCTGTATCTAATTGAGTTTTAAGTTGATCGTTTGTAAAGCCAGTTATTGTACCAACTGCATATTCTCTTTTCCAAGATGGTATGTATCTATTATAACCCCAATTGTCTGAACCGCTTTGTGTTCCTACAGTTTTTGTGAAGTCATTAGCCATTTGACTGTAATATGCGTCATCAGCTTTTGCCACTGCTACATCTTCTAATAATTGTTTCATTACATAATATTGTACTAGATCATCATAGCAGACTGCTGGTGAACTTATACAGAAATATTTAGCCATTTTTTACTCCTATTACCATTTTCTTGGCGCTGAACTTTTAATCGCAGACCATCCAAACATTCTAACTGCCCAATATGCCGCAAACTTTTTCCATGATCTTACTGGCGGCTCTGAAGCATTCATACCATTCATGAATACTGTATCAGCAATTGATCTCATTAATTTAAATTCCTTAGTATTTATATGTTTTCTTCTCGCATTTAATTTTTCGTACATAATATCATGACAAACTGCCGCTCTTGCAACGTCAAACGGTGCGATAAATGCCCATGCTGCTCTAGGAACAGACGCCATATCTGTTATGTATCCCTTTGGCACAGTTAATTTGTCTTTTTCAACTCTATCCCATTTTAAATCAATTTTATTCTTTTTAAATAATTCTATCTCTTCATCCCAAAGGTCAGTTTTGAAAGTTAAAGATTTAGTCAACCTCCACTTATTAGGTCTTTTAAACTGACTTGATAATAGTCCGTTAAATTTACTCTTCTTTGCCATCTTCTTCTTTACCTTCCTCTAAATTAGGTTGTATCGCTTTCTCATAATATATAATTAACTTTTGATTTTGTTCTAGATATCTCTTAATATCTGCCATGTTGAGAGCCATCGCCTCATATCCTCTTACAGATATCGCATAGAATACCCACTCGTCACCATGTTCTTTCTTGTATTTAGTAATAAACTCATTGAAATTTTGCTCTGTCACAACATACCATTCAACATTCTGCATATTAAGGGGTTTAGGGTGTGATTGTAAAGGTATAGTTTTCTCAACATATTCAGTCTTTACAACTGTTTTTGTTGGTAATTTGAACGTACTACAATTAGTCAGTAGTAGTGTTACCAGTAAGAGACTCAAAACTTTCAAAAAGTTCTTTAGTTCCATTGTTTATCCTTTTCTCAATCAAACCAGGTTTCTTTAGTGATAATCTAGTAAGATCATGTTTTTGTAATTTTTCTATTAATTCATCTTTATACTTATTTGCTTCTGCTAAATCTGATTGCAACTCCTTAGATAACTCATTCATTTTTGCGTTATCTTCTTGAAGTTTGTTAATAGTATTTTGATTAGTTTCAGCGACAAGTTCTAGTTTTGCGTTGTTGTCTTGCAAGACTGCAATTTTATTTTGAGTGGTATCGTAGTAGTATTTCGCACCAAAGCCAATTGCACCTACGATACCAATAATTAATATAATACCATATATTTTAAACATAAATTCTATCTGAGTGATTAGTCTTTTCTAATTATAGACCATACGCCCCAAGCAACTGCCGCATATGCAGCTATCTTTACGAATGGGCCTCCAAGAATTACCAACATTCCAAATGCTATTAAACTAGCACCTGACCATGATGACATTTCTTTCACTCTTCCTTTTATCCAATTAAACATATCTATTCTCCTTTGTTTAAAAAAGTATCAGCTATTTTTTGATGACCTTTTTGAGTTGGGTGACCTGAAGAATCAAAATATTCTTGATCTTCATAATTATTTCTGTCAATCCAATATTTGCCTCCAATATCTTTAAACATCGGCCAACCAATAAAGTTGGTTATGTGATTATATAAAGGATGTTCAATTATCGCTTTACATAAATCGCTTGTCTTGTATTTATCGTTCTCTTTACCATAAGGATATATTAAAGCCTGCATTTGAGTTAATTTAACCTTCATTTTTTCGCATATACATTGAGTTTTATACACGGTATGCATAAACTTATCTATAAAATGATGTGGGCCTATTTGTATAGTATGATTTGGCATAATTAAATAGTTATAGTTTGATAGATTATGATGTGTGTAACTATCATCTTTAATTTTATAATGGTATCTTCCAAGACCTGACCATAATATATAAACTTCATCATATACAACTATGTCTTTGTTTAACTCTTCTATAAGTCTATCTGCAATAAATTCATTACCAACTCTTCTTAAACCTAGATTAGTTGCTTTTGTTTTCTTTTCTTTTGCTATGAGATGTGGCCAAGTGACCAATTTAGAATCATACTTATCGTCTGTAAAAGAACAACCCGATGCTAGTATCATAATAAAACCTCATTGTCTATCTTGCTAATTTAAATGCAGTATCAGCCATTTTCATAAACTGTCTTTTGTCACCATTAACCATTCTATCTATCTTTCCTTTGTTAACAGAATTAACTTTATCATAAACAGCCATTATTGCAGAAGCTGTCATTAAATCAACTTTCATTTGTCCATTACTAAATTTTAAAGGTTTGTTTTGTTTTCTTTTTATAATTTGTTTTAATACTTCTAGATTATTTTCAACTAAATCACTTTCTCTATCAAACTCATTTATAGATGATAATACACCTTCTTTAAAATTAGATTTTTTTAGTTGCTCTAATCTTTTTGCTCTTCTATCTGCTAGTCTTTGTGCATGTAGTTTGTAAACTTTTGTTCTTGCGTCAAGCATCATTTTGTCATTTTTCTTTCTTTTTCTGACAACTACAACTGAACTATCATCACCTGTTCCAGCGACAGCTGGACCTGTAGCATTTGCTGGTGCATCTTCATTGTACTTAATTCTTTCACCTGTATATGGGTTTACTTCTTGATACAATGGCTCTTTTTCAGCTCTCATTTTCTTTTCAGTAAATGACTTTTTACTTTTTGGCATCTAAATCCTCTAGAGAAACATAAATTTTCTCTTTTGTTTTTTCGTGTATAACTGCAAAGATATCAACTCCTAGAACTGTATCAACAGGTGGTTCGTCCTCAAATGCGATAACTGTATCACCTTTTCTAGCAGTTAACTCTTCCTCTTCTTTATTTAGGATATCTTGTTTGAGTATATATTCACCCTTAGGTAGTATCTCACCAAATCCTATGACTTCCTCTGATATTTTATCATCTAATTTTATTTTATTTTCCTTTAAATATTTAACAAACTCTTTTTCAAACATGTCTGGGTCTTCCACACCTTCTTTGAAAGTATCTTTTAGTAAGAACAATGCAGCCGCATATGTACCTACTTTTGTTCGTAGACCAGGAACTTTTTGAAATATTTTTTTGATGTTGAATACTAGTTTGTGAAGAATAGTATATGCGTTTTTTTCGTTTGTTTTCTCTAGGGCAACTGCTGGTATCTTTCCTCTAGATACACTATCTTTCATTATACGATTACCATCTTTATCAATGATACCAAGTTTAAACGCATCCGTTTTTTCGAATGGCGTTGTAAGTAATTTAATAAACCTGTAAGTAACAAATAAGTCTATCGCTCTACCCATTAGATTTTCCTTAATTCCTCTAGGACAAAAGGGTCATGTTTTACTTCCCCTAATTCATCCTCTTTTATCATATTTAGGTAAAGTAGAAACGATTTTAATACGTGCCAATGTTCTTTTTCTACTTTATATAATAATAAAGTGACAGATGCATCTGGCCCAAATACATTTCTTAATACTATGAAGTGATTTAATAGAAGACGTTCTTTGAGAACTTTTGTATCAACGTATTTCTTAAAAAGGCGTTTGATATACTTGAACCTTTTTAGATCATCGTAAAACTCCAACTCTCCCTCGCATTGTGGATTGTTGTAGTGCCTAATGGCGAACATAATAACATTTTCCGAGTTAATCTTCTCGTACATAATGTTAATATTTATGCGATTCTAGCAGTAATCTTACAAGTATTATCCTCTTGCATCTCATATTTAAAGTTGATCGATAGACCACCTTCTACTTTATGAGATATACCATCATCATTGATAAACTCACCAAATGGTGTATTTTCATCTTTTCCGAATCTTCCACCGAATAAAGATAATGGTAATGAGAAATCTCCACTCTCACCTTCCATAACAGGTGTAGCACCAAACTGTAAACCAACTCTCATAAGTTTATGTCTTATGTGAGTGATCGCTTGTTCTGGCATTTCGTGTGCCACTCTAGCAATAGCTCCAACGTATGCGTTTAAAGCTCTTACTACTGATGGGTTTTCTAAAGCAGCTGGATTAATATCTGTGCCGTCAATAGATGGTGATTGTTGAGTAGTGTTTACTCCGTCCTCAGCTATGTAATTCTTAAATGACTTCATTTATCTTTCCCTAATAATACCTGGGGCGATAAACGCCCCAAGTAAGTATTAAATATTAGTCGTCTGCTACCTCAGCAACACCAGTATCCGCAGCTGCAGCGTGTGATGCAAGAACTACCCATGCAGAACCTGTCCACATACAAGTTAATGTATCTCCAGCAGTTTCGAAGTCTGCGTTAACAAATCCTAATGGAGTCGCAGGTGTCATCTCAGTTGAACCACCGTCTGTGTCGTGAACGATGATTTTGATTTGACCAACTACTGTTCCGTTAGCAAGTGTAGTTGCGTTTGTACCAGCTGTTTGTAAAAGTGTCAAAGCAGTTGATACAGATATCGCAGTTTGCGTACCATCTGATATATCTTCTACTGAATTTGAAAATCCAATGAAAGATGGTAAGTTGTTTATGAAGTTAGTAACACTAACTTTTTTGTTAATCGGTGTTCCACTCGGGTCATCGATAACGTGTAGTAAATCAGCACCAGCTATACCTGTTGAAAGGTCAGTTAACGCTGTTATTTTCTTATCTGCCATTTTGGCTCTCCTTATTTAAACCCCTCATGTATTTGGGGAATGTTACTTGTGGCATGTACCACAATCACTTATTGATTAGCTTTGCCTGCGTCTTTGGCTTTTTGTATTGCTAGTTCCTCTTCCGTAGGAGGTGGTCCGCCTAAACTTCCCAAGTCTCCTGTTGAACTAGTACTACCGCTATCATCATTATTAATCTCTTGTAGAAACATTTGACATTGTTGTTTTGCACCTTGCAGAGCATTCAACATAGCAATTGCTTCAATTTTTTTCTTTTCCAAATCATTGATTTGGGTTGTGACATTTTTCACATCACTTTCTAGTTTTTTAACTCTATTCTTTAGCGCTTCAATGCCAAGATTAGAATCTTTTTTTTCTTCACTCATTATATATCACTCCTTATATTATATAATATAATCTATTTATTATCCAAATACAACACCAGTTAATACTGCAGCTGAACCACTAGATGAACCAGCAGTTGTTGTTAGAGTATTTACTGAAGAACCTGTTTTCTTAACAGCTGTTCCGAAAATCGCACTTGCACCGTCACCACCTGCTGCCGCTGATCCGCCAAAGTGATCTGCGTCACAAGCTGCAACTGTTGTTCCGTTTCCGTCAACTACTGCTGAAGAACCATCTGTTCCCATTGCAAATGTACCAGAAAGGTCTGCAATGTAACCACCTGCAACTGCAGCTGATGGTATTCTTCCTCTGAATACAAGTCTGTTAGTGCCTGAACCTGAATGATACTGAAGTTTCATTGTAGCATCGGATGCCATATCAGTTGGTCCTAAACATTGTACAACAACGTGTACTTTGTTTGAAATTGTGTTATCGGCTGTTGCTGCAGCTGATGTTACTGTAACATTTTCGTCAAATGTGTACACTAAATCAAAATCAGCTGTACCATCGTGTGCGTAAGTACCAGCTTCGAAGTCAACAGACAATATGTTAGCTGCACCAAGTGCCGCTGACAATCCGCCCATTGCAACTAAAATTTCGGGGTCGGCAGACGTATTGTCGTTACCGCTCGCCGCTGTTCCTGCTTTAAGTTCCCAGCCTCTAGTAGTAGCAATGCAGTCCTCTCTTTTGCCACCAGCACCTTCGGCTCCGTCACCTTTTAGAAACACAGGTCTGCTATCAGCAGAAGTAGATTTTTTCCATAAACCCATTGTTTTCTCCTAGTTTAATTTTACTTTCTATTATTTATAACTATTTGAACCCTAATTTTTTAAGTTCTTGTATAGTTTTATTAGTGTTTTCATGTAGTATTCCAATACCACCATTACTTTTCCACTCTTCAATATTCTTTATATAATCGTCCACTAATACGTTATTTCCCTTTGCAAATGACTTTTTTTGACTTCTAACGACTAAATGTATCTTTCCTCTAGGTACTTTAGTGTTTTTAGTCAGCCACTTCATCTTACCAACTCTAGAGTTTTTGTCTTTACCTGCATATGCAGATAATATGTGGGGGTCATATCTAGACGCAAATCTATATAATTGTTTCCCACCAGGCATCCACTCTAGGTTTGCCCAAAAGTTTTTAGTCTGATTAAGTATTTGCCAACGTTCTGGTGATGGGTGTTTTACAAACGACCCTCCAACAGCTTTGTCTGCACCTTTCAAAAAATTACATAACACTTGGTCCATGTCCAAGTAAATCGTTGGTAGCTCTTGCTCAGATATACCTTGCAACTCCACCAGGTGTTTCATTTAATTACACCTTTGGGTTTATTTCAACTTTAGTTATAGGTTGACCCGTATCAGTTTTCTTTTGAGAAGATATTGGTTTCTTTGGTTTTATTTGACCAGGGTTCGTACCATCAGATGGTTTCTTCGGTTGTGATTGTGCCTTTCTGATTGCATCTCTACCCGCTGTTGGGTTAGATGGTGTGTTGTACGCAAACTGTTCAAATGGATTTTTACCAGCTGATGTTTCCCAAACTTTTGACAAAGCTTCTCTCATTGACATATTTTTCTTAGCGATTGTTTCAGTAACTTTATCAGCAATGTCTTCTTTTTTAATTGCTTTAGATATTGCTTTTCTTCTTTTGTGTAGATATTTGTCTGAGCTATCTACATCACCATCGTTGTCAATGTCTTTGTCTTTTCTATCGGCAAATTTTTTCTTGACAGCTTTAGGTTGAACTTTGTCCATGCCTTCACCATCGTCTGATTTGTCGTTAGTGTTATCTTCTTTTTTTGCTTTAGGTTTCTTTTGAGCTTGCATGTCAGCCATGCCTTTTCTCATTAAGTTTTCCTTAGCATATGCTTCTGTTTCGTATTGTTTTCCGTTTACCGAAAAGAATTTTCTGCCTGCATCTCTAGCAGCCATTAATGCTTTTGTAAACTTGTTGCCTTCTTTTGCAACAGTTTCGCCGAAAATCTGTTTAATCTTTTCTTCGAGACTTTCAGCTTTTGTATCAAAGTATTTTTTCATTTTTCTACCTTCCTTTTAATGCGTTTAGTAAGTCTCGATAAGATTTCTCAATCTTTTTCTGAAACGCCAGTTTTTCTGCAGGTCTTCTCATACCTGCGTGTTTTAATACTGCCGCTCTTGCGATAGTATCTTTTACTTTCACTTTTTTACCATCTTCAAATTCTACATCAAATCGACCCTTTAAGTCAACTGATTTTCTTAATTGCATAATAATATTTTTGTTTGCACCCTCTTCATCATCTTGGTCCATATCATATTTTGATCTTCTACCCTCACCCATGTGAACACCAAGTGGTGATTTTTTACTTTCATCTGTATGTTTACCAAGTTCTTTTTTCTTTTGTGCAACTAAACCAATTTTATTTAAAACCATATTTTTTTTAGAAAACTCTGGTTCGTCAAAACCTTTTGCCATTTCTTTTTTAACTTTTTTACCTTTTGCCTTATATCCTTGTGCAAATGCAGCTCTTCTTTGAGCATCACTTGCAAATCCCTCATTTTGTGCCATTTCTGTATCATCACTTGGCACACCTTTAATTCTTTGTCTTAAATCTGCTTTGAAATCTGTAGGTAATACTCTATCGACTGATATTAAGTCATCTGGTTTTCTTAACATTTTTCTTATTTTTTGTTTTACTTTACCAGCTGACTCTGCATCGATGTATATTGCACCTGGTATTCCCATTAATTTTACTGCAAACTTAGCTTCGTTTATGTTTTCTTCTTTTAATTTGTTGTAATTTTTATTAAGATAATCTTGAGCAACTTTCATATTTGACGTTTTGAAAACTGACTTTTCGTTTTTATCTAACACATCATAGACCATTTTACCTTTTTTATCTCTATACATAGAGACATAAGGATTGATGCCTTCACCAACAATGACTGGTCCCTCGTCTAATGCTTTCTGTAAATCTTTTGCTTGTCCAGCATGAGCACCACTTGCTTTTTTAAGTTTAGCAACTACTGCTTTTACTATACCAGTATCTTTGTCATCAAGTTTCTCACCCATCAACTTATCGTGATTTGCTTTTGCGTATGCTATCGCATCTTCTTTTTTATCAAATAATTTTACTTCGTTACCATCTTTATCAAACACACAAAACTTATCTGGGTTTCTTTTACTTTTTGCAACGTGTTTAGCAGGGTCCATATCCATATCTTTTGAATTTTTTAACATCTTGATATCCATTGGCATATCTTTTGGATTTACTATATTACTTAAATTTTTATCAAACAAATAATCAACAACAGTTGTTAAATCTTTTACATCACCTGACATAACATATCCATTTGATTTTTTAGTTGCTTTTACTTTACTACCAACTTTTTTCATGATATCTGTTATGTGTTTGTTTACTTGAGGTTTCTTAACATCAATCGTAATTACTGCTTTCTTTTCATCTAAAGTTGTTCTTGCAACTTTGATATCAAAATTTTCATTTTTTTCTTTATCATCTAGATAAGCTGCGATTGCCATCTTTTGTATCTTTTTGTCTGATTTACCTTTAAATTGTGGAGCATCTGATTTTCTAAAATCTTTAATATATGCACCAGCGCCATCAGAAGGTTTTAACTTCTCTCGTATGTTTTTATAGGCTTCTGCCATGTTAGTTATATTTCTCATTATGCTCCTACGTGTGACTCACTACTACCTAAGTCTGTATTGTTAGCTGTTGATGCACCTTTTGGTTCCATTAGATCATATAAGTGTCTTATGACTTGACCAAAACTACCATTCTGTGCTTGGAAAGGTGTCTCTGAGGAACCAGTATTATTTGCTTTTGTTAAATCAAAATCTACTGAACCTGGTGTTACTGTTATTGTTGATTCTACAAAACCTGAGGATGCAGCGTCACCAAAAGTTAGTGTACCTGAACCATCTGTTTTAAGCACTTGACCATCACTACCATCTGATGTTGGAAAAGTATATGCGCCACTTAAAGTTACTGCACCACTACTTGAACCTTTAATCCAAGTGGTAGTTGTTGAACCATCATTACCAGCGATTACTAATTGTCTGTCACCTGTTGCTGTATCTACGTTTGCAGTACCAATTACAATATTACCAGCACCACTTGATATATTTTGTCCAGCTTGAAAACCTATTGCTATGTTATTTGCGGCTGATCCACCACTCATAACTAAACCAGCTTGTGAACCTACTACAGTATTTTGCCCACCACTACTTGCATCTCTCATAGCATTAAAACCTATTGCAGTATTATTGCTTGAATTTGTACTCGTAACTAATGCTGTGCTTCCAATAGCAGTATTACTAGTACCAGTTGTCATTGAACTTTGAGAATTATATCCAACTGCTGTATTATTAGTACCACTAGTTAAAGCGTCTAGAGCAACTAAACCTACACCTGTGTTCCTAATTGAACTTGATAAAGTTCCTGATGTTGCATGACCAATTAATAATGAACCAGTAAAATCTGTTCCCTCTATTTTGCCTGGAACTGCAAGATGTGTAGCATCTCTGCCATCTAATAAATTTAATTCTGCAGCTGTAGATGTGACAGCAGTTGAATTAAGAACTAACTTACCATCTCCAACAATTACTTGATTGTTAAATGTAGCGTCACCAGCTTCACTCATGTCAAGAGTTAATGCTGTAATAGTTGAACCACCATCGCTACCTTTAAAAATTAAATCTTTATCTGATACAATTGATGAAATAACAAAGTCATTACTTGAGTCTTCAAACTGACCAAATTGAGTACCATTATCTGCTAGTTTTATACTTGTTGGTGCGTCTAAAGTAATTGTGCCAGATACGTCTATTTGATAGTTGTCTGAACTATGGTCATAATGCACAAAACCTGCTGTGGCATTACCTGAATCTCCATAGTAGATACTTTGAAAACCGCCACCTAAAAATGCGATCTTAGCACTACTACCACCGTCAATTGTTAATGCTTGTGTAGGACTTGTTGTGTTAATACCAACTCTATCATTTGTTGCGTCAACATGTAAAACATCTGTATCTACTGTTAAACCATCAGAGGTAACAGTACCAAATACAACGTTACCAGCAGAACCACTAAACACCTCTGAGGAATTAGTAGCATCAGCAATAAATGTAAACGCATTGGCGCTATCATCAAATCCAAAGAAACCAATTTTAGCAGCTGAACCTGTATGATATCTAAATTCTATACCTCTATCTTTGTCATCATCTGAACCTGGTGCTGTGTCACCACCTAGTGTGAAGATAGGGTCATCAACAGTTGTTGTTGTGCTGTTGACTGTAGTTGTTGTTCCGTTAACTGTTAAGTTACCTGTGACTGTTAAGTTACCACCAATGGAATCTATTTCTGACTCCATAAGTGTGACTAATCTTGATAACGCAGTTTTTCTGTTTGTTCCACCTGCACCATCATCGACAATTAGTAAATCTGAAGTTGTCAATGCAGCACCAATATCTGTACCACCATCTATGTCTAATGATGTAATCGCTGTTGCACCTGCTGTAGGTGCTACGTATGTTTTTATCTGAGATGCTGTAATTCTTTTCTCTGTTCCACCATCTGAGACAGCAAATGCGTCACTATCTGCAAGAGTGATACTTGTACCATCAGTCATTCCGTCAATATTAATGACTGCCTCTACATTTCCAAACTCTAACGCACTAGCACCTGAGTTTACCTTTAAAACCTGACCTGCTGATCCAATAGATAAAGAGGCCCCTAGACCTCCATGCGTTAATGCGATGAATTCGCCTGATTGAAACTCTGCTAGACCTGTTGCATTGCCCGATGTAAATACTGTTCTTATTGGTGTTTTTGCGCTCATATCTTTATTTATTCTCTCTCTAACCTAAAACTCAAATATAGTTGTTCCTATTACTGTTGAAATTGCACTACCATCTGACTTTGTAAATGCAGAAAATGTTAATTGTCTTTCTTTACTTGCCCTAAAATTAAAGTTTGTTGCAGCTGTTTCTAATCCACCAGCGGCAGTAAACAAAGGTACCCTTCTTATAGGATTACCTGTAATCGAGTCTGCTACTGCTAATGTGTTACCATTTTCATCTTTAGAACCCTCTGGTAATGTCACGCCTGTACTTGATATCGTTACAACACCAGTACCATCTGAGGATATAGTTGAACCACCTAGATTTATTGTACTACCTGATAAGAATAAGTCTGCCCATCTTTTAGATGCACTTCCTAAACTTCTTGTATTGTTACCATCAGGTACAATATCTTGAGCTACAGCTGATAAGTCAACACCAGCAGAACCTAATTCTACAATTGTGCCAGAATTATTAACAAATACTTTTTGTTGTGTAGGATTAATACCTACTTCACCACTCTCTAAATCACTTGTAGTTGGATTACCTGAACTTGCTGTAAATTTTTTAAGTTTTATTTTTAAAGACATTAGTTACCATCCACTTGGTCTGTAAATTCTAGTTTTTCTGTTGTTGAGTTATATACTAAAAATTTTCCATTACCAAGTGATGATATATCAACATCATCTAAGTCAAGCAGGTTGACAGACCCACCGCCTCCAAGACTTGCAAGTTGAGTAATAACATTTTGTTTGAACACTTGAAACTCTTCTCTCAATTGATCTAGAGCAGATTTTTGCTCGTTCAATTTAGTTACAGGTTTCGTATTCGCTTTTTCTCTATCAATACTCTTAGACATTTGACCAGCAATTCTAGATACAAAATCTTGAGTATCTTCTACTTTTGGTTGAGCCTCTTGAATTACCTCTGGTACTTCTGGTTCAACTACCTCTTGTACTGGTTGTTTCCAAACCACTTTAGGTTTGACGTTTGCTGGGTCAAACTCTCTGTAAATTATTTTCTCTTGTACTTCTTTTATTACTTTAGGTTGTGCAGGTTCAGTTGCTTTTCCTAGAGCAACTTCAAAACTCTCAAGTTTGCTCATGAAGTCTTTCAACGCATCTAGTTTAGCATTTGTCGCCTCAAGCTCTTCTTTATATTTGTCTGATACTTTTTTAGTGCCATCTGCTCTAGGTATCAATCCTTTTGCTTTTAGATGTGCCTTATCAGTAAATCCAGCTTTACCTGACTTAAATCTTTTCATTGCATCAGCAGTATTAGGAGCTTTTTCCTCGATATCTTCTTTCTTACTTTTCTGCATCTCTTTAGTTTTCTTTTTCATCTTTTCGATGTATGCTCTATAGATTGCAGCCTCTGCTGTTTTACCCATCACTCTAGCTCTTTGTTCCATAGCAATTGCAGCTTGTATTTTGTGTGCGTGTGTTTTACCAGAGTTTTCTATTTTAGATACACTTGCTTTTGCAGTGGCAGTATCCTTAAATCCTAAACCTTTTATTGTTCCTTTTGGATTTTCATCTGTATATAAATCTGAATGTGTTTTAGGGTCTTGACCTTCTCTTTTCTTAGGTATTCTTTTTTCTGCTTCAAAGAAGTGTACATATTTGCTAGTATCTTCAACTGGGTTTGCAATCACTACTTCCTCTTTGACCTCTTTGATTTCCTCTTTAGGTTCTTCAACTTTTTCAACCATAACTTCTTGAGGTTGTTTTACTTCAGCAACTTTCCATTTGAATGCTGTATTAATAGGTGTCTTGATTACGTTTTCCTCGATAGGTGTAGGCGTAAATAGATTAAAGAAAGAGTTTAAAGCATTAGAAGATATATTAGCATCTTTATCTTTAAATACTTTTTTCTTTACTATTCTCTCTTCTTTTAACTCTGTATTGTCTAAGTTAAAATATTTCTTTAATCTTTGATCTCGCATTTATTAACCTTTCTTCAAAGACGTTACCGTTCTTCCCTTTTCCCAAAACTTACAAGACCAGTATCTTGCTTTATATTTAGGCCCTGGGTTATCACAATTATGTCTCGCTCTAAAGCTCTTTCTTCTAGCAGGGTCATCTCTTTTAATTTCCATGTTAGGATCGCCGAACTCTACTTTGACAACATTACCTTTATCATTTTTAACATATACTTTTGATTTCTTAACATCACCTTTCATAGGTTTGTTAAGAGTGACTTTTCTACCTTGATACTCAGCAGCTTCTTCTATTTCACCATAAAAGTTTTGTTCTTTAAATACTGCCCAAGGTGTTATCTGTTCTACCATTTTAAAATTTTTCATATCTCTAGATGTAAGTTTGTAATATTTTCTAGGATTAACTTCAAATCTACCTGATGGGTCCATAGTTGGGTCAGTTATAAATTGACCTTTATAATCAAATCCTACCTCTTTACCAACTTTTTTAATTTTTACTTTTTCTTCTAAACAATCATCGCAACAAGACGCACCAATCTTTTCTAACATAAGATCATGTGTTTCGTTTAGTTTCCACCACCAATCATCGTTATATCTTAATTGATAAGATGCTCTTGTCTCAGTTGACTCGTACCAAGATTGAATAGTTTCCTCACTAGCTGCTTTTGCTCTTTGCATTTGTGCTGGTGTAGGTGCTCCCTTTTCACCTTTCTTTCTCATCTTCTCACCAGAACCTTGTTTAATTCTTTGTCTTTTCTTATGAATATTTGCCCATAGACTCTCATCTTTTACACTTTGACCTGGTGTGTCTTTTTTATATCTTTGAGTAAGTCTATCGCTAGGATATTCTATTGCCTCTTTCTTGGCACCTCTTGCTTTTGCAGCTAAATCTTTATCTGCTCCGCCCCATGTTCCTTTTGATTTTGTAACGAATGAGTTAACTCTAGCAAAAGCCCATTGTTGTGGTGTTGTACCTGGTCTATGACCTGTACGCCATGCGGCCATTCCTCTGTTGTAAACTTGTTTTAGTATTCCATAAGGGATTCCTGATTTCTCTGCCTTCTTAACTAATCCCTCGATCTTTTCGTTAAGGAGACTGTCTAAGCTTATAGGCATATCTTCTCCAAACATCTTTTTGTATTTTTTAGTATGTTTACTTGGTTTTGTTTTAGCGCCTGCATCACCTGGTGCTGGTGCGTATGCGGCTGGGTTATCATCATCCATTTTTGCACCTTTTCTGAAGTGTGCAGCTCTGTCATCTTTTGTTTTCTTTTTTACACCTGAATAATATTTTGCAGGTTGTGTACCTGGTTCGTCTTTCACATCTTTGTCTTGTCTTGTCTTATCTAATTTAGAAGCTCTTAAATTTAAATCAGCCTGTGGTCTGTATAATCCATATCCTTGAGCTCTTCCACCATGTGCGTATTCTTTTTGAACTTGTCTTAATGCAAATCCAACACCCATCTTTTTTCTTTTTATTAATTGTAATACTTTTTTCTTGTCTCTACTAGACATTTTATTATATGTTTTATCTTGATCTTTAGCAACACGACCTAAATCTTTATTAAATACACTTGGTGCAAAAGCACTAGAACCTTCTTCTATATCATGTAACCATACTCTATGAATTTTGTTATTTACTTCCATTGACACATAGTTTGTACCTCTTTGAACAATAGGACCTGTCATATCTTTTGCTTCGATTATATCACCTATGTTCCAAATCTTACCTGTTAGATACGCATCTCTCTTAGACTCATAGTCACTCATGGTACCCATATCTTTCTCTTCTCTGATACCCATGTTTTTTCTAACATCTCTGTATAATTGTTTACCGTCTCTAAATCCTTTTGGCAAACCATCCATGAAAGCATTCATATTACCATCAGTAGCAGCCTGTCTCATTTTACTTGCCGACATGCCTGACACACCTTCAGCATCTGGGTCTCTGTCACCAGCAGATACAACTTTGATGTTGTCAAACTTATACATACCATGTCTTGCTTTTACACCATTGTATTTTTTCAATAGTGTTTCGAATTCTTTTACTCTATCTGAACCTACGACCATGGTTACATCTCTATAACCAGAGTTATATAAAGACGTTGCAACATCTATAGCAGTTTTAGGATTTTTATCTACAGCAATGCTTCTTTTATGTTTAGGAAACATCTTTCTCATGTATGCTATTTTTTTAGAATATGGAAGAGGGTCTTTCTTTTGATTTTGTGATTGTGATGGATAGATACGATAGTCATCACTACCTGCAACTGATTTAACTTTATCAATCAGTTTTTCGTGACCTGTAGTTGGTGGATTGAAACGACCAAAAGTAAATACAACTTTCTTTTCTACAAGAGGTGCTTCGTAAACTGAAAACTTTGTTATATTATTTTTCACTTTGTTTCGCCTGTCTCGCAGCTCTAGCTGCTTTTACTTTTTCTATCTCACCTTTTTTAACTCTGATCTTCATACGTTGAGCAATCTTATTGATAGCGTTACCATATTTGGCAGCTATTCTTTGATCAACTTTCATCTTCATTTGTGGGGATAACTTATCATAATTTTTAAAGAACTTTTTGATTATGATTTTTTTAGCAGCTTTTCTTGCTTTTACAGCTTGTTTCTCGGGCGAAGCAATCTTTAATTTTGCTCTTTCTTTTTTCTTTTGGAATGCTGAAGATTTTGCTAGACGTTTCATTCGTCTTGCAATCTTACGTCTTTGTGCAACGTTGATTACACGCAACTCTTCTATATCTTTAGTTAATTCTGCGAACGTTCTCATTTATCATTTATCCCATTGCTTAATCGCTGTGAAGTTATTGAAAGAAAACTCCATACGATCAACTAATTTAACTGCGTTGCCTGTCACTCTATCTATTGCTACATAACCCTCTGGGTTAGTCACTTTATATCCATTACCAGTCTTAATAAACGTGTCAGTCAACTGCTTAACACTATTTAGTTTTTTTACTATCTGCATTTTAGCATCTATTAATAAGTTTTGAAATCTGACAACCTGTTCTAAATTACGTATATGTTTCTTAATTTCTATAGTATATTGTTTCTTTATATTCTCATATTTTTGTTTGCCTTTAGGTGTTTTTAACTTATCTACTTGTTTTTGCAAGGCTTTTTCAACAAAATCAACGTATTCTTTCGCATATTTACTAGGGTTTTTGATTGTCTCACCTGCTCTTACTTTACTATTATAATATGTCTTGTATGATGCACCTGCTAACTGACCAGTCATAGACCCTTGTAAACTCAAGAATTTTTTAAGTAAAGGACTTGATATTCTTTGAAAAGTCTTACCTGTTTCAGATAATATTTTAGTTATTTGATCTGTTTCTGATTTAGTAAATGTTGCTCTACCAGAAACGTCTTTATATTGTGCATCATCCATCCAAACCGATGATGTGTTTGTAAGTTTTTTTATGTCTGCACCAAAAGATGCTTTCATACTAGGTAAGTCTTTACCTGTATATGTTGTATGCCATACTACTCCAATCTTTGCCTTGTTTATAACCTTTGCAAAGTCAGAATCACTAGGAACAGCATAAACAATAGTGTTGGGTTGAAATGTGATATATGAAACACCATCGATTTTAGTTTTACCAAGATCATTTGTAAACATGAGATCACCTTGAAGTACACCTTTAATGTTAAGTTTTGAAAACTCTTTGAGAGCCACTTTAAACTTTGCATTAAGTTGACCAGATAAGTCATCGTCTATCTCCTTATTTGTTTTGTATAATTTAGGATTAACATTAAATACTGATTTCTTTGCAACAAAAAACTTACCATCAGATGGGTCTATACCAGCGAATATCGCTGGAGCACCATCCCATTTAACAGTCATATTAACAGATGATCTACTTGCACCTGCTAACATATCTCTTAAACTTCTTAAAAAGTTTATTGCTGCTCTTCCACCAGGAACACCATGATTAATAATCTCATCTTCAATGTGTTCCATGTGAAGATTTTTACCAGCTTGTTCTTGTATAAAACTTAACATTATCCACCTTTCGCCATCATTATAGCTGCCATGTAATCATTGGCATCTTTTTTATTACTGTAAACTTTTTTTAATTCTTTTGCGTGTTTTCCACCTGGTGTCATAACTCTTTTTTTATTTTTAAATTTATCTGCATATACACCATATCTACCATCGGGCATTCTTCTAACGTCTGCAGCTAAGTAAGACTCGCCTCCGCCATTACCTCCACCACCGTTTCCACCGTTGCCGTTTCCACCATTTCCGTTTCCGTTACCATTTCCATTACCATTGCCATTGCCGTTACCATTACCACTATCATCACCATTTGAGTTATCTGAACTTTTGGGAACTCCGAGAATATATCTTCCTTTATATCTTATCTTTATTGGCACACATTGTTTTAATTTTTTGTCGTACCTCATGCCTGGTGGACATCTACTATCATTCATTAAATCTTTAAATGTTTTCATTACTTTGTTCCTAGTGAGTTATATTTTACTGCAAGAGAGTGTTGTCCTAATTTTTTTACACCTGCATGACCTGATTTATTTGTTCTAATAGACATCTTCATAATCAAACTATCTGAACCAGACTTTAATTCTATCTCCCAATTTTGCTTTGAAGTTCTGCTAGGATATGCTTTTACAAAATCTACTTGTGGTATGAATACTCCCAAAGCATCCTTTTCAGTTATCTCTGAATAACCTTTACCAGCTGCTTTAATAACCAATGTAGGAACATCTGGTGCATCTCTTAAAACTTCTTTCTTAATATACTCTAAAGTATTTTTTCTATCTGCATTAAACAGTTTGATAACTTCTTGTCTCATTATCTCAAGATATACATTGTAAAGTTCCTCGTATCTTTTATTATTCTTTTTGTCAAAGTCTCTTAAAACTTGTGATGTTTTTCTATCTTTCTGAAATCTATTTGCTGGTGGCATACCTGGAATCTTACCATGTGCGTCTTTATATACTTTAGCATAAATTCTTCTTAACTTATTTCCTTGTCTAAATGCGTTGAATACAGTATTAACATAAGTGTTTAGTTTAGGTTCAGAGGTTTTCTTACCACCTGCTTTTAAACTAACTCCTAATATTGATTTGTCAAAGTAAGTTAAGAATATATCACCAGGGTGTCCACCTGGTACACCTGTGGGTTTAGATTTATTTGTTGGCCCCCACCTAGTCTCAACTATTCTTTTATCTTTGTTTTGATCTAGAATAAATTTATGAATTGCAATAGCATTGTTCATTTTATCTTCAAACTTTGATGAAGTATCTGCTCTGTTGATTATCTCTTGAGCTTTTTCTACATCACCTGGTATAACACATTTAAGTTTTTTAAGATCAACATCTATCAAATATTCATGAAAAGATTTAGCATCTTTTGGTTTGTATTTGTTTTCAAATGCGATACATGGAAACAGTTCAGTCATAGAAGCATTTAAAGTTGTCTCACCCATTCCACCTGATTCTGGTTTAACGAATATTCTAAATGCTCTATCTTCAAACTTACCATCGATAGGGTCTACACTAGATTGTGAGTCTCCTAGTTTTGCATCTACACCAGCTTGTCTTAAATTTCTTAATATTTCGTCTCGATCTGTTTCTCTGTCTGGTGAACGTACAATTATGACATCTCTTTTAGATGAAGAGAGTTTACTAGATTTTGAATAGGATAATCCTCTAAAAATGTCAATAGGAAGATTCATAGCATCCTCTTGAATGAGGTCTGATATTCTTTCAAGATGATCTACTTTGTTTTCTTGTCTGTTTCTTACTTGTTTTATGTACTTGCTGATTGACATCAATCTCTCCATTTATACAATAACAAGTATTTATTCATCGTATGGTCGTAGAAATCGAGGGAACTCAAATCGTCCGAAGGTGCAGTTTTTGTTTTGCATTTTACACCACTCCCTTGCGTCTTCTTTAAATTCAAATCTATGAACAATATGATTGTACTTTTTATCATAACAAAGATAGGGTTTCTTTCCCCCAAAAGTACTAATCTCGATTTTAAACCTTGAGTTTTTGAAATTTTTCATATCTTGACCCTATTGTTGATTTATCGAATAATGGTGTATCGTCTTCCTCTTGATTTTTATCCACTATATCATTTTGAGCTTTCATTTCTACGTCATACAATTTCATTCTTGCTCGGTCTACTCCAAGCACAAATCTTTTATTACTTGTTGGGTCATTATATCTGTTTTTCAATTGTTTAACAGCTATCTGATTTAATTCCTCTAACTCATCCGTTGAGATAAGTGCAAACATAAAGTCTGCTGTTGCTGGTAGTCCAAATGATTCAGATGTATCTTCTAATCCTATGTCAGTTGAAACAAAACCACTTCTTGTTGTTTGTGTTGCTGTGACTATTGGTAGATTGTTCTCTACTGCTAGTCCTCTTAATTCCTCTGCTATTGCTTTTATTATTGTATATGAATTGATGTTACTTCCACCTCTAAATCTAGATGAAGCACATATGTTAAGATAATCTACAAAGATTATATCTGGTCTAAATGATTTTTTAATCGCTAGTTCTTGTATTAATTGTCTAAAATGATTTGTATGTGCTGATGCTGTTGGATATTCTTTGATGATAAGATTACCAGATGCTCTTTTCTTAACTTTGTCAATCTTATCTTCATACATTGTTTTAGGTAAATCATGTAGATCATCAATACTAATATTCATTAAGTTAGCATCTATTCTTTCTGCGATACGTTCCTCTGCCATTTCAAGTGTGATGTATAAAACATTTTTTCCTTGAGATAAACAGTTAGATGCCATATGACACATGAACAAAGATTTACCTACACCTGTACCAGCAAGTGCAACATTTAAAGTCTTTTGTGGTAATCCACCTTTTGTAATCTTATTAAAAAATTCTAAATCAAAAGGTATTCTCTCTTCTATTTTATGATAATAATCAAACCTTTCATTAGAGTCTTTTAGATAATCATGTCCAACTCTATTGTCAAATGAAACTGCTAGTGCATCTGTTAGTAACGTTGGTAATGCATCTGGTTTGCGATTCTTATCTCTGCCTTCGATGATTGATATGCCGTCAACGATTGCATTATATATTGCTTTGTCTTTACACCAATTCTCTGTAGTATCAGATAACCAATCAATATCAACATCTTCTTTTTCAAATGATGATACTATTTCTCTTATCTCTTTGAACTGAGCTTCATTCAAATCTTTCCTACCATCTATTTCAATTTGTATCGAAGTAGTCGTAGGTGTTTTATTATACTTTTGTATAAACTTTAATGTCTCTTGATAAATTACTTTATCATTTTTATCTGTAAAGTAATCTTCCTTGATAAAAGGAATTACTTTTCTACAGTAATCCTCATTACAAATCAGGTGAGAGAGTATTGTCTTTTCTATTGTTTTGTTCATATTTTTAACTGTTGTACTAGTACCATAAGACTTAGCCAAATCCACATAGTATTAAAACCTACAAGTGTCGGTAACAATTTCTTTTCAGATGCCCATACTAACATAGTACTTGTAGCTAAACTAAAAATGTATAACCACCATATCTCTACTTTAAATATTAACCCTGGTATTATAATTATAGCTTTTGTAAACCATGCTAGTGCTTCTACTATATTATAGTCCGTCCAATATTTTCGTTGCAACCACATTCTATAACACTCTTCTATTTTAGGAAAAGTAATGTGTTTATACAATACATAGGTTATGGCTAACCATATGACTGTTGCGACTGTTACTTGTGATATGGTCATGCGTTTTGTTTATCAATTACTTCCACTAATATATCACCAATATAATTAAAAAACTCGTCATTAAAAACATCTCTAGGTAAACCATTGTTTTCTAAAATGTCAAACTCAAACTGCATTGTTAGTTTGTCATCTTTTTCTATTGGTGTTACTTTTCCATATTTGTATATTACACCAGCAAACTTACCTTCGTTTATTCCTATACAAGTTTGATTAGGATACTTTGCTGATTGTATATAACTATACCGCTTCTTCTTCTTGTCCGCCATATGAAAATTCCTTTTGAGCTGCATCCTCTAACTTACTCATTACTTCCTCAGTAAAATAAGTTTTAGGGTCATCATTTATAGATTTACCAAATACTTTTCTACCATCTGGTAGTTCATACTTAGTAGATACTTTTTTAAATATATCATATTTTTCAGCTAGTGGTAGTAAACCATAATACTTATCAAGTCCTTTTGTATATGTAAGTTTAACATCCACCATAGAATTTTCTTTTGTCAATCTTGATTTTTGATTTTTGCAATGTATAATATTACCAACAACCTCTGTGCCTACTTTATCTTTTTTCTTAGAGAGATATATGATAGAAGAAGCTGCATATTTTAATCCACTTCCACCACCCATTTCTTTCATAGGTATGTAAGAACCAACAACATCGTAAGTATGATTAGTAACTACCATTGGTACTTTTGCTTTTCCAAGTTTTAATGTCAATACTCTAAACGCAGCTTTCAATACTTGAGCTCTCGTCATATCTCTAGTTTCTTTACCTTCTTTAGTATCTTCTACTTCTTTTGTAGTAGATAACATACCTAAAGAGTCTAAACATATAAACAATGGTCTTCGTATATCTACGTCTTGTTGCATATATCTATCTAATACTGAAATCGCTTGTGTTCTAAATTCTTGTACAGTAGTGACTGGTACAATAACCATTCTATCTGCATCTATACCTCTATCAACAACCATCTTTTTAGTAATCGCTGATTCTGATTCAAAGTAAACAACACCGCCATCTGGGTTTGCATCTAAAAAATGTTTAACCATTCCCATAAGGAAAAATGTTTTACCTGTTGCAGACTCACCTGCTAATGCTGTAATTTTGTTTTGTGGAAGTCCACCATGTAGTGAACCTGAAAGAAGAGCATTAAAAATATATGAACCTGTATCAATAAAATCTGATACATCACCACTTTCAATACCATCATTAGCTAATGATGCATATTCATTACCTGTTGTTTTAATTATCTCTTTTAAAAAATCACTTCCAGCCATTATTTACTCCTTACGTATTTAGTGAACATTTTGTCTAGTATGTAAAACCATACACCATTGATAGTAGGTTCTACTAGTGCAACGATACCTGCTTCAAATAAACTAGCACCTGTTACAACACTTACAACCGACATTGCTATTATTATATGTCCAATAGTATAGATCAATGCCCTACCTATACTTGTACCACCTATTGTTTTAAATATACCTTGCGTAAACTCTGTCATTTTATTGCTATCGCTCCTATAAACATAAAATTACGCCAAAACACTTGCACATCTTTAAATCCAGCATTATACATAAACTGTTTTAATTCATCCCAAGTATTAGGTTTTAACATGTGTCTTAATGTTTTTTCTTTTGTCATTATATCATCGCAAGTAAAACTTTCTTTCTTGTGATCGTAATACATGAAAGTCATCATGTCTTGTATTTGTGGATTATCACAATATACTTTTTCTGCAAACACAAATGCTCCACCTGGTTGTAATTGATCGTAAACTTTTTTAATTACATCCTCTCTATCTCTCTTTGGCATAAACTGTAAAGTAAAGATAGAAGTTGCAAATGATAATTTCTTTCTATAATCAAACTCATGATATCTAATATCTGCATGTAAAAATTTAGCATCAACATCATGATTGTTTTTAATTGTTTTTGTTCTTTCTCTTAAATCTTTTTGAAATCCCTCTGCATATTCAACACCAACATAATGAGCAGATGGTGCTATATCTTTATTTGCTTTTATTATTCTATCAGTAAGTTTACCTGTTGAACATCCTATATCTAAAACATAAGTACCATCTTCTACAAAGTATCTAGAAAAAGACACAACATCTTTTAACATATCTTGATAACCACGAATAGATTTATCTATGTGAAGATCAAAACCTTCATCTCTATGTGCAAATGTAAAATCGTTTGTTTTTATCATCCAGCGATACCTGTTCCAAATCTATCGACTGCTTCTTTCCAAATATTCTCATCTTCAAATACTTTTACTTTTATAACCTCAAGTTCTTTTTTAAGTTCAAGGACTTGTTTTTCTAGTAATTCTATTTTTTGTTCATCTGACATTTTTTATCACCTTTTCATACATTGAATTAGCAAGAGCTTTCATCATAAGACTTGGCACCATCCTACCACACCTTTCACTTTTTTGTGCCCACTTGCCTGTTAGTTTAAAGTCATCTGGTAGTGAAGTGACTCTTTTTAATTCGCCAAGTGTAAACTTTCTATCATCATTCCAATGACAAACTCCAGCAGTCTTTTCTGTAGCACCCATTGCTGTGATAGTAGGACTAGGATGAAACTCTGAAGCAATCTTTAAATTAAAATGCCATCCTTTAGGATGATAGTCTGTACCAGTAATAACTCTCTCTGGGTTTCTTGGCATCAAAACACATGTTTGTTTATAGTATGCTGTCTCTTTCCATTTTGTAGTTAACATATCAACTTCCTCTTTGTCATACTCTAAACCATCGAAGGCACCTTGTAAAGTTGTGATAGTATTGTTTGGCTCAGGAAATATAGATGATAATGTCATAAAGTTTAAACCAACCTTATCCATAATATCATCACGTACTGCCATAAAGAAAACTCTACGTCTTCTTTGTGGAACACCAAATTGTGAACAATCATGTACTTTTGCAACTACTTGATATCCGATGTCTTCAAATGTGTTTTGAATTTTATTAAAATATTGTTTTGCTTCTCCAACTGTTAGACCTTCAACATTCTCTGCAATGATAGTCTTTGGTCTAATCTTATCTGCAACTCTTAAAAACTCAAAAAATAAATCTTCTATATTAGTAACAATCTTACCATCAGAGTAAGATTTAGTTTTACCATATCCGTCACTATGTACAGTTCCCTCTCTCGCAAGTGTACCACACATACTAAATGCTGAACATGGTGGACTACCATCTAGTAATTCTAGTTCGCCTTCTTTTAATTTTGTAATATCTAAAAAATCTTTACCTTGTAATTCTTTTATGTCACCATCAAGGATAGGTGTATTAGGATAATTATCTTTGTAAGTATTTCTTGCCTCTTCTACAAACTCATTTATTGCAAGTATCTTACCACCTGCAAGTCTATAACCTGTAGATGAACCACCGCCACCTGCAAACGTAGATATTACTCTAAATTTGTTTTGTGCTTCTCCAGCATGTACATCTTTTAGTAAATAAGGTTTGTACTTCATAACATAAATTGGTTTAGTGTTGCACCTTCTTGTTTAGGCCAATCTCTAACCATGTCCATTACTCTTAATCTTCCCTTGTAGTTTATCTTTTTATTATTTAGCAGTCTCTCGAACAAAACATTTATTTTTGAATCTAATTGTAAGTTTAAATGTTTCTTAACGTCTTTGTCAAGGTTAAAAGCAGTTCTTACGTGATGTTTCTGATAAGGTTGATTTAGTTGATACCAATCCATACTATAAAAATATTCTTTCACGTTCATTCTTAGATATGGTGTAATAAATTTTTTATTAAACATATCTGAAACTTTTTTATGCATAATATATCCAGCAGTATTCTCTGGTAAAAAGTATTGATCTCTAAACTCATCAAACTTTTCTTTTGTATGTTTATAATGGATATTTGCTTTTTTACTCACTCCATAATAACCATCTGCCGCCCAACCAGAGAGTACGTAAGTCTCTGCAATCTTTGGGTAAACATGTAAGAAAGGATACACACATTCATAGTGGGTTTTCTTCTTACATCCCAAACTTACTAATCTATAAAAGTCCTCTTCAAGTTTTGTAGTATCTATTCTAGTTCCTACAAATGCCCAATTATGATTCTCTGCAATCTCTTTTGCTTTATTATAATCATAAGACGGTTCATTGTCAAGACAAAAAGAATATGCTGTTATAGTTTTCCCTAGTCTGTGAGCTGCTAGTGCAACAGATATACTGTCCACCCCACCAGATAATAATACTGCGACCTCTTTGTCTGGTGTTGTTTGTTCTATGTTTTCAACTAGTAGTTTATCTATCATGCAAAAAAACTTTCTAATGTTCCTTGAGTTCCATAACTACGATCTACATTCCATTTAATTTTTTCTATAATATAGTTTAGTGGTTCTACAAAAGACTTTTCAAACTGCAATTCATAATCTACTGCAAAATTTATTTCTTTTGGTAGTTTAGTTATGAAAGAGATGCTAGAAGATTGATATACATTTGGAAGTTTCATATGTAAAAATTTAATCTTATCACCCTCTTGTATGAAAGGATACTTATGAGCCAATCTATTTTTTCTAATCAAGTGATTGTAAAGTATAGCACCTTTAACATGTATTGGTGCTCCTTTTTTAAATAGGTTATGTGATTCAGTCCATTTGTCTAAACCATTTACTCCTCTAGGATATGCCACATCTTCTGGTGTCATGTTTAGAAAATCTTTTCTAAAATCTTGAATAAAAGTGTTTAGTTCTTTTTCATCACCATCCATAATTATACGTAATGCTTGTTTGATTTTTTCTCTACAAGGTGCTGGTGTTGAAGACTTAACCGCTTCTATTCCCATAATTTTTAATTTAGGTTTAGCATATCTAACACCTTCAACATCATAAGAGTTTAAGATATATCTTTTCTTTGCTGTCCAAATACCTTTATCTGCAATCACCTCACGTTTCATTTGCATCTTTTGATCATATGCGTGTGTGTAATCAGCAAGTTCCTTATATGCTTGATTGATAAATGGTTCTATCTTCTCTTTTGTGATAGTGTCTAAAAAATCTACAGGGTTCTTTGGTTTAAACTTTTCAATCAGTTCATCAAAACGTATGTAAACTGAATCTGTATCAGACGCAATAACATAATCAACATCATTTGTTTTTAGTAAATCATTCATGTATTGATTTAATTTTTCTTCTATCCAACGAATAGACAACTGACCAGCAGTAGTGATTGCCTCTGCCATAGGTAAGTTGTAATATCTAAACCAGTTGTTACCAATCGCACCATATGCTGAGTTAAGTGAAATCTTTCTCGCCATCTGTATGTTATCAAATTTAGATATCATCTTGAGAAGGTTAGGATTATTTGTTTTCTCATACTGTTGTCTAGCATCTAACATCGCTCGTTTATATTTTACCCTATCATCATACATTGTCTGCATCATCTCTGGTAAGAAACCTTTTTTATCAGTTCTAAACAAAGCACCATTTGGTGTCATGGTAGTATTTTCTAAAATACTTGTATCAACTTTTTTAGATAGTAGTTTATCTACATTCATGTTTGGTACTGTCTTTTCACTTTTCAATGTTTCTGGTGATATATTATACTGCATGATTAAATGTGGATATAGTGAGTTCAAGTCAAAAGACACAACCCATTTATGTTCACCAACTTGAGGTTCTTTTACATATGCACCTTCATACTTGTCAGACTTTTGTTTCTCTGTCTTTTGTGGTATTACAATCTTTTTATCCATTAAGTAATTGTGTATTAACATATCCCAATACCTAACAGTTCCTAGAACATCAACATAATTTACTTTTGCTTCATATGCCATAGTTAAACATAGTTCAATTAGTTTCATCTTGTCTTCTAATTGATCAACTATCTCAACGTCTTTGATATTGTAATCTATGAAAGATTGAAAGTCATTTGTGTACCAATCTCTAAAAGTTTCATGTGGATTTTCATCCTTTTTAATACCAAGTTCAACACTAGCAATATAATCTAGTTTATAACTTTCTTGGTTAGTGTATGTAAATTTACGATACAAATCATAATAGTCAAGAGCTGCAATACCTTGAATATCATACACCTGATATTGTCTACCCATTTGATAAACTGTTTTAGATATTACTGAACGCCATGGTGATAAATCTTTTAGAGTATCTTCACCCATGATCTTTTTGATACGATTACACAAATAAGGTATATCAAAAAACTCTGTATTCCAACCTGTAATAACGTCTGGTTGATTTACTTTCCAAAACTTTAGAAACTCTGTAAGTAATTCATATTCATTTTCACATTCAATATAAACAACATCTTTTCTTTCTGTTTTAAATTTACCCACACCCCAAACAAATATTTGTTTATTCTGCTGATTTTTAATCGTGATAGATAACATTTCCTCAACTGCATCTTTTACATTTGGGAAACCATTCTCACAAGCAACTTCAATATCGATAGTGATAATTAGTATCTCATCCATATTCCAATCAAGGTTAGGATATTGTTCATACAGATATGAAAACTGATAGTTGGTGTTACCATAAACTAGGTGAGGTTGATCTTCGTATTGTTGTACCCAGTTCTTTGCTTCTTTGATTGTCTCATGTTTGATAGGCATGACATACTTGCCTTGTAAGGTTTTATACTTTGTTTCTCTCATGACAGGGCAAAACATAGTTGGCGAATACTTAACCCTACGATTAACTCGCTCACCATTTACAATCTCTCTCAATAGAAGATTGTTACCCCATTGAATTATATTAGTATAAAATTTACTCATTCACTTTAGTTGTTTTAAAAACTATACAAGTTCTTAAATCATGACATAATCTAGATACAGGCATTGCTTGATGTGGCAATGATGCTGTAAAACATATTAATCTATTTCCTTTATAATTAATTAGAGTTCCTTTGTTAAGGTTCTCATCGTAAATTGTTGTGCCACCACCAAAGTTTACATCCCAATTTAATTTAGGATAGTATATGAAAGTGACTTCGCCATCGTCCTTATGTATTGTTGGTTCAACGCCAGGTGTATGTGCGTTTAAATAACATCTTTTAATTTTAAGTTTTGGATATTTAAGTTCAATAGTTTCCCATAATGGGCCCAAGTAATCATAACCATTCTTCATCATTTCATCTATGCTATGACCTGCTAAGGTATGCCAATGTCTTGATGGTATTTTAGAGTTTGCTTTATAGTTCCAATGCCAAGGGTGTGTTCCATTGTGAACAGACTCATCTATTAATTGTGCTATATGTATTTCTAATACATCGTCAAAAAATTCAATCATTAAAATAGTTCTCCAATTTGCCAGTTCGTTTTAAATCTAATGAACAACAATGAGCACCACCAGACCATAAAAAGTTCCAACGATTAACCCAAGGTATCATTTCGATATTATATTTTTTTAGCTTGTCTGCTAAGTTCTTATCATAACCAGAAGTAATAATAGTGTTTTCATCTAAAGATAACACATTACAATCAAATCGTGTTTCTTGAGCCACACCTAATAACTCTGGCATAGGATAATTCTTTACACCTCTCTCTTCGCATAATGCTTTGATAGTCTTACCATCGTATTCTGCTGATGGGTCCATTATAATGATATCCCAATTATTGTCAACCATTATTTTTGGTACATATTCTTTTTTCCATGTTAATACTAACCCTGGTCTTAATATTGCTATCTTACCATCTACATGTCCGTAGGCTTGCATCTCAATAAATTCATGTTTAGGAAATTCCCTTTTGTACCATTCTAAACCATTGTTAGTAATACATATTTGTGAATGTTCTTTTATACCTAATCTATCTTGAGGATTTGCAAAAGTATGAAATATATGTTTTCCACATTTATAGAAAGCAGCTGTGTCACCAATAATGCAATTTTGATTATCATATGATTCTATCTCTTCATTGCAATATCTGTTTACTTCGTCTATATCTGTTGTGACTTGTTGTGGTTTACTTTCATACATCATTGGTGGCATTGCAATGTATCTAGCACCATTCTTAAATTCATCTAACATTACTCTTTGATGATTTAAGTTCTCTAAACCTCTTTCTTTTTTAGCTGTGTAAACTTCAAATATGGTATTACCAATCTTTCCTATTGTATCTCTACATTGCATCGGGTGACTTAAACCATCTTCAATGTTAGGAATAACATCTGGTCTTACAACTTCAGCACCATACTGTTGACACAACTTGGCAAGTAAATTTAAATCTTCATTTGTTTCATCATGTATTTTTTTTAAAGTATCTTTGTATAATGGTAATTGTTCTTTGATATCTCTTTTATGATTAGTGTAATCTAGAGTATTATCAGCATATTCCACGCTTCTATTTCGTACTGTGTTGTCGTACTCTATGAGAATTTTATTCTCAAACTCATCTTCTACTTTACTAACATCATAGGTTTTACCTATTAGGACTTTTTTAAGAGGTGTCCACTCATCATAAACTGTCATTTTATAAAAAACATATCACAACCAAAGTTTTCTCTTTTTCGAGATAAACAAGCGTTGTATCCTTTCGATCTAAATTCATCTATAACTTCAATCATATCAAACATTGCCTCGTGAGGATTAGGACAATATAAGTGAGCTCTAACATGAAAACATTTTACTGGTATGTTATGATCTAATATTTCTCGACAAGTATCATACCATACGCCCCAAGTATCTGCCTTAATTAAATCAGGCATACCATGTTTGTTAATCATAGTTCTTAAATTTTGTGTTTCAACTAAAACATGTGATTGATTTTTATCTTCATAGATAGAGTCTACTGATTTGATAAAATGTGGTTTTAAATTATACTCTCTACCATATGGTCTATCACCATATCCTTTTTCATTCTCTATTTCTGTAGGATTAAAATAAAATTTATGTGTACCATTATCTGGTGCATAACAAACATTATGAAACTCCATTTGAGGTTTAAACGGCCAACTATCTGTTTTCCACCACTGTGCTGATTCAGGTGAACCATCAAAACAATGAAATTTTAAATTAGGATTATCAGTTGCCATAGCAATTTCCATGTCAACATCTTTTGAGACACCAATACTATAGACTGTTGAATATTCTTTTATTTTATCGATAGGAAAACGATATCGACCATACTCTTCATATGGTGTATAGTCTAAATGTACTTCCTCTATTTTTCTTAATTGTGATTTAAGTTCCGATAGGTTTTGCATCATTTTTCACTTCTTTAGTCTTTCCAATATTATATTTTGTTTCTAAATTCCACTCTGATTTTTCTTTAAATGAAATAATCTTAATCTGACTTAATGGTGCGATAGGTTCTGTTTTACCTATGATTGATACTAGACCCCAATCGCTTAATAGTGATGCTATTCTATTTCTACGACCTATGTCATTTTCTGATAAGTTTGTTTCCTTACCATCTAATGCAAACAGCTCTTTGAAATGTACTATGTAATACTTACCTTGCTTGTGAAGTATATGACATGATTGATATAATTTTTTTTCTTTTCTTGATGCTACGCCGATACGTGAAAGTGTCTCTCTGACCTTTAGGAAATCGTCAGGTTGTTTTAGAGTCACTTCCAACATCTGCTCTCTAGACCATTTAACGTTTTCCATGTTTACCACCCTTATTCAATTTTTCTTTTATTTGTTTTATTTGTTCATCGTTTAATATGTTAAGAGCCGATTTTCCTTTTTCATTATTATAACCATAATACTCTTTTACATACTCTAAATTTTTGGACTTGCTTGACCTCATCCAAGGTGCAAACCTTTTACGTGTCCTTAAACTATTTAGTAAAAAGTCATACTGTAGTTTCTTGTCTAGATGATGATTACGATTCATTTCATTTACTAACATAACCGTATCATTAAAAGGTGCTAGACATTTATTAACTACATATGCTGGATACTTCTTTTCATACATTACATCACCACTGTCCATAAGATTATTTTTTCCATAGTTTATAGAATTAAGATACTCTTTCAACTCATACATTACGAACACTCCATTTATAATATTCTATCAAATGAGCAAACGCATCTAAATATTTTAGATCATCACTTGATGGTTCAATTTTTTTTTGTTTTTTTAGTTCATCTTCTATAGACGAGTTCCATATATTACCTAATATATGTTTTTCGCTACCTTCTCTATCTAAAAAAGATGCACCAGTATAATTATATATGTCACCTTTAGGGTCTACATATATTTTTACTTGAGGTGATTGTGTATTGTCAAGATGTTTAAAGTCACATTGAATTAGTTTACAATCTTCTCTTCCCTCTAGTAATTCTTTCATTGCATAACCATAATCTACTTTTATCTTACGCTTAATCGCCATGTCTCTAAATGAGAATAATACTTCTTTAAATTTTTTTCTATCTTCAATCGATTGATTAGCTGTAAAGTCTTCTCTTAAAGACAACTCTCTTACTCCACCAATGTCTTCTATGTAATTAAGTAACTCATGTAATCTTTTAAAGTTTTCTGGTAGTATAACATAATTAATACTTACATCTGTTTTAAAAGATCGTTTGTTGTATTCTATCAAATTATTTTTTACTACTTGCCATCCTTTGTCGTGTCTCGTAGTTCTATTATATTCCTCTTCATCTATACCATAAACAGATATTCTTAAATGATCTAGTAAATGTACCTCAGGGTTTTTATCAACCCATTTTGGTGTTAACATAAAACCATTTGTAATCATTCTAGAACGATAACCATGTTCATAAAGTAATTTAATAATTTTATTAATGTGTGGATTAGTCATAGGTTCTAAACCACCACCAATGTTTATTTGTGATCTTCCTTTATCTTGTTTTATTAATTGCTCATAAACATGAAAGTATTTTATGTCACTATTTTTAAATCTGGCATCGTAGTTTCTACCACAAAAAGTACATTTAAACATGCACGATAAACCAGGTATCAAAACTATTGTATGTGGGTAATGATACTTTCCCTCAACAGCTGCATTTAAATGCCCACTTGCTAATAAAGGATTAATGGTATCGTAATGTGCTTGAGATAATCTGCTTAACATAATTTCCACCGTCTAAATCAATATCTGGTATATCCTCTTCTTTTATTTTTAAAGTCTCTTCTATGCCTTCCATAACTACATCAATTTCTAAATCTTTGTTAGGTATCCAATGGCAACCACCTTCATCTGAATATCTAGATGCTCTATATGGTTCCTCTGTCGCAATAACATTATTATTTACATCGTACAGTTCAGACGATGTAGGTTCATTTGGTGTAACTAATGCTGGTGTTTTAGTTATATTTAAATCTGTAAAAGTCATATATCCTAACATTGTAAAAGCCATTTGGTGTACTGATAGATAATCTCTAAACTCATTTACACTTGGTCTTTCAATTAAGTTTATACCTCTATTCTTTGCCATAATTCTAATATCTTTTGGTGTCTTTGGTCCAACTACAAATGACATTTTTTGCCACATCATTTTTTCTTTAACTTGTAAAAACAATCTTTGATAATGATGAGTTAGTTCATACCAATCACCACCTGATACTAATATGCCGTTTCTTTTATCAACACTTGGTCTTTTATATGGATATGTAACATAACCTGTATTGTGTATTTCACAATCTATCATTGGTGTATCGTGTAACTGAGTTGTTGCATCTATGAAGTTATGATCGCCAGCGAAAAAAACACCATCATAAAATTCATTAAGTCTTTCTGTATAGAAAAACATTTCTTTTGGTTGTATCCATGGTATGTCTCTATCTAGTGAATATATTCTTTTTTTATTTTCTTTTGCATGTTCTAATATATCTAATATACCATTGTGTTGCCAGTCCTCACCCCATTGCTCTGTCCAAAAGGGGTCCCAACCATATCGACCAAAAGGATAACCCTCTGTAATAATTACATCTGGGTTATACTCTCTATAGTCTTGATATAGATCGTTATACTCTTTATCTTTACCAAAGAAATCTATTGATTTTGATTTACCTGTAAAAGGTCGAGTTATGATAACTCTTTCATTTAGGTGTTCACCTAATGCTGTTGCTCTACTGATATGTCCATGACCAGTATTACTTTGTACTAATACTAAACTTCTCATCATTACCAAATTGTTTAAAGACAGGTAGCTCGTGAATGTCTGGGTACCAATCCCAATTCTTTTCTTTACGAGGTATGTCTTTTACCTTTTCAAAATTTTTTAATCCTATTTTTGCTTTGTGTGGTGTCATATAATAATGATAACCAAACACACTTATATATTGTTCATTCCATGGCACACTTGATCTTGACCTGCCATCATAACACATTAACCTTAACAGTTCAGCATCTTCTTTATTATCTAAAAGAATCATACCACCTCTGTCTGTACTTAAATGTTTTCTATAAAAGAAACTTAAACACATTTTGGTACCTGGCACATAACCATTTTTCTTCCAATGTACAGCTGCATCAATTATTTCTTTTGTTAAATAATAATACTCATGCCATCTAACATCGCCCCATTGAAAACGCCAATCATTTTTAATTAACATATTAGGAACAGAAATGTAAGTGTTAAAAGGTACAGTTATTGATTTGACTTCTTTAGACTTTTTATTTTTTTCTAATCTTAAACAAAGCTCAAGAGCGTTTGTGCAACAATCCGTTGCTACTGCGTAAGGTGCTCCAAAGAATTCTGCAATCTTTTTTTCAAACTCTGTGACGACATGCCATTCGTTTTTTTGCATCATAGACTCATTATTTATCTTATTTAAACTTTACTTGAGACATTAATTCAGTCATACACGCCAACATGTTTATTTCTTGATCTGCTACAAATGCAGATTTATATTGATAATCTGCAATAATAACAACTGCATGTGGTATTGTGCTATGGTCTAAATTGTCATATAAAGAATTATAAATTGTTCTAAAAATTCTTGATGGGTCATTATCTAAATTATTAACAATCCATTTACGAACATTGGTAAACTCTTTTGCTTTCATAAAACCAACAAGCTCTTTTATATTCTCGCTTGAAAGATTTACAAGTATACCTGCATCTATTTGACCAGATGAGGAATACCTTTGTAATTCATTTAAGCATCTTCGCCAATCGGGAAAATATTTATTTATAAGTTCAGCGATTGCCTTTGGTTCAAACTTTATTTGTTCTTGATCAAGAATATCTTGTACTCTTTCAAAAAAAGATTTAGCAAGTTTTATTCTCTCACCATTCCTTATTGTAAAATCAATATTAGAACATCTAGATTGTAAAGGTTCTATTAATCTATTCTTGTAATTACAAGTTAATATGAAACCACAGTTTTTATGAAACTCTTCCATAAATCCACGCAACGCAGGTTGTGTAGATTGAGGATTAAGATAATCTGCCTCATCTAGAATTATATACTTACGTCCACCTTCTAGTGATACAGTTGATGCAAAGTTTTTGATTTTTGTACGTAGAACATCTATACCAGATTCCTCAGAACCATTTATCAACATCCAAGTAGAACCAATCTCTTCCACCATTGCTTTTGCAATAGTAGTTTTGCCAGTTCCAGCAGAACCAGATAAAATAAGATTAGGTATGTGTTTATCTTTTACAAACTCTGTAAAAGTTTTCTTTAGTTCAGTAGGTAATATACATTCATCTACTGTCTTTGGTCGATACTTCTCGACCCACAGAAATGTTTCCATAATTATGCCTCATATGTTGATTCAGGTTCTAATGCAATCCAATATTCAATATTCTTTGAAGAGTTTTTAAAATTACTGATATTTTTTGACGATATAACAATGTCATATGTACCAGGTAATAATTTCATATTCTCTACTTTGAAAAAGAACTTAAATGATTTAGCACTAGAAACACAATCTACATCTATTGCATAATTATTAGCAGTATTATTTTTCTTATCACAAACCATCAAAGAACATCCACTATCAGTTTTTTCAAGAACCATATCGGGTGCTTGAACGACACTAGCTGCTCTTTTTAGTTTTTCTATGTCTTCACTTGATAAAGTAAGTTTAACATCCTCACTCGGCATTGTAATCATCTTACTAGGACTTGTTACAACACTTGGGTCAGAATACCAATATTTAAGAGTTGCTTTTGAACCCTCATCTTTCATTGTCATGTATTGATCTTGAAAGTCAAGAACTGGTTGAGTAAATAGTGATAGTGATGATAAGAATTCATTCAAATCATATATCGCTACTTCTTTAGGAAATGTCTCACCAACATCTGCTTTCGCTACAATGTTTTTCATTGCTGACATTGTAGTTAGGGTGTTGCCTTCTTTGATAACTAAATTTTGATTTACACTACCAAAGTTTTTAAGAACCCCAATGGTCTCGTTGCTTAGTTTCATCTTTCACTTCTCCATTATCTAAATTATGTAATGCCATTATACCATAATGTATTACTTTTAGCAAGTCTTTTCTATTCTTGCCATCTTTTTTTCCAAAACGCTGAGCGTATTTCATAATGTTCCCAATACAGAATCCCTCACCGTGTCCACTATCCATAATAAACTCTGTTGCTTGAAATTTATTTTTTGAATAGTGCTGTTTATAGGTACTGTCAATATACTCTTTTAATTCTTTTAAAATTTTATCTTCACTATACCTGTAAATACTATCACTCATAATCAACACCTATTTCTATGACAGGTGATTTTTCTAGATAATCATCTGTAGGTGTTTTATTAAATTTTACATAACTAGGATATATTATTAATACGCCTGGCTCTGTAGTTACGTCTTCATTATTAGAAGGTCTTAATTGATGATCTTTTATATCATCTGCCCATTTTAAATTAAATAAACCACCACCATCTGTAAAAAACAATGCTTTTAATTTATGCTCGTAGATATCATTAGAATTGTTTTGATATAATCTAAAATCTATCTTTAATTGTTTTTCTAGTGTGTAAGTTTTTTTCAGAAATGTTTTAGCAATTTGTTTAAAAATGTTTTCTAAATTGTTTCTAAATTCATCTGTAGGATTACCAATACCATCCTTTATTTCTTCTAATATCTCATTAGGAAATTCTACACGCATTATAGGCGCAGATATTTTATTTCTTAATTCTATACCAAGACCTTTGTTAGTCTCTTCGTGTTTCTTTTTTAATTCTTGTTCTTTGTTGAACTTGGCAGACTCTTCCTCATTAAGTTTAGCTTGTCCACCATCTTTTAAACCACCTGGTTCTAAATCGAATACTTTTACCATAATTTAAATCTCTCTAATTTTTCTAATAGTTTCTTTATAGGTTTATACACCGTCCATATCTCATCAATATGTTTATCAAGTTTTGTATCTAACTTGTCTAACTTTTTTTCTATAGATGTAAGTTGTTTTCTAGTTTCTGAATCAACTTGTTGACGACCATGTACTTTCATAATATATAAAGCTCAAGATACAACAAAAGAGGGGTCGTTGTCAACCCCTCTTTTATCTTTTTTTAGGTTATATTACTTAACAGTAATTTGTTTTAGTTTCATTGCCTCTGGTATAATTCTTTCCATAGACACTTTTAAAAGACCGTCTTTTAATTCAGCCCCATTTACTTTTACATCTTTTGCAATTGTAAATTGTTTTTTAAAGTATCTTTTAGATATACCTTTGTGCAAGACACCATCATTGTCTTCAACTTCTTTTGTATCTTTATCTTTGATAGACTCGATGGTTAATATACCATTCTCTACTTCAACTGATATATCTTTTTTGTTGAAACCAGCTAGTGCGATTTCTACATTGTAACTATTCTTATCAGTTTTTACTATGTTGTATGGTGGATAGTTACTTGGTGCCATACTTACCATTGAGTCGAAATGATCGAACATGTCGTCAAATCCTACTGAGAATGGTCTTAATTGATTGAATATGCTTAGATTGGTCATGATTAGTACCTCCTTATTTTAAGCAAAGTTTAATTTTGACACCTCTTATGAGCATGTCATTATTATTTATATAGGGATTGACCTTCAAAAAGTCAACCCCTAAAATAAATTTTTTAGATAGTAGAGACAGCGTCCTCTTCCTCTGGCTCTTTTTCGTCCTCTTCAACTTGAGTTTGAGTATCAGAGTTTAAAGAGTCAACTGTAACTCCAGCATCAATCTTAGTGTAAAGATTTAAGAATGACTCTTTAGTATCATCATCAAATCTAGCAACACATAACTCGATTGCTTTCATTTTATCACCAAAGATAGAAAATGCTTTTACAATGTGGTCAAGTCTTCTAGTAGATATAATTTCATCTACACCACCATCGTAAAAAGTTTTTCTAATAACCTCTGCCCAAGTACATAAGTTTTGTGCAAACTTCTTATCAGACTTACCATACTTGTCCATAGACCCAAGTATAATCTTCTCTTCGGTCTTTTTGTTAGCATAAGGTTGTTCGATTGTGATAGCAAATCTTTCTAAAAATGCTTCGTTCAAAACATTCGTACCGATAAATCTACCATCCTCTGAACCTTTACCTTTGGTATTCGCTGTCGCAATAATATTAAATCCAGCTTTTGGCGTAATCCATTTGTTAACTTTTTTAAGATAAACACCTTTACCTTCTAATACTGGTTGCAAACACATTAACTTGTTAGAACCTAGGTCACACTCGTCAAGTAACAAAGTACAACCTTTTTCCATTGCCTCGACCACAGGGCCAGGAACAAACTTAGTCTCACCATTTACAAGTCTGAAACCACCTAACAAATCATCTTCGTCAGTTTCAATTGTAATATTGACTCTGATTAAGTCTTTGTTACTAGCAGCGTGAACTTGTTCAACCATAAGAGTTTTACCATTACCAGATAAACCTGTAATGAAAACTGGGTAGAACATACCAGACTTTACAATCTGATTGATTGTAGAGTAATGACCCCAAGGTACAAATCCTTTAAACTTAGAAGGTACTAACTTCTCAGAACCTGCGTTTGTGGCAATTAAATTAACTGACATTGCATTGTCAGTATTGTTAGAAACAGCTGATTGCGAAACTTCCTTAGTCTCAACATTAGCATCAGCATTATCCGTTGGTAATTGATATTTACCATGACCTACTTTGTAAGTAGGTTTCTTGAACCAACTAGGATTTGAAAATCCATTGTTAGCTGCAAACTCATTGATCTCGTTTCTTCCAACGATTGCACCGACTCCAAAATGTTTTGAAGCAGCATCAATAAATTTTTGTTTATTGGGTGTTAACATAATATAACCTCTCTTTCATTATTAATAATAACATAGTATAGTGTTGATTGTCAACCATATAATCTGATCAAATAAGCTAGTAATATCAATCATTTACGCCACCATATCTATGAATTTGTTAAGTAATTGTCTATTTACTGTCTTAGCACCACTTGCTTTTTTGAATGCTTTTAGTATCTGATTCGATTTTGCACCCTCAACTATTTCAAGAGTCTCTTCCTCATCTGAATTTTTAGGACCTCTTGGTAAGATATAGTACTCATCATAACCTTGAGTCTTACATACTAACACTTTTTCTTTTCTTAGTTTTTTTTGTGCATCTAAAATCTTTTGCTCGTCAGAACCTCTAGACCAACCCATTTTTCTGCAAATAGTATCAACGTTAACTCTACCATGTCTACCTCTACCTTCGATAAAGAAACCAACGACATTAATATTAGGAACTTGTTTTTTAAGAAACTTTAAAAGAGTTATAGTCTGATTACAACCTCTGTAATACGCACCATTTTCTTGAACCATTTTGACACCTCTTTTTTTATCTGAGTAAACTACGTCATTATCATAAGGAAGGTCGACATGACCAAACTCATCATCACCTTTCCAATTTTTTTTGTAATCAAAATAGTAACTAGAATAATGACTATCACCATCAGTTAAAAATATCACATTTGTTTTTTGAACTTTAGTTTTCATTTGAAAGTCTTCAATGAGTTGAGCTGCACACGCAATAGTATGATTAAGTGGCGTACCACCTAAATTGTACTTGTCCATTACATAACTTATATCAAAATATCTACCTTCAAACGTACTATCATGTCTGTAACTCCACATAAAACACATTCTCATACAGTTTTTAATTTGCTCTTCTTGTTCTTGTTTAGTCATATTAGAACTAAACAATTCTAATAATTTAAGATTCTCTAAATCCATTTCACCGATTATTGCTTTTTGACTAGAGTTAACATCATCACCTCTTCTATGCTCTCTATCAGAAAATGCATAAACAACAAATGGTATCTTTGTTCTGTTACAAAACCAAATCAAGTTGTATAATTGTTTTAAAGTAAATGACATGTTATCACTCATCGAACCAGACCAATCAACGTACATGACCATTCCATGATTAGTTGCACCAGGTAAAGTAGTTATTTTTGCAAACAAGTCATCATTGTATTTGTAAGTATGTAACTGACTCATATTAAGAACACCAGTTTTAGAAATATTTGCTCTCTTATATAAATCTGCTTGTTTTTTCATTTCGAATTCTTTTACCATATACTGAACTACTTTTTTGTTATCATTAAACATTTTAGTATATTCAGAGTCAATATAATCATTAGCGGTTTGACCATCATTTTTATAATGCTCTTTTAAATCTGATAATATAGTTTTGTAAGGTATAATTAAATTTTTTAAGATAAGACCAGAAGGCATCTTAACATAACTTCTATCTTTTGCATCGTGATTATTATGACCATCCATTGCTGATTGATACGCACCATCAGTATGAGATTTTAGTAAGTCACCTTTAGCACCAAGACCTGCACCCTTGTCACCAACATGACCTTGTGCATCTTCTTTTTCTTTATCATCTGATTGACCATCAGCATCTTTTTGATCTGTTGTATCAGACTCATCACTATCATTTTGAGTATCAATTTCTTGTACATCTGAATCTGAAGATGAAGACTCCTCATTGTTGTTAGAGTCTTCATCTTCGTTTTTAGGAGCATTATTAGGAACAATAATAGTTAATTCATCTTTTTTATCTTTTTCTGATTTCTTTTTATGATAACCAGAAATCTCAATTGCAAGTTTAATTACATCATCTGGTGTTTTACATTTTGCAACTTTATCAGCAAGTTTTTTTTCTTGAGTAGTAAATCCTACATCAAGACCAGTCTTGAAGTAAATATTAATTTTGTCTATAACATTAAGTTTAGATAAATCTTTGTTTTTAATACCAAAGAAATCTTTATCTAATAATTCTTTGTAACCAGTTTGAAAGTTTTTTCTAGAACCAGGATATCTGTTTTGTATCATCGCCTCTATTCTAGCATCCTCGATAACGTTAACTACAGAATGATCAATACCTTCTTTGTGAACTTTTTCTAACATATCTAAAGGAGTCCAAAGTGAATGACCAACTTCATGACATACAAACATGTCATATAAGTCATTAGATATTTGATCTTTGAATATTGGTAAAACTAACTCTCTTTTTTTAACGTCAAAAGAAGCAGTCCTAGTTTTTTTGTGAACTATTGAAATGTCCTCTTCGGCAAGTAATTTTGCAATAGTTGATTTTTTATTCTGTATATTAACCTCTCTCATACTAGCTAATCTATCAGGTGAGGGGTATATTGTCAAGGCGATAAAAAGCAAGTAAAATCAACGATTTTAGGGGGTAGTAGGGGTAGGGGTACCCCCCAAAATACCCGCTCAGCACGTGCTCAGCGCCTCTTTTTTTAAGGATTCGATGTTGATTCGTGGGTTATATCATTAAACCACCTCTCTATGTCTTTTTTTAAATCTTTTAATTTTGATTTTCTACTAATAAAATTATTGTAATTGTGTTCTAATATATCTAAATTATCTAACACCAACTTTTTTAAATTTTTTGTTCTTAGTTCTTTTACTAATTCTACAACAGCATTTATTCTATCGTCAAAGTTGTAAATATTATCATATGACTCATCCCATAAATTATTAAATGTTTTATATCCTTGCTGTTTTAAAACTTTTAATGAGTATTGTGTTCCTACTAAAATAAATGGCATTTTTAACATTATTGCTTTATAAGTTTTTTCAGTTATGTTAATACCATTATTAGTATTATCAATACTGTGACAAGCACTTTCTGTTACAATATTAATACAGTTTTCTCTTGACCAATATGATAAGTCATTGTCTTTAGATGCAAACCCATTATCAATTCTTTGTTTAAATTTTACATCATAGACTAAATCATAAACTCCATTATTAATACTAGCATTAAAATCCTCTATCATTGGCATTACCTTATACATAAACATACTTTTAGATTTTGCAATAGTATTTGAATGTGATCTATTAAGACATAAAAATTTTTTAGGATTATCATCTAATACTTTTACTATTTCTGGTTGATCATGATTTTGTACATACTTTTCAAATATATCCCAATGGTAAGTTTTAATAACATTACTTTTATATGGTTCACATAAAATATTGTACTTTGAGGTAAGTATTTTACATTTATTAGGTTTTATCCCAGCTTCCTTTAATAAAAGAGGATATGTATCAATCCAATTACCACCTGATAAATCAATTTCAGAATCATTAATTATATAAAAACATTTATCATTATTAATATCATCTTTTACTTTATCTGGTAATAATTTAAATTCATTGTTTTTTATAATATCATGACTATACTTTCTTACATTATCATAGTAAATATATTTTCCTTTAACTTTATCTAAAGTTGTTACAGGATAACCTAATTCTTTATGTAAAGGAATCCAATGGTCGCTTACATCACTAAAAAGTCTGTTTTCTTTTTTTGAATAAAAATTACGTAAAGATTTATTTTTGAATGCTATAATCATAAAGTTCTTTTGCTATCAACCTGTGTGCCTTTTCATTAGGGTGAGTATCTTTGAATGATACTTTATAACCTGTTTCACCCATTGCTCTTTTTAAGAAACTTAAAACATTAAATCCACCAATCTCTGGTACTATAGGCCATCCCCAAAAATTACTCTCTTTAATTAAATTGCTAGTATTATGTTCTATTAATTTTATTGCAATTGCATTATCTCTTTCATGATTATCATTTGTAAAATGAAATGCTGGTATTGGTTTGATCGCTTGTGCAAATGTATATGGTATGTTAAGATTTTCACATATAGATTGCATTGAATATATGTAATTTAAATTAGTATCTATAAGATTATCTAATTTTGGGTATGCGTGTTTGAAAGACCTTTTATACCATAATTGTGTTTTGTCATATTCATCATTCTCAGCTCTAGGTACCATGGTTTCAAATCTTTTTGTTATTTTTGTTTTACTGCCATTTGCTTGAGTTATATCATACGAGTAATCGTTAATTAAAAAATCTTGCCTTGCCCATTCTGACCACATTACATATATGTGTTTTATATTGTCTTTGTGTTTTATGATTGCATCTAAAGTTTCATGATAGATTGCCATATTACCAAATCCACATTTAGCAGTATTGATAACTTCACAACCATATAGTTCACCTATAATCTCTGGCCACATTTTAAAGTTTAAAGGTTTTGGTTTTGCCCTACTAGGATAGTTTTTATCTGTAAAACTACAACCACCTACTATTATTTTATCGGAATACTTTGACATTATATTTCTTTTCAAAATTTTCTGCATGAGTAATATTATTAACCATAGGTTTTCCTCTTATGTTTAAAGATGTATTCAATAACATTGGACAACCTGTTTGACTATACCACTCTTCTAGTATAGGTCTTAATATACTTATATTATCTTTCTCAACACATTGAACTCTAGCGGTACCATCAACGTGTGTGACTGATTTATAATCGTGTCTTGCTTTAGATACAAACTGCATATACTTATTCTTTCTACCAACAAAGTAATCATCAAAATGTTCTTCCAATATTGCTGGTGCGAAAGGTCTAAACTTTTGTCTTTGTTTAACTTCATTTACTGTATCTTTAATATCTAGTCTAGGGTCTGCTAATAAACTTCTATTACCTAATGCTCTTGGTCCAAACTCTGCTCTTCCATTTGCAACACCACAAAGTTTATGTTCTAGTAAATGTTTTACAATTTCTTTAGGGTTTAATTCTTTTATTATATTGTGACCCAAATATGGGTGTCGCCATCTTATTTTTTTCTTTTCTATCAAAGCAGCTGCACCTAGACTTGAACCTGCATCACCAGGTGATGGCATAATCCAAACATTAAAACGATTTGGTATCTTACTATTTGCAACACAATTTAAAGCACAACCACCCATGATTACTATGTTACTATAGTCACAATATTTTAATAATTCTAAAAACTTTGTTTCATATAAATTTTGGACACTAGCTGCTAAATCATTAGGGTGTGCTCGTGGAAATATCTTACCAACACCTCTATGATTATTTTTATGTAATAGATATTCTAAATCATATTTTGGTTCTCCAAATGCAGCCATGCCCATTGTGATATATTCATCTTCGTTTGGTTTTAATCCTATTCTTCTTGTAATTGCTGAATACAATAATCCTAGTGAATATGGATAGTTCCATGTTTTTAATTTTGTTAACTTATCATCTTTACCTTCCCATATTGATATTGTATTCCATTCACCTATTGCGTCTATGACCAAAACATTACATTCGTTAAATGGTGAAGTATAATAACCTGCAGCTGCATGAGTTTCATGATGACCAAAGTAATAATCATATTTTCTATCAGGCCATTTCATTCTTTGACCTGCAAACAATCTTCTTGTATTTTTTAAAAATGGTTTCTCATAAAACGCAGTATTATCATAATGTAAAGGTAAAAGGTTAGGATTAAAGTTAGGGTCTCCTTTGATTTTTGAGTGTCTTTCACAATGATTAGCATAAAGTATTTCTCTTCCATTTAATACTGAAATGGCCGCATCGTGAAACCCTGCTGATACTCCTACATTAATCATTTGTTTACCTTACAATTAAACTGACATATATCTATTGGGTCTTCAAAACTTTTTGGTAAATCTTTTTGAAACCAATCTTTGTGTGTAATATTTTTTATACTATCATTTTCTAAATTATATCTATCTTTGTTATCATGATACTTTGTCAATAGTTGATGTTCTGCTTTATTTGGTTTACCATATTGATCACTAGCAAGATAACAACAAGGCCAAACTTGACCATCTGGGTTTATCATAGTTTTAGTTGTGCCTTCCAAAAATTTACACTTTATCATCTGCAGCCTCTAGATATTCCTCTTCACCCTTTTCATTAATAAAATAAAATCTATTAGATTTATTATGATTAAATATATGAGTAGGATTTGAATTAGGGATAGAATTTTCAAATCTATCACTAGG
>CEQT01003459.1_pt1 | contig 53004 bp, 52 predicted proteins | sample 530951 | NCBI WGS metagenome assembly CEQT01 (sample SAMEA2621132, study PRJEB7988) | marine metagenome | biome: marine biome (ENVO:00000447); feature: surface water layer (ENVO:00002042); material: "saline water (ENVO:00002010), including plankton (ENVO:xxxxxxxx)" | depth 5 m
ATAAAAACTTCTAAACCCTCATTTGCATGATCTTTAACTTTCTCTTTTGTTTTTATTACGGGTTCATCTGGTAACATAATCGTTGGATCAAAACCTTGAATACTATATGCGGTTGTATCACCTGGTAATTGTGTGTGTGTCATGTATGCTGATTTTTCTATGATTTTATGTTTGATATGCGTTTGTTTCTTTTCTTTTTGTATTCTTCTAATAAACGCATAATAAATTATTTGTGTGAAGTATGCAAAAGGATTATTAGACTTTGCTGGATCAAAGTTATAAAGATATTGTAAACAGTTCTCTATACCATCAGATACCATTTCTTCTTTGTAAGTATAGTTTACAAAATTAGGTCTATAAGATAATCCGTTTGCGATTTTAAGAAAACACTCACCTATATAAGAAGGTACAGGTGGTCTAGGATCACCACATTCTTCAGCATCTACACACTCCGCTTTAAACTTTTTCATTTCCTCAAAAAGTTTTTTATTATCTACGTAATGTTCTTTTTTTAATTCTTTTTTAGCCATTGATATAGTGTGTCACTCTAACATAATATACTAGATGTTGTCAAGGTTTAATTGAGTTTTTTGGGATCTCTAGGTAGATCAAAGTCGTCAAGGTCAGCAAGTTGATCTAATATCTCATTCATCTTTTCTTTGCTTACTCTTCTATTAAATCTTTCGTGTTTCTCTTTTATTTCCCATTCTCTTTGTGATAAAGCTTTCTCATGTTGTAAAAATACACTTAATTGTCTTTTGTAAAACGTAATTAAACCCTTTGACGCAGGTGTAACTGTAAGTATATTTTGTTTATTGATTCGTACAGAATTGTCATCTGAATATGGATGTAACCACGCAGTCAAAGTTAAAGTCTCAACAAGACCTTTATCTGACATTGCTGGATATGTTTGCATTTTCATTGGATTGATAACTGTAGTGTAATCTGCCTTTGGATTAGGTTTTAAATCACACACTAAATCATCACCATTTGTAAGTTTTATGTAGTACATGGTTCTCCTATATAACCCTGTTTAAACGAATTTAGCGAGACGCTGATAGGTGTTATTAACATTATCATATGTTGACCCTATCTATGATATAATCAAACTGCTCTTCATTATAGATATTTATTCTATCTTGAAAATGCAAGAGGGTAAAGTTCTTTTTATTTTTATATGATATGTCATCAGCAATGTCGTATAGTTTAACTGCGTTCTTTTGTTCGGTACGTCTTAGTCCACGTCCTATTGATTGTAATACTTTTATTCTAGACTTGTAAGGTGACGCAAATATAACATTGTGTAAATTACGAATATTAATACCTGTGGAAAAAACTCCATAAGACGCAAGTATAATAATGTTATCTTTTTTTTCAGCAATACTTCTAATTTGTTCTCTATCATCTGTTCCTACTCCACCATGTACAAAATAAACTTCTTTATCAAGATCTTTAAATAGTTCTTTTAAAACTTCACCGTGTTTTTCTACACGTTGATAGAGACACAATACATTTCCTTTTACATTCTTGCAAAGGTCTCTAATAAATTTATTTCTTTTGTTATGGGATATTAAATATTGAATTTCTTCTTGATAATTAAAATCTTTACATTGTTTACTTATCTTCTCATCATGTCTTAATAATAAACAATTGATTGACAATTTGGCAATCGTGTCTTTATCCATTAGTTCCTTTGTGGATGTTACGTTTTCTGCAGCTCCAAACAATCCCTCTAATACTAATCTGTTTGTTTGTGTTCCGTCTAAAGTTCCTGTAAATCCAAATCTATATGGACAGTCTTCTAGTTTTTCCATAATCATAGTTAAAGATTTTGCTTTAAATAAATGTGCTTCGTCACCAAAGATAACTTTGTAAGGTTTGAAAAACTTCTTTGGCATTTTGTATAATGATTGCCATGTAGATATAACAACAGGTTTATGTGTTTCTTTATCATGACCAGAATAGATTTTGTGTATATGTTTCTGACTCCAACCATATGATACAAAGTCCGTTGCCATTTGTTCTACTAGTGATGTTGTTGGAACAATAATTAAAGTTTTCTTTTTCATTAGATTATAAAATCTAACTAATACATAAATGATATAAGACTTACCACTTGCAGTTGGCGATACAAATAAACCTCTTTGTTTTGCCAATGCACTCATGATACATTGTAATTGATAGTCTCTACATTCTAAAGGAATATTAAGTGAGTTAATAAATCCTACAACATTCTTTTCTGTTACATTAGGATTATGTTTTAGATTATCATCAATAGTATATGTAATACCATTTAGACTTAACCACTCTTTGATATATGGAAGTAAACCTACATAGATTGAATTGTTACGTAAGTTAAATAATCTTATCTTACCATCCCACATTCTATTTCTAACAGTAGGCATAAACTTTGCCCCTGGTACTTCAAACGTAAAATAAGTTGATAATTCTTTTGCTACAGATGGTTCACAATAAACGTATAGATGAACATCATTTATTTTTTTTATCCACACAATATCTGACATGATTAAACATTATCCCATTAATCCTGCTTCAAATTTTTGTGCCTCTAAACAATTTTTAATATCCCATCCACGAGCAGAAATAGACTTCAAAGTTTTTTCTATAAAGTCAACGCATTCCTCTAGATATACAATCTTATTTTTCTTTTCAATTATTTCGGGGTCAGACTCAATGTAAATTGAAAGATCTGTTTTTAATACTTTTAAATCAAATGGTTTTGTTGCATATACTTTGGCGTCAGCTTTTCCACCATAGTATTCCCACTTCTCACGATATAAGATTGTGTATTCCCCCTTTGCCTTCGCAACTAGGAAGGCAAAGTTGGTTTTATAATCTAAAAATTTTGCGTATAGTTCTTGACCCCTTAATGCTTCAGTATCTAAATGATCTTTATTAATGGGGAGTTCTTTATATACGATTTTTTTTAATTCTTCTAAAGTCATAATGTAAAGCTATCAAATAACCTTTGAAATGTCAAGGGTTATTTTCGTCTAGACTTTTTCTTTTTCCTAGGCCTAACTATCTCATCATAGTTTTGCCATGCGAAAAGCCAATCAACGAAACGTTGCCATGCCTTTTTCATATCTCTCTCCTATGAAAATTTATTGATTGTATAATATTTATATTGAAACTCGGCTTGAGCCTTTAGATAATCTACAGTAGTTTGTTCTTGCGAAAAGTCTAATGAAGATAATGATACAGGGTAAAGATCTTGAAATTTAACCTCTGCAATTGGATTGTTTTTATTTGTAAGTAATGTTAATGTTGCGTCTGAGAACATACCTTTTGTTGGAGTTGGTCTAGATGTTTCACCTATATCTGTAGTTTTTCCTAAAGTTGATTCTGGTGTTACTGCTGTATTTGTTCTAAAATTAGAAAATTGTTGATTTGATTGTGGAAATCCTATTCCAATTAACCAATTGTGTATCTCTATGTAATTATCAAACGTTTCATTTACTAAGAAACTTAATGATAGATTTTCAAAAGTTAATTCATCACCCATTGTTGGAATTTGTTTTAAAGGTGTAGGAATAACAGTCTCACCTAGATTGATACCAGGTAATGTAAGACTAGTAATAAAAAACTCTACTTCAGGCAACTGATTTACAGTTAATTGAAACTGCGTTGGTGACGCATAGTCTATATTAGATGGTTGACCTCTGATTGCCATAGTATTATTTAGTATCTAGTTCTTGCCATTCTTTGTCAGAAGCTTCTTGGATTTTCTCTTGATCGTCTTTGGATAGTTTTTTAAACTCTTCTATTTTTGTACTAAACTTATCCCAAATACTCTCATTCAAACCTTTAAACTTGTATCTGACTTCAGAGCAAGATGTTAATAGTAATATTAGTAATGTAAAAAGTATTGTTTTCATAGTATTATTTATTCCTAAAAAAAAGGGGGCCGAAGCCCCCTTTAAGATATTTGATCGTAACTAGGATTACATTAAGTTTGTAACTTTAACTCTTCTGTAATATTTGTTGCTGTTTGCAGAAATAGTGATTGCACCATTTGAACCTGCGCCAACTGTTCCTGTGTGGAATGGGTTAGCAGCAATACCGTATCTAGTTTTGAAACCAATTTTCGGTTGGAAAGAATTTTCTCCAACTGCTCTTACCATTTGTAGAGGTACATATGGGCAATAGAACATACCAGCATCGTAAGGTGATGTTCCTTTGTAACCACATACGTAGTATTGTGACGCTGCAACGTTAGCTGCATATGGGTCAACATATACTTTGTATCTACCGTTAAGAACACCAGCAAAAGTTGTTGATGTGTCGTCAACGTTTAGGTTTGTTGAAAGAGCAGGAGTGTAATCTAAAACTCCAGCCATTTGAAGAGCGGAAGCAACGTCAGCAGATGTTATGATGATGTTACCTTTTCCTCTTCTGGTTTGTTGTCCGATTGCGTTAGCATCTCTCTCAATCGCAAATAATAGTCCTTTGAATTTCTCAACTGACCATCTTCCGTTTGAGTCTGTGTCTAGGTCAAAGATACCTGCAGTAGTTGTATTTACTTGTGCGCCTTTTACAGCAGAGTTGTAAATATTTCTTACTACTTCTCTGTTGATCTCTGTTAAGATCTCAGCAGAAAGTATGTTTGCAAGTTCTGTCTCAGCATCTAGACCATGAATTGCTTTAAGGTCTTGTGCTAATTCCATTGTGTATTCTGCTTTAAGAGCTCTTGATACAGCAGTTACAGTATGTTTTTCAATACTGAATGCCATTTCAGCAAACTCGTCAGTACCGTCACCTAAAGTTTCAGCCTGAGCAGTTGTCATACCAGTTACAGTTGAGTAAGTACCAGCAGAAGGCGAGTCGTTAAGTACCGCAGGGTTAGTTCCTGATTGGTCTCCGCCACCTGTGTCTCCAGCTGCGTCTTGGTTAGACAAGAATGGAATTTGTTCATCAACTAGTGCCTCTGCGCCATCGCCTGAAGCAGCTCTTGCTCTCATTGCGAATATTAAGCCAGTTGGACCAGTCATTGGTTGAACACCACAGATGTCATATGCTATAAGATTTGGCATACTTCTTCTAACTAAAGAAATTAGGATTGGGTCCCAATTGTCAATGTTAGCACCTGTTGCGTTTGTTGGTGCAGCTTCACCTAAGAAGCTTCTGTCTTCTCTTAGAGATTTCTCTTGGTTTTCTAAGATTAAAGTAGTAACAGCTCGTCTGTATGCATCCTCAATTTTTGGTAATTCAGGGTGCTCTAGGACTGGCTGCCACTTTTCTTGTAGATGTTGTGTTTGAAACATTGTGTTTCTCCTTTATCTATATTTATTAATTGCCGTGTCTTACAGCAGTTTTTCCAATAGCGGTTGTATACCTATCCATTGGGGAACCCTCTGTAATGTCCTGTACAGCGGTGCCAGTTTCTACTTCATCATTAACGTTTGAAGTCTTTTCAGTTTTGTTTCTAGGAAAGTAAGACTCTTTGATTGTGTTAAGCTTTTCAGCATAACCTTCTTCGTTTGAGTACTCAACATCCTGAGCCAAAGTATTAAACTTCTCAATTTCTGTTTCAGTCAAATCAGAAGTAACTTCTGTTTTAACTTTCTCTTTTATTAAAGAAGCATTAGATTGTTTCTGCTCAACAACTTGTTGAATAGTTTCCTCTAATTTTTTCTCTAACGTAGAGATTTTATCTGCCTGAGCTTCAAGAACATTGTACTTGTCGTTAGGCACATCTATGTAATGATCTTCAAATAAGTTTTTCAGACCACTAATAAAGTCTTCAGCGATCTCACCCTTTAATCCTCTTTCAAGAGCAAGTTCGTTCTCTTTCATCCACTCTTCAACAACATAGTTTAAGTAGTTGTCAACTTTTTCGGATAAAGATTTTCTGTTTTCTGCTTGTGCTTCAATCAACTCGTCTTTGTACTCGTCTTCAAGTCTCTTGATCTCAGTTCTGATTTTAGATTTTACAGCAGTTTCAAAAATTGTAGCTGCTTTGTTTTTAAACTCATCAGAAAGATTTGAGTCATTTGATAAAAGAGCATCTACGTGTTCTTTTACGTCAACTGATTTTAGTCTTTCTTCTGTTTTAGCATCTTTTTCAGCTTCAACTGTCTCTGCTTTTTTTGACATCTTGTTCATCATTTCTTTCATCTTCATAGCATTCATTTTCTTCATGCCATTAGCCATCTCTTGATACATTTCGTCTTTTGTTTTGTTCATAGAGGCTCTCATGTAAGAAGCATATAACTCTTGCATTTCGTCTTTTTTCATAGACTTCATTGCCTTCATCATTTGTCCTTGCATTTCTTCAATGTCAACTTTTTCTTCTACTTCTTCTTTTGCTACTTCTTCAGACGAATCTTCTTTTTTCATTTTGTCTTTCATCATCATTTCTTTTTTCTCTTTGTCTTTCATCATCATTTCTGATTTTTCGTCTTTCTTCTCTTCTTCTTCTTTAAGTTTTGGAGTAGCATCTGGTTTACCTTCACCTTTTTGTGCAGGGTCACCAGTAATTTCTTTTGCTTTCGCAACGACTTTCTTCACAGGGGCTTCACCTTGTTTTCCGTCCACTACAGGAGCACCTGTATCTTGAACTTCATCGCCGCCCTCAGCTCCGTCAACCTTTGCTTTGTCCATTGGTTCAGCTTTCATGCTGCCTTGTTTAGGAGCGTCTGCACCCTTGGCTTCCTCTAGTTCAGCCAAAACTTCCGCTTCTAATTCCTCAATGGTTTTGTCTAATTCATTAGCCATGGGGATCTCTCCTTAAATTGTTAAATTTAATTATAATTATATTTATATAACTTTATTTATAAAACACGTGATTTACAGGGGTAAATCATCCGCTTGATAAACAAAAGTCCTATTATTTCTTAGTTTTGTGGAGGTGGATACGATATTGTTCTCATACTCTAAAGTATAATTAGAGAATACAGTCATATTCGTTGTGACCAACACATTACTAAAAATCTTTTCATATTCGGTTGTCATCTTTTCTCTTGTAGTTTCAACTAATCCCATATGAGACCACATCTTGATGAAGATATCTGGCAAAACCTTCATACTTCCTCTTAGTGTGTCTATATTACAAAAGACAACATCATACCGTTTGTCAACAACATCATAGGAATCTAATTTTTGATTCGTAAAGATGTATTCCCCATTATACTTAAATCTTTGAATATAATCTTTTTGTTTCTCTCTAAGATTAAATCCATTGCCTCCTTTTGAAGGCCGCCAAGTTTCTGCTTCATCAATATTTATCGCAGTTTTGACGTTATTATCATATTGCGCTAGAAAAAAATCTAAGTTACTCATTCCCCCTAGACTCAATACTGTTTCAACATTATGATTACGAAATAAAGTATTTAATATTTCTACTTCATATAATCCATAATGATGATAATCTTCTTTCTCACGATTTGGTTTTTGAATACGAGTCAACTCGTTAAACCAACTATACATAATATACCTTATTTATTTATAAGATTTCTAAGCTGCGTATGACTTAACTTTAGAAATCAATGAATCTGAAAATATCTTTTCCCATTTTTCATATATAGGAATTGCTTTTTCTTTCATCTTAATTTTGTCTTCTTCAGAAATTTTTGTAATAGTCTTACCATGTTTCTTTGCTTCTAACTCATAGTTTTCATGATCTTCCTCAGACCATTTTCTTTCTAGTCTTGCAACTTCAATAGCTGTCTTTCTAAAAATTTCTTGATCTTCGTCTGACAATGTTGACCAGAAATCATTTGATACCATGATGTCTGTAATAAACATGTTGTGGTTTGTGTTCAACCAATATTTAGCTTCGGGAAATCTAGTGTAAGTATTTTCTACTGACTCTGCTTCTAAGTCTGACATTTCCAACCACTCTGTATTTGATTGAATAACTTGTTTTGAAGTTTCTACACCAAGCTCTTTGATGTAATCTTGGCAAACAGGATTTCCACCAACTTTAATTTTGTTAGAGTTTTGTAGATCAGCCAAACTTGAAATTTTAGTATTAGATCCAAAGTTTCTGTATCCACCTGAATATGTGTATGCTAATCCTTGTACATTTAGATGATGAGATAATTTAAAGTTTAATTCATCACCTAGATCACCTTCCATTGCTTTTGAACAATGATCGTGTGATTCAAATAAGAATGGTAAATCTAATGCTAGGAAATCTTTTACACCATCATGCATTTTACCAATTTTATAAACTTCGGTTTGTGACATTTGATAGTCATTGCACGATAACGCAGTTACAGGTAACTTACCTGTTTCAGCTTCAAAATGTTCTTCACTTTCTTTTTCGTGAATTACGATTTCGTATTTTCCTTTTGTTGCACTTTTGATTGCTTCTTGAAACGCTTTAGCTGTTCTAATAAACAGATTTACAGGTTTGTGTGCAATCAACCAATTTACTTTAATGCTCATAATTTCTCCTAATTATAACTGTTTTAAAAACTTTGCGAACTCTAAACTTGATTCTAGATCTCTTTTTACTTTCGCTCTTTTTTCAATTCTTGCTTTTGCTTCTGCAACGTGTGCTTCAATTAAACTTCCATGATCCCATACCCACTCTTTACCTTCCATAATACCTTCTACGAAAGCACTAGGAGCAGATGGGTCTGAAACTATGTCACCTGCAGTTGCTAATTTAAAATCTGATCTTACGTAATTTGCATTACCTCTAGAGTCTAATGAACCCATTCCTCTAGATGATACACCAAGAGTTGCACCTTCGTCCATAAGATTTTTTACAATCTTACCCATAGGTGTGTCCATAATCTTTGCTTCACCTATGAAGTTATCACCTTCTTGTTTTAAAGATGTAATCATATGTGATACTCTGTCTAGATTTACAGTTGGACCGTCTGGGTGTCCTAACTCACCAAACGCTCTATTTTTTTCTATAAAGTCTCTAGTGTAGTTTTTAACTTCTTTCATTAAAACTTCTTTTGGATATACTCTACCATTTCTGTTTTTAATGTTTGATTGCATGAAGATACCTTTGATCTTATAATTCTTCTTACCATTCTTCTCTTCTATTAAGAAATTAGATGAATCAAAATCGTTAGCTTCTGTTATAAGTTTTACTGTTTGCATTACGTTATATTATCGTAACCCGATACCTTTCTACAATGTAAAATTATTGTTCCTACTGAGGCTGATGAATTGGTTAATTGAATGTCACCTGTTACACCTGATCCAGCATTATTTGCGATAGACGGAATATGTTGAGCAGCTCCGTTAATGTTACCATTACCGTTTAGTGATAATGCAACAACGTCTGAAGTTGCGTCAAATAAAATGTCTGTTTGTGATCCGACTGTCCACGTACAAGATACTATTGATAGTCTTGGATTTGTATCTGCACCTGCTAACGCAGAAGCGTCAACAATTGAAGCCGCAGAATTAGTACCAGTTGTTGTAACTTTTACAACGTGTTCAAAATCTGAGTCTTTTAATGTTTGTAATACTACTGCCATTGTTAGTCCTTATTGCATAAATGCCGTTGCCTCTTTTTCAAAGTAATCCATGATCTTTTTTTCTGGTACTCTGTTTTTTCTTGCAACGTCTTTAATTGTTCTTTCAAAGTTATTTAGGAAATTTGACCCCTTAGAATCTAACTTTTTGAATAAATCATCAATCGCTTTCTTCATTTTAGGCGATTGTTTCCTATATTCTCTAGACTTTTTGTGTTCATCTTTCTCAAATATAGATGAATAAAGGTCATTCCACATCATTTGATTACTCGTCTCTGTTATCTTCAGGCGCAGGGGCAGTCTCTTGAGCAGGAGTAGCGTCTATATGATTATTAACTAATCCCTTTGCCACTTCCATTTTTTTGACTTCTATTGCGTCTGCAATTTTAGATTTCATAGCATCTTTAAATGCGTCTTCAGCATCAAGGTGATTTCCTTTTGCTAATGCATCTACTACTTTATCTGAACTCATAATAATCTCCTTTTTATGTATTATTTATATCGTCATCATCACCATCTTGTTTATCTGGGTCTGGTGTCTTAGTAGGTTCAACCATTGGTTCCCCACCGAAAGAAGGCACTCTAGTAATTCCGTCTGTATTTGGAATATCAACTCCACCGTCATCAACTTCACTACCTGCCTCTTTGTTAATCTGTCTTCTTATCTCTTCTATCTCATGGTCGCTCATTCTCAATACTTTTTTGTAAACAAACTCTTTACTAAAGAAAGTACCAATGTAGTTTTCTACTGATCCTAACATATTAATTCTTTCATTTAATAATTCTTGTTCTTTTAATTCTGAGAAGTGACCATCTTTTAAGAAATCAAATTGAATGTGTTCTTTTATTCTAGGCCACTCTTCAATATTGATAATACCTTTTAAGATAAGTTGTGTCTTCAACATATCTAAGAATAAAGGTATAAACTTCTTTCTTATTCTTTTAATAAACTTAGTAAACTTTAATTCGTCTCTTGTAATCTCAGTAGATCTTCCTAGTGAAAAAGATTGTTCTGCTTCTAATCTTGATATAGGAACATTTAAACTTCTGTAAAGTTTTCTTTGGAAATATGTAATGTCATCTATCTCACCTAAGTTTGAACCACCTGGTAAAGAAGTAATCTCTGTTCCTCTTCCACCTTCTCTTCTAGGTAACCAAAAGTCTTCTAACATTGACATGTGATTTCTATCGTCTCTAATCTCACCTGTCTTTGCGTCATAAACAAGTTTGTTTCTATACCTGTTCATAACATCTTTTAGATATTGTTCTGCTTTTAGTTTTGGTAAGTTACCAACGTCAATATAAAATATTCTTCTCTCTGGTGCTCTAGATATTCTGTAAATAACTAAACTGTCTTCAATCATTCTTAATTGATTTACAGGTTTAATTGCTTTATGTAAATAAGATAATACTTGATTTTTGTTTGCGTCAATCAAACCAGACGGACAATAAGTTATTGCGTCTTCGGCAATTCTCATACCTTGGTTCATCATACCTTTCAACATCTTTTCATTGTAAAGATAATAATCCTCTTCATCTTTAACAATTGTTGAACCTTGTGGCCCAGGCACTTTTTGAACTGCTTTTACTTTTCTGATTTTTCTAGGATCAATATATCTTACTTCTTGAATACCTAGTTTAGGATTTTTTGAATCAATAATCTTATGATAGAATAATCTGCCATCAACATACCAACGTCTAAAGATATCATGTCCTTTAGTATCAAAGTCTAACAAAGATTTTATATCAGCAAAAGCTTCCCTCATACTGTTTTTAATTTTGTTAGAATATTTTAGATTATCTAAAACTATTTCTACTGAGGTATCTCTTTCATCTGATACAATAGCTTCGTTTACGATATCCTCTATCGCACTATCGCATTCTGGTTGTTGGGCAATGTCTCTATATCTACGAATAAGATCTAGATCGTTTCTGTCTTTACCGTCAATATCTAAGACCTGGGCAAAGTGTCCACCACCAGATATTTCTACTGTTCCGTCATCTGGCGACTTCTGAACAAATTTGTCCTCAGGTCTGATATCTTTTATTCTTTCGAATCTAAATCCGAATAGCTCTGCCATTATATACTCCTACGTTTCTTAATATTTATGTAGGTAAATTAGAAGTTTACACCACTTGCTTCAAAGTGTTGATATCTCCATGTCACCTCAAACTCTTCCAATGCATTAACAGTTTCGTAAGATAACTCAATGTCTGCTAATGTTAATGGATAAGCATTTCTGAAAATATAAGATTTAATTGTTGTTCCGTCTCTATCTAATTGTTCAACTGTTAAGTCTGATTGATAGTCACTAGAAACAATTGTACCTGTATTATCAGCAAGATCATTAATACCATTCATCCAACGCTCTATTGCGTTTCTGATATTAAAGTCTGTATCATTTAAAAATGTACTATTCCAAGTTTCAAACTCCCTATCACCTGCTACATAAATTTTTCTTCCTCTAAAAGGTACTTCTATTTCTCCAAGTGTTTGACCTGGTAATTTAGAAGCCTTACATAGAAATGATGAGTTTGCTACGTTTAGTCCTGTTACAATACCAATTGGCGGTACAATCGTTACTCTAAACTGATTGGGTCTTGCACCACCACCTTTTAATTGTGCTTTAAAATCGTCTATACTAGCCATCTTACGCTCCTCCTACTTCACTAAAGGCAACGCCTGATCTTGTTGCTATAAAGTTTAGCGATATGAAGTTAATAGAACGATTAGGTTTAACAAAAACATCTGCTACGAACTCGTTTCTGTTTACCACTTCGCCTGTATTGTTTGTTGCGTCACACACTACTTGAAAGTCCTCTATTCCTCTTCGTCCTTGTATGTCTCTTAGGAATGGTTCAACAAGATTTTTAAATCTTGCTCTAGTAAATGCATCGTTAACTTCAAATAATTGAAATTTAGAAGCAGTAGAGATTGCTTTCTCTAAAACTATAAACAATCTTCTAACGTTTATTCTATCAAACGCACTAGGAGTTGTCAAGGCAGTTTTATCACCGAATAGTGTTACACCTTGGCCTGGAAAGTTAACAACTGGGTTAACTCTTGCTTGATAAAGATCGTCTCTTTCTGCTTGATTAGGATTGAAAGAAAGTTTGATTGCACCTCTTAATACACCTCTGTTAAATCCAGCGGGTGAGAAAAAGACTTCTGCAACTGCATCGTTTCTCGCACATAATCCAGCGATATCACCGTTAAGTGGTACGTATCTATAAACGTCAGCATATTTGTCATACATGTATTTGTATCCACTATCAAGAACTGCATAAGAAGAACTTGGTAATGTTGCAGCTGCGTTTACTACGTTTGTCTTTTGTGTATTTGAAGCTGCTACTCCTACTGTTGCAGCTCTGTGAGGTGATATAAATGCGATAGCATCTAATCTCGCTTCTGCAAGAGTAATTAACATAGTACCATGTGTGTCATAGTTTGCTTGTGTATCTGCCGCAATTGAAGATGATCCACCAATGATTAAGTTTACATCATTGATTTCTGAATCATCAAACTTATTATATGCGATTGATAACTCGCCGTTTGTCAAAGCATAGTCATCCGTTCCACCTGTTAATGCGTCAACGATTGGAGCGTCAATTGCTGTAAATGCAGTACCTGAAGATATATCAGTACCCCAATTTGAAGCTGCTGATGGGTGATCGCACCAATATATTTGTTCTGAGTTTGCAAATATAACATCTGGGTAGAAGTTTGAATTACCCTGTGGTGTTTTTGCGTTTGGATGTTTTGACATGGCAGCAAATCTTTCTATAACTGCTGATGTTCTTTGACCTGCAACGTCAACATCAAAACCTGTAATCGCACCAGTCTTGTCATAAACTACTACATGCAATTCGTCTGCTGTACCTTTTGAGTTTTGAGTAGACCATGGTGATGTACCAGGAGCTGAGTCAAATAAATCGTAAAATCTCCATTTTCTTTTTACGAATGAGTTGTCAGGTATAATGTTGTGTGTTCCGCCACCGTTAGGATCATCTAATTTTCTGATAGTCATAACGTTTGTTGATGTGTTAACTGCTGTAACTTCGTACTCTTTACCTGCCTCACCTGCAACTGCTGTTGTACCTGCTGAGTTTGTAAAGAATGATACGATATCACCAACGGCGATTACGTTGTCTGCTAAGTCTATATCGTCAACTGCGATTTCTGTAGATCCAGCTGCGTCTTCGCCTACTGTTAAAGATGAAGATGAAATTACTTGTTCATATGCTGTTGCTGTAGCACAGATGTCAACTCCTAAAGAGTTACCCCATGTTCCTGCTGTTCTTGCAGCCCACTCACCGTGAGAGCCTTCTCCACCTCTGAATGACTGCTCGTAATGATCGTCATCCCTAATTAATATTCCGCTGTTTGCACCTGCGTTAAGGACTGCACTCTCAGCTCTTACTACCCTTAGTGAATTTCCGTATTGCAAGAAGTTTGCAGCACAAAACCAGTTTTCATAACTAGCACTTGTAGTACCTGGTTTACCGAAAATTTTTACTAAGTCCTCTTCAGAACTAATTGTTGTCACGCTGGAAACAGGGCCTTTTGCGAATGCACCTGCAATTGCACCAATAGATGTTGCTACCGCTGGTACGACATTCGTTAAATCGGTTTCTTTTACCTGTACGCCAGGTGAAACTAAAAATGCCATTGTTGTTCTCCTATTTGAATATTCTAATAATTATTGCAATAATACTTCTTTTTATACATGTATTTATAGAAACATATATTTCAACATCATGTTTTTATATGCTATACTATATATAAATATCCATATGCAGACACATTATCAAAAATATAAAGAAACAATTAAGAAAGTTGCCCGAAGAAACTACTCAAAACGTGTCTCATGGATCAATAAACATCTATCTAATTTATCTTGTCAACAATGTGGTGAGTCTGAAACTATATGTTTAAAGTTTCATCCACATGACGCAGATATCCGTAAAAAGTCTAAAGTTACAGGTATCAATACAGAAGGCAGAGAAGATATACTAAAATTAATACAAACTTCTAAAATCCTTTGTCATAATTGTTGGATCAAGTTAGATAACGATCTAATTGAACTTTTGTAATATCCTTTGTTTCCAAACTCATAACACCTGTAATTACTAACATTGGTCTAGGTGTCATACTTGCGTTTGCCGTTGCATGAGGTATATTCTGCCAATCAAAGTAATGTATATCCCCACTTTGCCATCTATCAAATATTTGATTTCCGTATATCAAAAATTGACCTGGTTCCCAATCATCTAACATAACCATTATTCTAATTACGTTATTTGGATCTTCGTCTAAATCATAGAGTTTATCTATATGCATATTTAATACATCGCCAGTAAACTGAACATGTAATTTTGCTTTACATGATTTAAACTGAAAATAATCTATCATCTTTTGTATTGTAGGACATTTACTAAAATCAGTTAATCCTCTGTAGATTGTCATCTTAGGATTGGCACCTGCTTTTATTAAATCATTTTCTTCTGCCTCAACATCATTGTTAGGTCTATCAGTAGATAATCTTCTATTACTCCAATTAATTTTTTTAGTATCATTGATAACATTATCTACCTCATCTTTCCACGTTCCTACAAATCTACCAATATGTTTTACATTATCAGTATCTTTTATTTTTTTATTGAAATGATAGTTACTTCTTTTCTTTGCGTCTTCCCAATTTGAGATCATGATTCCTCACACGCTTTTTTTACTTCTTTATCTAATGGTTGAAAAATGTTTCTACCTTTAATATATTTTTCGTTTGTATCAACTAAATCTTTATAGTCAACATCAATAGGAAACTCTAATTTTTCTCTTATGTGTTCTAGATATTTTTGTTTGTAAAGATACAACAACTCCATTGAAACGAAATAGGGATTAGGCAATTTTGCTATCTCATTTTCAAACAACGGAGTTGTATGCATTCCCCTAACTCTTTCTTGTTGTGCTTTGAGAATTGATTGATCTCTTCCTATGACAACAACTTTAACGTCAAATATTTTTGACGCCTTAGATATAAACTCTTCGTATTTTGGAATACAAGGTTTATTATCTCTAAAGTAAGGGCAAGAGATTGAGGTAAAGTTATACTTTGTTTGTGTATCCTCAATCTTACTTGGATCATCCCACCAGTGACTAAAGGGCTCAAGGTGATGACCTTCCCAATACTTTTTCATCTTCCAACCATAAACGAATGGATGACGACTAAGTATTTTGGCCCATAAGTGATTACCCGATCCTTGTGGGCCAGTAAGAATTAATAGTTTACTTTTTTCCATTGGTCAGATGAATATGGTTTCCAATTAGATATTAACAAAGTTAATATTGGAGATCCAAATATAGCAATCATTGTTCCTATAAACGCAGTATTACCATATCCTAATTTACCATAAACAAACAACGCTTCTCCAATAGTTGCGGCGATTACTATACCCCAAAACATACCTCTTTCATTTACCCAATGAGGTTTAAGTATAGAAATCATTGAAGGCAACCATACAGATGCTCTTAATACTGCAAAGAATAAGAACAAGTATAATAGTGTCATACCTGGTATGTTTGCAATAATTAATCCAGCGATTGCAAGAGCAATCATTCCGTATCTTGCCCAAACTATTTCGTTTCCTTTTGCAGTCTTTGTTTTAAATTTATTATAAACATCATGACCTGTCATGTTTGCAATAGAGGCAAACTGACTATCTAGAATTGCAATCAAACCTGAGAAGACTATAAACATAAAGATTACAGACGCAAACCCTGGTAAGAAGTGTGCAATTACTTGAGCGTTAGTTGTTCCAACATCCGTTATATCTAATCCAGCACCTGCTCCGACAAATCCTAATAGACCCATCATTATTGGAACTACTATAAAGATAAATGACGCAAGTACAAAAGAAGGTATAATAGATTTCTTCTTAATTGAAAATGCTCTTTGATAGAAAGAGTTATCACCCCAAGGTCCACCCATGTGTCCTAAGAATGCGGCTGCACCAAATCCTAAAAAGATACTTAACATTGACGGATCTTTTATTCCACTAAATCCAGCAGTTACAGTTTCCCAACCACCTGCGTTAACAATAACCCAAGGCACTAAGATAAGTACACCTAACCATACTACGACAATTTTAATTTGTTCAGTTATAACTGTCGCTTTCAATCCTGTTCTGAAAGAATATAATATAGCAATACCTGCCATTAAAAATGTAACTAGATTATAATTTAATCCTGTTAACACTTCAACTGTTTTAGACCCTGCAAGTAAATTAATTGCAAAGGCACATATTGCAAGTATCATCATTTCCACTACGAAAACTGATTGTACTCTTCCACTAAATTTTTCTTTTAAATAACCTGAGAATGTAAACCCTTGAGGTTTATCGTCTCTAATTCTCTTGGCAAAATATGCAAATGCACCTAACGTTAAAAAGTTTCCCAAACAAAACCAAAATAATCCGTTAAATCCATTTACGTATGCTTGTTGTGCTGATATGAACAATCCTGGTGCCCATAACCATGCGGCCGCTACTGACATACTTCCTTGATAGGTATTTAATTCCCTATTGGCCACTAAGAAAGATGTTTTATTTTTATCGTATCCTCTTGAAAAGTAATACGTCATTGCAAAAGCAAATAAACCATATATTGCTAATACACTAAGACCTAATCCACTTGACATATAATCTACTCCCACTATCTTTTTTAAAATTAATAATTTTAAATGAATACTTTTCAGTAAAATACTCATTCCATTTTAGTGACCATGGGAAGAATACTACTTCCTTAACTGATTGCCATGGGTGGTCACTTACCCCAGGGTTTTGACGCCAATATATGACATCACCTTTTTTCGTTATATCATACAGATGTTTTATCTGATTGTCAACCGTTTTTTTGGTGCCAAAATTCAAACTCCCCAACGCCAGAAACACGTCAAAATTCTTATGAGGTTTGTAGTCCTCAAAGTGTATCTCTTCGTCTGCTTTGTCGTTGTAGGGATCTATTCCATATAAATTAGGAAAATGTTCTTTGAATAAGTTGTATCCACATCCTATATCTAAGATATGTTCATTTTTGTCAATCTCATCTAATAACTTCCAACCTGAATGTTTAAATTTACTATAATCAGGTTTCCAATTATTTCTAAAGTGTTCTTCCAATTTTGACGTAATCTTTGTATTCATTAATATAGTCTCTCCAATTCATTAAGGGTTTCACTTTTATAAACTTACATAACTCTATGTATGCGTCTTCATTTAGATCAAGTATTTCATCTACATCTAATTCTAAGTTTAATTTATGTTGTGGATATTCTCTGTTAAAGTATTGCCATGTCCACTCTTTTAAATGTATATCTGAGTTTGCTTTTCTATTACTCCAAACTTGATGACGTTCTAAATACGTGTCCTTATATTTTGACATGGGATTTAGTTTTAAGAATATTATATAATCTTTTGTTTTTCTTAGTTTATTATAATCATCAATATAATTACTTCTTGCCCATTGCACACCAAGAGTAGAATGTTCTCTTGTATCTATTCCTAAATTAGTTTGTTTAGAAAGTATTTTATATACGTGTCTATGTTTAGGATTTAATTTATCTAATTGTTCTTGTAACGGTTTCCATAACTCCATACACTTACCAGGGTATAACTGTATTAAAGGAAATATGTTTCCGTAATTTCTATGTTCTGCAAATCTTTCAAAACCATCATGTTGAGAAATAAATAATCTAATTAAATCTCCAAACTGACCGCCATTATAATCTACACAAACATTACCAATCTGTTTCATAATCTCTAATCTTTACAGGTGACCATGTGGTACCATATTCATCTATATCGTTTGGATCATTTATTCCGTCATCTACAAATCCAAACGGTGACATATCACTATCTATTTGTTTCTGCTGTTCTTTTAACATGTTTGCTCTCATGTTAACGTCTGTTAATTCTTTAAAATACTTTTGATCCATAGCCCAAGACATTAATACTATGCACATAACTAAATCATCATTGGCACCTTGTTCTGCTTGAAACTGATTACCAACAACAATAAAAGTAGATAACTCATTTATTATATCAAAGTCTTCTATTATTATTTTATCACTTTCTATAACTTGTTTCATATTAGAACAACCTATCTTCTTAACTGCCTTTGTTGTTCTAACTCCTAACTGTCCTTTAGTACCAGAAAATCCACCGCCCATAATTTGACCTGCACGTCCACGCATATAACACATAACAATATTATCATATTCAAGCTCATAGTGTAATGTATCAGCAACTTGTTGACCTATGTCATTAACTTCTGTAAGAACATATGCATGATTATATGCTCTTGCAACTTGATTTATTTTTTGTGGAAATAGTAAAGGTTTAATTTCATTATCTTTAAATACTGCAACAATTTTATATGGTACTGTAGTCACATCAAATACTATGAAGGCACTTGCGTCTTTGTTTGTTCCTCTTGCAACATCAGCAGTCATAAAGTAAGTATGATCTTTTTTTGGTTTTTCGTAAACAGATAATCCAGCACTTTTTTGTAATGGTTCTTTATAAGATAAATTTCTAAGTTTAGAAGCATTGACAAGTGTATTTGTACTTCCTAAAAACTCACACTCAAACTCAGAGGCAAATTGTTGTTCACTTGTATTTGCAATAGTTTCCTCTTTCCATTTTTCATCACGACCAGGTACTTCTGTCCAATGTACCTCTATTGGTACATAACTATTTCTTTTGTGTATTGCGTCATTCCATAATTTATAGAACATGTTCATACCCATAGGTGTAGATACAATAATTACTTTTGTTGACTTACCAGAAGATATTGTAGGATAAACTGAACTAAAAAATTGTTCACCAATAGTAGATGGTACGAAAGCAAACTCGTCTAAGAATATAATATTAAATGAACTACCCCGAACTGCTGACGCAGAAGTTGAAGCCGCAAGTATTCTACTTCCGTTTTCTAATTCAAGTGATCCTTTGTTCCATGATAGAACACCTTGTTGTAACCACTTAGGTAAGTTTTCATATGCAAGTTGTAATCTTCCTAATAAATCTCTTGCAGTAGAAGCCTTGTTTGCTAAAATAGCAATATTAACGTTAGGATTAAATAATGCATAATGCAATAAGTAAGATACCATGATAGTAGATTTACCTGACTGTCTAGGAAGTTTGCAAATAGTAAATCTTTCTTTATGAAATGTTTCTAACATTTTCTCTTGAAAAGAATACATTTTAAAATCTATCAATCCTTTATCTAGTGATACAATCTTAATATAGTTTGATATAAAATAATTAGGATCACTCATACACTTTTGATATTCTAGGACTTGTTCCTCTGTCCACTCAATAGGTTGATTTGCTTTTTTTAGTAAGGGATTACCTAAATAATGTTCATCTTGTTTCATGTTTCTACCACTCTTGTAGGATTACGTAAACTAGTTGTACATTTCTTTTTACAATAACTAGGACACTTATCAGTAAATAAATTATCATAGAAAGTTTGCCATGTATCACTTTTAATAATTTCTTCTACTGTATTGTGTTTTATATTTAGACGTTCATCTTGTAATGTTGAATACTCAGGGTCTTTTGTTTGATTGTGATCTAACCAACAACAAGGATACATCTGACCTGTTGCGGCTAAGTAAGGAACTTTCCTTTGACCTTCTGTTAAACACTTAGGTACAAATACTTTTTTTTCTGTATCTTCTACAACTTTTTCTATTGTTGGTTTAAGATGTGGTTTATCACCATGTCTTGATGTGTGATGTATCTCAATATCAAATTGATGTTTGTATGCTAGTCTTTTTGCAAGATCAATCTTATCTTCATTGTATTTAAATACTAGATACTGCCATACTACTTTAACACCCATGTCTCTTGCTTTTAACATAACATCAAATATATACTCGCCATCTTGATTAACTCTGTATGCAAAACTTTGATATGGTAATCCGTCTAGACCAAAGTACCATACTGCGTTAGGATTTGCTTCAAATGCCTCTTCATAAAAACGCATAGGTTTATGTGACGCAGCTGTGTGTACTTGAACTTGTTTGTTTTGTTCATGACACATTTTTAAAAACGGTATAAAGTTAGGACTGAATATAGGATCGCCATAAGTACCACAAAGATATACTGTATCAAAATAATCTAAAATTTTTTGTAAGTCTTCTATAGAGGCATCCCCACCAGGTATTTGATTAGGATGTTCAAACGATTGTCTTGCACACATTGAACATTTTAGTGTACACTTATTTGTAAGATCTATATCTACTTCTTTAAATCTATTTACTTTATAATTAATCATCCTTTTTCTTTTTCAACATTTTTTGTAACTCGGCAGTAGATCCGACAAACAAAGCATTTGTTACATTCTTAGGAGCTTTACCAGGCACTTCTTTTAATTTTTTCATTTTCTCTTGTAGTAATGCTAACTTTTCAGTAACGTCTGCAACATTCTTAATCATATTACCAGCAACTTCATATGCACGTGGATGATCTGACTCTTGAGCAAGATCAAGAATACCTTGAACTGCCGTTTGTCCTTTTTCAATTAACTTGTAAAAATTATCTCTTTGATAAACATAATCTTTATCAATATCATCACCTTCTTTCGGCACAGGAACTATTGGTTCTTCTTTTTTTACTGTAGGAACTCTTGGTGTATTATCTACAACACCTAAAGCATCTTCTATTATTTTATCCACGTCTTCTTTATTTCGCATTTAAAAAAGTCCTTTTCATTTTTGCGTCTTGTTGACTATGATTTATTCCACATCTTTTACGACATATTGTATATGGATCAGTTTTAATTTTATTATTAAACTCTTTCCATATATTAGAATTAATTATTTCTTTTATGCTATTTTTATTTAGTGTTAGTGTAGGATCATATAATTCTTTTACTTCTTCTTTATGAGAATCTAACCAACAACAAGGTAGTATGTGACCTCCAGCTGCATAATACATTGGAGTTGTTTTATTTAAACATCTTGGAACAACTTCGCTTGTTAAATTATAATTTAATTTAATATTATTACCATCAACGTCTGTATTAGTTTCTAGTAATTGTAATCTTATACCATTATCTTTTGCTAGTTTGTATGCGTCTAATTGTGTATCTTCATTATAATCAAAAATAATATATTGCCATTCAACATCTAATCCTTTTTTGTGTGCCATCAACATCATATCAAATAACTTTTGACCATCTTGATTTATTCTGTATTTGTGACTATCTTTAGGTAGACCATCTATTCCAAACTTCCATTGTGCTTTGGGATTGGCGTCAAACGCTTTTTCATACCATTCTTTTTTCTTATGACTTGCGGCTGTGTGAACTATTGCTAACTTATTTCTTTCGTAACAGATTTTTAGAAAGTCTATAAATTGTGTGTGAAATATTGGATCTGATTGACCACCACAGAACATAATCTTATCATACTCATCAAGAACTTTTAGGAACTCATCCATGCACATTTCTTGTTTGACGATAGTATAATCTTCGTCTTGTCTATTACAACCTTTACATTGTAATGTACATCTATAAGTAATATCTAAGTTTATCTCTTTACTACAATCTAACATAACAAAAAAAATGTTTAGTTATTAAACGTTTTCGTCTTCACCAGATTCAGAATCAAAAGATTTTGCGTCTTGGAAGAAACTAGTTGTTTCATTAAAACCAAAATCATCTGAGTCAACATCAGCTGCGGTTGCAGTTGAAGGTGATGGTGTAACTGTATACCTTTGTTCTCTTGCTGGAGCATTAACAGGTAAATCTGTATATTGATCCACTTGAACTTGTTTAATAACTTTATCAGAAGTAACAGGACCATACAAGTAAAATTTACAAGTAAAGTTTAATGTATAGATAATTGCTCTTCTTTCGTTAAAGTCACCTCTGTAACTATCTTCGTAATTAATTGAATTAAGAATAATAGGTACATCCCTTTTTATTCCCATGTCTGACATATCGTTTATTGTTACTGTATAATCAGGTTGGAAATAAGGAACTATCTGCTCAATAATTTGTAGAGCGTCATCCGACTGTTTTGCCATTGCATATAATTCAAAATCTAAATTATATGGTACAGGCATAAATTGACTATCAACTTGTTTAGTTGTAGCATTTTTAGTCTTCTTAAATTTTTGTACTCTATTTAATTTTCTAGCAGGATCATATGCTAAGTTTTGTATTTCAAATCCTAAACGTGGCAAAGTAATTGCAACTTTAGAATCTAAACTTGCGTCTTGATCTAATCGTCTAATAAATTTTTGTTGTGGGCCATATGCCAACGGCACTTTCATTTTTTGTACAACATTACCATTGTTATCTTTTCTAACTAGATGAATGTTATTAAATATTGTACCGAATGTCACAACCATTCTTCTAATTGTTTCGTGGTAAAATTGTTGTCCTAACATTGTTAACCTTTCTGTCCAGCATCACCAAAAGGATTACTTTCGGTAAAGTCTAGAATTGTGTCGTCTTGTTCTTCAAACAACTCGTTTTGAGCTGTCTTATCAGTTGACATATCTCCTATTATATATGTCTCTTGTAATATATAACTATCCACTCCACTATCAGCAGGATTTTCAAGAAGTATGTTTGTGCCGATAGATCTTTCGTCATCTTCGTGAACTAGTGTGTCGTTATCTTCCATTAGTACTGAGTCTGTATATGTTCCATTTGTAAAGAACTCTAACGCAATACTTTCATTGTAAGCAGAAGTTGCCTCTAAAGTAAATTGGTGTCCTAAACTATCACTTGTTAATGCGTCTTCAATTGCGTCAACATCTGTAACACCAGTATCTAAAACTTCGCTTGAATATTCAAACTGTTTACATCTTAATTTATAAACAGGATTATTATCTAATTGATGAAATGGTTCATCATGATCTACAAAAGATACTTCAAATAATTTTTTTAATACAGGGTGAAATACTAAATCACCTTCTTTAGGTCTACTTGCATATGTACTTAAAGTTGCTTCTTCTGATCTAATATATCCACTATCAAAAGTTGCATACTGTATTCTAGTAGTACCTTGTTTATCTTTTAAAGTACCAGACTCTAATAAGATAGAGCCTGAAGTTGTATCTGTACCTGACTCTAAATCTATTTGATGAACAACGTCATCAAATCTTGTCCTATGTACAACAAAGGTTATTTCGTTTCTATTTTCTAAACCAAATTGTTGAATTAATTCTTTCTCTCCTTGATATCCACCTTCAGCATCTTCAACATACATTTCTATTGTTTGTTGTTTACTGTAAGTTGATAAGGAGTCTTCACCAAAGATATCATCTTTAGCGGCTAACGTTCTGTCAATATAGTTTACATCATGACCATGAATCTGTATTGCTTCTTTTACAAGATCTGCATATAGATTTTGTTCACTAGTCGTTGCCGCAAGACCAGAAGTTTTGAATAAACTATTAGTCGCCATCTTTAACCTTTCATAATCATATCAGGGTACTGATGGTTGTCAATAAATTGTTCTATCTTTTCTTGTTCTTCTACAGCTTGTTGGTATATTTGTTCACCATTCATAGTTACTCCGCCTAGTAATTGAACGTTTTGAAATTTACTTAAATTAGCACCCCATTGTTTTTTAATTAATGCAGTTGCATATCTTTTTAAATACATGTTATTGTAAACATCTGTAGAAACATCTGGGTCTATTTTTCTGTAACACTCTATAATTAAGTAATCGTTTTCAGATACATCGCCATCCCAATCCATATCAAGATATAATCTTCTTTGGTGTTCAGAAAATCTTATTGGTACTTCACCTACTAATAAGTGTGATAGATAATCTAGGTGTTGCATTGTCATTTCGTAATGTATCATGGAAGTTGATGAGAAATCATAAAGATCATTTAATCTCATTTGATATTTGATATCAAACATATTGTTTGTAGCCGCATTATCAAAAGCAAATATATTAGATACAGTTAATACAGTTGAAGGCATTGGTATATAATTTTTACCTTCTTCAAAAGATGCTGTTACTGAACTATCTGCTTCGTCTGTCGCAGTTGTAGTTGCATTTGATTTTGCTCTAGTTATATCATCAGCTGTGATCTTATATTTAAGATACATCTTTTGATAGTTATCAAAATGATAATGTGAAAAGTATTGAATTGCTTCGTCTATTCTATCATCTACTTGATCGTCTGTAACATTAATATCAATTGCTCCAAAACCGAGTGATCTTAGACAATAATCCTTGAATGTAGTCTTTGAATTTGGTGTTGCCATTTAACTTCCTTTTTAAGTATTTATCTAAATCTTGTTTTGCCGTCCACCCTAATTTAGAGAGTTCAGCGATATCAGCAGTATTATCTGCCATTTCCGATACGTCACCATCCTTGACAGGAACGTCAAATCCATATTTTTTTACAAGATCAGATATTTTAACACCCTTTCCCGTACCAACTTGATAGACTAATTTATTTAATCTTTCAAAGTTGTCCATATTAAGAAATAATTTAATCGCATTAACAACATCATCAACATGAACAAAATCTCTTATATGATTAGTACAGTATTGTAATTGACCACTTAGTAACTTAGGTAATAACATACTGCCTCTTGCACCGTCACCATACACATTTGAAAATCTTAGTCCTACAGATCTACCATAAACTCTTGACATGTCTTCCATAACTTTTTTAGAAGTACCATATGGCGACTTCCACCATTCTTTGACAGTTGAAGAGGAGGCATAAACTACAGGTACTTTGTATTTGGCCGCAAGTCTGAATAGATTGACAGAATAACTTACGTTAGTTTCATACCACTTGTTAGGATCTTTCATACTTGCCCTAACATCTGCAAGTGCAGCCAAGTGTACTATTCTATCAACGTTTAATATAATATTTTCATTTATATCTCTAATATTATATCTATCGTTTTCATTATTAATATCAATTCCTAAGACTATGTGTCCGTCTGATATTAAAGATTGTCTTAAATGACGACCTATAAATCCTTTATCACCTGTAATCAAAATTTTCATTGACAATATCCTCTAAATAATGTATAGTTATGGATATTTATAATACCATTTTGGAGTGAAAATGTCAAGGGTTATTTACAGTCTTTATATTGATGTACCTGAGAAAGAGTTGGATTTATTTGATGAAAAGATAATAAAAAAGGGAAAATTACCTACCAATATCAATACTAAGAACGAATTAAAAAAACATTACGATAAACTAATAGACGTAAAAAGAGATTATGCAAAGTCTATTGGTTGTGATTTTCGTATGTTTGAATATGACGATCAGTATATAAAATTTTATAACTTCTACAAAAAGAACTATCCATTTATTACAACATATAATATTATTAATGAATATAAGATTATGTTGTTGTATGAAATGGCAGAAAAATATGATGAGATTTTATATCTAGACTTTGATACTATTCCAATAACAAAAGAAAACTTTTTTGATGTATGGGATTTAAATAAAGGAATTGCAATACTACATAATAACAAAGAAGTAAGAAGATCTGGTCAAGGTCTATTTGATATTAAAGGAACTATAAGATCACCTGCCGCTAAATATTTTAATACAATGGCGATGTTAGAAGAGACTGATAAATATCCTCAATGTAATGTTGTTAATACAGGTATTATCGGTGCAACAAAAGAACATTTACAAAGATTAGATTTTTTTGGTGATATAGATACTACTTATGATATAATGAAATACTTACAAAGTGAAGAATATAAATCAGATTCAATGTATCCTAAAAATATTACAGATATATTTGGTTATGATAACGAAACAATATTCTCATACAAACTCGTTGCAAACGAGGTACCAGTACAATGGTTAGATAGAAAGTGGCATTATTTTTATGACGCAGAATTACATATACCAATTGATACAAAAATAATACACGCAATAAACAAAGAGTTTGATTATTGTTGGAGAGCACATAGGAGAGCAAATGAGTAAAGATCTGATATTTAGTATGGCATGTAAAATTACTGATACTACAGAAAAGAGAACATACAATCAAGAACAATTTAGAAAATTTTTTCATAAGTTAAATAAAGGATTAAAAGATTATGCAGAAATCTGTGGTGCAGATTATAAATTGCTAACTCCTAAACCTACTGACTATGATACTTTGAATATGTACAAGATACAAAAATGGGAAGAGTTTTTAGATCAGTATGATAGAGTTTTATATCTTGATTTAGATATTATTCCAAATACTAAAATAAACATATTTGATAAGTTTGACTTTGATAAAATTGTTACACACATGTTACCTGTAAATGACTATGCAGAAACTTTTGGATTTATAGCACCTGGCGAACAGATAACAGATTTTTATGAGAGAACTAAAACAAAAGAATATGAAGAGCAAAAAAAGAAACTAGATAGATATCATTGGTTATTTAAAGGTAAGTTTAAAAGAGATTTGTTTAAGGCCGATGGATCTATACCTGGTGTTGTTGTAACTGATAAAGGTATTAAAGGATGTAAAGACGAAATCCCAAATACAGGTACGTTTGGTGGAAGTAAAGTTGCAAGAAATAGATTAAAGTTTTTTGATAGACTACCTCAAGCAAAGAAACTAATTGATAGTATCAAACATATTGATAATAGATATTTTTATAATAATGAAGTTATCATAGCATATATGATAGATAGATACAAAGTGCCTGTAGAAAATTTGCCTCCACATTGGCACGAAATGGTTTTAAGTAACACGCCAATAATAAGAGCAAAGTTTGCTTATATCATTCATGTAATTAATAAAGATTTTCAGAAAGTATATGATATATTAGACAGGGATCTCTGATATAGTTTTTAACTCCATAAGAGTCTCTAATACTTCAATCGGAGTTTTTGCTTTTCTTAATCTAGATTTAATTTCTCTGTTATTACTATTCTTAACTAAATCTAATTCAAACGCAGCCAACTTAACAACAAATAAATCTTCTTTAGATTCATTCTCATTGAAATCATTAAATAATAATTTTAAAGTTTGTCCAAAAAACTTAGTATCTATTTTAGATGTACCTGTATCACTATCATAGTAAGCAATTGGATCAATAACAAGTCCTTGATCTTTTGCACATTGAATAGCAAACTCTTTAAACATTCTTTCATATTGTTTATTTCTTTTATAAGTTGTTTCATGAATAGCATCAAGAGTTGTTATTTCAAATAATCTTTTTATATAAGGATGTGGTCCACCATCAGCAGTTTGATCTTCTAAGTCAATTATGAAATGATCGTGTTCACCTGGTTTTAAATCTTTTCTATCTGGGTTATGATACCAAACTCTAACGTGTGTTCTATCTCTATTACAAAACTCTGCATGAGAAAAATTTTCTTTTGTTAGATGTTTTATTGTTGAATCAAAGTTTGCGTATTTAGGTACTATTTTTGGATTGACTGCTTTGATAACTTCTTTGTTTGGATCTATTTCGTGTGATGTTCCGTCATTCAGATTGACTTTCATAATATACTCCTATTATATAATTATTACGTAATGTCTTGTATGTAACTATCTACATACCCTTTCCATATTGAAGCCGATAATGGCGACAATCCTAGAAAGGTAGCAAGAGACGCATATTCAGCATCATCTTTGTCTAAAATTTTATCTATCTTTACAGTATGGTCATTGTCAGTAGTAGGGAAATCTATTGCCGCAATATTTGCCGCAAAGTGTCCTCTTCTTTCATCCCAAGTTTTTGGCGATGCCACATCATTGTTACTAGTATTTACAGATACCTCATGTCTTGCCATTGCTCTTAACCAATGATTATTACTATCTGTTAAGTCATGCCATCCAACGTGAATAACTTTGTGACCTGCCGCTATAATTTTATCGTATATAGTTGTGCTTACAGATTGAGTATTAGACAATGCAGGTGCAGTCCTTAACCAAGGAGCTCCATAAACAGATTGACCTGTATTACCTGCGTCTGAACTCATTCCAACATTAAATATAATATTAGAAACAGTCATATCTGATATTGAAGTATTAATTGTAGAAACGTCTGTAGTTATTCTTGTATTAAGTTGTTCAGCACTATAACCTGTAAATTTTGCAAAAGTATATTCAGCAATATCAGTTGGCATTAAACATAAATTTTTACCTTTACCAGGTCCTTGTAAACCAGTACCTGTACCTACGTCATCATCAGGGTCGGAAGGTCCCGCCATATCAGTAAGAGTCCAATCTTTATAACCATCAATTGTTTCTACTACTTTATTTGTTCTAGTTTTTAAATCGCCTACTAATGTTTGATGAACAAGGTAATTAACAAATCCCAAGTATTCTTGTCCTTGACCTGATATACAATATGACATTTATTATTCCCTATTAATTTTAAAGTTGTAAGTTGTTACAGTTGCCAATGATCCACTAGGTACGTTTTGCGTTCTGTAATCATCACCACCTGCAGTAACCTGTAAGTTAGTTGTTCCGTTAAATCTTTTATCTAACATTGAAGTACCTCTAGTCTCACCAGATCCGTTTATGTTGTATCTAATATTATGAGCTGACGCCACGTCATCTGAAGCTGCTAAGTCTTTAATGTATTCTTGTAAGTAACCTGCGAATGTTGCTGTTGCATATTCATTTAAGTTACCAGAAGTATCAGCATGTAAAGGTGTTCTATCAGGTGTAACTGCTACTCCGTCTCTTACGTGCATGTAATAAGCTTGAACTACCTCGTTATGAGTTTGTTCAGATCCAGCAGATCCAATATTACCTGTTGTAAATTCAGATATATCTGCTGATGTATCTGTAAATACAGCAGTTGAAGAAACGTTTGTATGATTTGATAAAGATGTTGATGTTCCTATAGCATATGTTCCACCATAATCACCTGCGACTGCTTCAGAAGAAGCACACATTAAAACGATTGCAGGTTTAATGAATGTATCAACAAAGTCAGCCTCTGACATTGATACAATGTTATTACTACCATCAAGATAACAAGGAAATAATACATTGTTTGTATCACCTGTTACACTTGGGTTAGTAACTGTTTGTACTATACTATTGAATGAAGTTGTAACTGTTCCAAGAGAACCAGGTGTTTGATATGAAGAGGCATTTTGAGTGGCTGCACTAGATTTAAATCTAGTATCATCCATTGTTGTACCTATGTTACCATTACCTGCGTCAACCGTAATTACTACTGATTTTGAATCAGCATATTCTTTGATTGCACGTCTTTGCCATTGTACTGTCTCTGCACTAGTAAATTGTTTTATGTCACCAGAGGTGTAATATAGTGGTGTTCTTGCTGTCATAATCTTCCTTTATACTATAATATATACCCGATTGTCAACTATTAAATAGCCGCAATACCATTAATTGTTTTCAAAGTTGAACCTGAAGAGTCTTTAATCAATAAGATTGCGTCTGGTGTTGCGTGTATCTTACCAGTTGATCCTACGATTTTTGCTTTCTCAGTTGCCGCCTCTGAATTACCACACTTGAACGATATTTTAGTTGCGTTATTAGAAGCAGAGAAGTCGCCTTCTGATACTGCCTCAATTGCAGCCGCTACTAATATTGCGTCTGTTCCTGTGCCTTCATCTGGCGCTTGAAATCTTACTGCACCTAATACATCATTAGCTGCGATATCAGTCTCACCAGTTTGTAATGTTAATACAATTGGTTTGTCATCAGCAGTTGCTGTGTGTTTTAATTTTAATCCGACATCAGCTTCGTGAGTTAAAGTAATCTCTGAGTCTGCACCAAAAGATACTACTGCTGCGTCTGATATCATTCTTAAATCATCACCAACACCTAAGTCAGCTGCAACACCCATACCACCTGCTACTGTTAATGCACCAGAAGTTGAGTTTGTACTTGCTGTTGTTGCTGATATGTTTACTACTCCACCAGAAGAAATTGATATTGCGTCTGTGTCAGAAGCAGATCCAATTGTTCCAGCGTCTTTGATTATAATGTCATCAACGAATGTTACTATACCAGTTGAAGCAATTGTTATTGCACCTGTTGCTGATGCTGATCCGATTGTTTTACCATCACCGATAACTATGTCATCTGCTACTGTTAATAAACCAGCAGAAGACAATGACATTGTTTCTGCAGCTGCAGCTGATGATGCTGTTTTGAAAGATAGTTTTGTAGCATTTGAAGATGAACTAAAATCACCTTCCGAAACTGCTTCAATTCCTGCCGCTACTAGAATAGCATCCGTACCAGTACCTTCGTCTGGTGCTTGGAAATCTATTTTACCTATTACGTCATCGGCAGCGATATCTGTTTCACCAGTTTGTAATGTTAATGAAACTGGCTTGTCGTCAGCAGTTGCAGTATGTTTTAAAATTAAACCTGTATCTGCTGTGTGAATTAATCTAACTTCTTGGTCATTACCAAATTGGATTGTACCGCCATCTGCTAAAAATAAATCTGAAAATTCTGCTGAAGCCGAACCAAGTGTTGCACCATCGGCGCTTGCTGGCACAATTGATGTTCCGACTGTCGCTGTATTTAAAACAGGTGAAGTTAATGTTTTGTTTGTTAAAGTTGCTGTGGTTGCAGCCCCCGTCATAGCAAACCCACCAGCAGTACTACCGTCATGTACTCTTAATACGTCCAAAGTCGTATCATAAGTAATCTCACCGATAGCGCCTGTAAATGAGTTATTCTGCGAAGTTGTACCACGTCTAAATTGTAATACCGTTGGCATTTTACTATACTCCCTTTAAATTAAAGTGTTTATTTGTTTATTTATACTATTTATAATCATTATATACCTGAACCCTGTCCTAATTCAACAGTTTCAGTTGATCCTTTGGGTTCCGCCATATCATATAGAGTTGCAGTCAAGGCGATTCCGAATGCGTCTGTCGCTCCAGCGTCAAATGGTGTTTCTCCACCCGCTAAATCCGCCGCACCTGAGGCTGCAGGGTGAGTCGTAAGTGTAGAGTTAGTAAATCCTAAGTCTAGTGTATATGCGACTGTACCTGATTGATCCTTAAATGTAATTGTTCTATCTGCTGTTGGATTAGTCACAACTAAGATAGTTTCAAAGGCGTCATCTGCCCCTGTTCCCTCAAAGGTAATTCTGTCTGATACTACAGTTAAAGTAGATGGTGTTAAAGTTGATACATCAAAAGATCCTGTAATAGAAAGATCTCCTACTGATATTGAAGTTGCAGCGATAGACGCAAAGTTTAAAGTACCTGACTCTAAACTAGAGACATCCGTTACTAAATTATTAAACTCATTTCTAAGTTGTTCTATAGTACCTGAACTTGTTACTTGACTTGTTCTAATTGCCATTTTTTTCTATTACCTTTTTTAACATATCTTTAATTTCATGCATTTCACTTTTAAGATTATTTATTTCTCTAACAGCCATACGCATCTGATCTTTATGTTTTGTAGCATCTGCCACTTTTTTCTTTGCAAGTAAATACGCAGATCTATTAGTATTTACTATTGCACCAGAAGAGGTATCTCTTCTTAAACTTTCAAATCCTTTTACTTTTACCAAACTCATATTACGTTGACAACGCAAGAACTCTCAAATCTCTAATTCTTACAGGTTGAGCTGCGTTTGTTCCTTGTCCTACTATTTTAATTGCAAACTGTATGAAGTCAGGTAAAGGTGTTCCTATACCATCATCCGTAACTCCTGCTGTGAATATGTATTCTTGGAAGTCTGAATCATCCAAAGACGCACCGACAGAAGTATCTGGTACACCAGTTGTATTAAAGAACTCATAACCTAACTCGTCAAAGTCAGAAGCGTCATCCGTTCTTAATGTTTTAAATAATACTTTTATTTCAGCACTTTGTTGTTTGTGTGCTGAGAATATAACTTTTAATGCTGTTGCTGAGTTTTCTAAAGCAACTTTTTTAGTTATGTAAATAAATGCGTTTTGATCTCCCTCAGGTGCAGTCATAGGATTGTAATCAGTTGTTGGATATACATCACTTGAACTGTCAATATTATTAACTCTGTTTGCAACACAAATTAATGAAGCTCTATCTAAGTCAATTACAGGTGATAAGTTTGCATTTGTACTTCCTAGTTTTAAAGGAATGAATAATGACTTACTACCTGCCAACTCGTTTGTTTCATTTATATCTGAAGCAACTATTTTTGTTGTTTCAAATTTATGGTTTTGGTTAAACGGAATTGATACAGCATTTCCTACTGTAGTTGTAGTGAAAGATGTTTCAGTACCACTTGGCGATGTACCAGTAGTTGGTTGTATCGTTGGTGTGATAGAAGTATTAGGTAATTCTGATGAACCAATAATTGTTTTAATAGTTTCGTATCTATAGTTTTCAGAAGCATATACACTTGTACCACCAACTTCAGAAGTTGTTGATCCACCAGTAATTGTTGGAGCAGTTGTTAATGATAATGTGTAAGTGTCCATTCCTATATTTGATACTGCCGTATGTACTTTATTAATTTCTGTTAAAGGTGTTCCAAGTATTTGATAAAATTCTATAGTATCTCCAGCAGTATGATTTGCAGCTGTTGAACTTGAAGTACCTCTAGTTAATGATGATAAAGTTGTACCTGATAATGAACCTGTTATAATCTCGTTATTAATTTTAACTACAATACTACCTGTTGCAAAACCTGTAGCACTTGCAAGTGTCAATGAAGTATCAGACGCAGTTATTGCTGTTGATAAAGTTGTGCTTATACCTGAAGATACTCCTGTTATTCTAACGTTGTTAGATGTACTGTAATGACCGTGGTCAGTATGTTTAACTTTTAATACTGTAGATCCGTTTGTCATAATTAAAGGATTAGTTTTTAATCTTCTACCATAAACAGTTGTACCTAACTCATTTGTAATTGCGTCACCAATAGGTGAGTTTTGTAAAGTTAAGTTTCCAGCCGCACTTGTATTAAATACTGCTTTCTTCATAGTAAATTTTAAATCTTCTGATTGTACTGCTGACCATGTTCTATTATTTTGTGATTTAAATAATACACCCATGTGAGGTTGTTTAGATACTACTCTTAATCCGTCAACATCTGTTTCACCCATTCTAGATATCCAAACTTTGTAATCTAAAGAATAAGATCTAACTACTAAACAATATTCAGAACCTTCTTTTAGATATACAGGTGAATCAAAAGTAAATGTTGTTGCAGTTGCAGCCGTTGATGAAATATTAATATCAGAAGCCTGTAATAATTTTCTACCAAAAGGTAATACTTTACTACCAGGGTAACCATTAACTACATTTCTTATTTCAACCCAAGCAGGTAATACTGTATCTTTTGTTTCAAAGTATAAATCTACAGAAGTTATAAAACATCCACCTGAGTCATCTACTAAGAAAGTTTGTGCTAATGGATCTTGACCCATACCACGACCTCTATCTATTTGTTCTGTTCGTATTACTCTAGATGATGTATCCGTTCTAGTAGTATTTTCAGTAACGTTTGTTTGTGTAACAATAGCATTTCTAGTTGCAATTATTGTTTCTTGTTCTGTTTCTAATATTCCTTTTGCAATATAAGTTGTATTTCCAGCAGTTGAAGGTTGTGGATCTTTAATATTAGTTTCGCTAGAAGTAATTCTAAATTCTAATTCACCTGTTTTAAATTTTGGATTTGATTCTTGACCTGCAGGTTTCCAATCAGGTATTTCCATTGTTCCGTTTACAGATCCATTTGCAGAAGTAACTAATTGAGCACCTTTAGTTGGTGTTGCACTATCTTGTGTAAACTCAGTTGATTCAGGTGTTACAAAAGATTTCATATCTGTACCATCAAAGAATACAAAGACTTTTGTATTAGGTAAAAATCCTGTTCCTGTAAATGCTACATTTCTAGGTCTAACCCAAGGTATCAACGCAGTTGATATGACTGAGTTACCTTGAGATACTTCGTCTATTTGTTCTACTACTTCTGTTTTAATACCTGTTCTACTTAAATCTGATCTTACAGTTTCAATTGCTCTAGTAATTATTTGAGCACCTGTATTTTGTCTTGTTGTTCTTCTTGATACAACACCAGACCATTGTGTTTCCCATGCATTCCACAATGTACCAATTTGGTTTTCATTTGCAGCGAGAACAGCATCATAGTTACCATCAACGTTAATTACCAACGTAGGTGCTTGTTCTGTTTCAAACCATTCGTCACCTGAAGGTGTTAATTGTATTAATCCAACCCATTGAGAAGTCATGACAGGTTGTACTTTTTCTGTTCTAGTTGCGTAAGGGTTTTCTGTATGAGTTGTTTGTGTATATGGTAAAGTTATTAGATCACCTGTTTTTTGATAACCTAATGCTGTTCTTTCTGCCTCAGTAGATACAGTCTCTACTAATTCTGCAGCTCTCAATACGTTCTTAGGTCTTAATTCTTTTTTCTCTTGGTCAATAGAGTTTTTGTAATCTTTGTTTTTAACATCACCAACTCTGTGACCTGCAAAGTTATCTACTATGAAACCTGATTTAAATCTGTTTAATCCTTGAGCATCTGTAGTTTCAAAAGACTCTGCGTCTCTTTCTAATAAAGATAAGTTAGTATAGTATTCTAAGTTTTGTATTCTATCTTGTAACTTACCAATATCTCTCATTGTAAATCTTTGTGTCTTTTCTCTTTCAATTACAACGTCTGTTGGTTTTTTTGTATATGCAGGTATATTAACACTAGCAAGTTTCATTGCACCTTTTAATTCTGCTGGATTAGTTGGAACTTCAGCAGAAGTACCTTCTATTATTTTAAACTCACCTTTTTCTGTTAAATATACAGCTGCTCTTTTACTTAAATAAAACTCAAAGTCAAGTGTTCCTAAAGTATTTGGTTTAGGTGTATCTACTAGTGATGATCCTGTACCATCAAATTGTCTATGGAAGAAATCAAAAGAGTTTCCTGTAATAGTATCTACTGCTGAGTTTGTATCAGTTGCACCTGTTATGTTTTCGGCAGTTGGTCTAAAGTCTAAACAATCTGTTAATTCAAACTCACCAGTTGGCTCTGGCTCATCTGGGTCAACTCTTGTTGCTGTGTAAGTTGGAATATTGTCGTATTCCATCATGCCTGCTTGATCTGAATATGAATCTACTGAGAAGAATGCGCCTGTACTATGTGAGAAGTAATCAAATACTACTAACAGTCTTCCTCTTGGTGTAGAAGCTCCTGCCTTTAATTCTAATCTTGCGATATCATAAAAGTTATCTCTTTGTCCTGTATCTAAAACATAGTTAGATGTAATAATTTTACTACCATCAGTTTTACTTGAAACTGTAGCAGTTGCACCAGAATGAGCTCCTGTAATAGTTTCATCTGCTTGGAAGTCAGTTGCACCATTACCATTTTGTAAATAATATGATATAGGTGATGTAGGAGATATAACTCTACCTATTGCACCAGACGTTCCACCAGTAATTTTTTCTCCTCTAACAAAAGTGCCAGAAGTTGATGTTAATGTTAATGTAGGTGCAGTAGCATCTGAACTTGTACTTTCTGAATCAAATACTGCACCAACTCTAAATGCGTCTGCTCTTCCTAGTGATATTACTTTATCTGTAGGTCTTGTTCCAAACGCACCTGTTGTTGCTCCAGCAACTTTAACTTGTTTAGATAAGTTAGTTGTTTTTAATCTTTGTGTTATATTTGTTTTTAATACAGTTGCAGTTAATTTAACTTTAGCTGCATTTCCAAAATTTGTATTGTCTGTAATTGTTATTGTTGCAGTTGCAGTACCACTAATTTTTCCACTAGCAGATACCACGTCACCTTGAGACGCACTACCTGATCCAGCAGTTAATACTGTTAAAGTATAATCTGCCTCAGTAAATCCTAGAAAAGTTTCATTTGCTCCAGCAGTAAACGAAACAGCACCTGCACTATTTGTTGTTCCTATAAATTGTTTTCTAAGTGTAAGTTGTGTATCAGACGCACCTGAATTACTTGCAGTTAATAATGTCTTAATAACTTTTTTAGATAATCTATATAAAGCAATATTTTTTTCTGAGTCTACTAACTTACCAATTTGTTCTGTTTCTAACGCAAGTGTTGTAGAGTTATCTTCCTCTAAAACTATGTTATCATTTGAGTCTGTAGAATTACTATCCGTTCCGTCTATAATTAATTGACCTGCGTCTCCTGTAGCAGTCCTTTCTAAAACTAAGTCTGCTGTAAAATCTTGACCTGAGTCATCATCATCTTGGAATACTGATCTAGTATCTGAAAATTTATGTGATACAATAGATGATACTGTTAAATCAGCATTGCTTGAGTTTTCTACTATTTGGTCTGTTTCTGCACTATCAGAAACTATTAATTTTTCTCCTGTAGAGAATGTACCAGATACGTTTGTTAAAACTACTTGCGTACCTGAAGTCAATGCACCAAATACAAATCCTGTAGCACCTGAAGTATTTCCTGTTACTCTTACACCACCATTTGAATGATTGGCAGTTAACTCTGCACTTGGACTATCATTTAAAGTTAAATATGTAAATGGTCTAATATCAAAAAGATATAGATTGTATATTGCGTCTGTATTTCCAGCAGTACCAGAATTATATTCTATTGTTCTTGCTCTTGCAACACCAATTTGTGTACCTGACGCAGTACCTCTTGTTGATATAACATCATCATGTAATTGAATTGTTTTATATGGAGTTGTTTCACCTGTTATTGAAGTAACATCTGGTTGTCCATAAACATTAGTAATTTTTACAAAGTTTCCTAATTCTGTATTTACTGATCCAGCGTTTACTGTATCAAACTCTCTTGCTTTGCTTATATCTTTAAATGTAACACCAGTCTTTTCTATTTCATATCCTTTAACATATGCTTTACCTGGTGATACTGCTAATGCAAATCTACTTTCGTCAGCAACATTTCCGTCATCCGTTGTTGCACCTACAGCATATACTCCTTGAAACTCTATATCTTTATGTCTGTTTGTAACTAATTCTCTAGCATCTATTTGAAATGGTCTTACTGTATAATCACCTGATTCGTCAAACGTTCTACGTGCAAGTGTATCACCTAATACTGAATAGTCAGTAGGTCTTGCGTCTGATTCAAATTCACCATCTTTTACTCTAGCAATTTCAACAAACTCATCATCATCCGTTGAAGTTGTATCTATTGCAGCTAGTACTAATTCTATTTTTAATCTGTGAGCACCTTTGGCTGCAAAGTTAGATGAACCTGTTGCGTTATCTGTTAATGATTCATCATCTTCAGGTGTTACTAAACTTTCTGAAATTGTAAATCCAATTCTTTTTGAAGCACTTGTATCTGTATCTGATAATACAATTGTTTGTTCTGACATTTGTACAAACTGTCCACGTACATAAAATATTCCGTTTCCTGCTGTTACTGCTGTTCCTGTTTGTGCAGCAGACGTATGAGTTGTTGCTGAGTTTGCATTTGCGGCATATGCCGTTGTGTGTGTGATTGCTTTATCTGCAAAAATATTTTCTGAATTACTGAATACAGTTGAAACTAAATCACTACCAGAAGAAATGTATTGAACATAAAGTAAAGGTTGTGTAGTTGCAGTTGCCTCTTTGTATCCTACAACTTTTGCTCTTACACCTGACGTTGCACCAACAATAGTTACTGGTGAGATTGCGTCATAGTATTGAGTTACATCAATTGTTTCTCCACCAAACGCAGTTGATAAAGCAACTGACTTATATTCGTTACTTACTGATATACCGCCAGGTATTACTACTGTACCTTCTTGAAAGACATGACTACCAAATCTTTCAATTTGATTTTGAAGTATAGATTGTAATTGTGTTAACTCTCTTGCTTGAACCGCATAACCAGGTCTGAATAAAACTCTATGAAAGTTTTTGCTCTCTTTAAAATCGTCATAATACGGAGCAACATTTAAGTCAGTTTTTTGTGCCATATTATTCCTTAAAACTCAATAATTATCTTTATATCTTCTGTTTGATCCGATACCCTCTGAATTGGTTTTCTGTTTTCAATATAAACAATATTTCCACTATCAGGTTGTAACTCTGGGTTTGCATATCCACTAGTAAATGCAATAGTATTTCCACCTGCCAAAGTAACTGTCTCACTTGAAGTTGATGAAGGTGTACCTGTTGCACTTGAAGTAGCACCTGTTATTGTATTTGTACCACTAAACGCTGTGTATGATTGTGTTGTAGCCGCAGTACCATAAGTACTAAATCTTTCTTGCGAATAATATAAAAGTTTTCTTGTAGAATCCCATTCTACTACTCTACCTACAGCACCTGTTGTTGCTTGTGTGATTTGTTCATCAACATCAAACGTACCACTAGAAGATGAAAACTTGACAACGTATGTCATTCTAGCTGTACTTGCAGTTGCAACTGTAGATGTTCCATAAGTTGTTGGATCTACTACAATACCTACATTTCTAAAATCGTTTGCAGTTGTTAAGTCATCGCCTTCTGCTTGTGCAAGAGTTGTATTAGTCATTACAAAGTGTCCACCTAACTCTGCGACAGCATCATTACCATGACCGTCTTTTGGTGAGATTACAGCTCTGATTGCACCGCCTGTTCCACTTCCCATAGAAGCACTTGACGATAAACTAGCATCTGAAAATACAGAAGATAAATTTATGTTTGCAAAAGTGTAACCTGATCCACCTGCTTGAATTGTTGTGTCTGTTCCAGCAGTCAAACCAAAAGATTGAATTGCACCACCAGATACAGTAATACGTACTATTCCACCTGAAGATGTTCCTTGCGAAGCACCATCACCAAAAATGGCTGCGTAATATGTTCCGTTTGTATAACCTGAACCAGCAGTAACTACTAATGATTCTATTTTACCATCAGTTGCCGCAGCAGAAACAGTTGTATCTGTAGATACTGGCATGTAGTCTGTAGTTAAAAATTTTGTAGCCTCTGACGCAGTTATTGTGTACATGTATTTTAAAACATAACCGCCAGACGCAAAAGGTGTTGTTCCTGTATTAGAAGGTTCTGAACCTGAGAATGCAGAGCCTCCGTTATTATCTAACACTTTGTAAACATTGTTATCACTAGTTACAAAATAAAAGTTTCCAGCGTACAGCGATGAAGCGCCAGAAGTTGTTGTGTTAGATGATGATATTGTGTCATCATACATATCATAAACAGTACTGTTAACCCAATTAACTCTAGGTAATGCAAAAGTAACATCTGTACTTGCAATATTTTTAGCGGCGATCATAGCATCCCAATTGTAAAATTCACCTGAAACACTATCCGCTGGTGTTGGTGGAGACGAATCGTTACCACCTGTTGTTCCTGTCGTAAATGGAAGTGACTTACCTATGAATAGATAATATGTTGATTTTGCCGCCTCTGAGAATGACTCAAAGAATTGAGTGGCATTATGTTGTCTAAATTTTTCTGTAATAATCGCTGTCATGAGTTTCTTATCCCTTTAGTCTTATTTATACACTTTTCTATGATGATCTTTGAATAATGTACGAAGATTGTACTACTGGTTGTTGTCCTTTCTTTATTAATCCTAGTGGTCTATCTTGATCCACGTCTATTGCATAGTTTTCTACAGGTATCTGTCCTCTGTTTCCTACTAAATGCGTTTCTTCTAATAATATATTTTCTATTAATAATTCAATATCTTTAAAATCTTGTTCATATCTTATTTTACTAGAGCCATCTTCCTGTAAAAGAAAGTTTGTACTACCTACGTCTGAACTCTCTAATATAACTTCATCTAAATCTTCTGGCTCTAAAGAAGTTTCTAATCTAATTCTTTTCTCTGTTATAGAGTCTTCAAATAACATTTTCGCAACATGAGAAGATTGGTCAAACGATTCTTGTACTAATACTCCGTTTTCTTCTAATTCAAATCTTCTTCTATTTGTTTCATCAACAATAGGTTCGCCTGCGTTATCTTGAGCATCGTTGGTACCATTTAATACTAATACACCATCACCTTCTAATTGTACACCATGTTGATCGCTGAAACCTGAGTCTATATCACCTTGACCAGAACGTAATGCTCTATGTGGATCATCTGCCTCATTATGAGTTGCGTCTTGTAATCTAATAAACTCACCATCTTCCGTTGTTAAAGGAGTTACGCCATCAAACTCTGTAATAATTTTAGGAGTAAGTTTGCCTGGGTTTAATAAATCAAAAGGTTGTTCAGATAATATTCTTGATTCTCTAACAATATCTTTAAATGGAATATCACCTATTTCTGATATAGGTATTATAGAAGCATTTAATTGATTGTCTTGTAATAATTTAAATCCTACGTTTTGAACTTCTGTACTATCAAAAGTTACAATAGAGTTTTCCATTATGATACGATCTACATCAACATCTGTACTTGCACCAGGGTGAGTTTCTAAAACTATATTATCACCATCAGTTTCATCTACTATAAAATTAATTGCAGGTAAAGGTTCAATACCATCTAAACGAATTGTACCTCTTTCTTCTAATTCTTCTGTAACTAGTTGATGATTTAATAATACATCCTCAGTTAATATATTGTCACCTTCGTTAGAACTTGATCCGTCTGTACCATTTAATACTAAATCATTTACATCACTATTCTCTAGTTGGATACCATGTTCTTGTAAATCACCATATCCGTATTTTGCAAGGAATAATAAAAAGTTTGCCTGTGCCATTATCTTGACCTCGCTTTAGATTGAATAGATATTTTAGTATTAGGTACAAATACTAATGATGTATTACCTGGTGCGTGTGCGTCTTCTGACATAAGTTTTCCACCTAGTCCACCAATGTTTGTAAACGTTCCACTTTCAAATAAAATATTATCACCTGCGTCTGTAGAAGATCCGTCTGTACCATTAAATACAATTGCTTGTGTTCTTGTACCAACTCTTGCCTCAGGTCTAGGTACACCATGAGATCTATTAAACTTCTCATCAAATAATGCTTTAAGTGTGCTTGCAAGTATAGGTGAGAATGTTGTTGTACTATCAGGTGGATCTTTTAATGTGCTACCTGTTGTAGATATAGCCGCAGATAAAAACGTTGCGATACTAACTTTACCAAAAGGTGCAAATCCAGCAGGGTGTACTGCTTTCTTTAATTCATCTAGGTAAGATGCCGTTGATTGACCGACCTGAACTTCGTAAGAGAATTGTTGGTAGTAGTAAGAGTCTTGAATACGTATCAAGTCTTCGTCAATCAACGATTTAACATTTATGTAAGCACCTTCCGTATTTTCAGAAACTCCAGCACTTACAGTACCAGTAGCAATATCTGCTAATATTACTGTACCTGAAGCACCACTTGAGTCTGTAATGACAACATCATTACCTGAAAAATCTATTTTGCTTTCTGATATTAAACTATCACCTGCATTGTTTTGTGAACTGTCTGTACCATCTAAAATTATTTTATCTACACCTACAGAAGTTTCTGATTCGTGTATTATATTATCACCATCAGTTTCTTCTAATAACTTATTACCATGATCTTCTGTTTTTAATCTATCACCATTTTCATCTAAGACAAATGCTGTGCTTGTATCAATCAATCCGTCTATTACAAGTTTAACACCTTCATCTTGTATAACACTTGTATTAGAAGATTCTAAAACTATTGTACCAGAGTTATCTTCAAACGCAATACCTAGTAATGGGTTTTCACCATTAGGAGTTTCTATTAATAATTTAAATTTATTAACACCAGATCCATTTAAAAGTATTGTTCCGTTTTCATCATTTACTATTTGTTGTACAGTTAAAGTTTTAATTACTCCACCTGCATTTTCAAAGTTAGGATTGTAGTAGTAAAGAGTAGGTGAGTTTAAAGGTATTTTAATTTGTATGAATGCACCTGCTGTTCCTGTTGCAATTGTAATATCTGATTTAGTTACATCCGTTGTATATTCTGTGCCTCCACCATGAGTGCCGTCAGGTGTTGTACTAAAAAGAAATGGATGATTTAAAGTTGCAGTTTCATTGTATAAAGATGAATCAGATAAATCATATTTGTATGTCCACCCTTGTTGTAAAAGTAATGTTCTTTGTTTAACACTATCTACTATAAAGTAATGTGTACCATCAGTATTAGTATCTCTTTTTACTTTTACGTTTACAAATCTTACTGGTGGACTTTCTACAGAGGTTGCGTCTAAAACAATATTGTCATCATTTGTAGTATCTACTAATTGAGTATCTTCCATTAATAGATTGCTTTCGTTTAGTGTACTATCTTGATCTTCCAATACAAAGTTTATAGGTAAGTCATCTGAGGTCTCACCATTAATTCTTATTATATCTTCAAAGGTTGTATCTAGTTGTTGAGTTGTAGCATTATAACCTTTTACTGTACCTGTATGACTTGTTAAAGTATTGTCTGCGGCAAAAGAACCTGTTACATCTTTTAAAATAAAGTGAGCTCTAAAACGCATGTCTGGTAAATCATTTGCGTTATAATTAAATCCACTATCATTTATTTTTAATGATTCTATTCTACCAATATCATTTGTTAATGCAAGTATTTTAGCATTCTCACCACTTTCAGTTTCTATTGTTACTGTAGGAAGTGAAGTGTATCCTGTACCTTTATTAAATAAAAATATTCTGTTAATTGATGTTGCCTCATCATCATCCGTAAAAGTACCACGTTCTAATACTAATACATCATTGTCACCTACAAAATTATCAAGTGACTCTTGCGTTTCGTTTGTTTCTATTTTATCACCTGCGTCTAGACCTGATGAGTTTGTTCTATCTAAAAGGATATTATCTTCTGGTGGAATTGGCCATGATGTATAACTATGACTTGTTGGTAAATCTGACTTACCATGATTCATTTCGCCAGATGGCATGTAGAAAGTTATGTTAGGAAACTCAACAAAAGTATGTGGATGTGAATTATCTTTACCACCTGCTCCAGCTTGTGTTAAGTATAAAGGATAAAAGTAACCTTCTAATCCAGCACCTAGTTGTCCGTATTCTGCTGTTGCATAAACATAATAAGGTCCGTCACCAACGTCTCTTTTTTCTAACGCAATATTAAAAGGTGTTAGTGATGATACTGTTCCTACTTCTCTTTGTAATCCACCTGTGCCATCCTCTAATAAAAACTTACCACCAATTGCAGATACAATACCTTCTGCAGCTTCAATACCTGATCCACCTGAAAATTTAACTTTGTCTCCTACTGCATATTGTTTACCTGCTGTCTGAATAAAGATATCACTTACAGATCCCTCTTTGATTGTGTTAACTAATACATCTGCTTTTCCGTTTCCTTTATCTGAGTCTAAAACTGCGGCCTCTGATAAAGAATGTAATATACCATCGTTGGTTAGATTAGTATCAGTTACAACTGTTTTAATTGTAAATGTAATTTTAATATCTGTAGAAGTAGAGACTGCTTCTATTTGTTCTCCTGTCTCAAAAGTACCTGATACGTTTTCTAATTCTAATTCTGATACTGAGTCTGTTCCTTGTTGAAACGTTGAAGTTGAATCTACAGTTGCAGTTGCACCAGAAGTTTTTCCTGTAATAACTTGATTAAGTATTTCAGAAGAAGAACCTAAACCATCAGACGTACATCTTATTTTAATTTTCTTTTTCCAATTACCATCAGAGACACGTAACATATTTTCATTAGGATAAAAAATGTTTGCGTTTTCATTTAATAATAAACGCATGAATAACTTATGACCTTCTGCTGTTCCTTTGGCAGAATATAAGTCTTTGATAGATTTAATTAAATTTCTTTTTGATACCCCACTTGCTAAAGTATTAGGGATTACTTTCATAAACGCTTCTCTGAATTGGTCAAAGTATTCATAGATAGTATTATCTACGTCAGCGTATTCTAATAGTTGTTGAATGTTTTGTACTGGGTTACCTTTGTAAGAAGTTAACTCTGCCTCTGCACCAGAAGTAGAACCTTTTATGTTTTCTCCTTTTTCAAATCTTTGGTTTGCAGTAACGTATAATGCTGTGTTACGAACATCTTCTACTAATACAGTTGACTTCGCACCTGAAGTTTGTCCTACTATTTCCTCGTTGTTTAAAAACTCTAAAGAATCTTCTAAGACTATTCTATCTACTGCCGAACCTAAGATACCATTTTCAGATAGAATGTAAGCTTTAGTTTCTGGCTCTTGTATAAGATAGTTTGTAGTAGATGAATAAGTCATCTTTGCTGACTCTAGAAAAGCATAGAACTGCTTTACAAACTCAGCAAACTTATCGTGATCTGCTTGTACAAAGTCAGGTAACTGACCTTTAATTAGCGGACTAAGTTTATTTTTTATTGTTGGACTATCTTTGGCCATATCTCATTCTAGTAACTTGATGTTCCACCAGAAGTTGATACAGTTGTTGTGGCTGTTGTTCCACTACCAGAAGTAGAAGTTGCACTACCACTTGAAGACTCTGTATCTGCTGAGGCAGTAACACTTGTATTAGTAAAATCTATTTCTAGTATTTGGTTTCTAACAGGCACAATATCATTTGAACTTGGTGTAACAATTATTCTTATTTGTGTAGAAGTAGCGTCATCTACATTTGATATTGCTGTAATATTAATGTTATTAATTTTTATTACACCTGAAGTATAATCTATCGTTCCTGCTTGTAAATCAGCATATGATCTTGTTGTTCCCACTAAAGAATATCTTCTTATATTGCCTTCACCATCTTCGTCAAAAAAGAACTCAGACGTTGTATCCGTTCCAACTTTGAAACCTGAAGATGTTAGTATTCCACCTGTTGATGCTAAGTAACCATCTTCGGGGTGGAGTATTGCATTATTAAAAGAAACATTATAAGATGTTGTGGTACCTATTGAAGGTGTAAAAAATTTAGATAACTTAACAGTCGTTGTATTATTTAATATTGAAGTATCTGCTTCGTCAATTGTTCTTGAAACTGCTGACGCTCTGTATTGAGACGTAAACGTTTGTAAGTTATTTGTATTGTAATTAGTTAATGCAGTAGTAATTGCTGAAACAATATCTGAAGATGATTTAGTTGTTGCACTAGAATCATATTTTGCAGCTGTTGTTAATCTTAGGAATGTTGTCTCTGGGTCAACCACAGTAGGAGTAATGGACGCCACAGTATATTTTGACAAGTCATTAACTAATTGATTTTTTTGAGTTGACGTTAAGTTTGCACCAGTAGTTGATTTAACTGATATAAAAACTTTGCCGTACTCTGGTGTAGATGATACACCTGTTGATGGGTCATAAGAACCATCTTCTCCACCAAACACGTTAACTGCTTGTGTGTTAGGAAATAATTTTTTTACATATGTTTCATAATCAGAAGTTGTTACTGCTCTACCTTGAGCTGCATAATTTAATGGAGCAGATAATTTAATTGATGATAAACTTTCTGGTTCTGCACCGCCAGTTGCTCTCATGATAGTTGAAGTTGTAATATCTGTATTGCCATCAATACTTGACGGTGGACTAAAAAACGCAGCCCCATTCGCTTCTGACTTGTTTGTTACAACGTAAGATAAAGAAACTATGTTACCATCTTCAATTGCTTTTGATACTATACCATCACCAAAGTAAACTTCAAATTTTCCTGCCTCAACTTCTTGTAAGAAGTAAACTGTAGATGAAGAAGTTAGTTGTGTTATGTCAGTTGCTTTTGTATAAGTTGTTGTTGTACTATCAGACGCAGAGTTAATTACTTTAACAGTAAGAGTAGAAGTATCTGATCTGTTATCTCTTAATAAAAATCTTTGTTCTAAATCAGAACTGTCAGCAGTATATCTTGTTTCTACATAAGTACCTTCATAAACATTTATTGAATCAAAGTTAACAGAGTTACCAAACTTAGATCCTGTCATGTCAGCAATAGTAACAAAGTTATAAGTTGATCCGTTTAGTGTTGACGCAAACTTTGTACCTGCAGGCATTGTTACAGTTGCCGCAGAAGTTTTAATTGAAACTGATATAGTAGCATTTGCAGCTCTTGCTGATGATACTTCGTAACCCATTGTCTTTGCATGAGAAACTATTGATGATCTTAAAGCTGCACTATCTAAAAACATTTCGTTTGCTAACATGTTAGCATTGTAACCTAGATAGTGTGTGTTGTATGCAAGTGTATCTAATAAAACACTAAACCCTGATCCGTCAAAATCATAGTCTTTAAATTCATCTTGCGATTTTAAATATATTTTTAAGTTTTCTTTTATTTGGTCAAAATCTAATTCTGTAACTTTTAATTTCTTTTTGTTTGTTGGTGTTGACATCTTATCTTAATCTTTCTAACATTATATCCATATCCACTAACTCTGTTGGTGCGTTTACAACATAGAAACTAATTGATACGTCATAAGCATTTCTATCATAATTAGGATATGCACGTACAGAGTTTAATCTTGCACGTGGCTCAAAGTTATTGATTACGTTTTCTATTTGTCTGGCGATTACGACAGCAGTAATACTATTCATATTTTCAAATAACATTTCTCTTACACCAGCAAATATTTCTGGTTGGAAAGGTTTCTCATATTGATTTAATAGAACTAGATTTCTTACAGATCGTTTGACTGCTTGTATATCTTCTACTCTGTTTACGTCACTATCTTTATTTGCTCGTCCAAAGAATAGATCTAAGTCTCTGTATTGTCTTACAGATCTGTCTGATTGATTCGTTAATTGTGCGTCTATACCGACTGCATTTCTATTATGTGCCATCAAAAACTCCTACTACAGATATATTTATACAATATCTTGTAAGATTTCTGATAGATTATTTGTCTATTGTGAAGTTGTAAGGGTTAAGGGAGTCTGCAATCTTATTGACTTTGTGATTGATATAGAATGCAGCTAAGATAATTGCGCCTATGAATAGTAATGTGTACATATTGACCTCTCCTCAATATGTATTTATAAACTAAATGACGTTCCACATCCACATGAAGATTTTGCATTAGGATTATTAAATACAAACTCAGATCCAAATATATCTTTTTTAAAATCTAATTCCATATCAAATAATGCTAACTCATGTATGTTATCTATTAATAATACGTTCTCAATTAATTCATCATGTTCGCCTATTGTATCTTCAAAGGACCACTTGTATTCAAATCCAGCACAACCCCCACCTACGATATCTAGTCTAACATATTTTTTATTGTTTTCTTTTACTATGTTCTCTAGATGATTTAATGCGTTATCAGTTAATTTTAATTTAATCATTAATTAGGCGTAGAAGTTTCTGCTCCTGCTAATCCTGCTGGGTCTGTGTGTGTATGTTTTGTAAGTTTAATTTTACCTGCGGTTACTTCTGATCCTGTCGCCGATCCTGTCTTAGTCATAACTCCTGTTACAGTTTCAGTAGAAGTACCTTTTACATTTTCTATTTTGTTTCCGTCAACTTGTACATTCCAATTACCTTTTATGTGTGTATTACAATTTGAATCTATTGTAAGATTACATGTACCTTTTATATAAGCATAATCATCGCCAAGTGTAATATCATAATTATCTTTTACTACTCTTGTTACTTTGTTTCCGTCTTTGTCTATTACATAAAACGTACCAGACTTATGTTGTTCCTGTATTCTTTCTGCTCCCTCTGTATCATCATATTCTTTGAAGTGTCCACTCTCAGTTTCAAACACTCTGTTAAATGGATACACAGGTTTGGCTGTGTTGTCAGGTTCATTGTAAGTTGTAGTTGAGTTTGCAATCGTAATATCTTTAGATTGATTTTCTGAGTTGTCAAATGCTACACCTTGAGCAAGATCTGATAAATCAGAAACGTTAGCAACTAAAGGATACTTGCCGTTAGGATCATTAAATCCTTTTGATGTATCTGCTAAGTTTGCAGGTTTACCTGGTAGTGTTCCCATAACAATAGGTTGTTGTTTAGTTTCTGCGTCTAGAAAAAATCCTACAACCCATGTGCCTTCTACTATAAATGGACTTATACCTTTACCACTATTTGCAGTTGACGTTGTTGGTTGCATAACTTGAGCCCAAGGTAAATCTTTTGTTGGAAGATCGTTTAGGTTATCTGTATGAAAAGAAACGCAACGAACTTTTACTCTACCAAGTTTAGTAGGATCGTTTCTATCTTCTACAACTCCTATAAACCATACAAATCCGTCTAGTCCTATGTGTTTATTAATACTCATATATTCTATTTATCTCTGGTACGTGATCTCTTAGATCAAAACCACGATGCTTATTCATCTTTTCCATTTCAATAATTGCTTGTGCCATGGTATAATTTTGCTTCAGGTTGCTTTGTGTTCTAGATTTATAATCCAAAGGTGAGGCAATAAGTTTGGTTTGACGTTCCTCAAATACATCCTTTGGTAACAGATCACAATTTACATACTTAGGCATGATTGCCCAGTTGTGAAATACTATGTTATCAATATATTCTTTGTCTTTAAAATAATAATAGATGTCTTCTAGATTAAAAAAGTTATATAAACTTATTGTTGCACCAATCTGTAATTTATTTTTTGTTTGTTTATAATACTCTTCCATAGTCTCTACAGTTTTATTAAAGTTACCACCACGTATCCAATCATAGACTTTACCAACGCCATCTATACTTGCATAAACTTTTAGATTAGGTATTTTTTTAATAATCTGCATGGACTCAGGTGTAATTGTATGCATGTTTGATACAATACTTACGTTACAATAGGGATTTACCTCGGCAAGTTTATTTAAAATACGTAAATTTCTTACATCAGCAAACGGCTCACCACCTTTTATTTCCAAATAATTTAATCCATAGAGAACTTTTTCTATTTTTTCTACTGCTGAATCATCAACTTTTGTTAAAGGATAGACCGTTCTTCCCATTTTTTTATCTACTTTTGCCCATTTGCTACTAAAAAATGAACTGCAAGTAGAACAATCTGCATTACAAATATTGCTTAAAGTATATTCTAGATATCTTATAGGTGTATCAATACCAAGTTTACGTGCTTGATGATCCAAACTATCTGTAGGAAATTTGTAGAACTTATCTATACGTTGTCTAAACGTTTCGTGTCCTAACGACTCATTGTAAATACAATTCTTACAAGGATGAAGTGTTTCTATATTACCTTTATTTAATTCATCACGATAATATTGCATGACTTTAGAATTATAAAAAGATTCTAGATCATCTATATCGTTAATGTGAGCAAGTGTATCTTTTTGAGAATGACAACACAATACAATATTGCCTGTCGTCTGTAGATAGAGACCAGTAAAAGGTACTTTACATGTTTGCATTTTTTATTTCCATTTATCAACAACAAGATTACCAGAGATCATTATTCTCTCACCGTTCACAGGTTTAACCTCATGTTGTATCTGACCAGGAAATAATACAAGATCGCCAACGTTAGGGTTGTACTCATAATTAGCGGTTGGAAATATTATCGGACTTGGATCTTTTGGTAGTTGTATATAATACGCAAAAGAAAAAGTTGCAGGCCAATGTGAATGACGAACTGTAAAGTGTTCGGGTTCATACTTAACACCCCAACAATCTATACATTTAAAATCTATAGTAATCATCTTCTTAGATAATTCTTTAGCAATATCACATGCTCTACTTGCAATCCATTTATACGTCTCGGACTCGGTATGCATTTTCCAATGTGTCATTGGTGCCATCACATTACTTGTATTGACAGTACCCACATTTTCCAATGTGGTCAACATCATGTCTATATGATAGTTAACTGTCTGTCCTGTCTTACGTGTGATAGTATTTGCCTCTGCCTCGGACAATAGGTTACGTATCGCAAAAGGATAACTTTCAACAACCTCAATATAATCTTTAGTTTTTATAAAATCTTTTAATCGCATAATCTATAAGTTTATTTAGTTTGCAAAAACCCGCCCCTATAAATCAGAGTACAATTCGCTCGCGCTGAAAATGAAATCGGGGTTAGTCCTCGTATATCTTTTGAGTAGTCTCTACTTTTCCGTTGGATAGAGTAATTAGGGTATAGACGTATTTACTCTCTATGGAAGATTCATATTGTATCTCGTCATAACAGACCTTACGCACCTTGACCTCTCCTAGAAGTAATCCTGTAATTGCACCTAAGAACGCATGTTCGGAATCTATCATTGACCCTGCAATTGCAAGAACGACCGCCTTGCCAAATGCGTCATCATTGTTGGATATCTCTCTGCAAACGTATTCACGTCCAATCTCTTTTTTTACCTCAACGTTTTGATATATCTTTTCCGACTCTATCACCTTCCACTCTTCCGATTTTGCGGCGTGTGATGTAATTAATACAAGTCCAATTGCGATAACAATACTCAACCAAACTGTCGGAAGATTATCTAATAACCATTTCTTCATTTAATCTAACTCCGTTCTTACGATATGTTTACGCAATGCTCTGACCAATTCCTCTATCTTGTCAATAACGGATATAAGACTCTTGTCCGTAATATAGGATTGTCTGCCTTTGAGTTTATCGTATTCCTTTAATGTAATTGTAACTGTGGATTGCTCGTTCTCGTAACTTGCGTCCTCGCCCCTATGTTGTTCGTATTCGTCACTCATAAAAGTAATGCCTTTCCGCCTAATGTTTTTTCATAGATCTTACCTAGATGTACCTTTGCAATGTCACTTCCAAAGTTTCCGTATTTCTTATGCACCTCTTTGATAAGTTTAAGACTATTGGGAATATTAGACAGATCCGCTATAGTCCACTTCTTAATTTTATTGTTAATGTATTTGTGTACGTTCTTTTCTATATTATCCATATACAACCCTACTAAAAGAATCCAATAGGGATTTGTATAGAATACTTTTTGCTTTTTTGATTCTTGCGTCAAGTCTCATTCTTAACACAATTTGTTTTTTCTTGTTATATTCTTTAATCATGGGTTTAGAATACACCATAAACAATCTAATGTCAACCCCTAATAACCCCTGTATTTCCTAGACTTTTTGGGGCGGCCTGGGAGAACATTTAGCGAACATCTAAATTTCTCGGATATTTTTTCATATGAAACCGTACACCGAATCGTGTAGATTTAGGGAGGTGGGGTCGCTGATATATACCTATCATTACTTTACTTTATAGATTACTGGTAGGCGGCTAGACTTAAGGCGTATATGTAAGGTAATTAAAAGCGTCCTCGCATGTACTCTGAAACTTCCACCCCACACTCAGATTTGAGATCTTTCAGCGAATGCCTATGTGGGCCACAACATCCTTAATTCAGAATACTGCGAGGGTTACCGAGTCAATTTAATAATACTATAATGTGCTCGGTAACGTGTAATATAACACATTTACCGCTTCTTGTCAAGGTCTTTTTTAAGTAATTGTTTGATTGGTTTGGAGAGCTTCTTCTTGGGAATGATCTCGCCTCTTGCTATCTGTTGCGCTTCGTGTGCGAGACGTATCTTCTTCATTTCTGCCCAGTATTTTGGAGATCTGTACATATGAACCTATTTATCCTTAAGCTATATCTGATGGCCCTCAAAGGCATTATACAGGTTTGTCAAGGGTTTGTCAAGGCTTTTTTTGGCGAAGGAGATACGTGCATCCGATGCTGGTGGAACGACTCGATGCATATACGAAGCTGCTTGGTATACGTGGCTTGATACAAGCGGCGGCCTCTCTGATAATTACTACACGTGTACTCAGAAAAATTGCCGCGTGGCCGCAATATTTAAAGGCAACAACCCACTATTATTACATGGGTTTTCCGTATATATCCGATATTACTCTTGTTCCGCTTCTGAACACTCACATTTATCGCAAGTGCATAGACCCCCTGTATCTAATGGGTCGGATGGTGTGTGTAGTTCCTCATTACAATGACAGTCGCAAGAACAATTAGCACATGTTGTCATATGTTATAGTCCTGTTTGTATGCCTTTTGAGGCAGGTGCTTTCTCTATCTCTTTATTGTAATCTAATAATTCATCTTCTTCTATACAGAAGAATTTAACAAAGATCTCATGTTGGTTTGCTTCTTCTCTTCCTATTTCTATCATCTTACGTTTAGACTCTTCATATCCAAACGTCATACAGTCATACGAATCCTTGAAGTATTCTGGCCAGGTAAATGGTGGCAGACAATCTCCAGCAACAGCTGAGCAAAGCAAAAGTGATAATACTATTTTCATTCTATTGCTTATTTAGTAGATCGCTAACTATTTTTCTACAAGCCTTCGCAATTGTCCTATGTTCTTTCTGCGTATCGGGTCCTGTGCGTATGTCAAAATAATGTAACCAAGACCTTAGTGTGCCGTTCATGTAAATGCGACTCTTTGTTAAGCCTTCTGGTAATACTGCACGTGCCTGTTCCTTGGCGATACCTTTGTCTATGGCCCATGTGTACGCCGATTTGGCTGCGTTTAGGACTCCTGTCTGTCTGCGTTGCCATTCCTGTATAAGTTCTATATAGCCCGAATTTAGCGCCGTGTTCGGATCGGATTCTATCTCTATACTGTTTTGCCGATTCTTCTTATCCTGTAGTCTTGTTTCCCTAGTTGTAAATGCTTCGTCTAATAACTTAGGCTCTGCGTATCTCTG
>CEQT01050968.1_pt1 | contig 49789 bp, 78 predicted proteins | sample 530951 | NCBI WGS metagenome assembly CEQT01 (sample SAMEA2621132, study PRJEB7988) | marine metagenome | biome: marine biome (ENVO:00000447); feature: surface water layer (ENVO:00002042); material: "saline water (ENVO:00002010), including plankton (ENVO:xxxxxxxx)" | depth 5 m
CATTATTTCTTTTTAGCGTGGTGTTGATAGTGTCATCCATTTGTTTAGCTAAATAAAATTGATAGCAAACTGTAATGCAAAAACAAATAGCCAAAGAAAGTAAAAATCTTTGGTAAAGAGATAGTTTATTCATGTCCAGCTAATGTAACCGTAAATGTTTAAAACAGCAATTAAAAGAGATAAGATGGCAGGAGGATAAGTTTTTTTAGCGCAACAATAATAACCCATGAAGATGTTACCAATAAACCAAACCACCCAACAGGCAGCAAGCTGATTAGCATTAAGATAATAACCAATTACAATCAGTGCCATACTGAACCATCCAATTTTTTCTAGTACCGATTCTTTTAACTTCATAGTCTTTGACTTTCTTTACTATTTGGAAATAACTTCTTCTCAGCACAATAGTAACATTTAAGAAGCTCAGGATCAATACCAAGTTTTTCTCTTACTTCTGTTATGTCTTTTTCTAAAAAATCTGTAAAATCAACCTCGGTCAAATCAGTTCCACAGCGACTACCACCCATTACGCCAGAATAAAAAACATATCTTTCTTCCTCTCCAAAATTATAACCCTCTGGATAAAGATATTTACAACAAAACATAAAAAGATTTCTTCTCCAGCGAGTCATCTTCTTTGCGCTTCCCATTGTGTACCCAATCACAAAAGCCTCGTCCTTCGGTAGTAAACCGCGCCCTAATAAAACGTGAATGCAATCATGCGTAAATAAATCTACTGCACCGCTAAAAATTTGAGAAGTTTTATATTTAGGGTTTTCTACAAGTTTTATTATTAGAGGAACATCTTCTTGGTCGAGTTTGAACTCTTCCATTTTAGCAAGAATGTCACAAAGATTATCAGAATGACTCAGGCTATTATGCCAGTTTTCAGCTAGATAATTGTTATCTTCTTCGTCAGCCATCAAAATACTTTTTACTCCAAGTCTTATGAGCTAACTTATCCATAACAGCGTCAGCTATTTCGGGTTGCTGACATATTAACCAAGCAGCAGTCCAACGCTTTTCCCACTCCTTTAGCTTTTCTTCACTGGGAAAAACCTCTGAGTTTCGCTTGTCAAATTGTGGCCTATCGTCCACCACTGGCTCAAAGTCAGGGTGAACAATGTGCTGTGCCCTTGAGGGAGAGCATCTAATACACCTTCGATGGGACAATAGTCCAAAGTAAGGCTCGTCCCACGCAATACAGTGCATGGTGATAGAGCAGTTTTGGGTAGTGACTTCACAGCCACATTTATCACACGTTTCATTAGGCATGGTTTTATATTAGAAGACTTTAAAAATAAAGTCAACAACTTTATCCTAAATAATCATTATCATCTTCAACAAAAAGAATAGTTTTCATCAACGCCCAAGTTGCCTCTGGTTCTTTGTCTGTATTTATGATAACTTCTGGGTTTCCAAGCTCAAAATCTTTAACATGATAATCTTTTCTTAAATCCCTGTTAGTTTGTAAGTATATCTCAACAACTTCATCTTCATTATTATCTCTTAGTTCGGCCCTTAAATGTTCATAAGGATTAACTAAACACATTATAACGTCAGTATCTTTTTTAACAGGAAGTCCTTTTATATTATTACTATCTTCACTTCTATAATAGATAGCAGACCAATCGCCCTTCATACCTTTTTTATTTAAATAAGTTGCAACAGCATTGGCGTTTCTGATATTTTGTTCACGACCATCTTTGTCATAATTATTATTTGAAAACATTTCCCTAAACTCATCACCGTCAATAACGAATGGGGTTTGTAAAAACTCAGCCATTTTTTTTCCGATGGTAGTTTTTCCTGAAGCTGGTTGTCCGTACAGTATATAAATCATTTTACCAAAATGGGCCAAATTCACCCCAAATAGATTCTCCTGTTATCAGGCTCCATATCAACACTCCCCCCAAATAAATAATAGCAACTATAACGGGTAAGGCTGGTATTAAGACAGCAATGCCAATGGCAATGCCAATGACAATGAGAATTGACGATAGAATATCTTTAAACATTTTTTATTATTAATTTTGTGGCTTGCTGTGTATTTCCGAAGGACGTAATTCATGTAGTTCCCATTCTTGGTCTTGAGACTCGCTACCTTCACCTTGTTTATTACTATTTTGTTCCCCTTCGTTGCCTTTTGCTTTTCCTTCTTTATTTGCTTTTTCTAATTTACCCATAAAAGGCTGACCTTTTCCTAAACCTTTCTTTATATTATCTAATTGTTCATGTAATTTTCTATTATATTTTAATTTAAAAAGCCTTGGCTCTATTCCCTCTCTCTTATAGCCAAAAATTTTAGAAACAAAATTTCCCTTTGGTGGTTCAGCAGACTGAAGTAATATTGAAATAGAGCCTTCAGACTTTGTTAACTTATTTGGCTCTTTTACAATAACCCAGTGAATTAAAATCTTTTCAGGAATATACTTTTCATTAGCTGCCCAGCCTAAAAAACTATGGATTGAACTCCAAAAAACCACGGTGAACAAACAAAAAACTGATATACAAGCTGTCTTGATATACCATTTAACATTTGATTCCGTAAGTATCCAAAAGCTTAATCCGCCAAATACCAACAGTAAAACTGGTAAAGCTATGTTCATTGATTCAATGTGGGTTTATGAAAATTGTTTGGGTGGTTTGTATTATTTGGAAAGTCAAAATTATTTAAAAGACTATCACTAATATCAATTAGTTCTACTATTTTTTCGTCTTTTTCTTTAATCTCTGCACTTCTGGAAAAAGCACCCAAAGCAAAACCGATATATAAGCAAATAACAACAACGATTATTGTTTGCTCTTGCTTATTTGGCTTGAGAAGTTTCATCCATCATCCCCGATTGCTTCAACAGGACACTCCTCTAAAGCAGTTGCACAAAGAGATTCTTGCTCCTCATTTTCTGGCTGTTTGTAAACATAAGAATATCCATCATCGTGATTGGTGAAATTATCTGGTGCTGTTTCTCTGCATAGATTGCAATCAATACATTCTTCGTCAACGTAATATTTGCCTTCTATATTATCTTGGTATTTGTCTTTTTTATTTGCCATTTTTATCTTCCTAGTGGTTTAACTAATTTAGCTGGTAGTTCGTTTATTTCTAATATTTCTCCTGAACTATCAGTTAAAAACCTAAAAGCAGTCTTTTCTTGACCAGTGGATTCAAATAATTTTTCTCTTACAACTGCTTCTTTAAAAGGTTTTATTTTTATAAGTCTTATTGTGCCTTTAACGGGAGCCTCGTCCCTTTTACTATAAACATGAACGGTAACAATATTTTCACCATTGGTTACACCGCGAAAAGAAACTCTTTCTTCGTGAAACTTTGCAATAACACCTTGTTGATCTTTTGGTAAAAAATTATTTCTTATACCAAGTGCATCATGATCTAAACTTATCAAGCTTCCTTGACCGCCTTCTCTATTATTAAAAGATACAACGTGTCCGGACGCAGCCTGAACGTACAAATCTAAATCATCTTTACTTTCTCCATGCCAAGTAAGTATCACTTCATAAATTACATTTGGGGGTCGAGATTTTGTTTTTTCTTCTTCAGTTTTTAATAAAAATAAAATTGCCACCAACATTAAAAGGCAACAGAACAAAACGTCGATAAACGGTCTGAATGAAAAAAATCTTCTCACTTTTTCTCTTCTGCTAATTTAAATTTCAAAATCATTATTTGAACTTGTAAAGGTAAACTAAATATTATACCACAGACAGTCGTGTAAAATGCAGTATTTAAACCTTCTTTTAGTCCAGCAACTATTGCTCCAATTGGAAGAGATGAATCTAAACTTCCTTTGGTTGCAAAAATTAAACCAATGATAGTGCCAAGTAAACCAAGTGAAAAAAAGTGTTCGGCAGAAAACCAGCCTAAATCAATTCTTTTTTCAAGATATTCTTTCTCTTTTACTCTTTTTAGCTTATTTTGACTCATTTTATCAGAAAGATAACAAAGCCTTCCTATATACGCAGAAACACAGACATATAATACCATGATTAGTATTGATATATGCGAAAGATCATTCTGAATTATAGCTGAAATTGCGCCTTTTGTTTCAGCAAAAAAAATGCCTGTTCCAATAACAGCATTTAATAAAAACCATTTAGTGAAAGTATTCATGGTAAGCCTGTGTTCTCCTATATGGATTACACCTTTTTTAAGCAAACCACTTATTTTATTAATTTGTATTTTTAATTATCCAGTAATATAAAGTGCTACTTCCGTACCCGTAGCCATTTGGGAGACGGCCATAATCTTTAGTTTGCAGTACGGGTGGTTTGCCCCAGCTTGTAGGAAATGGTTTCCCACTTGGACTATAATATATAGTAGGTTGAATTACGGGACAGCAACATCCTGATAAAAAAAATAAAATTAAAAATAGTTTGCCCATTTATTTGCTCCAGTTATCTTCGTCAAAGTAATCAGTATATCGCGGGTGTCCTTTTATTCTAGGGTATGTTCTTGGCCGAACACATTTGTCCATTTCGGATTGTCTTTCTTGGCATTTTTTAAAATCTTCTTCCTTTTTTATTTCTTCAAGATAAATATCAAATAGCCTATTTACTCTGGGCCTATTAGGAGCTACCCAACATGTTAATCTTAATAATATTTTAAATAAAAATAATCTCATATAATTTTCTTTGGTATTTGTTTAAATTTTACTAAATTATTTTAAAATAATTTGACTCATATTCCCACATTATTTTACTCAAATCCTCTAAAGATTCAATATTACTGTCATTTTCACACATATATTTATAAGCTTTAGTATTATCTGACCAACTTTCGCCATCCCAAAATTCAAAATTAGGTAGGTCAGACTTGTATATGCACTCTATCTCATAACCCTCTTGCATATAGATATAATCAATATTATTTTCTTTTGCATACTCAAATTCTTTTATGACTGAATATTTACCTAAATTTAAATTAGGTTTATGATAGTCCCAACAAAACTGTAAGCTTGTCATAGAACTAGAGTTATCATATTTTCTAGCTATTAAAAACCCCCTAAGAATTCCTTCATCTCGATATTCAAAAACTATTTTATTTTCTTTAAAAAGTTCCTCTCTGAAATGATTTGCATGTGAGGTATCAAAATCTCTGTGTTTAGCGTACCGCAAAAACACATCCCACATTTCATCTAGGTCACAATCATTAAAGCTTTTTATTTCAGTGGTAATACATCTATTACATCTGTTTGCGTATTTTCTCCAAGCTTTGTTGTATATAATTTGTTTGGAAGCGTTAAGTCTTGTTTGTCTTCCTTGAATCCAAGTCTCAGGCTCTTTAACGTATTCGTCAATCGCCCATCCTGTTTTAAGAGCTAAATCTTCTTCGTGAGGCTCGACATATGCATAAGCGTTATAGTACGCTAGATCATACTTGGTCATCTTCCCCAAGATATGATGGAAAAATATTTTCATTTCTTTTTCTCATCATCATCATTATAATAATACATATCTGAATCATGGTGAAATCCTGTTTCGCCTTCTTCAGCATAGAAGTATTTAGTAGAAACTTTAAATTTAGGAGTCTCAGGGTTTTGTGGAGTAAGAGATGGAAACTTCCAGATTATTCTATTATTTGGGTAGGCTGCAAATTGACCGTTGTCTAATTTTATTATGTTAAAAGATTTATGTTCATCTGGCGTTTCTGAGAAGGTGCAATTTAAATACTCAGAGTGAGACATACAATTATCTATAGTAAACAAATACATACCATCCATGAAGTTTTTATCGGGCATCCATATTTTACATTCAACACCTCTCAAAAATCTTTTCTCTATTACTGTAATATCATAAGATAAACAATCCCAATACTGCAAAAAACTTAGTGGAAGTAATTTCTTTTGGTCAACATTTGTTTTCCAAACAAATGCAGATATGGGTAGCTTATCGTAAAGTGCGCCATACTTATTTACATAAGACTCAAAATACAAAGCTCTGTTTTGAATACTTTTAGTTGTTACCCAATAACACTCTTCATATTCCCCAACCGAATCTTGTAAATCCCTAAGATACTCCTTACGAATAAAACATTTATTCATAGGTACGTTTGCTACTAAATAACTCATTTATTCTCTCCAAGCTATATCAATTAAATTATCACCAAAAAATTCTTTTGTATAGTTTATTGGTGTTTGCGGATTAAAAGCCCTACAAGTATAAATGTCCACAGAAAAAAAACATGGCTTTCTATCATCCCAAGCGTAAATGTGCATTCCGCTTTCTTTCCAGTGTACATAAGCACACCAACCATAATCGGAATCATAATTACAAAATGGAGCAGTTGCCTCTGTCATGTTTAAAACTTTAGTCATCTCACGACAGTACCTATCCATCTCTTCAGGCTTAAATGGATTATGAAGTGTGCCTTCGATAACAATTCTTTGCCGACAAATATCCGGTGCTAAATCTTTCCAGTCATTCATACATCAAACTCTTCATTCTTTAGTGCGCTTTTTCAGCTTTTCAAGATAAGCTTTGTAAATTCTATTTGCTTGAGACAGCCTCTTTTTTGTTTCGGGGTCTTTGGCGTTTTTGGCAGCAAACCTAGACCGTTGCTCCATAGCCATAGTGGCTTGGACTTTATGTTTGTGGGGTTTACCAGATTTTTCTATTATATTTACGCTTTTTCTAGCCGAATCAGCGTCTTTGAAGCCAAGACCTTTTATTGTTCCCTTTGGGTCTTCGTCAGTATAAAGATCAGAATGTTTAGATTTAGGCCGCTTTGTTCCGTCTTTTCTTTTCTCAGGAACCCTGTTTTTCGCAGCTTTTATCTGATCTGTGAAGTCTATTTCCCATTCGTAACGCATATATTTCTTTTTACACATAAATGTTTCCTCATGCTAGATATTTGTGAAAGAGTTTTGTCTGGAAAAAACTTACTTTGTAAGTCCCTGTGCGTATAATTAGCTCCATTTTCAATCAAAATAGCTCTTTCTTCATTAGTCCAGACGGGTGGTTTTTTTAATCCCCTGTGCATTTTAGCTCCGTTAACTTGTGCTATTGTTTTATTTGGGAAAAACTTAGCCTGAAGTTGTCTTTGGTCATATTTTAAATAATTTTCTTTTAAAAGCTTTATTTCTTCAGGTGTCCAAACTTGATGTTTTTGCATATGTTTATGACAACCTATTTCTTGCCTTTTGGATGTTACAGACCTCAAGCTTCTGTGTGATAAAAAGACTTGCTGAATCTCTCTGTCAGACATTTTTTTATAATTATTTTTAATTATATTAAGCTCATAGTCCTTCCATTTTATTTTTTGTAAATACTTATCTCTAGCAGCAATTGCTGACTTGACACCGTAGGCGTAATTGTTACTCATTTAATTATTTTTAATGTTAAACTTATCTACTATCTTTGACAAGTTATTTATTTCTATACCCACAATTGTTCCAACCTCATCAGTGTCCAGCGAAACCATAGACTTGTCTTTTGCACTATGGTAAAGCAAAACTGAACCCAGTTGTCCTTGACAAGGAGCTTTCCAGATATACAAAGTATCTTGCTTTTCATCATAGGTTATCCTGTTTTCGTGGTTATATTCAGTTTTATTTTTCATACTGCTTTCTCATCCTCATTAAGTAATTGTGGTGCATTCTGATATGTATTGGATGTTCAGGGCAATCACCGTTGATTAGCTCACCACCGCAGACCTCACAGTTTTCAACTTTATTTTTCTTTTTCTTTAAGTTTAACTGTTTGTGCAGCTTAACATTATAAGGGATTTTCTCTCCGAGGACTTGTTCTTCAAGCTCTTGAATGATTCTTTGGCGTTCTTCTTCGGTCATCTTAATTCTTTTTTTAATAATCTCCACCTATCACTATCAATAGCCTTTTTGCCATCATTTATTTGGTGAATCATTTCTAATACTTTTTCTATACTGTCATAAATGTAATGGTGTGGGAGCATTCCCATAATCCATAGAGGCGTTTGGCTTTTGCCTCCTTCTATAGACACAAATACGGGTTTCTTCGCTCGAACTGCGGTAACAAGCTCCTCTGCGCTGCCCCAGCTTGCTACATCTGGCAAAATGTGAGCAATAATGAAGTCAGACCTGTCAACAAGATTAAGATCATAGTTACGAACGATTTTCATTCTTTCGGCTACGTCATTGTAGTAGCCATTTACCATATCGTCAGACATTCTTTGCCGAGCGACATCATCTTCTTCGACATCTTTTACGAAAGGCTTTTTGTATGGGTTGAAGACTGTAACATTTAAAGGCTCAAGCTCTGCCTCTACATAATCTCGCCAATCTTTTCCGTCAGCGTACTGCATGTGGCCAACGAGGTATGTTCTTGTTTTTCCTAGTAAATTCATCGTACTAATTCTCTTAGCTTTGAATTCAACATTATTTCAGTTTTGTTCATAACAGATCGTGTGCTGTAAATTATTTGATTATTTTCTATCCTAATATCCTTTGCTCCACTATCATTAACCATTTTAAATTTACCTATTGGAGAATCTCTAAAAAAATCTATAGCAGATTTTAACCTTACAGCCGCACAGTAAGCAGAATTTAATATTTGAAGCTTTTTATTTTTTACTGTTGACTTATCTAACTTAAATATTTTTCTTTTCTTAATTTCTCGAATAGCGCTTGGAAGGTCTTTAGACTCTAGCCTAATCATTTTAGGGTTTGCTTTTATCCTAACGAATAAAGTTTTACGGCTACTCCTGTATATGTAGGGTAAAAAACTTAGCTTATCGGCCATGAAAAAACATAGCACTTTAAAGAAAAAAAATCAATTTACTTAATAAATCAAGTATTAAGTAAGCACACCTATACCTATTGAATCTAAGTTTTTACTAAACTTATCAAAAGGAATATCTTTATATGCTACAGATTTAAGATTATCAAAGTGGCCTTCAGCCATTATTGAAGCAACGGAGGAAATTGGAAATGCCGTAGCTCTTTGCATCGCAGAAAATTCTTTATTGTGAGTAACAATTAACTCTTTATTAAAAGATAAATTTTCACCAAGAACTTTTACTTTTATCATAACCACATCGCCCCAAGGCTGTGGTGGGCAACCTTTCTTAAAGATTTTCTCCATCTCTTCGTCACTTAGTTTTGCGTGACGAATTAAGAATCTCACAGCATCACAGTGACCCTTGTATCTAAGAGTCTTATAGGAACAGTCTCGTACCCCACGGTCTTTCATAGTGCGTATACTGTGAGATGCGCCCCCGCTTGTGTAAAATGCTTCTAAAGTTTTATCGAGGATTTCAAATTCAACATCTTCAAGCCCCTCCATCCCCTGCTCTGTTTTTATTTCCCCGTCAATTAAAACCTCACAATCATCTTTGTATTCATTTATCAGCCCATCAATAGACCAAGTACAAGCATAATTAAATGGTGGGCAAGCGTCAAAAGAACATGGCAAGCCACCAACCATCATTTCGACCTTATCGACTTGACTATTAATCTGGGAGTACCCGTGTTCTGCCAGTATATTTACCCATCCGGGGGCTAATCCTAAATCAGTCATCACAGGTTTGGTAGCTTTTTCTTTAGCGTAGTTATTTATATTTTCAGACACATCAACTCTGCCACCCAAGTCGCAATAACGAACCCCATTATCTACACACCACTTTCCAACTATTTCAGTTTGGTGATAAGGTAAACTACTAATTACTACATCAGGTTTAACTTGGGTTTCGATACCCCTACATATATCTTCTGCATCTTTTACAATAAAAAATTCATTGTTAGGGGTTTTTCCATCTTGTAAGTTTACTTTCTTGGGTATGTTATCTGCTGCGTTTGGATTCGTATCCATACCTATAACATGAAAACCAAGTTTATCCATTGCATACGCAATAGCAGTTCCCATCTTTCCGACACCTAATATTAAAGCTCTCATAGTTCTTCTATTCTTTTTGACTTATCATCAATTACAAGGTCGCAAGCGGGTTTTATATACTTTCCTTTTGAACCTGTAGACAGGTCGTGAAACTTACAACCCCAAGATTCAAGCTGTTTCCAAGTAAAATCATAATAGCAACGCCCCGCAGCTTTAGATTTATCTGAACCACCCCTAGCTGTCCAATAAATTATATGCCACCCTTCATCATATAATTTATTTATTTTAGCTATGTTTTCGGTGAGTGGCTGCGCTAAATCATACCTTCTTTTGTCTGGATAATAGCAAACAGTTTCGTCAATATCTACCAGAGCAACTTTTACATCGTCTGCCTCAAACTGCTTAGAGTCGTGGAATTCCATTTTTTGTTTACTAAAAATTAAATCGTAATTATTACTATATTGTTTATAGTTAGTGGGTCTAGGCTTACTTCCTTTACCAGACATTATTTCATTCCCTGTGGGAAGGTTAGCTTGTCAGCGTGGTTCACTGTCCAGCTTATTTCGTGAGTAACCGCTCTAAATGTTCTTGCTGCGCTTGGGAATCCATTTCCAGATTTCTTTACCCCGCCAAAGGCTAAGTGAGATTCCGCAGCAATAGAACCGCCGTTCCAATAAATCATGCCAGCATCACACTCATCTCTCATAATTCTTGCTTTTCTAAAATCATTAGTCAGAACACCAACAGCTAAACCATACTCAGTGTCGTTGTAAATGTGTATTGCGTCTTCAATAGTATCAAAAGGTATAATCGCGACATGAGGCCCAAATACTTCATTCCTTAAAAAGCCTGAATCACAATCAGTCCACTCTCTTTTGTAAACCATTGGGGTACTGTAATAAGCTCCACTTTCACCAGTGTAAATTGGATTAAGTAAAATTTCAGCTTTTGGGTCTGAAGCCACCAAGCTATTCATGAATCTTATTTTAGCAAAGCCTTGCTCATTAATAATCGGGCCATAGTATATATCTTCATTTGGTACTAGCTCTTCCCAGACCATTGCATCTGGACAGCCTGATGAGCCAAGCATGGACTTAAATGGATTTCCTGTTTTTAATTTAGAAGCTTTTTCAGCAAATCTTTTACAGAACTCATCATATATACTTCGTTGAACAATTATACGTCCAGATGAAACACATCTTTGTCCTGATAATTTAAAGGCGCTTGCGATAGAAGCTTCTACTGCCAAATCCATCTCAACGTCATCAAAAACTATACAAGCTGACTTACTACCTAATTCACATGAAGTAGTTTTATGCCATGATTCAGCAGCTACTTTACGAATATGCTGTCCGACATCAGCACTACCAGTAAAACAGATATGATCACAATTGCCCCTAACCAAAAAATTACCAGTATCACCATCGCCATGCACCAAATTAATGACTCCGCGAGGGATACCAGCTTCCGCATAAATTTGAACAGCGGCTTGAGTTGACATGGGTGCATCTTCACTTGGCTTTATTACAATAGTATTTCCTTCAACTAAAGCTGGGGCTGCGTTCCAAAACATTCCTATTGCCAGCGGAAAGTTAAAAGGAGTTACAATGGCTATTACACCTTTTGGCTTCCGAAGCATGTAGGCATCTTTGTCTTGAATTTCTGAAGATACAGCTTCACCATGACTATAACGACCAGAACCAAAAGCAAACTGTGCCATATGTAAGGCTTCATTAACTTCTGCGATGCTTTCATTGTAGTTTTTTCCTGTTTCAAGCGAAATAATTGTAGCTAATTTTTCCTTGTCTCTTTCTATTAGTTGGGCGACTTTGTTCATGTAGTCAGAACGAACAAATCGACTAACTTTTTTCCATTTTTTAAAAGCTTTTCCTGCTGACAAAAGAGCTTGGTTAACTTCAATTTGACTGCTTAAAGGAAAAGCCCCTTGAGCTTTACCTGTAGCGGGATTAATTTTTGTATACATATTAGCAGTGGCTTCCCACTCGCCATTTACATAATTCCTACCCTCAAAATCTCTCATCTTTTAATTATATTTAAATTAATATTTATTTTCTAATATTTTCAAAGTTTGTTCACAAGAACCTATTTGATGATAAGTCCCACACTCTCTTTCTACTATATCGTTAGCAATTGAATAATCATTGCCACCCTCGTAGCACTTGTCTCCAAAAAATACCATTTCTTTTTTTAAGTTTTTTGTTACCCACTTACTGGCTTGTGATTTATCTTGACCCTTGGGGTAAATATCTATACTTATCTGTCCTCCTATACAAACTTCAAGCTCAGGATAATAAGCTCTTATTTTACGTGCCATGTCCTCCCTCTCTTTATTTACATCATCCCACTTGAAATAAATATCCCTCAATTCATGAGAAGCTTCTCTGCCAACAATTGAAAAGTTTATCATTCCTGTTCGTTTTTCAATAAAATTTTTACCTTTAGTAAGAAAGTGAGAATCTCTATAAAGCTCCATTAAGAACTCTAAAAAATCAGAATCGGGGGTCCAATCATTTTTATAAACAAGCTTATCTTTTTGCCATAGTTCGTTTGCGGAGGAACAAAATACACCACTTACCCTAGAAATAATACTTGCTGGCAATTGCCTATACACCTTATCCTTATCGCTTCCAGCTACTATATAAACTGGTTTACTTTTCATCCAGTGGATAAACCTCATAGCAAAGGAAACCTCCATACCACTCATAGGTCGAGTAAGTGTGCCATCTACATCGAAAAGATATACTAATCTCTCCATACTCTATAACTGTCTTCATCGCGGTGAAATGTACTACTTTCAATAATATCGCAGTCGGTGATTGCTTCAATTTGATGCGGAACAAGTCTTTCTATGATATAACAATCACCCTCTTTTAGCTCAGTTACGTTTTGAATTGTGGTTTCTGTGTTTACAGTTATTAGTCTACATTCTCCATTGAGGATATAAAAAGTTTCATGTTTGTCAGCATGAAAATGCATACTAAATTTATGACCACGGTTTACATGTAATATTTTTCCGCAATAATTATTTTCTTCATTATTTGCAAGCCACAACTCGTATCCCCATTGTTTTGGCACTTTTTTTGGAGTTTGCTTCATAATTAATACTAATTTAAATTTTTTATTTTTTCAATATATTCATATTCTGAGAGAATAATATCTCTAGTATCTTGTAAAAATATTTTTAAATTATCAGAGTCTATCGTAAAACCTCTATTTATTATTTTTAAAAGCCTTTTGATTTCGGTTATCGCATGTAGCTTTTTAATCTTAGAGCGGTTTTCAATACACCTTTTATTTCTAACTATTTTTCTAGAATTTAAGTGGGTAAAATAGTCTGGATGACATTTCCACTTACCTTTGCAGTCTAAGTAGGACATACATATAGTGTAGTCAAAGTTTTCAAATATTTGATTTGGATTATTGAATTCATGTATGATGTCGTAAGTTTGTTCAGAACTTTTTAAAACCCTATTATTTTCCCAGCAATGTTCAACTCCAAAGCCCTTTTTCTTAAGTAGGCCAACTGCTTGATCTGCCATCTTCTTTGTGGGAAAATAAATATCAATATCACTAGGTTTTTGACCAGCAAAAAAGCTTAAGATGCTGCCACCAGATATCCAAAAGTAAATATTTAGGCTATCAAAAAGTTCAAAGTGAGAAGATAGAAAAACTTTTAACTCTTTAATCCTGTCATTCTCATAAGAGTTTATCATAGTATGAATCCAAAGTTTTGCTTTTGTGTGGCTGAATTGCCATTAAAGGTTTTATCATATGTTTTTTGCACTGATTGTCTCTAAAAAACATATCAAGTCTTTCCATTGACCAGATAAATTTTCCATCATCATAATACCTTTGATTCTTGTAGCCATTAAAATCTAAGATTTTATCAAAAAAATCCTTATGAACTGCATAGGCATGATTAAGATAACCATTAACAACACAAAGGTTTTTCTTGGTATTACGAATTACTTTATCAACAGTACAGCCTAATGTAAAAATGCTCCAAGTTTCTTTTTTGAGATCAGAGATCGCACTTTTAAGGGCTTCTAGGTCTTTATGGACAAAGAAAACATCTTCCTCAAAGATTAAAACATTATTACAATTATTTTCTTTTGCCCTGCGAATACATTCTTTATGGGATTCTCTGCATCCATCCCAATAAGGCTCTCTCAGAATTGCATCAAAAAAAATAACCCTATCTAGGATGCCCAAGTCTCTAAATTGTCTTTCCACCTTGTTTCTCTTACCTTGGCGACCCTTAACACAGATACAGTAAATTTCTTCAAAAAAATCAAATGGATTTGTGTCTTGATTCATTTTTAAATTGATTTATAAATTTCTGTTTCTTGAAAGTCTATTAAAAAGTTTTCACCTTTCATTTTTTCTCTTGCGGGACAGGTTTTTAGGTATTCGCTTGTATAATGGATCAATTCAATGTTATGTAGTTTATCGACTGCTTCATCAAAAGAGTCAAAATAAAAGGGGTAAGCTTGCCCAAGGTATTCTACTACTGCGGGTATGGGATTAATTAATAGTGGGGTTGCTCTAGCTATACATTCAATCACGGCATTATTTGCGCTAGAGTCATACATGTCTAAATATATAATATTCTTAGAGAATAATTCATCATACTTTTCATTTGAAATATTATACATTTCATCAATATTAATAAAAGGTTCTTTATACCATCTTCTTATCTCTTCTATACTTGCGTATTCATAATCAAATTCTTTTTGTCTTAATTCTGTTACAAAATTTGCTGGTTGGCTTCCCTTTTTGTATGGAAGCAGTCTTGTTTTTATATAAGAATCAGGAGTTATTGGGAGGCTATAAATTGAATTTACTTTTCTAAGCCAGTAACCTATGTTAATCAATCTTTTTTCTTCATTTTCATAAAACAAATCAAAATCAAATTGAACTTCTGGTATCTCAGTTGGGTGTAGTAATACTTCAACTTGCTTACCTGTCATTTCTCTAAGGAAAGCTGCATGGTACTCCGATAAAGCAAAAAGTCCTCTACATGTTTTTAAACTGTCCAAGAATTCTGGAGTTTGGAGCATTGTGAGTGGGCATGTTTTAGGACTAAACCACCAAGGTGGGCTTTGCGGATTGTGAAAAAAACCTACCCAATCATTTTTTATGGGAATCGTACCGTTTTGTATGTTACCCGATTTAAACCAACTAAATTCATTTTCTAAAAACCCATAAAATTCTACACCATCTTCGTTATGCAAAGAGGAGATAGAATGGATTGCGTAATTCCAACCACTTCTGTGGCTGCTAAATGTTGGTTGATTTGTTAACTTTATTTTTCCACCAGAATTGCTTTGGGTAAAAGAAGTATTTTCTTGACCCCATTCATTTACTTTTTCTTTCTTAAATGTTGTCACAGTGACCTAACATCATAGATATCAACATCAATAATATGTTTTGAATTATCTCTTTTGACTTGTAGTTGGTCTGAGCTAATACAGTCAACAACAACGCCAGTAAAGTTATTTGGTTTATTTATTACCAAAACTCTCTTACCAATCATTTTCTTGTTAATTTCAATTTTACTAGAACTCATTTATAGTTTCATTGTTTAATTTTAAAATTACTCTATCAACAGAGTTTATATTTTTTATACTATTTTTTTGATCATCAGTCAAGGATAAGGCAATAACATTATACATCCTTTTTGCTTCTTTTGCTCGTGCTTTTCTGTTGCAAGAACAACCACCACTTAGTCCAGATACAAGATTGCAATAGTCATGCATTATTTGCATGTGCATAGCTGCATCCATAGACTCAAGAACTTCTTTAAAGTGTCCTAATGTTGTTATCTCTAATGTATTTTCCATTATTGAGATACTTTCTTAATAATAAGAAATTGCAACATGGAAATCAAATATAAAATTGGTAAATAAACGAAGCCTATCTTAATACAACAAATAACACATAACCAAAAAGCTAGGCAAAAATGACATTCTAATATTTTAAAAAGAAAACTGTCACTATGTATTTTTAAAAATTGAGGGTATGTAGTGTCATAGTTCATTGAGCTATGTAAATATTCTTCATATCGGTCTACTAGTAAAAGCTTATGTAAACCAAGCAGTTTCGAGTACTCCATAAAAGCACTAGTAAGATACCATATAACTAAAACAGAGGTAATAGAACAACTAAAAAACAGTAAAATATCGTATTGAAAATTTAAGTAAATCATAGTATTTAAAACATTATATATTTAATCTAATAAAATTTTAAATTATTTTATAGGTGTGATAACTTTTCCAAAGCATAAGGACACAAAAACCCCTAGAAAGGGGCTTTTGCATTTTAAGTGTGTCTTCACTTTTCCTGAAGCCTTTGTTGATGCTGTTTTGGTCAGCGACACTATGCAATCAAGATTTCTCTTGAAACTACCTACCTTTACAGGTGCAGAAACTGTGCTTGAAAACTGCTTACAGTAGTTAACCACGACACGGCGGGGAACTCCTATAGGTATTACCTATAAGTTTTTTAATACTGGCGCATTATACCAGTGGTTGTCCCTTGATTAAGCGGTAAACCAGCCGCCACACCTACTTTTCTTCGGTTATCTTAGGTTAGTCTTAAGGATGTCTCCCCCTAAGTATTTGCTTGCCACCATTCGGTTGTAAGCTCTTCGGCAACGACTAGTTTATCGCCACCAATAAAATTAATAGAAGTACCCGCGCCACTCATAACATTGTAGTATGTTATGTTTTCTGTATTAACAGTTACAGGTTGCTCACTCGATGCATCAGTAAGCATCAAAAGCATAATTGGCTGAACTTTGGCTACAATACTCATATGTATTAATAATCTATTTTAAATTAAATGTCAAGCACCAGTACTACCAAACTTACCATCTTCTCTTTCTGTACTAGAAAGTTCGTTTACCTCTTCCCAATCAACATTATGACACTTTTCGATAATTAGTTGAGCAATCCGATCTCCTTTATTTAAAATTACAGAATTTTCTGAGTCAAAAAGGTGATTATATATTTGAAGACTTTCAGTTTCTTTAGCAAATAAAATCTCAGGTAAATTTAAATTAATTAAAACTGCCCCTACCTCTCCTCTATAATTTGAATCAATCACTCCAGCGAGAACATCAATGCCTTCTTTTACTGCTAGTCCACTCCTAGGAGCTACTCTGCCATAATATCCTTCTGGAATCTCAATCGAAATACCAGTTGAGACTACTTTTCTCTCCATAGGTTTTATAACAGTTCTTTCAACGCAAAATAAATCATACGCTGCATCACCATCTTTTGCTCTTCTTGGTGTTATTGCGTTCGGGTGTGATTTTTTGATTCTTATTTTCAAATTACTGCCCTTCCTTTATCTTCGCTCCAGTCTTTTTCTGGCCTGTCTATATCAATATTTCTGTTTCTTGCAGCTATCAAAACATAAGACATTAAGCCAGCGTCTATCATTTGCGTTATTAACGATGACACGTCTTTGGGAAAACATGTACCACCAAAGCCTCTTTTTCCGTCAGGCCCCGGAACATAAGTATGACTGTGTCCAATTCTCTTGTCTTGAGCAGCCAGATTTCGCACGTTTTCGTAGTTTATACTTTTTCTTCTACAGAAATCTTCTATCTCATTAAAGAAGGAAACTTTTGTCGCGAGAAAAGAGTTTATAACGCTTTTTGTAAGTTCAGCTTCAGTTGTAGAGCAATAAGATATAGCAACATGTTTTATTTTATTTTCTCTCTTTGCATTTATAAGCATTCTTTTTATCTTATCCTTACATTGCTGATCTTTTAGATTATTTAATCCTATGACCCAGTTTTTACAGTTTCTAACATCTTGTTGCCAATTTTTCTCAGTGAGAAACTCAGGCATAAAATTAACTCCATAAGACTCGCAAAAACCAACTGGAACAGTTGATCTTATAAAAAGGTTTTTAACCCCTATATATTTTAAATCTTCTATTACCTTTTCAACTATGCCAGTGTGACAAGCTTCTTCTTTGTCTGCTGGGGTTGGAACGCAAATAAAAACAATATCACAACGAGTTAAATCACCTAATACAGTTCCTTCTGGAACACACTTTGCAGGATTGGTATCGTATACGATTATGTTATTTTTTAAGCCACCCAGACATTGAGTTGCTTTGCCAACATAACCATTACCCACTATACCTATGTTCATGATATTTTTAGAATGCTTTTTAGATTTATTCCTAAATCTTTACATATTTCTAAACTAGAATAATCTCTTTGATAAACTTCTCCAAAAACTACATTGGATATTCCATAGGAGGCTATGGCTCTGAGACACTCATTACAAGGAAGATGCGTACACGCTAACAGGTAGCACTCGTTTGGTTTCACATACCTAAGAGCATTGATTTCTGCATGAACAACCCTCTTCCTTCTTTCATCTCTGTTATTCCAATCAATTTCTATATTAGGGGGCGCACCATTATATCCTAAGCCAGCAACACTATTATCATGGCGCAAAACAGAAGCCCCTACTTTTAGGTAGGGGTCTTCACTTCTTTTTGCAGCAACTTTAGCTAAATCTAAAGCATACTCCTCCCAAGGGGGTCTTTTATGTTCTTTTAACATTTACATTTTTGTAATACGCTTATAAACAACGGTTGGGCGACCAATGCTTGTTCTTGAGACTCCAGCCTTAGTTAGTACGCCGTCTTCAACAGCTTTATTAATTTTAAGCTGTACTGAAACATTAGATAAATTAACATTTGAATTCATTAAATGTTCCCTGAGTTGCTTGGGCGTGAACTCTTCTTCTGGCCAATTGATCTTAGTCGAAGGTCTGCCACGCTTTTTTGTGGTGGTTTGTGCAGTGTTTGTGACTTCTTCACTCATATTAATTAATAATAACTCTTTATATTTTTAAGTCAAATTTTTTTTGCTTTTTTATTTAAAACATGCATAATATAACAATGACGGTTTTAGAGGCTTCAGCAGAACTTTACGGTTGGTTTGACAATCATGATAAATTTGATTTAGAAGAAGATATTTCTAAATTACTTAAAAAACCTTCAAAATCAGACAAGGCTGCTGTAAAGTGCGCTCTCGATGAATTCGAGCATATGGAGGTTCTTAGATCAACAGAAATTTCTGGTGAAAAAATTTGGGTTCTTAAAAAAGACTTCGGAGCCTTCAACCAAGAAGTAAAACTATCCCCAAAATCTTGCCATTCAATAGCGCAATTAATTAATGCGTTTAGGGAAATTTTAGGCGTTGAAGAAGAGCAATGCGACCCTAACTCTATATCTTCCAGTGATATAGATAATTTACTTTTAATATGCTATCAACTCGTTAATGAAAAAACCCAAGAAACAGACCCTTCTAAAAATTAATGAAAAAACCTTTGTATATTGGACTCTCTGGAGTTGCTGGCAGTGGAAAAGACACATTTTTTTCATTTTTTAAATCTACTCTACAAAAGAATTTAAAAAGAGTTAAAAGATATTCATTTGGTGACTGTTTAAAGCAAGAGCTAAATCCTTGGACAACTGAAAATTATAACATTGATTCTTTAAATTGTTCTCGTGATGAAAAAGATTTTATAAGGCCATTGTTGATTGCTCACGCCGCAATCAAAAGAGAAATGACTAAAGGGCAACACTGGATTAATTGCGTGGAAGAACAAATCAAAAACGACACTGAAAAGTATGATGTAATATGCTTAACTGATGTCAGGTATAATTTTTATGAAAATGATGAGTGTGCTTGGATAAAAGAAAAAGATGGCATTATTGTTCATATCTCCAGATTTCTTTCTGATAAAGATTGTCTTCTAGAACCTAAGAATCCAGAAGAAAAAGCTCATGACCCTTTAGTAAAAAATTGTGCAGATTATGAAATTATAGTTGAAGAAAAACAAAGCAAAGAAGCGGTGCAAAAGGAAACCCTTTTTGCAGTGCAAAAGCTCTTAAAATGGATGGAGAAAAATAATAAATGGAAGATTTAGACTTAGTAAAAAATATACAAGAAAATTCTTGTGACGCGAGTTTAAAAGTCTTAATCAATAGACACTCTGCTTTGTGTTTAGATATATCAAAAAAATATACCCCCGCTTTAAATGCTTCTGGTATTTCTATGGGTGACATTTTTGATGAAAAGGATTATCTAGTATATAAATCTGCTCTTTCTTTTGATCCAGAAAAAAAAGTAAAGTTTTCTACATGGCTTGGTAATCAAGTCAGGTATCATTGCTTAAATACAATAAATGGTAATAATAAGAAATTTTCAGTTGAAAACGAAAAGATAGATTTCATGTCAGATGTGAGCATTGAATGTTCCGAGCTTCAAACAAAAGAGCAGTCAAATAATAACTTAAGAATTGAAATAGATTATATATTTGAAATATTATCCAAACTTCATGACCCAAGGATAAAAGAGGTTTTTAATCTTAGATATTTTAGTTCTGCTAAAAAAAAGCCTTGGGCAAAAATAGCAAAAGAAATGGGTATAAGCACACAAACAGCAATAAATCTACATCAAAGGGGTGTTAATATACTCAATAAAAAAATGACTAAATCAAGTGATCCTGATTTGATATGAGTAAAGACCATGCAAAAATTAGTTTACGCCCACTACTGAAAGACGAAGATGGTAAAAGGGAGACTAAAGATACTTTAAATCAAAATAAAGATTTAAAAGGAAAATTTTGCAGTAAACCTTTTGATTTTCTTGAAGTACAAGACTTAGGAGATGGTAAAGCTTTTGTTTGTTGTCCAACTTGGTTAAATGTAAGCGTAGGTAAATTAACAGAACAGTCAGTGTCAGAGGTTTTTAATTCTGAAATAAATCAAGAAATAAGAAAAAGTATTTTTGATGGCAGCTTTAAATACTGTAATAAAAAATTATGCCCAGTAATTCAAAACGACAGCCTTAAAAAAGAAGAAGATATCACTGATCCTCGTTTAAGAAAAATTATTGATAATAAACAAATAGATAATTTAACACCCTTTACTTATAACCTGTGTTATGATCCTTCTTGTAATTTGTCGTGTCCAAGTTGTAGAATCAATAAAGTTTATATAACTGAAGGTCCAATATATGATAGAAAAATTTTAATACAAGAAAAGATTATAAATGAAGTTTTTGGTAAACCTCATGACAGAGAATGTTATGTAAATGTTACTGGATCAGGTGACCCATTTGGTTCAAAAATATTTAGAGATTTACTATTTGACATAGATGGGTCTAAATATCCAAATGTTAAAATAAATTTACAAACTAACGGAGTTATGTTTACGCCTAAGTATTGGGAATACATGAAAAAAATACATGACAATATTGGTAATATATTAATATCACTAGACGCTTCAACTCAAGAAGTATATGACATTGTTAGAAGGGGTGGTAACTGGAAATTACTTATGCGGAATTTAGAATATATTTCTAATTTACGACAAAAAAACTTTTTTCATTTCTTTAGGTTAGATTTTGTTGTTCAAAGAACAAATTATAAAGACATGCCTGAGTTTGTCAATATTTGTAAAAATCTAAAAGCAGATCAAGCTTATTTCTCATTAGTTAGCGATTGGGGTACTTGGGAAATTGAAGAATATAATAAACATGCAATTTGGAAAAAGGGGCATCAAGAATTTGATAGCTTTATGGAAGTTATGAAAAACCCTATTTTTGATGATCCCATTGTAAATCTAGGAAATGTCACAGAGTATAGAAACAATGCAACAAAATAACGAAAGGGTTTTATACACAGGTGGTACTTTTGATTTATTTCACTTTGGCCATCAAAACTTTCTAAAGCAATGTAAAAACATCGCTGACAAAGTAGTTGTAGCACTTAACATGGATGACTTTATTGAAAGGTTTAAAGGTCAACCACCTATATTAAAATACAAAGAACGAGAGCAATCTTTACGTTATTGTAAATTTGTTGACGAGGTAATTAAAAATGGAGCAGGAGAAGATAGCCGATCATGTATTTTGACAGTTAAGCCAAACATCATTGCTATAGGTGATGATTGGGCAGAAAAAGATTATTACAAGCAAATGTGTTTTGACCAGCAGTGGTTAGATGACAATCAAATAACCCTAGTCTATATTCCTTATACAAGAGGAATCAGTGCAACGGAAATTAAAAAAAGAGTTATAAACGCTCATGAAGAATAAAAAGATAGCAGTAATTTTTGCAGGTCAACCCAGACACTTTAGACATACATTTAAAAGTCATTTGGATTTTTTTAATTTGGATGGTTATGAATTTGATTTTTTTATACACGCATGGAGCGAACAACATTACAACAATAAAACAGGTACAAATTCGACTTGGGATAATCCAATCATAGAAAACATAGACGAACTCAAAAATGATTTAATAAAAATTTATAATCCAAAATCAATTATAGTTGAGTCTCAAAAGGGCTGTAAGGATTTAATAAGTGATATTAAATCATTGATTTATTTAATGAAGTCTTGTAAATGTCACACTAAACCCGATAGATTTTGGGGCGACCATAAAGACTCTATGGCTGTTCTTGACCAATGGTTAAATGGGACTCATGCAGGACAAGTGTATTCGTGGCAAAAAGCAACTAACCTAAAAATAGCTTACCAAGAAAAAAATGACATAAAATATGACGGGACAATAAAATTTAGATTAGATAATTTATTAAACTTCCACCACGACAATAAAAAGCAAGCTTTTATAGATTCAATTTGCAATCATGAAAGAGGTGGTTTTATAGACAGGGACAAAGCTGATGAGCATCGAACAAGAATGAAATTTTCATGGCAAAATAAACCTAATAAGGACTATTGGAATGTTGGAGATATGATGTTTGGAGGACCAAGTCATGTTTTTGATAAATTCATGAAAGATATTTATGTATTCTTAATAAGAAACTATTGTAAGATTATTGGAAACTTAGATGGAAAATGGTCTCATCTTGGGTCTTCAGAGGGGGTTTTGGGAAAAAAGTTAGTTTTTGATGAGATCGGTACAGGCCAGATTAACGTATCACATTTTCCTTATAGGGATTATCATGTCGATCATCCAGACCAAAGCTATAAAGCTTTATTTATTCTACGACAACAGAAGGATGAAGGACGGGTTATAGAAAGAGAGAGTAATGAATTCATTTTAAGCCAGTACAAAAAACCAAAAAACCCACGAAACAAAGATAGCGAATGAAAATTGCCGTATGCATATTTGGTCAACCAAGGTTTTTTAAAGAAAGCGCAGAGTCTTTTAGGAAGGAATTTTTTGACATGCCCAACCACGAAGTTGATGTGTTTATACATTGCTGGGATGAGGTGGGTTATACTCCAGATGATGATATAAATAGTACGAATGAAAAACGAAACAACCAAGAACTAAAAGATGAAATATGGAATGAGTACGGAGGCAATGAGGGTTACATAAAAGGCATGGTTATTGAATCGCCTGAAGACAAGTTTTATGATATAGCTGACGGACTTGGTAGTGTTATACACACGCTTAGAGATGAAAAACTGTACGAAGAAATAGATTGGCGCAAAGACATGGGTAAATTTTTACCGAAAGAAATGGAAGAAGATATCCTTGACTGCTCTACAATAAAAATTGCAAGTGGAAAAGTATTAAGATATGAAATGGGTCAGTTTTACAGCATTTCTCAAGCTGTTCAGCTGAAAGCTTTTCATGAATATAAAATGAAAAAATATGAAAATAAAAAAGATTTTAAATATGACTTAGTAGTTCGAGTAAGAACTGATTCTTTTTATGTTCCTCCCGAAATTTATGAAAATAATAAAGATAAATATTACGAGGATAAAGAAAAATATTACGGAGCGTTACATAAATATTATGGTGGCGTTGGTATAATGGGGCATGGATTAAAAATTGTTTGCGGATTAGGTAATGGTGCTGATGCCCCAAAAGGCAGAGACGATACTGGCTATTACACTGACCTTGAGTATATTGATTTTAAAAATTCTCAAATAGTTGACATGAAAAATGCTCCATATGAAAGAAAGCCAATAATAGTAGATAATCTAATTGATTCAAATGGCATGTTTAACTTTCCTTGGAAGTCTCACATAAAAGATTGGATACTTGTGTCCGACTCAGATACTGCTGACAGGGCTTGGGGTGGGATGATGAGTGCATATATCACATACGTAACAAATGACTTAGTTAGATTTATTGGCAAAAAACAAACTGGATTAATGCCGGGAGGAGAAGTTTTAAATGGTTTTGCTGGCTTAATTGGCGATGCTAAATTAATTCAAATACCAGATTACACTGAGGAAAAAGGAGCAAACAGTCGGTGGGCAGGTATACCTTTAGAAAGCAATAAAAGAAGATTATTAAAAGTTGTAAACAAGAATATTGATAAAAGAAAATACCCATTTAAGCCCAGAAAAGGAGAACAAGATTGGCAAATTCCTTATGGAGGTGGATGTATACCTCACTCGTCAGCTAAAGAAATGCTTAAAAACTTTATAGAATATGTAAGGTCAACAAGAGATTCGGGCAATCCACTTTGTAAAATCTACAGAGAAAACCTATGAAAACCGCAGCGTTTATTCCAATTAAAACTAATTCCGAAAGAGTAAAAGGGAAAAATTTTTCAAAACTTTGTGGTAAAAAATTGTATGAGCACATAATCTATAATTCCTTGGAGGCGGATTGTTTTGATTCAATTTATGTTGATACAGATAGCGAAGAAATAAAAGAGCATTGCAAAAAAGTTGGAGTTTTAACAATTGATAGAGACCCAAAGCTTACAAGGAACGATGCGAATGGAAATGACATGTTGAACTACGATCAACAAAAACATCCTGATTATGATTTGTATTTTCAATTATTCGCAACCGCTCCATTTCTCTCATCAGAAACCATATCTGAATGTGTACGTAAACTCTCAAACACACAAGAATACGACTCAATATTTACTGTAACAGAAGAGTCTGGCTGGTACTGGATGGATGGTATGCCAGTCAATTACAGGCCATCTATACTGCCTAGAAGTCAGGATGCTAAAACCTTAACTAAAGAAAGCACAGGACTTTATGGCATTTTTAAAGAATCCTTGGTAAAATATAAGTGCAGAATAGGAGCAAAACCAATCCTACACAAAATAAATCAAAATGAAGCTATAGATTTAGACACTGCAGAAGACTTCTTGAAAGCGCAAAGGCTTTGCCAAAATGAAAAATCTTGACATAGAAAACATAGAAAAAGTTTTTGAAAAAGTAATTAACAGTTCAGAGTGGAAATTACTGCAATCTTATTTTAATAAAAATAAAAATATATATTTAGCTGGTAATGGTGGCAATTCAGCCATAGCTGATCATGGAGCTATAGACATGACGCGACACACAGATAAAAATATTAACTGTGCTGGGAGTGCTGTTTTAGCTACGTCAATTATAAATGATGTAGGATATGAAAAATGGACATCACAATGGTTAAAATTTTCTTTAAGAAATAGAGATGTTTCTGATTGTATGTTTATAGGTATATCCGCTTCTGGTACATCTAAAAACCTTTTAGATGCTTTAGATTATTGTAAAGAAAAATCTGTGTGTAGTGCTCTCATAACAGCTAAACCTTTAAAGATAGAAAAGCCAAGCTCAACGATAGTAGTGCTTGGGGTAGAGTACTACCATACAGCAGAGGTTTTAAGTTTAATGTTAATGTATGAATTAATAGTTGGTTCAGGATTTGATTGTCCAAAAATAAAATAGGTATGATCATAAATGACATAAAAAACCTTTTAAGCCAATATCAGGACACGAAAATTAAGTATATACCAAACCAAGGTAATGCTGGCGACTCTTTTATTGGATTAGCTACGCTACAAGTATTTAAAGAATTAAATCTTGATTATGAAATTTGCAGACCAACTGATGTATTTGAAAATGAATTAATTTTATTTGGTGGCGGGGGTAGCTTAATTCGTAAATATCAAGGATCAAAAAAATTTTTATTAAATAATCATAAAAAAAACAAGATAATTGTTCTTCCACACTCCTTTAATGATTGCGATGATTTATTAGAAATTTTATCTAACAAAGTTATTTTAATTGCCAGAGAAAAAATCTCTTATAACTACATAAAATCTAAAGTGAATTACAAAAATAACTGTTTCTTATCTGATGATATGTCTTTTTATATTAAAGGCATAGATAAATATAAAAATCAAAGCTGTGTTGGAACATGTAATGCTTTTAGATTAGATGATGAACTTAATAGTAAAAATGAACACATAAAAGTTCCAGAAGACAACAAAGATATATCAGTAGACTTCCAACGCCCAATGTTTATGAAAAATTGGAACATCCCTGATGATGTTAATACTCAAGTAGAAAAAAACCTTAGTATTGCAACAGATAATATATTTTCTTATATTTCAAAATTTAAAAAAATTAATACAAATCGTTTGCATATTGGAATTGCTGCTGCATTAATAGGTAAAATAGTTAATTTATACCGAGGGTCTTATCATAAAATTGCTGGTATATATGATTTTTCTATAGCAAATAAATTTAACAATGTTACGTTTCAGGAATCCACAACCACACAATCACTCAATGTTAGTACTTAGTCATTTAAAAGGTGCTTTTACACCTGTTTGCAAGGCTGCTTCTAGTAGCTTAATTCTTACTCTTGCTGAAGATTGCTATAATGAAGAATACATAGAATCTGAAAAACAACTTCATGGCCATTATTATAATGGGTTAATGAGAAAAAAGATGCACACAGAGTTCGCGAAGTCACCATGCAATCCAGAAGTAAGAGAAGAAATTAAAAATTATTTTAAATTTGCATTTGTTAAAAATCCTTGGCATAGAATGGTTTCTGCTTGCCTACAGCTTAGAAGATGGATTGATAATAAGATAGTTAAAGACGACTTTAAAGGCTTGCATTTATTAAAACTTTATGATTTAATGAATAAAGATTATTCTTTTGAAAACTTTGTGCATTTTGTAAAGAACGTAGAAAGAAATCACACAGAATATGTTAATCAGCACTGGAGATCACAGGTTGGAATTTTACAAATGGATGCATTCCCTAGCTGCAAAACCACTTATGATTTTATTGGCAAGCTTGAAACAGCAGATGAAGACTGGGATTATATTGTAAAAAAATTAAATTTAAGAACAAAAAAACTAAAGCAAATGAATTCAACTAAAAATCTTAAAACCGCAGTACACGTAAAAGATAATTTGCAAAAGACCAGAGAAATTCAAATGAATGGCATATTAAAAACTGCTGTGGAGGAAGATTATGATTATAGAGATTTTTACACGAATTCTAAATTAATAGATGATGTTGGAGAGTACTTCACTAGAGACATAGAGCTACTTAAATATGAGTACGGTAAATAAAAAATATCTAAATGACCCTTATTTTCATCGCATATTAAATAGTCTTATGAATATAGAACTTACAACAGTGGCTGTGAGTGGGTATTTTGATCCATTGCATGTTGGTCATTTAGAGATGTTAGAAAGGGCTAAGTCTTTAGGCGATAAGTTAGTTGTAATAGTTAACAATGATCATCAAGCGATGCTAAAGAAGGGTAAATCTTTCATGCATCAAGATGACAGACTTAGAATAGTCAGAGCACTAGAATGCGTAGATCAAGCTTTTTTATCAGTAGACATGGATCGCACCGTGTGTAAATCACTAAGGCTCTGTTTACCTCACATATTTGCAAATGGCGGAGATCGAACCGAGGATGAAGTTCCTGAATCTAAAATTTGCAAAGAGTTTAACATAGAAATGGTGGACGGACTTGGTAAAAAAATTAGGTCATCTTCAGACTATACTGGGTTAAAATAGTGTAATAATAGGCATAAAAAAGTATGCCACATTATTATGCATGTCCATACTGCGCTCCCAGTGCAGACAACAGGTTAAGCTACAGCCGAATACACGGGGCTGAAGATAAACCTGTTTACAAATGCAAAAAATGTTATCAAGACTTTCTTCTTACTAAAGACTTCCAAAAAACCCAAAAAAGAAAAATAAAAGACGGTTAAATTATACTTTTTTAAGTATTTATTAGTTTTTCACGTTTTTTTGGAGAGGTGTAAATTATTTTAGTATAATAATTATCATGAAAACTGCACTTCTTTCTGTAATGTTTGTTTATTCTTTGGTTTTTTCTGTTTCCGCGCAAGAGAAGCCAAGCACTGCTGATCACCTTCAAAATGTTTCGGTTACTATTAGATCAGAAGGTGTTTTTTCAAATGGAGAAGGTTCAGGAGTAATTTTTACGAGAAAAGATGCAAAAGGAAACCAAGTTAATTTTGTATGGACAGCGGCTCACGTAATAGACAATTTACGAAAAACTAGAAAAACTGTAGTAAATGGCACACCAAAAACTATTGTTGAATTTAAAGACCCTATGGTTATGAAAGAGATCAGACAAAATGGTCGAACTGTAGGTCGCCTTCAGATGGACGCAGAAGTAATTAAATACAGCGACGCTGATGATGGTCATGACCTTGCTCTTTTAAAAGTCCGTAAATTTAATTTCGTAAAAGATACAGTGACTTTTCACCTTGGTGATGATATTCCCAAACTTGGCACTGAACTATTGCACGTAGGATCACTTCTTGGGTCTGCTGGCGCAAACAGCATGACTGATGGAATTTATTCTCAACACGGAAGAATATTAAAAAGCATCAACAAATTTATATTTGACCAAACCACAGTAACAGCTTTTCCGGGGTCTTCGGGTGGAGGCGTATATCTTAAAAATGATGCGAGGTATATTGGTATGCTGGTTCGTGGGGCGGGAGAAGGTTTTAATTTAATTGTCCCAGTGAGACGAATGAAAGAATATTGCGAGAAAAACAAAATTATGTGGGCTTTAGACCCCAAACTTCCTATGCCTGATGAAGATGATTTGAAAAAAATTCCAATTGAGCATGAGCCTAAAAAACAATCGCAAAAAAGTGATGTTGAAGAAGCTGCTGACGCCGAAGATGCAGAAGACCTTAAAAAATTTCCTTTTATGATTCGAATATATCCCAAATACGATAATAATCTTCCAAGCTTTTTAAATACAAGACCCCAACCATTTAAAACAATGGAAAAACACTAATTTAAGTGTAATTGTTAATATGAAAAAATTTATTGTTTTATTTATCAGCCTTTTAACTATTGGTTGTACCCTTGGAAAATGTGACTGCGGTACTGAATGCTGCGAATCTGGAAAATGTAATATTGAAACTTGCAAATGTATTTGTAAAAAATAATGAAAATCAATCAAGACAATCACGACTGGGAAATTGATTTCTTTGATGCAGAGTCTAATTCTGCTGAACGTTATGGCGGTAAAAAAAGAAGTGAACTAAAAGACAGTGACTTTATTGATCCCAAGAGAAGGTCTTTCCCCGTAATGACATGTCAAGATGTTAGTGATGCTGTAAGCGCGTGGGGTAGATACAAAGGAAGTATGACCTTTGAAGAGTTTAAATCGAAACTAACTCGAAGAGCCAAAAGTATTGGGTGTGAAGGGTCTCTTCCAGAAAAATGGAAGAAAGATTCTATGTAAGCATTTTAAGCTGTTCTGTTAACCTTCTGGTGTTTTCAAAAGATATACAACTAGCTTTTATTGTATTTGTATAATTAAAGTCCACATCTAATCTAATTCCTGATTCATACTCTTCAGGGGTTATATAGTAATCTATATAGTCCATAAGCCCCAACTGCTTCATGTATTTATAATAGGGGTCTTTTAATTCTTGCTCCACTTCTATTAGGTTGTAAAGCTTTAGGTCGCACTTAGAATAAGAGGTCAAGTATCTAATCGCTAGATTGTCACTCTTTGGAGTATCAATCAGCATGGAATTGATAATCAAATTCATAATATTATTTACACCTAATACTTGTAAAACGGGTGTAATTATATACGTGGGTGCAAAGCCAACAAAGTTAAAGCTTAACGGCCTAGAGATAGAGGTTTTTAAAACCAAAGTAAAAATATTTGATTCACATGGAGACGTATCTGACTTAGAGGCAGAAAAAATAATGCTCTATCTTTATAACGAAGGCTTCATAAATGTTCAAACAATAATGTGCGAGATAATAGAGCAATAAAATATGAAAAATATAACGTTTAATAAAGAATTAAAAGACGCAAGGGCTTGCTTCATGGAAAATGTTAGCGAGCCTTGTTTTTCTTGGAGGGCAGCGTTTAATAGTTATGTTAATTATGTTGAAACCCTCCACAATTACTGTAATAACGAACAAAACGATAGGGAACTAGCATTTGAAATTAGAACTTGCTCAGAATTACTTGAAAGAAAAAAGATAGACCCTAATAGTATAGGAACAACTTTTGCTATCTGGAAAAATTTACATTAATTAAGTGTAATTAATTATGTGAATTACCATCTGAAAAAATATATTTTAAATACCAAAAGCCAAGGAATAAGGCTTGGAATAAGGCTTAGGGTTGATGAAAGCGCATTTGATACTATAGCTTTAGTTTCTAATCCAGCTTCAGATAAAATTGCCTTAGTTAGCTTAATGACAGATGTATTTGGGGAAACATCTATAAAATCTTACCTTGTAAACAGGAAAAAATATGATTGGGCTAGGGCTGAAGGATTTGGCCTTAATGAAATGTTAGAGTTGATTAAAGAAAAAATTTTTATACAAATACCCTCAGATAAACTAGCAAATCATTTATTATGAAACTTGATGAATAAAAAACAAAAACTGAAATTAGATTATAAGATTCTTTCCCAAAGCATCAATTGGTGGGAGGAAGAGCTTAATAATCTATTGGATTTTTTTGAAAATTATGCTAGAATTAATACCCCTTTAATAAAAAGACTTAAAAAACAAAACATAAAACTTTATAATATGTTTGTTCATAGGGGGATAATTGAAATGGACACTCTAGAGAGGATAGAGAAAGAGATACAGGACTACAAAAAAAATGAGAAAAAGAAAAAAGAAGAGTAAAATGTACGTAGTTCTTTCCAAAGATAAAAATTATAGATATGGAGTTTTTCCCTTTGATAATGATGGTCTTAAAGATGCTAAAAAGTTCATAAAAGAAATGAAAGACTTAAGAAACGAAGACCTTTACATTATAGAAAAATAATATTTGACTTTTTTTAGAACAGCTAATATACTCGTATCTACATGAGTGAATCAGAAAACACAGATCAGACCAAGACCGTAACCGTAAATACAAATTATGCTCGTTTTGCAATTTTGCTTCTTGCAGCTAATTTTATGCTTACTGGTTACGCAATTGTGTCTTTAATTAATATCCAAGAAGTAACTTCGAGTGTAACTCCGACTGAAGTAAGAACTGTCACAGTGGCAAATTCTACTGAAGAAGGGGAAAAGCTCGCTCAATAAACACTAAAAACTCACAACTATTATGAGCGAAGAAAACAAACCAAAAAACAAAAAGGTTGGAGCTTTGTGGTCGCAGCAAAGCCAATCTTCAAATACTAAATATCTTAAAGGCGTTGTTGAAATTGAACACAACGGTGAAAAGATTACTAAGAGGGTAGTCGTATTTAAGAATAATCATAAGGACACCGATAGGCATCCTGATTACAATATGTACGAATCTCGTCCGATGGCCGAAAAAGCTGCCGCACCACAAGCGGATAACTCATCTGACGACGACCTTCTATAGTCTATAGTAAATAAACACAGGTCGGAAGATTAATTTCTTCCGATTTTTTTTGTATTTTTATATATTTAAACATATACTAGGATATGGATTTTTCCTTAAATATACCTATTAATTCTGTAAGTTTCGGTCAAGTTTCTACGGCTATTTTAAGAGAAATTTATCATAAAGATTTACAACCTTGTATTTTCCCTATCGGTGGTAAAATTGATCTATCCACTCAAGAAGAAGATGCAGATTTTTTAAATTGGATTAATTCTTGTGCTATGAAATCATTAGATGGTCACTCTAGAAGCAACCCTATTTTTAAACTATGGCATATAAATGGCTCAATGGAGTCGTTTAGTGAAAAACAAATTCTTTATACATTTTATGAATTAGATCAGCCAACACCAGCAGAAATAAATATTGTTAAAAACAATGCTAGAGTGATTTTCTCTAGTAATGAATCTGTTCAGTCTTTCAATACTTATGGGGCTTCAAATACGACTATGATACCGCTTGGTTTTGATAGCTCTAATTTTGAAAGAAAAGATAAAAAATACTTCAATGATAACAGAATCACGTTTAATTTAGTTGGTAAGTTTGAAAAAAGAAAACACCATCAAAAAGTAATTCAAACTTGGGTAAAAAGATTTGCTGGAGACAAAAAATATTTTCTTCAGTGTGCTATATATAATAGCTTTATAAGTCAAGAAGATAATCAAAACATAACAAATTCTATAATGCAAGGGCAAAAGCCCTTTAATGTTAGCTTTTTTGGTTTTATGTCTAAAAATAGTCTTTACAATGACTACTTAAACTCTGGAGATATTATACTTTCAATGTCCGGAGGAGAAGGCTGGGGTTTGCCAGAGTTCCACTCTGTTGCAATGGGAAAACATGCTGTTGTTCTTAATGCCTCTGGATATAAGTCTTGGGCGAATGAAGACAATTCTGTGCTTGTAAGCCCAAATGGAAAAACCCCAGTTTATGATGGAATGTTTTTTCACGAAGGACAGCCATTCAATCAGGGCAATATTTATGATTTTGATCCAGATGAATTTATACACGCATGTGAAGAGGCAATTAAGAAAGTTGAAGAAAATAAAGTAAATGAAGCAGGTTTAAAACTTAAAGAAGATTTTACTTATGAAAAAACCACAGACTTAATTTTAGAAGAAATTAAGAAAGCTCAGTAATGCCTTTTTATATCTTTGAACATCCTGAAACAAAAGAAAGACGAGAGATTCGTCAGCGAATGTCTGACACGCATGAGTACACAGACGAAGATGGTTTGAAGTGGAATAGAGTATTTTTAGCTGGAAATATGTCTATAGACTCAAGACCTAATGTAGATTGTACTAAATCTCTTGCAAATAGTACATCTAATAAAAAAGAAACAGTTGGAGACCTTCAAGATAGAGCTAAAGAAGCTAGTGAAAAACGAAAAGAAAAAAACGGCTACGACCCAATTCAATCAAAGTGGTTTGATTCTTACGCTGAAAAAAGAGGTGGAAAACGCCACCCAAAAGACCCATCTGGTGGTGGTAATGTATTTGAAGTGTAAGCCAGTTACACTTTAAAACCCGCTTTTTAAAAAAAGTTGCTATGCTTTAACTTTTTTCTTTCTTTACCCTTTAATAGATGTAATATTTAGAGACTAGATTTTTAAGATGGAAAAAGATATTCACGTAAAAAAGCGAAACGGTAGACTTGAAGAGCTTAATATAGATAAAATCAATAGATGTGCAGAATGGGCTTGTGATGGCATTCAGGGCGTTTCATCAAGCGAGGTTGCTCTAGATGCTCACGTACAGTTTTATGATAAAATTCCTACGATTGAGATAGACAAAGCTTTGATTATGTCTGCTCGTCAAAAAATTGAAAAAGAACCTAATTATGCCTATGTAGCTGCTAGATTACTTCTTTTTTCTGTTCATAAAGAGGTTTTTGGTGAAAGTAGAGACAGTGACGCTTTCGAGCATCAATACAAGCTTTCATTCATTAGAAACACAAAAAAACTTGTTAAAGAGGAAATTTTAGACGAAAGATTACTTGATTTTGATTTAAAAAAGCTATCTGAAGCAATTAAACCAGATAGAGATTTTAATTTTAAATATTTGGGTCTACAAATACTATATGATCGTTATTTAAATCACGTTCAAAATAGAAGATTAGAAACTCCGCAAGCCTTCTGGATGAGGGTTTCAATGGGACTAGCTATAAATGAAGAAGATAAAGAACAAAAAGCAATTGAATTTTACAACGCACTTTCTCAGTTTCATTTATGTTGCTCAACTCCTACTCTTTTTAATAGTGGCAGTACCCATAGTCAGCTTTCTAGCTGTTATCTTAATACTTTCGACGATTCCATTGACGGTATATTTGAGGGTCTTTGGCAAGAAGCCAGAAAAAGTAAATTCGCTGGTGGTCTTGGGTTCGACGTTAGTAACTTTCGCGCTGCTAACTCTTATGTTAAAGGTACTAATGGAAAATCTTCTGGCTTAATACCTTGGCTTAAAATTTATAATGATACTTTAATTGCTGTTGATCAGGGTGGAAAAAGGCCCGGAGCAGGATGTGCTTACCTTGAGCCGTGGCATCTTGATATTGAAGATTTTCTTGATTTAAAGAAAAACACTGGTGACGAACGCAGAAGATGTCACGATATGAATACAGCCAATTGGCTTCCAGATTTATTTTTAAGAAAAATTGAAGCAAATGAAGATTGGTATTTATTTTCTCCATCTGATGTTAGAGACCTACATGAAACATATGGTAAAGATTTTGACAAACGTTACAAAAAATATTGTAAACTGGCTGATGAAGGCGAAATAGAAAATCATAAAATAGTAAAAGCTAAAGACCTTTGGAAAAAAATGTTAAGAGTGTTATTTGAAACTGGCCATCCGTGGATGACATTCAAAGACAACGCTAACATGCGATATTCTAATTCTCACGAAGGAATAATTCACAGTTCTAATCTTTGCACTGAAATTTTTCTACACACAAAACCTTCTAGATTTGATGAAGGAAAAAAGACAGAGATTGGTGAAACAGCGGTTTGTAACTTAAGCTCAGTTAATTTAAAAACACACATTGATGAAAATGGAAAATTAAATTTTGAATTACTTAGTAAAACCATTGCTACGCAAATGCGTATGCTAGATAATGTAATTGATTTAAATTTTTACCCAACTGAAGAAGCTAAAAAAGCTAATATGAGTCATCGCCCTGTTGGCGCAGGGACTATGGGCTGGGCAGACGTTTTTCATTCTTACAAAGTAAATTTTTCTAGTGATGAAGCTATTAAATTTTCTGATGAGCTTTATGAGTTTATTTCATATCATTGTATTTTAAATTCAAATAGATTAGCAGAAGAACGGGGAACTTATAAAACCTATGAAGGCTCACTCTGGAGCCAAGATATACTCCCAATTGACACTTATAAAGGCTTAATGGAGTATCTTGATAAGAAACCAATGATTCACAGGGGAAAGAAATTTTGCCCAGAAGTAGACTGGAAAACTTTGCGAAGCGATATTAAGAATCATGGAGTGCGTAACAGCAATACTATGGCTATTGCTCCGACAGCAACGATTTCATACATACAAGGATGTTCTCCCTGTATTGAGCCAGATTTTTCTGTACTATTTGTTTATGAGAATAAAAGTGGTAATCTGACAATTATCAATGAATGGTTTATTAAAGAATGTCGCGAAAGAGGCATATGGAATAAGCGTATGATTGAGGGTATAAAGGCCGTAGATGGCGATCTGACACGTTTAAATGGGGATATACCATCAGACCTAAAGGAACGCTACTGTACAGCTTTTGACCATGATCAATTTAAGCTAATTGAAAATGCTGCTGCGAAACAAAAGTGGATAGATATGGGCCAATCCCTGAATTTATTTAATAAAGAAACTTCATTAAAATACTTGAATGATTTATATTTTCATGCTAGAAATAATGGACTAAAAAGTACATATTATTTAAGAAACAGAAGTGCGAGTGAAATTGAGAAATCAACTCAAGCGACGAGTGACACAGGTGATAGTGATTCAAGTAATACTAATGATAATCCTACTTCTGTCAAAGCTTGTTCAGTCTTAGACCCAACGTGCGAAAGCTGCCAATAAAATTATGAACGAATATAAAATAAAATTAGAAACAGAACTTAATCATAGATGTGTTGATGGAACTCCTGCTAGTGAAGAAGAAATTTTGCTTCAAATCTGGCAAGATTTAAAAAGATTAAATTCTAAACACACAGAAGATAATGTGATTAAAGGTATACTAGAGCAAATAATGATTCAAAAATATAATGGAGCAGAAAATATTCCGTTCCCAGACTATTACGAGGAAAAAGAATGAGCAACAAAACTGGTTTATTGTTAGACAATGCAGTAGGTGGGGTAAACCAAATTTTACCACACAAACACAAATTTGCTTGGGATTTATTTCAGAAAGGCGTGGCCAATAACTGGTCTCCATCCGAAATAAACATGAGCGATGATATTGACCAATGGAAAGACGGAGGTTTAAGCAAAGATGAAAAACTACTTGTTAAAAGATGCCTTGGCTTTTTTGCTGGAAGTGAGTCCTTGGTTGGTAATAATTTACTTCTTAATGTCGCGAAATGGATAACTGACGCTGAATGTGGTCAATATATAATGAGGCAAGCTTATGAAGAGTCTCTGCATAATTGGACTGTGGTAACATGCTGCGATAGCTTTAACTTAAAGGTCTCTGAAGTCTATGAAGCCTACATGAACATTGACTCTATTAAGGCTAAAGACGACTTTTTGATGCAAATAACTACAAATATAACACGACAAGATTTTTCTACAGATTCAATAGAAGGAAAAAGAGAATTTTTAAGAAGTTTAATTACTTATTATATTGTTTGTGAAGGGACTTTCTTCTTTAGCGGTTTTGCCATGCTTCTTGCCCTTGGTAGGCAGAATAAATTACCCGGACTTTCTGATCAAATTAGATATACCCTCCGCGATGAGAGCTTGCATATCCAATTTGGAACGTATTTAATAAATACGATAAAAGAACAGTATCCATCGGTGTGGACAAAAAAATTCGAGCAAGAAACAATTGACCATATTAAAAAGGCTGTTGAGCTTGAAATTAAATATGCTCATGATGTTCTTCCAAGGGGTATCTTGGGTCTAAATGCTGATATGTTTGTAGATTATATGCAATACATTGGCAATAGAAGGCTTGAAGGCATTGGTATCGACTTTCGTTTTGATAGCGACCAAAATCCATTTCCTTGGCTTTCTGAGGTTGTTGATGCAGCAGCGATGACAAATTTCTTTGAACGTAAAGTTAAAGATTATCAAAACTCTGGCGTTTTAGAAGACGACTTTTAAAATACTTTAATAATTATTTAGTGTAATACTAAATAATGGATAGTAATCAATGGGACTTTCCGACGTCTTTGTCAGAGTATCAAAAGGCCAAAGCAGCTAAAGCTGGCCCGTGGAATCCACCGCTTTATCCAAAGCTTGTCTCTTTAGGGACTCAATGTACCCCAGCTTCACATATAAAATTAAGGAGAAGACAACGTGGCATAGTATCTCCTTTTTCATGGTCATATACCCCTCCTGAAATTGTTTTAGATATTTTACAAGATGATTTTAAAACATTATTAAATAGAAATAAATACTTCTATAAAACTATATCTCGATTAGCGCGGAATTCTATGACGCCCCATCCTCCAACGCCAAGGCCAAGTAGTAATAAAAGAAAAAGACCCCACCCTCACTCAACCACCGGACTTATATTTGCTCATTCTGACCCCATAAGTAACTCAAACGACTATCTAAAATTAAAAGCTCAATGCGATTTTTTAAGAAAATGTTTAAACAGTAACAGCGGTTATGGATATATAATATCAATTTTTTCACCCTATGAAAAACACAAGGATGCTTTAATAGGAATTAGAAAAATTATACCAAAAGCTTGTAAATTTTTTGTATGTTATACTCAACAAAAAGAAAATTTTGATCCTGTATTAACAGAAGATGACATATATTATGGGGCTGTCCATATTGAAAACTGGCGAGATCGAGGTTGGCCCCCTGCAGCTAAAGCTCAAGCTGTTGGTTATTCCCAAGAATTTACAGAAATGATTGATAAAGTTTTCTATTAAGTGTAATACGATTTAATGAAATTAGTATCTTTAGGAGTTCAGTGTACTCCTGCGGAGTATATTCTTCAAAAAAGAAAAGAAAGTGGCATTGGGTCTCCGTTTTCTTGGACAGGTACTAGTCCCAGAATTGTATCTAATATTCTTCAGGATAATTTTAAAACATTTTTAGATAGAGATAAATATAGTTATTGGACTAACCCAAGGAGTAAAAGAACAGTACCAATTTCTGAAGATGAAGCTAGATTTGTTCATTGTGACCCTATAAAAAAAGATAGTGATTATGAAAAAGTTAAGGCACAGTGTGAGTATCTAAAAGAGTGTTTAAATACCCCTAGCGGCTTTGGTTATATAATGTCAATTTTTCGTCCACTTAAAAAGTGTAGAAATGAATTAATAGAAATACGATCTATGATTCCAGCAGACTGCAAATTTTTTGTTTGTTATTTTAATAAAAGATCAATTAATACTGAACCTGACATTATCTTTAACGACATTTACTATGGAGCAATAGATGTTACAGATTTAAAATTTAAAGATGGTAACAGAGCTAGGGCCATGGGAACGTGTGAAGAATATACGAAAATGATTGATAAAATTTTTTATTAAGCATATAATAAACTATGGGAGCGTACTGGTTTCGATTTAGAGCCTTACGTAAGATTGCAAGTAGAGGATGATGGTTGGCCTCTTTAAAAAACTATCAAGGTAATTCAACTGCCAATAATGTTGATATGGCTCCTTCACTTGACGAAGCTGACGCGATTCTCGCTAAGTTTGGTTGGGCTGAAGAAGCTGCTGTAGCTGCGTAAGCTACCCGCCCTACTCTGGATGCTCGTTAAGGAGCTAGGGCGTCGATAATGAGCAAAAAAACTAGGAATGGTGAGGAGTCTAGGATAAATAAAGTGCCTCCAACCTCGTGTGTAGTTGTTAGTGACGAAGCACGAAAATTAACACTAACTAAGCTTGTAGTATATCTGAGCAGATGGTTTTAAAGACAGGGGTTCGACTCCCCTCGCTTCCACCATTTTTTTATTCGTAGTGTTGCCCTACTATTTGATCTTCATGTATAACCCCGTACCAACTTTCATTTCGATTATCACCAATTACCCAATATTCTTTTTCTTTTAAAAAATCTGGACTAACATTTAGTCCATAAATCCCTGAAGCGTCAGTAATAATTATGTCACTAAATTTATCAACACATAATCTTTCATCTATGTATATCCATCCGTCTATTATCTGAACAGTTTCTCCGGGCATTCCAACAACTCTTTTAATTAAAAAATCGTTGTCTTCATAATCATAAAAAACTATAACATCTCCCCGCTTTGGTGGCTCAAAATCATAAGAAAGCTTATCTATCATAACCACCTGTAAATTTTTATTCGATGGGTCCATAGAATCCCCAACGATAAGAATATATTTATAGCCAAAGGTAAAAACCAAAGAAAGAATAATTAATAAAATTATTAATCTTATGTCTTTTGCATGTTTTTTGTACCACACAGCAATAATAATTACACTCAACATAAATAAATTAATATTTAATTAAAATTAAAAAGAAACTTTGATTTTTTTTGTGTAAATATATGTGATGGAAACCCAACTCTTTTTAAATGTATTATTTGGAATAATTTCGTTTTTGGGTGGCTGGCTTATGAAGATGTTAATGAGCCAAATCTCAGAACTAAAGAACAAACAAGAGAAATTAATGATTAAACACATCGACGATATGGAGGATGTTTTAGAAAAACATACCAATCTAGCCCTCTCGATGCCTGAAAAATATGTTTCTAAAGACGATTTCCAGTCTTTCGTTGAGAGAATTGACCATAGATTTAATAGGTTGGAAGAAAAACTCGACGCTCTTAAAAAATAATTTAACTTTTCTCAAAAAAAGCTATAATGGATTAGATGTTCTCCATTTATAGCATTGCCTTCAATGTAGTAAAAAATGACTTCGCCTACGAAGAGGCTATCGAAAATTTTTGTGCTTTCGCTGAAGAAGTTGTCGTTGCAGTAAATAAAAGCGATGACAATACATGGGATGAATTCAAGCGACTCGATGAAAAATATAATAATTTAAAAATAATTCCCGCTACAGTTGATCTAGATGATCCTCGTTTAGACGGCAAGCTTTTCAATCTAGCACTTCAAGCTACTACCCAAGAATTTAAGATACTTGGAGGATTAGATCATAGATTTTGTCTTTACCAGAAAACACAATGGGAAGAAGCGGCTTACAAATTAAGATTTTCTGAGCTTGATGCTTTATTAATTCCTGTTTTAGATTTGTGGGGTGATCAACAAAGCGTTCGCTGGGACAACGAAAGTAATGTTCAAACAATGTGGTTTTTACATAAAGATGGACTTTGCAGAGGTGTCGCTAGTCAAGCGAGACTTGAAGATGGAAGCTATGATCCAGCAAAATGTGATTCGAGTAGCTTAATCCACAAAGATGGTACGGTAGCAAAAGCTCAAGTTTATTTAGCTGGCGAAGTTAAAAATTTAGAAAACTATCTTGATATTCTTTCTAAGCAAAATTTATTTGTATATCACATAGGATATGCGAACTTTGATAATAGAATTAAAGTCAATAAAGATATATGGCAAAAACAGTGGGAAGAAATAAGACCAAAAGAAAAAAAAGAAAACTTAGTAGCTGTTACAACAGAAGAATTGCAAAAACATAAAACTTATAAACATAACTTAAAACTCTGGAATGAATAAAAAACTAGGACTCGTAGGCTGTGGATATTGGGGGCCAAATATTATTCGTAATATACAAAAAACCCCAAACCTTTTTTTAGGATTTGTAGTTGACCAAGATGAAGAAGTAATCAAAAAATTGCCTCCAACCTCCTTCTATCAAGACTTGGAGACTGCTTTGGCTAGACATGATGAGGTTAATGGTGTTATCGTAGCAACTCCAATTTCAACACACTATACTATAGCCAAACAAGTATTAGAGGCTGGTAAAAGCGTCCTTATACAAAAGCCTATGGCAATGTCGGTAGAAGAATGTAATGAGTTAGAAGAAATTGCTGCAAGTAAAAACCTTACTGTTATGATTGCTCATACTTTTCTATTTACTGGCGCAGTAAGAAAACTAAAAGAGCTTGCTGAATCTGGTGAGATAGGCAATTTAAAACACTTTGATTCTACAAGAATTAATTTAGGGCTTTTTCAAAGAGATTCAAATGTAGTATGGGATTTAGCTCCTCATGACTTTTCTATATTACATTATCTAGTTGGTGATTTACAACCTTTATTTTTGTCTGCTGTTGGGTCAAGTCACACTCCAAAGGGTAATGCTGATGTTGTAAACATATCAATACAATACGAAAATGGTTTTTCAGCACATATTCATATAAGTTGGTTTTCACCAATAAAAGTAAGAAATATTATTTTAAATGGAGACGAAAAAATGGTAGTTTATAATGATAATAAACCTTCTGAAAAAGTAATGGTTTATGATAAAGGTGTTTCTTATGAAGATAGTTATTTTGATTATCGTGCAGGAGACATGTTCGCTCCTAAACTAAAAAACTCAGAAGCCATACAGGAAGAAATTTTACATTTTTGTGACTGTATTGACGGTGCTGAATGTATTTCTGGGCCAAGTCTTGGAAAACGAGTTGTTCAGCTAATTGACGCGACGAATAAATCAATTGGTCTCAAAGGAGAACCTATACATTTTGATAGAGATCAATTAGTAAAATTACCCATAGATTTTCCAACGGGAGTTTAAATGAAAAACGTAGTTGTTTTAGGCAAGGGTAAACTTGCAATACAAATTTGTGATTGGTTTTTAAATAATCCAGATTATAATTTAATTTATGTTGTTCCAGTTTCTCCATCACCAGCGTGGACTGAATCACTTCCAAATTGGTGTATCCAAAGAGATATAAAATGGGTTCAGTCTGGAGACTATAAACATCTACCTGATTTTCAAATAGATTTAGCTTTTTCTTGTTTCTATGATAAAATAATTAAAAAAGATTTTATTAGTAGATGTGGTAGAATTTTAAATCTTCATAACTCTCCACTTCCTCATTATCGAGGTGTTTCACCAATCAATTGGGCCTTAAAAGACGGAAGAGATGAACACGGAATAACCATACACGAGATAACAGAAGGCATAGATGATGGCCCAATCGTAGCACAAGTTAAATACTCTATTTACCCTGAAGAAGAAGAAGTTATTGATGTTTATAACAAGGCTTTAAATTATGGTTTAACTCTTTTTTTGGAAACTATGCCCATTTTAGATAAAATAAAAGCCAGAGAGCAAGACGGAGAAGTTATCTATCACGACTCTTCGGATAATGATAAATTAGGCGATAGAAAAGGATTTACAAGAGATGAATGTTAAATTTTTAGATTTACAAAAGCAAAATAAGAGCATCAAGAAAGAACTAATGCTACAGGTATCTAATATTATAGATACATGCGCTTTTGTTTCTGGTAAACAAGTTGAAAAATTTGAAGCTGCGTTTGCAGAATATTGCGGAGTTAAATATTGCGTAGCTACAAGTAGTGGGACTTCAGCTTTACACGCTGCTTTAAACTGCTATCAGTACCAAGGCGAGGTTTTGACTGCACCAAACAGTTTTATTGCTACCAGTGAGGCAATATCTTATTGCCCTAACTATAAACATAAATTTGTAGATGTTAATTCTACTTGCAATATGAACTTTGAAGATGCACTAAAAGCTGCTAACCCAAAAACCAGAATAATTTTGCCAACAAGTTTATATGGAAACCCGTGTGACTTAAGGGGTTTAAAAATCATAGCAAAACAAACTAACTCAGTGCTAATCAATGATGCAGCCCAAGCTCATGGTGCGTTATTTGACAAAAAGAAAATCGCAGAATATGCAAATATGACCTGCTTCAGCTTTTACCCCGGAAAAAACCTAGGAACTTGTGGAGAAGGCGGGGCTGTTGTTACTAACTCTAAAAAGCTTTACGACCTGATGAAGTGCTTTGTAAATCATGGCCAGTCTAAGAAATACATTCATGATATGGTTGGCTGTAACCACAGAATGAGCGAAATAGAAGCCGCTGCACTAAACATAAAATTACCATTACTTGATGAATGGACAGAAAAAAGAATAGAAGCTGCTCATAGGTACAGGGTAAATCTTGCTGAAAACAAAAAAATAAAAATGATGGAAGTAAAAGAAGGCAATAAGTGCGTTTATCACATATTTCCTATTTTTATTCGGAACAGAAACTCTGTTCAGCAAGCACTTCTTACAGAAGGTGTTCAAACAGGTCTTCACTACCCTAAGTGTATTCATTTACAAAAAGCCTACAGGCATTTAAAGCACAAAAGAGGTGACTTTCCAACCGCAGAAAAACAAGCATCTACACAGCTTAGTTTGCCAATGTACCCAGAGATAACCAAAAAAGAAATAGATTATGTCTGTAAAAAGCTGGAAGAGGTAGTTTAGTATGAAAATAAAAACTTTTGGTTATAAAGAGTCTTCTGGTGGATATTTAGAGCTTTTAGAAAACGAGTGGAGAGCTATGGGTCATGACATAGTTTTTCATGACGATAAAACAGAAAACTACGATTGTATATTTAATATAGACAGATCGCAGCTAGATAAAGCTCACAAAGAAGCCAAAAAGCTCAATAAACCATTTCACTGTTTGGTATTAGATATTCCGATAATGGAAGGCACAGAGTTTGAATGGAAGCTTTGCGAAAAAGAGCTAGTCGAAACAGAAAAAGAAATATATAAGGATTGCACAACTCTTTTAAGCATTTCCGAAGAAACCTCTAGAGTCGTAAAAAAACACATGGAGCTTGACTCTGAATGTGTTGGTATATGTTCTTTGTCTAGCGAGCGTTTTTACGAAAAAAGAAACCGATATCCTTATATTTATTACTTTGGTAGAGCACTTGATCCAGTTAAAAATATAGTAACCGTGGTTCAAGCCCTTTCAGGGACAGGGTTTGAGCTTTATATCTCTGGGGAATATTGCCCACCTGAATATTTTAAGTCAGTTGCCCCAGATGTTAAAATAAGGAACTTCGGGTGGATAGATAGGGCAGACGTAAATCAGCTTATTAAACACGCCCACCTTTTAGTTGGCCCAGAACTCTACACCGGATTAGGTATGCAGCCCATTGAAGGAATACTCATGGGAACACCCTGCATCAACGCTGATATACCAATTAAAAGAGAGGTTTGGGGAGAAACTTTACCATTGTATGAACCAAAGAATGTCGAAGACTGCAAAGAAAAGATAGCCAACTTTAAACATGAAGAACTTGATATGAAAAAAGCTATTGAAATTGCAGAGTGGTACTTGCCCGAACGCGTTGCTCAGAGAATATTAGATTCTTTTAAATGAAAATTGGATTAATAGCATCTGGGTATAATTGTGATCAGTTTTTGGCCGAGTGCGTTGCTGGGTGGAGGCAATTTAAAGCTCACGGAGAGCATGAGTTAGTTTGTAGTTTTGTTCATAATTGTTTTAAAGAAAATCAAGAGCTTGGATTTACATTAGAATCAAACGATAAAACTATGGAGATGTTTGACTCTTACTTTAGCGAGGGTTTTTTAGACTATTATGATGTTTCTAACAAATATCTTAACGAGCATCAGGCAAGAAATATATGCTTAAACAACGTCTTATCTTCAGGCGTAGACTATGTGTGGACTATAGGTTTAGATGAAATATATTCTTTTGAAGATATAAGTAAAATATTAAAATTTGTGCAAATGAACCCGTTTATAACTTGGTTCAAGGTTAATTACAAAAATTATGTGTTTGATGGCGATCAGTGGATAGACGGATTTTGTCCACCAAGGATTTTTAAGGTTGCTGCACACAGTGGATTAAAAGAGCTTTACTATGATGACGATTTCGTATATAATGATGGCACTGATTATAAGGCGGCTCCTTGCTTAGAAGTGCCGAGAAATATAGCCCATGTAAAGCACATGACTTGGCTGCACTCAAATGGTAAGGCTAAGGTAGAATACCAGAAAAAAAGATGGGGAGAGGATGGATGCAGTTATTCTTGGAATTATGATGAAAATAAGTTAATATTTAATACTGACTTTCATAAAAAGAACAATATACCTCTACCCACTTTAATTAAAGAATAACTATGAATAATTCAAGACTTTGGCTTTGTGGCATAACACAAAACAGAAAAGACAATATCGACGAAATGACAAAAGATGTAGCCCAGTATTTTGATGGGTTGATTTTTGTTGATGGTTATTCAGATGATGGAACATTTGAACTGCTCGATGAAAGGAAAGGTGACGGTAAAATCATACAAAGAGAGTGGACTAATGATCATGATTTCCAAATGAATGAGTTTATGCGCCAAGGCCCTATGAAAAATGGCGATTGGTTTTTGATGCTAGACTCGCCTGACAGAGCAAATGAAGAATGGTGCGAACAGTTAAGAGACGAAATCAAAAAGTACAACGAAGAAGGTGTCGGAGCTATATCTTTTGCTAGTAAAATTCAACTCGCCAGATATTTTGACCATATGTTTTATTTTCAGACCCCACACTGGGGGCTGAATGGTATATTGGGGAATGTAAAAGGTTATACAGAAGAAGAAAAACAGCAATATATAACAAGTACAAGGTTTGGAAGTGATGACCCTGCAATTTCTGCACTACTTCATCCAGTAAAATATTATTACGTTTATGGTAGATCAAATCACATGAATCTTCTTTATCAAAACTTTGGAAACAAAATTTTAAGTCACCACGAAAACCAAAGACTAAGGTTCAGATTATATTGTCAAGACGAACTTGGACTTGATTTAACCCTAGACTCGTTGGAAGAATACATGAGGAAAGGAGACTTCACAGAGTATTTTATTGAATCTGTTGAGTTAGAAGTAAATTTAAAAGATTTTTTTAGATATAAAATTTTAGGACAAGATTTTATCAAAGAAATAGATCAAAATAGACAAAATTGGAGCTTTAAATACTATTTAGAAAAAGGTAATGCAGATCAAAAATACACAGAATATGTTGGTCCGATTAATGAATATCTAAAAGCTACCAATCAACCAGAGGCTACTCCAGATTTTAGTTAATATGTATAATTGGTTTCTAAATGATTCTAATTTTACTTGGTCAGACAGATTGAAAATTTGTAAATTTTTTCTTGACCCCAAAAATAGGTGGACTCAAGATAAATATGTCCTTGAGTATGAAGATAAATGGAAAGAATACACTGGTGCTAAATATACTTTAATGGTTAGCAGTGGCTCAACGGCTAACACCCTTATTGCTCAATATGCACATGAAAAAGGAGTCATTTACAGTTCAAATAAAAAATATAAATGTAAACTTGTGCCTTTTAAAAATGAAGTAATTTTTCCATCTATTACTTGGCAAACTTCAGTTAGTCCTTGGATTAATGCTGGATTTGATCCTAAATTTATTGACGTTAATTTAAAAGATTTTTCAATTGATATTAACAAACTCAGCGATTATCTTAAAAACAATCACAAAAAAGTAAATACAGTTTTTGTTACCTCTTTAATAGGCATTACCCCTGACATCCCAAGATTAAAAAAAGTTTGTTCTAATTATAATGTAGATTTAAAATTAGATAACTGTGAAAATTCTTTTGGAGCTTATATTGATGAAGATACAAAAGACCTAAAACACATTTGCTCTGAATTAACTTCATCAACTTCTACATACTTTGGACACCAAACAACCACTGGCTCTGAAGGGGGAATGGTTTTTACAAACAATGAGGAAGAGTTTGTTTATTACATTCTTTCGAGAAGTCATGGGTTGACCAGAGAGCTTAAAAAGTACAACTTATCAAAAGATTACCAAAAAACCCTATCTAATAGACTAGTAGACCCCCTATTTGACTTTAATGTATTAGGCAATAACTATAGAAGCACTAATATAGCTGCATTTATGGGGCTTTTAGACTTTGATAGAGTATATGATTATATCATTGACCGCTGTGAACTGTATAGCGTTTTCGAAAAAAACTTAGACAAAGATAAATACTTAATACCAAAAGGAAATCACTACGACGTACAGTTTTGTCTTCCGATTATATCGAAAAAAAGAAAATTAAAATTAATAAAAAATTATTTACAAAAAGAAAAAATTGAGTATCGACCAATTATAAGTGGCAACCTACTTCGTCATACATGTTATAAGAAATATGATAATTATAAAAATTTTAAAAACGCAGAATACATCCATAAAAATGGATTATACGTTGGATTACACAGTGGAGTAAAAGGGGAACAAATCTTAAAATTAGTAGATTTCTTAAACAAAATTTAATACAATAATAAAATGAAAAAAGTTTTAATTACGGGAATTTTAGGCCAAGATGGGGCAAATATGGCCGAATTTTTACTTGATCAAAAAGAGGAGATTGAAGTTTATGGTATGATGCGTAGGAGTGCTAATCCTAATTTTGTAAATACTTCTAAATTCAAAGATCACCCCAGATTTAAATTTATTTTTGGAGACTTAAGCGATGATGTAAGTATTGATAAAATTGTAAATGACATTAAACCAGATTATTTTATAAATTTCGCTGCAAATTCTTTTGTTGGATGCTCTTGGGATATGCCAGAGCAAGTTTTTGAAACCAATACGCTAGGAGTTCTAAGGTGTTTAGAATCAATAAAAAAATTCCAACCTAAATGTCGTTTTTATTCTGCTGGAAGTAGCGAAGAGTTTGGTAATGTTGATTATTCTCCTCAAGACATTAATCATCCAATTAAACCAAGAAGTCCATACGGAGCTTCTAAAGCTGCTGCTAGACACTTGGTAAAAGTTTATTGCGAGTCTTATGGTATGTTTGCTGTTCATGGCATTTTATTTAATCATGAAGGCACAAAAAGGGGCGAAGAATTTGTAACTCGCAAAATTACTAAAGGTGTTGCGAGAATCCATCACGTTATACATGGCGCAGATCAGTGGAGAAAAAGAAAAAGCGAAAAAGCTACTTTTGAACCTATTGAATTAGGAAATATTGATTCCAAAAGAGACTGGAGTGATAGTGAAGATTTTGTACAGGGGGTTTGGTTAATGCTTAACCAAGAAAGTCCTAGAAATTATGTGTTAGCTAGTGGAGAAACCCACTCGATTAGAGAATTTGTAGAAAAAGCCTTCAAACATGCTGGTTTTAAAGGTTTTTGGGAAGGTGAAGGTGTACATGAAAAATATTATTCTTTGGATGGCGAACATAAAAATCTTTTAGTCAAAATAAATCCAGAATTTTATAGACCAGCAGAAGTCGATCTTCTTTTAGGCAATTCTATTCCAATCAGAGAAGAATTAGGATGGAGGCCAAAATCTTCGTTTGACAAATTGGTTCAAAAGATGGTAGAGTTTGACATCAATGACCAAAACCCGTTCAAAGGAGCAGAAGGAGCTTGCTAAATATATAGTAGCTAAATTTCTGCCTAATTTGCCACAAAAACGTTGGCCTCAAGAGAGATCAATGGCAAATAAATTAGTTGATAAATTCCCAGATAGACTTTTTTGGGAAACTTTGACACGTCCAACAAAACTTTGGACATTATCATGGTTTCTAAAAGATGATTTAGGGACTTTTTATTTAAATGACCACAGTATCATTTATAACAAAAAAGAAAAAGATGTATCAACAAATTATGATTTTAAAGATGAAAAAATAGGAGAAGACTTTGAGACAAAAGATAAGCCAAAGAATCCATTAGATTTTTTTAAATAGAATATTATGTCACCGAAAAAGAAAAAAGAAGACAATTCAGTAGCAACCCCTTTAGACCAAATAAATAGCTATCTTGAGCAAAATAAAGGGGATCATTATAATTTTGAAAAAGAAAGAGTTTATACAATTTCCAGTGGAAGTTTGAAACTGGATATTGAAATGGGTGGAGGAATCAAACCCGGAATTATTCGTGCTTCAGGCGTTACCGAAGGAGGTAAAACTTCTTGTGCTTTATCATTTGCAAGAAACTTTCAAAAAATGGACAACTCAATGGTTGTTTACATTAAATCTGAAGGCCGTTTATCAGAGGAAATGATAGAACGGGCTGGTATAGATACAGATGCTAATAAATGGTTTGTGTATAAATCTAATGTTTATGAATCAGTTGTTGACTTCATGAGACAGCTTGTTAAAGATAACCCAAGTGATACTCGATATATGTTTATCGTTGATTCTATGGATGCCCTTGTCCCAAGGGGAGATTTAGAAAAGGGTTCTGATGAAGCTGTAAAAGTAGCAGGTGGTTCACTTCTAAGTTCTCACTTTTTAAGAAGTATGGCATTAGCATTTGCGGAGAAAGGCCATATTTGTTATATGATTTCTCAGATTAGAAGTAACATTAAAATAAACCCTTATGAAAAAGGCGATCCAAAAGTAACAAATGCCTCTGGCGGTAATGCGCTACTTCATTACAGCGATTGGATTCTTGAGTTTCAGCCAAGATTTAAGAGTGACCTAATTACTACCCAGTCTGCTGGAAAAGGGGATATACTTGGTCATTGGTGTAAAATTGTCTTCAGAAAATCTTCAAATGAAAAAACTGGCATTGAGGTAAAATATCCAATTAAGTATGGACAAACAGGTGCAAAAAGTGTTTGGGTTGATTATGAAGTTGTAGATATGCTTCTTATGTGGAATATGGCCACAGCAAAGGGTGCTTGGGTAACCATAGCCGATGAGCTAATTGAAGAAGTTAAAGAAAAAACAGGAGAGGAATTTAAGAAACAACATCAAGGACCAGATAATTTGAGAAAATATTTTCAAGAAAATATAAAAATTTCAGAATACTTATATAAAAAATTCTTAAATGTACTCAAGAAGTCATGAGGCTTTTCAACATAAATGGAAAGCTTGTTTACAAAAATGTAAGTAGCAAAAAAATAAAATGGAATTGTAAAAGTCGATCAAAACTTCAAAAATCGGTAAAGCTTTTTCTTAAGCCATACTGGCAAAACCATATTGTTTATGAAGAGTTTCCAGTTTATGGAACTAGACTTTCTGTTGATATTTTAAATGCAACTAAAAAAATAGCCATAGAAGTTAATGGAAGACAACATTCTAATTTTGTAGAGTTTTTTCATGGCTCAAGAAATGGATACTTGCAATCCATCAAGAGAGATGTTAAAAAGGCTGAGTGGTTAAAAAAAA
>CEQT01126317.1_pt1 | contig 49499 bp, 47 predicted proteins | sample 530951 | NCBI WGS metagenome assembly CEQT01 (sample SAMEA2621132, study PRJEB7988) | marine metagenome | biome: marine biome (ENVO:00000447); feature: surface water layer (ENVO:00002042); material: "saline water (ENVO:00002010), including plankton (ENVO:xxxxxxxx)" | depth 5 m
CCACCGCCTGAACGAGCAGCGCTTTCGGCAGGTGGTGTACAGCCTGCTGGTGGTGACGGGGGTGTTGTTGCTGGGCAAGGCGCTGCTCTGACGGGCCAACGCGGCGCGATAGGGTGGAGAAAGCCAGCGGCGTCTCCACCACCCATGCACAGGGTCCACGGCCATAGATCAGCCGTGCCCGTGCGCTCAAAAGCCGCGGAGACGCTGCGCTTACTCCGCCCTACGGGCCAGCGCTAACCCGGTATCGGGTGCTGCGTCCACCGCCCGGCAGCTTTTCAATGCAGCCCTTTTCCAGCAGATCAGCCAGATGGCGGGTAGCGGTGGCCTTGGACACCTTGGCAACCGCCTGATACTGGCTGGCACTGATGCCGCCGGCAAAGCCACGCTCGCCGCCGTCTAGCAGGCGGTTAAGCACCTTGGTCTGTTCGACCGACAGCACGTGATTGCGATGGTTTTGCCAGAACCGCGTCTTGGTCAGCAAGCGCTCAATACGGGCGATTGCCTGTTGCAAGCTGTCCAGCAGGGTGGCCAGAAACCACTGCAGCCAGACGGTGATATCCAGTCCGCCTTTCTGACTGGCTTCCAGTACCCGGTAATACCCTGCACGATCCGCGAGAATGCTGGCCGACATGGCATACAGGCGAATAGCCTGACCGTCTGCCTGCGCCAACGCCAGGTCGGTTATGGCGCGTGTCAGGCGGCCATTGCCGTCATCAAAGGGATGCAGCGTGACGAACCAGAAATGCGCGATACCGGCGCGCAACAGCGGGTCCAGCCCGGCGTCTGCACGGCTATCGGCAAACCACTGAACAAACCGCTCCAGCTGCGCCTCCAGGCCTGCACGGCGCGGCGCTTCAAAATGCACGCGGGGCCGATCAAGCCGGCCGGAGACCACCTGCATTGGCTCATCGCCGCGCAACTCGCCGACGCGCATGGCACTGTAAAGTGGCAAGGCCTCATCCGGAAACAACTGCCGGTGCCAGCTGAACAGGCGCTCCAGGGTCAAGGGCTGGTCAATATTGCGGGTAGCATCCAGCAGCAACTCGGCAACCCCCTCACTGCGTGGGCTGGGCTTGCTGTCCGGCTCCAGACCCAGACGGCGGGCCAGCGAAGAGCGCACCGAGGCCACGTTGAGCGTTTCACCCTCGATGGCCGAGGAGGTGATGATGTTTTGCAACAGGGTATCCAGTTGACCATGCAGCTCGTCAGCTCTGTCTAGCGCGCCGGCCATCCCCAGCAGTGTGCCCTGGGCCTGCACGCAGGCCCGCAACGGCGCGGCCAAGGCATCCGCCTGCCAGGTAAACGCCGGCCATTCCGGCCGCTGCCATATCCACTGCACACCACTCATTACCCGCCCTCACGATGTCATGAGCCAAATATAGCACCTATTCGGCTCACTATATGAGCCGAATAACACGTCTAATCGGCTCACCGATCGCATAGCAGGTGCTTGAGGCGAAGCCGGCCACGCAGTTGAGCGACAGCACCCTAACCCAGACACAAAAAACCCCGCGCCAACGCGCGGGGCCTTGTGGGTCAGCGAGTCTCACATGCCGCCAGTAACCGCGATATCACTGACGTCATCCGGCAGACCTGCGATCTCACCCAGCGTGGTCGGCGTGCCGGTGGCCAGATCGACTGTGTGCAGGGTCTTGCCGGTCAGCACGTAGGCGGTGTTGCCACCCTTGCCGTCGCTGACGATATCCATGGCCGCGCCGTCCAGGCCTTTGGCAAGCTCGCCTACGGCCTGCTGGACGCCATCGTTCGGCGGGTTCTGCAGCATCAGCATGCCGGTGGCCAAATCCACGGTGAACAACTCGGTGGTTTCGGTGCCGGCGTAGGAGTTGGTGTAGGCGCCAGCAACAACCTGAGCGGTCTGCCCGGCATAGGCACCATCAGCGGCATAGGCCACCGTGCCATCGACCGCGACGTCGCCGTTGTCCACATTGACACGGAAGTTGGTGCCATCAGCAGCGAGCAGGCGCAGGCGGTCAGCCTTGGGGTTGAAGTCGACGACAGCGGGGCCGTCGCCTGGCAACGCGGATTTGAGAGTAGTGGATGCGGTGGCGCCGCCGCTGCTGGTATCGATGGTGTAGATGCCGTCGCCGCCACTGAGGGCGTAAAGCATGCCGTTGGCCGGGCGCACGTCGATGCCGCGCAGGTCGCTGGCACCGCTGACCGCCATACTGCCGGTAACGCTCAGGCTGTCGATGTCGACCTTGTGCAGCATGCCGTCCTGGCCCAGGGCGATCAGTTGGGCTGCGCTGGCGCCGCTGGCGGCCAGCACAAGGGAGCTGCTCAGAATCAGGGTATTGATTGTTTTCATCGGTGAATCCTCGCTTGCAGGTGGTGACGGAAAGCCCGTCTGACGTGGTGCTTTTGCAAGACACCTGCAAGCTATACCCGCCACCCCCTGCGCTGGATGTCGCCGCGCAAAACTTTTTTTTAACTGCCGGCGATCAGCACGGCGCGCCCGATGTACAACACCGGACCGGTCGGCCGGTTGAGCGGCGAGCCGCCCTCCGGCTCCAGCGTCAGCTCAAACAGCTGACCGGCCTGCACCGCCCCAATCTGCTCGGCGCTGAGCGTCACGGCCTTGCCCGGCTCGATCAGGCCCAGTGAACGCGGCCCATCCTTGGGATCGACCAGCGTCCAGAACTGTACGCTGCGATCCGGCGGGATTTGATCGGCCACCAGCGCGTCGAGGGTCAGGGTACCGTCGCCATCTACCGTGATCACCCAACCGGGCCGCGCACTCTCGCCCGGCACCTGCAGCACGGCGGTATAGCTTGGGCCAGTCGGGGCGTCGCGCAGCACGCCCGGCAGCCAGCTCAGCAGCACCAGCAGAGCGAGACCTACGCTGGTCAGACGCCAGAGGCCAAGGCTATTCCACCAGCGGCTCAACCCGCCGTCGGACTCGCTGCCGGCCGGCAGCCAGCCAAGGCTCTGCTGCAGCCGTTGCCAGAGCGCGAGGGAGGGTTGCTGGGCGGGCAGGGCGTCGGCCAGATCAAGCAGGTGGCGCTCCCAGTCCAGCGCCATGCGGGCTGCGTCGCGGTCGCGGTCGATCAACTGGCGGACTTCGCTGGCTTCCGGCTCGTCGAGCAGGCCCAGCACGTATTCGCCGATCAGAGCCCGGCGTTGCTCGGGTGCTTGCGGAATCATGGCTGCAGACACTCCTGTAGTGCGCGCAATCCGGCGCGGATTCGGCCCTTGATGGTGCCCAGCGGCGCGCTCAGGCGCGCGGCAATCTGGTCATGGGTCAGGCCCCGGTAGAACGCGAGCAATATCGGATGACGGCGCGGCCGTTCCAGCAGCCGCAGGCAGTCGCGCAGCTGACGGGCAGAGGAGCGCGCGTCGGCCAGCTCTTCGGCCTGCGCGGACTCATCAGCCATGTCGTTGATAAAGCCATCATCGGTGGCGACCAGTTGCTTGCGACCGCGCAGCTGGTTGAGCGCCCGATAACGCAGGATGCTGTAGATCCAGGCGCGGCCTGAGCCAAGGCTGCGATCAAAACGGTCGGCGTTGACCCAGACCTTGAGCAGGGCATCGTGCAGGCAGTCTTCCGCCTGATCACGCCGCCCCAGCAGGGTGATGGCCAGCCCCAGCAACTGCCCGGCCTCCTGCTGATACAGCCGTTTGAACGCCGCCCGGTCGCCCGCGGCGCACGCTTCCAGAGTGCTTTCGTAATCGAATTCGCTGTCTGCCATGCGCCGTTCCTGTGTGCCATCGCTTGTTGCGTTCCTGAAGGCTATACCCCCCAGCGCAACCTGTAGATGTCCGGGCAGGGAAAATTCAGCTTTTTGATGTGTAATTGTTTCGACAGGCGGGCCGTCGCGCAGCCCACCACCATTGCTGCACGCATACGAGATATATATGATTCATATACATTTCATATCAAGGTGTTGTTATGGGCATCGTCAAGATCAACGATGAGTTGCACGAGGAAGTGCGCAAGGCCAGTTCCGTGATGGTGCGCTCGATCAATGCGCAGGCCGAATTCTGGATGAAGGTCGGCATGCTCGCCGAGGCCAACCCGACCCTGTCGTTTACCGACATCATGCGCGAGCAGCTCAGGCTTGCTGAGGTGGACACACGGCAGGTGGCCCATGTCTGAGATCAAACTGAAGAACCCGCAGGAGCTGGCCCTCATGCGCCAGTCAGGCAGGCTGCTGGCGCAGGTGTTCGCCTACCTTGACCTGCACATCAAGGCCGGGCTCTCGACCATGCAGGTCAACGACCTGACCGAGCGCTACATTGTCGATCAGTTGGCGTCGCGCCCGGCCAGCAAGGGGCAGTACGGCTTCAAGTATGTGCTCAACAGCTCGGTCAACCATGTGGTCTGTCATGGCGTGCCGTCCGAGACGCAGATGCTCAAGGCCGGCGATATCGTCAATATCGATATAACCCTGGAAAAGAACGGTTTTATCGCCGACTCCAGCAAGATGTATCTGATTGGCGAGGTGACGCCAGCGGCGCGCACGCTGGTCGACAAGACCTACGAGGCAATGTGGGAGGGCATCAAGGTGGTCAAACCGGGCGCCACGCTGGGCGACATTGGCTTTGCCATTCAGCGTCATGCCGAGCGCAACGGCTACAGCGTGGTACGCGACTACTGCGGCCACGGCATCGGCCGCGACATGCACGAGGCGCCGGAGGTGATGCACATTGGCCGGCCCGGGCAAGGGCTGATACTGCGCGAAGGCATGACCTTTACCATCGAGCCGATGATCAACCAGGGCTCCGCCCGCACCAGCACCCAGAAAGACGGCTGGACCGTGGTGACCCGCGACAAGCAGCTGTCCGCCCAGTGGGAACACACCATCGCCGTCACCGCCGATGGCTATGAAGTGCTGACCCTGCGCGACGAAGAACGGGCCTGAGCGCGGCGACACTGGCCGGGAGTCCACAACTGCCCCGGTCAGCCCGCGATCAACTAGACCGGCGCCGAGCACACCCGGTTGCGCCCCATGGCCTTAGCCTTGTAAAGGGCCTCGTCGGCAGCCTTGGAGAAGCTGAGCTGATCATCAAGCGCGCCGGGCACCCAGGCCGCAATACCAATGCTGATGGTAAACCGCAAGCGGCCATCTGCCGTACTTACCTCCAGCCCGGCAACGGTTTCACGTATCTGTTCAGCTATGGCCATGGCCTGAGCAGGCTGTATGCCGATAAACACAGCCGCAAATTCCTCTCCCCCCAGACGCGCCGCAAACTCGTTGTCGCGCCGGCTGAAGGTACTCAGGGTGCGGCCGACCTGCGCCAGACACTCATCGCCGTAGCTGTGACCAAAGCCGTCATTGATGCGCTTGAAATGGTCAAGATCAAGCATCAAAAACGCCAGCGGCGTTGCATCGGTGCGCGCCCGTTCAAGCGCTGCCGCAAAGCGCTCATCAAAGCCCCTGCGGTTGCTGAGCCCGGTCAGCGCATCGGTATGGCTCTGGCGTTTAAGTTCCAGGTTGGCCTGCTCAAGCTGCTGGGTGCGCGTGGCAACACGCGCCTCCAGCTGCAGGTTGGTCTCCTCCCGCATCGCCAGCAACGCCCTCTGCGCCTGCATGCGCGATGCCCGTTCACGGTTGATACGATCAGCGAGGGCAATCGACAACAGCAGAAACTCCAGAATAAAGCCGATCAGCTGGGCCGTTCGAATCTCGTTGGTCATCGCCAGAATGCCGCCCATCGACAGGGTAATACCCAGCGTGGTGGCCATCAGCCCGACCCAGGCGAACAGAAAGTAGGGGGCCAACGAATTGCCCCTGCGCCATGACTCCATGGCGATAGCCAGCCCCGCAGCGCAGGTCAGCGAGCCGCCATGCTCGACATGCAGGTATCCGATGGCCTGGGGCGCGACCAGCGACACCAGCACCGCCAGAATCCAGTAGCCAATCACCAGATGAACCAGCCCAAGGAGCCAGCCGCCCTCGGCCTTGAGATTAAGCAGCTCGCGCTCAAACAGGGCAGCGGACAAAAAGCCGATACTGACCGAGAGCACACTGGCGCGCACAACCAGCCAGGACTGATCCCACCAGAGGAAATAGGGGCCATAGCCAAACACGGCAGACACATAGAAGGCACCGCCCATCAGGTATCCGCAGTAGATAAGGTAGGACCGATCACGGGTGAAGATGTAGAGCGACAGGTTGTACAGCACCATGACCAGCATCGCGCCAAAGAACGCGCCCATGCGCAGGTTGCTGTCACGCTCCTCCAGGGCCAGTTGCGTTGGATCCAGCAGGCGCATTGGCAGCACCATCGGCTGGTAGGCGTTAAGGCGCAGGTAAACCTCGGACGTGCCGGGCGAGAAGGTCAGCGGCAGGGCTTGAATCGGGCTGACGACAGCACGCTGGGACGGCGGAATCTCATCGCCTGTCAGGGCCGAAACAGACCATTGGCCACTGGCAAGATGCAGCACCCGGGCCTCAATGCGGCCAAAGCCCCAATCCACCAGCAGCATTCGCCGCAGCCGCTCCGCACTCGGGTTGATCACCGGAAAGCGCACCCAGGCACCATTGGGCTGGTACCCAATATTCAGGGTTGGCCGCTCGTTGCGCTGCCATTGGCCGGCAAACTCAGGCCCGGCCACCGCCGCAAAGGTCTCTGAGGACGGCACCGTCAGGTACTGCAGCTTGGCGGCCAGCAGTCTTGACTCATCATGAGCCACGTTGTGGCTGGCAGTCGCCGGAGGCGCACTGAGGCCAGCACAGATAACCAGCATCCAGGCAAGAACGGCATAGGCGCGGAGAAGGGGGTGCGGCATCGGCTTCGACATCTCGGCTGAGACTACCTGTTTTCGTTTGAGTCTAGACAACAAGCGATCCGTGCACACATGCATACACTAGCAATTCACCATCACCGCGCCAGCAGCCATCAGTTAACTGATTACAGGCCAATCAATGTTGCTAGCGGTTGGCTCCCACCCCCGCCCAGTGGTGCTAGTGTCGCTGCATCGATAATTCCAAAAAGAGGACAGGGGTATGGCACTGGCAGCGGGGCGGCAATCCATTTTCATCACAGGCGCGGCATCGGGCATGGGCCGCGAAACAGCGCGTTTCTTCCACGAAAAGGGCTGGTTTGTCGGCGCCTTTGACCTGAATCTGGACGGCTTGCAGGCACTGCAGGCCGAGCTGGGCGCGGAAAACTGCGTTATCCAGACCCTGGATGTCAGCGACAAGGCCCAGTTTGATGCGGCGGTGGCAACGTTCGGCACAGCCACAGACGGACGCATGGACATTCTGTTCAACAACGCCGGCATTGTGATGCGCGGCTTCTTCGACGAAATGCCCTTCGAAGACCAGTTGAAAATCATCAACGTGAACGTGATCGGCGTGCTCAACGGCACCCACAGCGCCCTGCCGCTGCTCAAGGCAACGCCAAACGCCCTGTGCTTCAACACCTCATCCTCGTCGGCCACCATGGGCATGCCGCTGATCGCGGTGTATTCCGCCAGCAAGCACGCGGTGAAAGGCCTGACCGAGGCGCTATCCAACGAGTTTCGCCGCTATGACATTCGCTGCGCCGATGCGCTGCCGGGCCTGATCAAAACCGGCATGCCGAGCGAAGAGCTGATGGCGGCTGCGCCAGAGAAAGGGCCGTTCCGACTGATAGAAGCCATCGAGGTGGCCAAGGCGGTGTGGGGTAGCTACCACTCGGACCAGCTGCACTGGTACATCCCGGAAGATCTGGCCGAGCTGGACAAGGCGGCGGGCAACAACCCGGAGCTGCTGCGCGACAAGCTCGGGCGCCACATGGAGGTCTAGCCTGATCGGTCGGGGCAGCGTGAAACAGCGCTGAGCAGAGCTGCAGGGCACTCGCTCAGCGCCATAGTGGCGAACATCGCCGGCGGGATTACTCGACTGGAGCAGCCTCTGCGGTGACCACCGGCTGGCCGGGTTGAACGGCTGCGGTAGGCTGCATGGCCATAGGCACCTGCACCAGGTTGGCGCTGGTGCGCTCTGGCAGCTTGTACATGGCGCCAGTGACCGGATCTACAAAGAACCAGCCAATCAGGCCGCCAAACAGGATATTGCCCCAGTACCAGCCGTCCAGATCGCCCTGCATGGACAGACGCTGGTCCTGATAGCCCTCCTTGGAAAACTCCAGGTTGTAGCGGGCCTTCTTGAAGTAGCCGTCACCCGATTCCAGGCTGACGGTCGCCGGGGTGGTGCCCTGGTGAATCACCGTGCCGTGGCTATTGGTGACCTTGAAGTCCGCGCCTTGCGGGGAGGACTGAATGGAGACGGGGTACTGCGAATCACTGACGATGGAAGCGCAGCCGGAGAGGGTGAAGGCAGCCAGCAGCGATGTGAAACCAAAAGCGCGGGTAGTGCGAGTCATTGAAGAATCCTTCTTCAGAGCATTATTGATTTTGTTATTTCAGTTCCTGCGCGCCGATCATAATCAGTGATGGGCAATAATGTCATTATGATTTCAAAAATATATCCGACGCCGCGTCCAGGCAGTGCAACATCAGCTCACAAGCCCGCGGCCCAGACGCTTGCGGGCAGTCAAAGCGAGGGGTTAGCCTTGCAGGCCTCCGTTGTCTGATCGAGATAATCTCTGATGAAAACCCTGGTCTGGGACCTTCCCCTGCGTCTGTTTCACTGGCTGCTGGCGCTGAGCGTCACTGGTGCGCTGGTCACCATCAGTCTTGGCGGTAACTGGATGGTCTGGCATGAGCGCTGCGGCCTTGCCGTCATCGGCCTGCTGGCCTTCCGTCTGGTGTGGGGCCTGTGCGGCTCAACGCACTCGCGCTTCGCCAGCTTCTTCCCTACCCCTGCGCGCCTGAAAGCCTATGTCAGCGGCCAGTGGCAGCATCAGGGACACAACCCGATTGGCGCTTTCTCCGTGTTCGCCCTGCTTGGCTTGATGGCCTTTCAGGCCGTCACCGGCCTGTTCAGCAATGACGACGTGGCCTTCTACGGCCCGCTCAGCCGTCTGGTCTCCAGCGACACCGGCAGCCTGCTCAGTGGCTGGCATCGTTCCACCGAGGAGCTGATCTACGCCCTGCTGGCGCTGCATATTCTGGCTATCATCCTGTACCGCGTGCGCGGCAAGAATCTGGTCGGCCCGATGGTCCACGGCAAGGCCGAAGTGCCGGCCAACCAGGCCGACCCGGTGAAAGGTGACGGCTGGATCGCATTGGTGATTGCGCTGGTGATTGCTGGCGCCGCTCTCTGGTTTGCCACCGGCGCCTGGATTCCCGCCCCGCCGCCGGCACCTGCCGCACCCGCCTGGTAGGCGGGAGGTCTCGGCCACCGAGATGCAGCGAAGTGCGCTGGTCGAGCAGGAGCTCGACCCTCCCGATCCGGGAAGGCCGAGTTCCAGCTCGGCTAGCGTAGCGTTGAGCAACACTCAGGCGGGAGCCATCATCTAAGCCCCATAAAACAAAACCCCGCCAGCGGCGGGGTTCTGTTGGTCACGCGTGCAGTATCAGTCCAGCCGATACTTGTCGTGACAGGCCTTGCAGGTCTTGCCGACTTCGCCAAAGGCCACGCGAATTTCCGACTGGTCGCCGGCTGCAGCCTTCTCGGCCAGGGTGTTGGCAGCGGTGCCCATATTGCCGGCCAGCTGGGCAACGTCCTGCATGTTCTCGAACAGTGCCGGATCAACCTTGGTGTGCACATCGCCAATGTTCTGCTCGGTACCCGGGCCAAACAGCGCACCGATACCCGAGTTGGCGATAGCAGCGATGGTGTTGGCCGCGGCCTCGACCTGCTGCTGGTTGTACTCGACGCTACCGTCGATGACCTGGGCCTTGAGCTTGCCCATGTTCCAGGCCATGTAGCTGAAGCCAGCCTGACGCAGTTCGATCTGCTTTGCAGGCTCCACAGCGGCGACAGACAGGCTGCTGGCGAGCAATGCACCGCCAACCAGAGTAGCAATCACGGATTTCATAAAATCTCCTTATCGGCTTTTTCTAGGTAATTCACTGCTTGCAGGTGCTGATACCCAGCAACGGATACAACGGACAGAAGCGCACCACACCGGTTGCCAGCGGCACCAAGCCTATCCAGCCCCACAGACCGATGGTGCCGGTCAGCGTCAGGGCAATCAGCAATGCACCCACAAGAATGCGAAGAACCCGATCAATGGTACCTACATTTGCTTTCATGGTTACTCTCCAGAATGCGCTGGGGCGCGGCTTGCCACCTTGCCCAGGGTGTTGAAAGCGATATCGGTGCTGGGGAAGACCCGACCAATCTGCCGACCAATCCAGTCGGTGTGTTGCAGCTGATCCATCACCGGGCCCTTGACCTCCGCGAGATGCAGGCCGATATCCCGCTCCTTCAGGCCCTCGGTCAGCTCGCTGAGCATGTCCAGTCCGGTGCTGTCGATGTGGTTGACCGCTGACAGAATCAGTAACACTTCTCTGGTGTCCGGATACTCGGCCAGCGCCTGCGAAATGGCCTGCTCTACCGCCTTGGTGTTGGCAAAGAAGATGTTCTCGTCGATGCGCAGGGCCAGCAAGTGCGGCTCGATCTCGACCAGGTGACGCTTGGTATTGCGGAAGTAATGGGTGTCCGGCACCCGGCCAACCACCGCCACATGGGGCCGGCTGCCGCGCCACAACTGAGCCACGATGGAGCAGCACACGCCCAGCACGATGCCCGCCTCGATGCCCAGCAGCAGCACCCCCAGCGCGGTGCCCAGCAGGGTCAGCCCCTCGGCACGGTCATACCGCCAGGCCCGGCGCAGGCTGGCCAGATCAATCAAGGGCACCACCGCGACCAGAATCACCGCCGCCAGCACCACCTGCGGCAGCCAGGCAAGCAACGGTGCCAGACTGACCAGAATCAGCCCAATCACCGCCGCTGAAAACACCCCGGCCAACGGCGTATTGGCACCGGCTTCGATATTCACGCTGGAGCGCGAAAAGCCGCCGCACACGGCAAAACCGCCGCTCAACGCCGACCCCAGGTTGGCCGCGCCAAGGCCCAGCAGCTCACGGTCCGGGTCGATGCTCTGACGCTTGCGACGGGCCAGCGACTGGGCAATGGACACGCTTTCGACAAAACTCACCAGGCTGATCAACACCGCCGGCAGCAAGAGCGAGCGCAGGCTGGAGACATCCGGCGTTTGCCACACCAGCGCCGGCAGACCCGCCGGAATAGCGCCCACCACCGGCACCCCCTGGGCGGCCAGATCACCACGCCAGGTAACCAGAACGCCCAATACCACCACCAGCAAAGGCGCCAGCTTGGCCAGCAGCGCGGCCAGTCCGGTAGCCAGGCCAAGACGTTGCAAATGCGCAGACAGGCCGTACCGGGCATACAGCAGCCAGCCCAGCGCCAGCCCCCCCATCACCAGCACCAGCGTGTTGCTGCGCTGCCACTGGGCAACCAGCGTGCCCGGGTTATCTGGCCAGCCGGCCAGGCCGAACAGCTTCGGCAACTGGCTGAGCACGATCAAAATAGCCGCACCGCTGATAAACCCGTTGATTACCGGGTGACTGAGAAAGTTGGCCAGAAAGCCAAGGCGCAGCAGACCAAAGGCAAACAGCATGACGCCCGACAGCAGTGCCAGCCAGATCGCCAACTGTAGATAATCCGCCGAGCCCACCGCCGCCAGCGGCGAGAGCAGCGTGGCCGTCATCAACCCCGTTACCGCCACCGGCCCCACCGACATGGTCATGCTGCTGCCAAACAGGGCATAACCCAGCAGCGGCAGCAAACTGGCGTACAGACCGATCTGCACCGGCAAGCCGGCCAGCATCGCGTAGGCCATGCTCTGTGGAATGATCATGATGCCGACCACCAGCCCGGCGGTCAGATCACCCGCCAGCCATGCGCGGCGGTAGTGACGCATCCAGCCGAACAGCGCATTGCTGCCCGGCGGCTGCAGGCGCGGCGACTCACTCACGCCTTCACCCGGCGGTCATACCGGGTGAACAGCCACATGCCTAGCAGCATGGCGGCCACCATCAGCAGCGCCTGCGGAATCAGCGCTGACGCCGCCACCAGCGCGGGGCCCGGACAAAAGCCCGCCACGCCCCAGCCGGCACCGAACAGCAGGCTGCCGATGACCAGACGGCGATCAATCTGGCGGCTGGTCGGCAGCTGCGCCTGTTCACCGCGCAGGGTGATGCCCCGGCGCTGAACCCATTGCATGGGCAGGAAGGCAACCGCAATCGCGCCCGCCATCACCAGCGCCAGCGACGGGTCCCAGGCGCCCGCCAGATCGAGAAACCCCAGCACCTTGGCCGGGTTGGCCATGCCGGAAATCAGCAGCCCGAAGCCGAACAACAGACCGCTGAGCAACGCAAATACGCCACGCATGATTCAGACTCCCAGCAAATGACGCAGTACGAATACGGTGACAAAGCCCGCGCCCATGAAGCTCAATGTCGCGACCAGCGAGCGCGGCGATAGGCGTGACAGCCCGCAAACGCCGTGGCCGCTGGTGCAGCCCGAGCCAAGCCGCGAGCCGAAGCCCACCAGCAGACCGGCAACAATCAGTGCCAGCGGCCCGGCATCAACCTGCACGTTGATCTCACCGGCAACCGCCAGATACAGCCAGGGCGCCAGCAGCAGCCCAAGCACGAACAGCACAGCCTCGCCGTTGCCTTTCTGCGGCGTCAGCAAGCGCCCAACCAGCCCGCTGATACCAGCGATACGGCCGTTGAACAGCATCAGCATGGCCGCCGCCGCGCCGATCAACGCGCCGCCCAGCAAGGCAGACCACGGCGTAAAGGCAGCCCAATCAATGCTCATTCGGCGTCTCCTCGGCACAGAACAGACCATAAAGGGTGTGAAGAATGGCCAACGCCTCACGGCTTGCCACACTGTAGTAGACCTGCTTGCCCTCGCGGCGGGTGTCGACCAGCCCTTCGCGGCGCAGCACCGCCAGCTGCTGGGACAGCGTCGGCTGAACAATGCCCAGCAACTCTTCCAGTTCACCGACATTGCGCTCGCCGTCCACCAGTTGGCAGAGCAGCAGCAAACGGTCACGATTGGCCAGTGCCTTCAGCAGTTGATGGGCCTGATCGGCAGAACTGCGCAGGCGCTGGATATCAGTTTGGTTGTTCATGACAGCAGTACGATCTCTTGCAACACTCTATTGACTAACAATATATAAAAAAATAGATTGTTTGCAAGCAAGCCAACGGAAATGGAGCCAGAGATGAGTGAAGACCGCGTAGAAGTCACCCTTGAGCAGCAACAGGGCTATCGCTTTGAAGCCCGCTTCAGCAACGGCACGCCGGCGCTGATTACCGATGAACCGGCGCCGCTCGGCACTAACCAAGGCCCCAGCCCGTCACAGCTGCTGGTCACGGCGCTGGCCAACTGCCTGAGCGACAGCCTGATCTTCGCCCTCGGCAAATTCCGCCAGCCGAACGATGGCATCCGCACCGAGGCGGTTGGCCTGATCGGCCGCAACGAGCAGAACCGCATGCGTGTGGTCGGCGTTGAAGTGACCCTGCATCTGGGCCACCCGGCCAGTGCCTTCGAACGACTGGACCGTATCCTTGAGCAGTTCGAGCAGTTCTGCACCGTGTCGCAGAGCGTAGCCGCTGCGCTGCCGATCACACTGACGGTGCTCGACAGCGACGGTCAGGTGCTCAAGGGCTGAACAACCTGAACTCAAGCAGCGTCTGCACCAACGTGGCGTTGGCGATATCGATGAAGAAGGCGCCCAACAGCGGAATCACCAGATAGGCCTTGGGGCTGGGGCCATAGCGGCTGGTCAGTGCGTCCATGTTGGCGATGCCGACCGGCGTGGCGCCCAGCCCCATGCCGATAAACCCGGCGCTGATGCAGGCCGCGTCGTAATTGCGGCCCAGCAGCGGAAAGACCAAGAAGACGGTGAACAGGGTAATCAGCACCGCCTGAATCAACAGCATCACCCCAATCACGCCAAAGGCCCCCTGCAATGACAGCAGCGGCAGACTGATCAGGCTCATGCCCAGAAACAGCTGCAGGCTCAGGTCACCCACCAGTTGAATAGGTCGCTCGTCTACCTCCACCTCAGCCACGTCCAGCCCGTTGGCCAGCACAATGCCGAGAAACATCGAGGTCAGAAACGCTGGCAGGCGCAGCCCTAGCCCGGACAGCCAATCGTAAACGCTGGCACCCAGCGCGAAACACAGCGCAATCAGCAACACTGCGGTAAGCAGGTGGTCCAGATCGATCATGTAGGTGGTCTTGCCGTGGCTTTCGAGCTGCGGCAATTCGCTTTCGGCCTCGCTGCTGCTCAGCTGGTGCCGACGAATCAGCCACGCCGACACCGGCCCGCCGAGCAGCCCGCCGCTGATCAGCCCCGCAGTCGCCATCGCCAGGCCCAGCGTACTGGCATCGGCCAGCCCGAAGTGCTCCTCGAACAACTGCCCCCAGGTAAGTGCAGTGCCGTGGCCGCCAGCCAGCGAGATACTGCCGCCGATCAGCCCATACAGCGGGCTTTTACCGAGCCCCAGCGCCAGCAGCGTGCCGACGATGTTCTGGCACAACAAAAACACCACCGCCAACCCCAGCATGATCGCCAACGCCCGCCCGCCGGCTAGCAACTGTCGCAACCGCGACGACAGCCCGATGGTGCTGAAAAAGGCGATCAGCAACAGGTTGCGCAGCTCCAGATCGAACTGGATCTCGCGCCCGGACAGCAGATCAAGCACCGCCACCAGCGCACTGATCGGCAAGCCGCCGCTAACCGCAGCGGGGATGTTGTAATGACTCAACACCGCCACCCGCCGATTGATCCAGTACCCCAGCCACAACGCAATCACCGTCAGCGCCAGCGTGGTGGGCGTGTTGATCAGCAGGACAGACTCTTCCATGACAGGTCTCGTGGTGATGGCTTGGGGAGCAGGGGATAAGCATATACGCAGGGACGGGGAGCCGAGCAAACGCCATTTTCTTTTGAATGGTTATTGGTGTTGCCTTTACCCGAATATTTCGCCTTTCACGGCGAGCCAAGTAAGGCGAAGAGGGAACGAGGTAGGTCGCGAAATATAGACCGAAAGCGACCGGGAAGGTCGAGCTTCCGCTCGACCAGCAGACCACCGTGCAACACCTTGGCCGAGTTGGAACTCGGCCCTCCCGTAACACGCAAACCACGCCCCCGCTCCACCAACAAAAAGGCGCAGCAAGCTATTCGCTTAAGCCGATCTTAAGATTCGCCCGCCATTCTCCTCCCCAACATGAGGAGGAAGGCCATGTCACACCCCCCCGCTTCACAGGCTCGGCAGCTCGCCCGCCTTGGCGATGACGCCGCCCTGCTGCACGCGCCCCAGCACCCCGACTGCACGCTGCGGTCGCGGCTGGAGAGTTTTGTTCACGACTGTTTTGCCGATACCTACGGCGCCAACGTCAGCCAATTCATGCCGGAGTTGCTTGGCCTCTGCCAGAACGGCGAGTTGCAGGCCGGTGTCGGCATGCGCGGCGGTGCCAGCGGCCCGCTGTTTCTTGAGCACTATCTGGATCAGCCGGTGTGCGACGCCATTCGCCAGCACACCGATCTGCCGGTGCACCGTGAGCGGGTTGTCGAAGTCGGCAATCTGGCCGCGCTGGCGCCCGGCGCGGGTCGTCTGCTGATCATCGCGCTGACGCACTACCTGGCCACCAGCGGATACACCTGGGTGGTGTTCACCGGCACGCCGATGCTGCTCAACAGCTTCCAGCGCCTGACCCTGAGCCCGATCGATCTGGGCCCGGCCGACCCGCTGCGCCTCGGCGAAGCTCGCTTGGAGTGGGGCAGCTACTACGCCACGCAACCCCGCGTGATGGCCGGTTACATCCCCGAAGGCTTCAACCAACTGCAGCGCCGCGGTCTGTTCGAGCGCATGCGCTACCAACCCGATTACCTGCAAACTGGCTCGGAGATCGCCAATGATTGCGCCTGACGTACTCTGGCATAGCCTCGACCGCTTCGCGGCTGAGCGCCCGAACAAACTCGCCTTGAGCGACGAAGAAGGCAGCATCAGCTACGCCGACCTGCCCGCCGAGATCCATCGCCGCGCCGAACACCTGCGCGCCGTAGGCTGCCGCTGCGTTGCACTGGCACTGCCCAACGGTCGCGAGTGGCTGCTGTGGGATCTGGCAATTCTGAAAGCGGGTCTGACCTGCGTGCCGATTGCGCCGTTCTTTACCCGCCAGCAACGCGCGCATCTGCTGACCAGCGCCGGGGTGGATACCGTGCTCGGTATGGCGGACGACAGCGCCGAACTGCAAGCACTGGGCTTTGCCGCCACTTCACTGGGCTGGCAGCGCGCACCGATCAACGTCGGCATACCCCAAGGTACCGCCAAGATCACCTTTACCTCCGGCACCACCGGCACGCCCAAGGGCGTCTGCCTGTCCGCCGAAGGCATGCTGCAGGTGGCCGACAGCCTGCGTGAGGCCTGCTCGTCGGTCGACCCGCAGCAACACCTGATTCTGCTGCCGCTGGCCGTGCTGCTGGACAACCTCGGCGCGATCACCGCGCTGCTCAACGGTGCCAGCATTTACGTGCCGACCGACACTGGTCTGCAGGGCGCTCAAATCAACGCGCCACGCCTGCTCAGCGTGTTGCTGCAAAGCCAGCCGCATAGCCTGATTCTGGTGCCGCAGTTGCTGCAGGGGCTGTTGCAGGCAGCCGATGCGGGCGCGCCGCTGCCACGCAGCCTGCGCTTTATCGCGGTTGGCGGCGGCCGGGTCGCACCCTCGCTGCTGGAGCACGCCGCCAAACACGGCTTGCCGGTCTTCGAGGGCTACGGCCTGTCCGAGTGCGCCTCGGTGGTGAGTCTGAACCGCCCGGGCCAAAACCGCCCGGGCACCGTCGGCAAGCCGCTGCCGCACGTGCAGATTCGCTTGGCAGAAGACGGCGAAATCATGGTGCGCGGCGCCCGCGCGTTGGGTTATCTCGGCGAGCCACCGCTGACCGTGGACGAGTGGCCGACCGGCGATATCGGCAAGCTGGAGGATGGTTATCTGAGCATTCTCGGCCGCAAGAAAAATCAGTTCATTACCGCCTTTGGGCGCAACGTCAATCCGGAATGGGTCGAGGCGGAAATCGCCGCCCACCCGGCGATTGCCCAGGTGCTGGTCTATGGCGAGGCGCTGCCAGTCAACGTCGCACTGATCGTGCCGCGCAGCAGCGCCTTCCGGGTAACCGATATCGAGCAGGCGATTGCTCAAGCCAACAGCCGCCTGCCCGACTACGCCCGCATCGGCCCCTGGCTGACCGCCAGCGAACCCTTCACTGCTGCCAACGGCCAGCTGACCAGCAATGGTCGCCTGCGCCGCGAGCAGATCATCGAACACTATCAAGCGGCCCTGCTGGGCCTGCTGACCGAGGACATTGCCCTATGACTTTCTTCGAGCAACTGCAAAACGAAACTGTAAACGAGCGCGAGTACCTGTTCAGCTCGCCGCTGATTCAGGCGGCCCTGCGTGGTGATGTGCAGCGTCACAGCTACATTGCCTTCCTGACCCAGGCCTTCCACCACGTACGCCACACCGTGCCGCTGCTGATGGCCTGCGGCTCGCGACTGGACAGCGACCATGAGTGGGTACGCGAAGCCATGGCCGAGTACATCGAGGAGGAGATTGGCCATCAGGAGTGGATTCTCAACGACATCCGCGCCTGCGGTGGCGACGCCGACGCCGCCCGCGACAGCATTCCCGCCCTGGCCACCGAGCTAATGGTCAGCACCATGTACGACCGCATCAACCGTCTCAACCCGATGTCGATGCTGGGCATGGTGTTCGTACTCGAAGGCACCAGCATCGCGCTGGCGACCCAGGCCGCCGGCAGTCTGAAGGAAGGCCTCGGCCTGCCGCCGCAGGCGTTCAGCTACCTGAGTTCGCACGGCTCGCTGGATCTGGAACACATGAAGTTCTTCGAGCAACTGGTTAACCGCATCGACAACGACGCCGACCGCACCGCGGTGCTGCATACCGCGCGGGTGATCTACCGGCTTTACGCCGAGATGTTCCGCAGCCTGCCGGGCGCAGTCGAGGAGGAGGTACGCCATGCAGCTGTCGGCTAGTCGAGTCCTGCTGACCGGCGCGACCGGTGGTATGGGCCGCGCCATCGTCGCGGCGCTGTGCGCACGGGGCGCTCAGGTGCTGGTGGTCGGGCGGCAAGACCAAGCGCTGCAGGCATTGGTCGCGCGCAACCCCGACCTGGTCAGTTGCCTGCAGGCCGACCTGCGCCAAGCGGTGGACCGCGCCAGCGTGCTGCGCCAGGCCCAGCAGCTGGGTGACATCAACCTGCTGATCAACGCCGCCGGCATCAACCATTTTGGTCTGTTCGAGAACATGGCAGAGCAGACCATCAGCGACCTGATCGACACCAACCTGAGCGCCACCCTGCAGCTCACCCATCTGCTGCTGCCGCTGCTGCGCAGCCAGCCGCAGAGCTGCGTGGTCAATATCGGCTCAACCTTCGGCTCCATCGGCTACCCCGGCTTCAGCGTCTACTGCGCAACCAAGTTTGCCCTGCGCGGTTTTTCCGAAGCGCTGCGCCGCGAGCTGGCCGACACCAACGTCGGCGTGCTCTACATGGCGCCACGGGCGACCCGCACCGAGATGAATAACGCCGCGGTCGAGGCCATGAACGCCGAGCTGCAGGTCAGCATGGACAGCCCCGAACTGGTCGCCGAGCGGCTGGTTCAAGCGCTGGACGCCGACCTGCGTGAGGTCCATCTGGGCTTTCCCGAGCGGCTGTTCGTGCGCCTCAACGGCCTGCTGCCACGCTTGGTCGACAAGGCCCTGCGCCGCCAGCTGCCCACTATTCGCCATTACGCATCACCCTCTGCCCACCCCAAGGAGCACTGATCATGAGCATCTGGTTTCGTTACCTTCTCGCCGGCCTGCTGGCCAGCTTCAGCCTCGGCACGCTGGCCGCTGACATCGCCCCGCTGCAGCAGCGGTGGGCGGAAATTCAGTACCAGTTGCCGGATAACCAGAAGTCCGCCGCCTTCGAAGCGCTGGCCGCCGACGCCGAGCAGGCGCTGGCGCGGGAGCCGAACGACGCTCCGCTGCTGATCTGGCGCGGCATCATTCTCAGCAGCTGGGCTGGCGCCGACGGCGGGCTCGGTGCGCTAAGCAAGGTCAAGGAGGCCAAGAGCCTGCTCGAGCACGCCCTGCAGGTTGACCCGCAGGCGCTGCAGGGCTCGGCCTACACCAGTCTGGGCGCGCTCTACTATCAGGTGCCGGGCTGGCCGATCGGCTTTGGTGACGACGAGCAGGCCGAGGCACTGTTGAAGCAGGCGCTGGCACTGAATCCGGACGGCATCGACAGCAATTACTTCTGGGGCGATTACCTGATCGACCAGAAGCGCTATGCTGAAGCCCGCGCCGCGCTGCTCAAGGCCCAGGCGGCTGCACCGCGCCCGGATCGCCCCTTGGCCGACCAGGGTCGCCAGGCCGAGATCCGCGCCCGACTGGATAAAATCGCCAACAGGTAACCCATGCGACTGCTGCTGGTAGAAGACGATACCTCCCTCGCCGAGGGCATTCTCACCTCGCTCAAGGGCGAGGGCTACACCCTCGACTGGCTGCAGGACGGCGCCAGCGCGCTGCACGCGCTGAGCAGCGAGCCCTTCGATCTGGCCGTGCTGGATCTGGGCTTGCCGCGCATGGACGGTCTGCAGGTGCTGCGTGAACTGCGTGACCGCCATCAGGCCGTGCCGGTGCTGGTGCTGACCGCCCGCGATGGCATTCAGGACCGCATCGCCGGCCTCGATGCCGGTGCCGACGACTACCTGATCAAACCCTTTGACAGCGCCGAACTGAAGGCCCGCATCCGCGCCCTGCTGCGGCGCAGCGCCGGGCGCGCCGAGCCGTTGATCCAGCTGCGCGGCGTCACCCTCGACCCACAGAGCCAACAGGTCACCTTCGAAGGCAAACCCGTGAACCTCTCGCGCAAGGAGTTCGTGCTGCTGCACGAACTGATGGCCCAACCGGACCGGGTACTGACCCGCGACCGGCTGGAGCAGTCGCTGTACGGCTGGAACGAGGAGGTCGACAGCAACACCCTGGAAGTCCATATCCATCACCTGCGCCGCAAACTGTTCAGCGGTCTGATTCGCACGCTGCGCGGGGTCGGTTACATGATTGAGCGCGACGCATGAAGTCCATCCGCAAACGCATTCTGATCCGCGTGCTCGGCCTGCTGGTCATCGGTACCCTGATCATGGGCTGGGCCAGCCACCACGATTCCACCCACGAGGTCGAAGAGCTGTTTGACGCTCAGCTGGGGCAAAGCGCACGGGTGCTGATCGGCCTGCTCGGCGCATCGCAAGGGCAGATGTCGACCGAACAGCTGGCCCAGGCACTGCTGGAAACCACCGGCGAACACCCCAAGCTCGGCCACCGCTACGAGAGCAAGCTGGCCTTTCAGGTCCGCAACGCCAGCGGCACCGTGATCGCCCGCTCGTTCAACGTGCCACAGCTGACCGACGCTGACTGGCAGCCGGGCTTTGCCGATCTGAAGCAGGACAACCGCCAGTGGCGCGGCTACGTGCTCGACTCCGACGAGAGTGGGCTGGCGGTCTGGGTAGGCGAGCGCAGCGATGTGCGCGGCGAGCTGGTCGACAAGATCGTGCGCGGCACGCTGCTGCCAGACCTGCTGGGTATTCCGCTGATGGTGCTGCTGGTGTGGTTTGCCATCGGCTCCGGACTCAAGCCACTCGATGCACTGGCGCGGCTGATCCGCCTGCGTGAACCGAACAGCCTGCAGCCCATCGTGCTCAGTGATCTGCCCAGCGAGCTGGAGCCGGTGCAGGCCGCGCTCAATCGAATGCTGGAACAGTTGCACCAGTTGCTGGCCCGCGAGCAGCGCTTTATTGCCGATGCTGCCCACGAGCTGCGTACGCCGCTGGCGGTGCTGAAAATCCACGCCGAAAACGCCATGCAGGCGGCCGAGCCGGCCGAGCGTGAGCAGGCCCTCAAGCACCTGCGTCAGGGCGTTGAACGCGCCACCCGGCTGGTCTCACAAATGCTCACCCTGGCCCGGCTGGCCGATGACCAACAGCGCCAGCGCAGCCCGGTCGCGCTGCTGCAAAGCTGCCGCGACGAAGTCGCCGAACTGCTGCCGCTGGCCTTGCGCCGGGATCAGGAGCTTGAGCTGCTGGATGACAGCAGCCTGCCAGACAGCATCAGCATGGAGCCCGGCAGCCTCGGCATGCTGCTGCAAAATCTGGTCGGCAACGCCATCCAGCACGCACCACACGGCGGCCGCATTCTGGTCAGCCTGCAGCGACAGAGCGATCAGCTGGTGCTGCAAGTCGAAGACAGCGGCAGCGGGGTACCGGAAGCGGACCGCGAGCGTCTGCTGGAGCGCTTTCATACCCAAGGCACCAGCCAGGGCGCAGGGCTTGGCCTGTCCATCGTCCAGCGCATCTGCGAGCGCCATCAGGGCACGCTGGTGCTTGGCAACAGCGCGCTGGGCGGCTTGCTGGTAAAGATCACCCTGCCGCTGGAGCGCCCCGCCAGCGCTGATTGACCATCATCACGCAGCCGTCCTTTGCTGGAACCCAATCACCAGTTGGCCGATACTCGGGCGCGTATTCGCCCAGACAACGACAACAGGAGACTTCGTCCATGACCACCTCGCGCTTCGACCTGACCGGCAAGACAGCCCTGATTACCGGTGCCTCCAGCGGCCTTGGTGCCCACTTCGCCCGCGTCATGGCTGCCGCTGGCGCCCGTGTGGTGGTCGCTGCCCGCCGCGCCGAACGGCTGTCTGCACTGGTAGACGAGCTCAAGCAGCAAGGCTATGAGGCGCTGGCGGTAACCATGGATGTGACCGACACCGACAGCATCGAAGCCGGCTTCAGCGCCGCCGAGCAGGCCTTTGGCGTGTGCGACATTCTGGTCAACAACGCCGGTATCGGTGACCCGGTGCCCTTCCTGGACATGGACGAAGGCAACTGGCGCAGCATGCTCGACACCAACCTCGACGGTGCCTGGCGTGTCGCCCATCGTGGCTGCAAGGCGATGGCCAGCAGCGGCAAGGGTGGCAGCGTGATCAACATCGCCTCGATCCTTGGCCTGCGCGTCGGCAAGGCGCTGGCTCACTACGCGGTCGCCAAGGCCGGTGTGGTACAGCTAACCAAGGCGATGGCGATGGAGCTGGCGAAGAACAAGATTCGCGTCAACGCCATTGCACCCGGCTACTTCCGCACCGAAATGAACTCCGACTACTTCGACACCGAGCACGGCCAGAACTACGTGCGCAGCAAGGTGCCGATGGCCCGCCTCGGCCAGCTGGAAGAACTGGACGGCCCGCTGCTGCTGCTCGCCAGCGAAGCCGGCTCGTTCATGACCGGTACCATCATCAATGTGGACGGCGGTCACGTTAACAACAGCCTCTGAAAAGCCTCGCCTGCGGCTGGCTCAAGGCCGGCCAAACCGCTATGGTCAAGGGTGCAGCTTCTGCCAGCGAGCCCAGATGACAGCACCCATGACCACACCAGATCACAGACGTAACGGACGCCTAGCATTGCCCTTGGGCATGTTGCTGTTAACGCTGTGTTTTCTTTATCTGGGTATCAGTGCCTGGCAACAGCACGACCAGGCCTGGCACAACCAGCAAAGCCGCGGCCTGGAGTACGCCCTGCACGACCTGCACCAGGAGCAGGAGGCTCTGCGGCTGCAGGCGCGTATCGCCGCGTTCAGCCTCAGCGAAGACCCGGACACCCGCCGCCTGCTGCGCCGCGTTCATTACCTGGTCAGGCTGCACGGCCTGCAGGACCCGGAGGTCGCCCGGCTGCGCGCACAGCTGATGGACGACCTGAGCGGCCTCTGGCAGATGCTGCAGCAGGCCGGCGCCAAGGAGCTGCAGATTCATCTTGCACCCGACAGCGTCGCGCTGCTGCGCATGCAACGCCCCGAGCGCTGGGCCGACCAGCAGGACGCTCGCCGCCCGCTGCTACAGCATGCTCAGCTCCATGGCGAGGCCATCGACGGCCTGGCGCTCTACCCCGAGGGCGCCAGCGAGAGCGCCGTCATCCCGGTATTTGCCAGCCAGGCCAGCGACAGCCGCGTGATCGCCACACTGCAGGTCGGCTTTCCGGTATTCGCCCATCACCACAGCCACGACCAACTGGCGCTGGCATTGCTGGTCCGCCCCGAAGACCAACTGGCCAGCGCCCTGCAGACCGTACAGCCCGGCCGCTGGCTGCTGGCCGACAGCCATGGCGCGGCTGATCTGGGTATGGCGCGCCTGGCCGTTCAGGCATTGAACGGCACCCAGGGGCCTAAGCTGTTCGTCCACGACAACCGCATATGGCTGGCGACCCTGCAGCCACGCGATGCGTACCGTGCTGACGACACCATCAGCAACGATGACGTGGCGCTGCTGGCCTGGAAGGACCTGAGCGACGCCTACGCCGCCCACCGCAGCGCCTTGCTGAGCCAGGCCGGTAAATGGCTGCTGGGCTGGTTGGTCGCCATTATCCTGTTCACCCTGCTGCTGCTCTACAGTCGCCACACCGCCCGGCAGCAAATGGCCCGGCATGCCGAGGCCATCAGCGCACAGAGTCAGCGCCGCGAGCGCGATCGCCAGCTGCTCGAAATCATCAGCCGCTCCCAGTCGGACTACATCCAGCAAAACGACTTTGCTGCCGCCCTGCAGCAACTACTGGAACAGATTCTCGAGCTGACACACTTCACCCGCGTCGATTTTTTCCAGGCCCAGCCCGACGACGAGGGCAACCTGCAACTGCAGCTCCTTGGCAGCAGCACCTCGGCGCCCTTGCCAGACGCCCTGCACCCCGTGTTGCTGCGGGTACTGCGTAAGGCAAATCCCGAGCAACTGGCAGCCAACCCGGACCGGGGCTTGCCACGCGCGCTGGCCCTGCCGCTCATGTTCGCTGGACGCCAGCGCGGTGTGCTGGCCCTGTCCGGCGGCGAGCAACCGCTGGACCCGGAACTGCGCACCTTCCTTGCGCCGCTGCAGACCGCGCTCGGGCAGTTGCTGCACGCTCAGCGTCAGCAGCAGGATAACGAGGCCATGCAGCACAGCCTGGAACGTCAGCGCCAGGCCCTGCGCCACCTCAACCGGCTGGCTGCCGACCCGGCCCTGACCCTGCAGCAGCGGCTGGTGCAGCTGTTGGATCTGGGCTGCGACTACCTGCGCCTGGATCTGGGCCTGGTCAGCCACATCGAAGAAGACCGCTATCGCGTAGAGGCCGCCAGCAGCACGGAGGGCGCCCCGCCCGTCGGCAGCCTGTTCGACTTTGGCCAGACCTACTGCAGCCTGACCTGGCAGGCCGGCGATGTACTGGCCATCGACCGCATGGGCCAGTCACGCTTCAGCGGTCACCCCTGTTACCGCGAGTTCGGCCTGGAAAGCTATATCGGCGTGGCGCTGATCGTTGGCGACCAGCGCTTTGGCACGCTCAACTTTTCCAGCGCCAGCCCGCGAAGCCAGCGCTTTGATGAAGCCGATACCGACTTTGTTCGCCTGTGCGGTCGCTGGTGTTCCAGCCTGCTGGAGCAAGCTGCCGCCCAGCATCAGCGCGAAGCGCTGCTGCAGCGCTTCAACAAGCTGACCCAGCACCTGCCGGGCATGGTTTACCAGTACCAGGTGAATCAAAGCGGTCACGGCTGGTTTCCGTACGCGAGCGAGGGTATCGCCAATATCTACGACATGACGCCCGAGCAGGCCGCACTGGACGCGCAGCCGGCGATTGACCTGATCCACCCTGACGACTTGCCCGTGGTCCAGGAGGACATCCGGCGCTCCAGTATCGAGCGCAGCGATTGGTGCTCCGAGTACCGTGTGCGTCACCCACGTCTGGGCGAGATCTGGGTGGCCGGCTACTCCAGCCCGGAGCCACTGGAAAACGGCGATCTAGTCTGGCACGGGTTTATCGCCGATATCAGCGAACGCAAGCACATCGAGCAGCGGCTGCAGGAGGAGCGCGCGCGCCTGGCTCGCATCATCAACGCAACCCATGTGGGTACCTGGGAGTGGCGCCTGGACAACAACACCCTGGAAGCCAGCGTGCGCTGGTATCAGATGCTCGGCTATCAGCCCGAGGAGTTGGCGCCGCTGTCTATCGATACCTGGGCCAGCCTGATGCACCCGGACGATGTGCCGGCCATCCGCGAGCAGCTGCACGCCCACCTGCGTGGCGACAGTGAGCATCTGAGCTACCTGTGCCGCGCACGGCATCGCGACGGGCGCTGGATCTGGGTGCAAAGCCAAGGGCAGGTGACCGAGCGCGACGCCGCGGGCCGGGCTCTGGCCATGAGCGGCATTCACAGCGATGTCAGCGCCGAAGTGCGCGCCAGCGAAGAGGTGCGCGAAGCACGTACCTATCTGAGCGCCGTGATCAACGCCTCGACCGAGGTCGCCATCATCGCCGCCGACCCCGAGGGCGTGATTACCCTGTTCAATACCGGTGCCCAGCGACTGCTGGGCTACAGCAGCGAGGAGGTGGTCGGCAAGCTCACGCTCATGCAGTTCCACCTGCCCAGTGAGGTAGCCGAACGCAGTAGTCAGCTCAGCGCCCAAGTCGGACAGCCGATCGACGGGCTCGAGCTGTTTCTACACGAGCCTCGCCAGGGCAAGTCCGACATACGTGCCTGGACCTTTGTGCGCAAGGACGGCCGCCAGCGCCAGGTGCGCCTGACGGTCACCCGAATTGCCGACGACAACGACCAGTTGATCGGCTTTCTCGGCATGGCGAGCGATATCACCGAGCTGATCTACACCAGCCGCGCTCTGCAAAACAGCGAGTCACGCTATCGCGGCATGGTCAGCAACCTGCCTGGCGCGGTGTACCGCTGTCACGCCGACGAGCACTGGACCATGTCCTACATGAGCCAGGAAATCGAGCGTATCAGCGGCTACCCCGCAGGCGACTTCATCAACAATGCTCGGCGCAGCTACGCCAGCATCATTGTCCCCGAGGACCTGCAACTGACACTGCAGTGCCTGGCCCTGACCCCGGACAACCCAAGCTTTGAGCTTAGTTACCGGCTCATCCACGCCAACGGCCACCAGGTGCAGGTGCGCGAGAAAGGGCGCGGCGAATTTGACAAGGACGGCCAGCTGCTGGGCTTTGACGGCTTTATCTGGGACGCCACCGAGCAGGCACGGGTGGAGCAAATGAAGAGCCAGTTTGTATCCACCGTCAGCCACGAGCTGCGCACACCGCTGACTGCCATCATCGGCTCGCTCAAGCTGATCCACGGTGGTGCGCTGGGCCAGTTACCCGACAGCATGCAGAGCCTGCTGGGTGTGGCTGTACAGAACAGCGAAACCCTGCATCGCCTGATCAACGACCTGCTGGATATGGACAAACTGACCGCCGGCAAACTGCAGGTTGAGCTTGTGCGTCAGCCACTTGAGCCGCTGCTGCAACAGGCGCTACAACTGAACCAGAGCTACGCGGAGCAGTACGATGTGCGCCAGCAACTGGGCCAGGTGGATGCGGTGGAGGTCGACGTGGACGCCCAGCGTCTTGGGCAGGTACTGGCCAACTACCTGTCCAACGCAGCCAAGTTCTCCAATGCCGGCGACGCCATCACCCTGAGCGCCGTTGCAGACAACGGCTGGGTTGAAATCAGCGTAGAAGACCGGGGTATCGGCATCCCCGAACAGGAGCAGCCACGGATCTTTGACAAGTTTTTCCAGGTCGACAGTTCTAATACGCGCAAGCACGCCGGCTCCGGCCTGGGCTTGGCTATCAGCCGCGAGCTGGCACGTCGCATGGGTGGCGAAGTCGGCTTTGCTTCGACCGCTGGCGTCGGCTCACGCTTCTGGATTCGCCTGCCAGTGGCCAACGCCCGTGCGGACGACCTGCGGCAGCTACACTGACCGGCAACCGAAGGAGTCCACGTGAGCTATCACCAGAACACCGCAGAACACAGGGAAGCACGCCGGCTGGAAGCCTTGGCGCGGCTGCAGATTCTGGATACGCCCAGCGAGCAGGCGTTTGACGACCTGACCGAGCTGGCGGCGCGCTGGCTCGATACCCCCATAGCACTGGTGTCGCTGGTAGATGACCAGCGCCAGTGGTTCAAGAGCCGCGTCGGCCTTACGGCTGAGCAGACACCGCGTGAAATCGCATTCTGCGCCCATGCCATTCAGAAGCATGAGCTGTTCGAGGTACCCGACGCGGCTCTGGATGACCGCTTCAGCAACAATCCACTGGTCACCAGTGACCCCAACATCCGTTTTTACGCCGGCATGCCCATTGCCAGCCCCGATGGCGAACTGGTCGGCACGCTGTGCGTCATCGACCGCGTGCCGCGACAGCTGAGCGACAGCCAGCAGGACACACTACGCCGTCTGGCGCGCACCGCCGAGTTTCAGCTGCGCCTGCGCCTGAGCCTGCTTGACAGCGAAGAACGCGCGCTGGAACTGGAACACCAGCAGGCACTGAATCAGCGCCTGCTCGACTCGCTCAAGGCCGGCGTGGTGGCCTGCGATGATGCCGGCAACCTGAGCCTGTTCAATACCATCGCCCAGCGCTGGCACGGCACAGACGTAATGAAGTTGCCCGCCGCCGAATGGAGCCGCTACTACGACCTCTATCAAGCCGACGGCGCAACCCCGTTGCCAAGCAACGCTGTCCCGCTGCTGCGAGCGTGGCGCGGTGAGCCGGTGGAGAACATCGAGATCTGCATCGGCGCAGTCGGCCAGCCCATGCGGCACGTGCTGTGCAGCGGCGGCCAGTTGAACCCGGAGCGCGGCGAACCCGGCGCCGCCATCGTGGTGATGCACGACATCACGGAAATTCGTCGGGCCAGCGACCTGAAAAGCCACTTTCTGGCCACCGTCAGCCATGAGCTGCGTACCCCGCTGACCGCTATCAGCGGCGCGATCGGCCTGCTGCGTAACGGTGCCACCGGCAGCCTGCCACCGGCCAGTGAACGCCTGCTGCGTATTGCCCAGGACAACAGTCAGCGCCTGAGCGAGCTGATCAACGACCTGCTGGACATGGAAAAACTCGAAGCTGGCCAGCTTGACTTGCAGCTCAAACCGCAATTGCTGCGCCCGATAGTGGAACAGGCCCTTGAGATCAATCAGCCCTACGCAGAGCGCTATCAGGTAAGCTGGCAGCTGGAAACCGGTGCCACCGACCCCATGGTGCTCGTTGACGAACGGCGGCTGCAGCAGGTGCTCAGCAACTACCTCTCCAACGCGGCCAAGTTCTCCCATGCCGGAGGGCTGATTCAGGTACAGGTGCTGATCGAGGATGACGAGGTCGAGGTGCAGGTCGTCGATCAGGGCATCGGTATCGCCGAGGAACAGCAGCTGTTGCTGTTCAACAAATTTATCCAACTGGACAACAGTAATGCACGCCAGCGTGGCGGAACCGGTCTAGGGCTGGCAATCTGCAAGGAATTGGTGGAACGCATGGACGGGCAGGTCGGGGTCCGCTCACGCGAAGGGGCAGGCGCGTGTTTCTGGTTTCGCCTGCCATTGAGCCGGGCCGTGCTGTGACCCGGAACAACCCAGCATGGCCAACCATCCACATTCAGGAGACAGGCACTACATGACCGTACTTGAACGCATCATGCATATCGAGGACGACCCGTCCATCCAGGAGGTCGCCCGTGTCGCACTGGAAGTCGTTGGCGGCTTCACCGTGCGCAGCTGCGATTCCGGCGCCGCCGGTGTCGCTGCCGCCGACAGCTTCGCGCCACAACTGGTGCTGCTGGATGTCATGATGCCCGGTATGGACGGCCCGCAAACCTTGGTGGAGCTACGCAAACTACCGATCATGCAAGGAGTGCCGGTCGTCTTCATGACCGCCAAGGCGCAAACCCAGGAAGTCACCGCCTATCGGGACCTTGGCGCCGCCGGTGTCATCATCAAACCCTTCGACCCGATGACATTGTCCGAACAGATACGCGCCATCTGGGAGCAACAGCATGACTGATACCCCACAGCTGCACGCGCAGCTCGCGGCCATTGAGGCACGCTTCCGACAGCGACTGGACGACGAGCTGGATACCCTGGACGAGCTAAGCGCCCAGCTGCAGAACGACCCCGGCGCCCTGCGCAACCTGCGCGACCGGCTGCATAAGCTGGCCGGCTCTGCCGGGACCTTCGGCTACGGCGAGTTGGGCAGTGTAGCCCGTCAACTGGAACAGCAAGCACAGACGCAGCTCGACGCCGACAGCCTCGACGCAGCGGTACTCACCAAGCTGAGCAGCGCCGGCGCGCAACTGCGCCCGTTACTGCAGCGCAATGAGCAGCGAGAAGCCCAGCCCCAGCAACTGGACGCCGGCATCAGCGACGACGATCGTCACCGGCGCATCGGCCTGCTGATTGAGGAAGACGACCTGGCCAGCCAAATGACCCAGACCCTCGACAGCTTCGGCTATCAGGTCATCCACCTGGAATCGCCCGAGGCGCTGCAGGAGGCGGCCCCCCTCGACGCACTTATCATCGATACCAGCCCGCCAGGTAGCCGCCTGCTGGGCCACCCGGTGTTCCAGCAGGCGGCCAGCCAACTGCCGCCGCTGCTGATCATCAGCTCACTGGATACCTTTGCCAGCCGCCTGCAGGCCGTGCGCGCCGGTGCGGTTGGGTTCTTCACCAAACCGGTCGACCTGCCGCTGCTGGAGCGCCGGCTGGAGCGCGGCTTCAACAACCAGCAGGGCGGCCCCTTCCGGGTGCTCATCGTTGATGACGACGCCGAGCTGACCGCACGCTATCAACTGGTGCTGAGCAATGCCGGCATTCGCGTCGATGCTGTGTCCGATCCCAATCTGCTGCTGGAAAAGATGCGCAGCTTCATCCCCGAAGTGGTGCTGATGGACCTGAACATGCCCGAGTACAGCGGCCCCGAGCTGGCTCAGGTGATTCGCCTGGACGATGACTGGCTGCGGGTGCCGATTGTCTATCTGTCCGCCGAGACCAACGCCGAGCGCCAGATGTCAGCCCTGCTCAAGGCTGGCGATGACTTCATCACCAAGCCGATCAGCGACAGCACCCTGCTCACCACCGTGTATGCCCGAGCCCAGCGCGCTCGCATGGTCAGCGATGCGCTGGCGCGCGACAGCCTGACCGGTCTGCTCAAGCACGCCGATATCAAGGAGCAGCTGGAGGTTGAGGTAGAGCGCGCCAAGCGCTGCCATGCGCCCGTCAGCGTGGCCATGATCGATATCGACCACTTCAAGAACGTCAACGACACCTACGGGCATGCCTGCGGCGACAACGTCATTCGCGCGCTATCCAACATGTTGCGCCAGCGTTTGCGCAAGGTTGACCGCCTCGGCCGCTACGGCGGCGAAGAGTTTGTTGCCGTGCTGCCCGGCTGCAACAGCAGCGATGCCTGCCAGCTACTCGAAAGCATCCGCGAAGCTTTCAATGCCCTGCAGTTCTCCTACGGCGGGCAGCAATTCCACTGCAGCTTCAGCGCGGGCATCAGTGCCTGTGAAGACGACGAGTGGGCCGAGGAAGAACTGCTGGAACGCGCTGACCGCGCACTCTATCAGGCCAAGCAAAGCGGTCGTAACCGCCTGTGCCGTGATACCGGAGCCGCTGATTGAAGGTATTGATTGTCGAGGATGACCCCTGGATTGCCGAGCTGTTCAGCCTGGTAATTCGCGACCTGGATGACAGCGCGGAGGTAGCCCTGTTCGCCAGCGTTGTTGCCGCACAAAACCACCTGCGCGACATGACGCCGGACCTGCTGATTGCCGACCTCAACCTGCCAGACGGCAAAGGGCTGGAAGTGGCACGCACCCTCGCCCGCAAGGCGCCGGCCAGCCGGCGGCTGCTGACCACTGCCAATATCAGCCGCCAGACGGTGAAGGACGCCCGCGCGGCCGGCATTACCGAGATCATCGCCAAGCCGTTCAAGCTCGACAACCTGCGCGACCGCCTCGCGCGTCTGCTCAGCACCGAGCAGTCCGCGGCAGCCGAGACGACCAGCATCGGCGACCTGCCCAGCTTTCTCAATGCCCGCCTGCAGGGGCCGCTGCGCCTGGCCTGGAGCTCACCGGCACGCCAGCAACAGGCTGCTGCCAGCGCCGCTCAACTGAACCGCGCCGGCTTTATCGAGTTGGCCGAGGCCGAGCCACTGCTCACGGTAGTGGCGCTGAACCGCGCCAACCGCCAGCTGGAGCGCGGTCGCGAGACCTGCCTGAGTCCAGAGGATGCCTGGGAGCGCCTGGGTCAAAGCGCCTGCCGCGAGCTGGTGCAACGCCTGGCACAGGCCCGCATTGCGCTGGAACACCCACTGCTGCAGCAACTGGCGAGCGACCTGTCTGAACAACAGCAACGCCTCGGCGAGGCGCTCACCCGACTCGGCGCAGACCGCACCATACCCACCGGCGCCCTGCGCACCACCGTGACCTGCAGCCGACTGGGTGAGCTGGCGGTGATCAGCGCAATCCAGCACTTTCTCAACTACGGCCAGCAGGCCGACGAAGCCAGCATGCGGGCACTGATCAACCAGCACGCCTCGGCCTTCGGCAACAGCATCAAGATTCAGCAGCAGCTCCCCTTCCTGCTACGCGAGCTGACCGGCGCGCTCTTCCATTTGCCCGCCACGGGCCTGCGCAAAGACCGCATCCTGCTGCGCATCGCCGCGCTGGAAACCGGCTTCGCCAGCCCAGCGCCGGCCCAGCTTGAGCAATTGCGTCGGTTGATCAAGCTGGGCGATGCCACGCCCGTCAACAGCCAGCCTGCCGGGGTCTGAACAGCGCTGCCTCTGCAGCAGCGCCTGATCCCGCGGAATTATTGGGCCTCATACCGGTCTCTTGCATAGCATCCTGATTGGCGTCCCGCATGTGCTGAAACACCACCATGGCGGCGCCACAAACCTCACCTTCGAGAGGACCGCACAATGAATGCAGACGTTGACAACAACATCCCTTCGATTGGCCTGGGCACCTTTCGCCTCAAAGGCGAGGATGCCTATAACGCTGTGCGCACCGCGCTCAAACTGGGCTACCGGCACATCGACACCGCGCAGATCTACGGCAACGAACAGGACGTAGGCCGCGCCATCGCCGATAGCGGCATCCCCCGTGAAGAGGTGTTCGTCACCACCAAGATCTGGACCGACAATTTCGCCGAGGGCAAGCTCATCCCCAGCCTGCGAGAAAGCCTGGACAAACTGCAGCTGGAGCAGGTGGACCTGACCCTGATCCATTGGCCCTCGCCCGGCGGTGCGGTCCCCATGCAGGTCTACCTGGGCCAGTTGATGGAGGCCCGCGAGCAGGGTCTGACTCGGCTGACCGGGGTGTCCAACTTCACCATCGACCTGCTCAATGAAGCCTTTGAACTGGTCGGGCCGGACAATATCGCGACCAACCAGGTGGAGATTCATCCCTTTTTGCAGAACCGCAAGCTGGTCGAGTTTGCCCGCGAAGAAAACCTGCACCTGACCGCCTACATGCCATTGGCCGTCGGCAAGGTAATGCAGGATGAAACCCTCGACCGCATCGCCGAGGAACACGGCGCCACACCGCCACAGGTGGCCATGGCCTGGCTGATGCAACAGGGCATCGCAGTGATTCCCTCGTCGACCAAACGGCTGCACCTGGAGAGCAACCTGGAGGCCGAGCGCGTGCGCCTGAGCGCCGATGACCTGAACTTTATCGCCCGCCTGGATGCGAACGGGCGCATCGCCAACCCGGACTTTGCCCCCGAGTGGGATTGACCGCTGCACGCTGCCCCCGCCCACGGGTGGGGGCAGACAGGTCAGTCTCCGCCCCCGCCGCAGCCGCCATCCCCGCCTGACGAGTCACCACCGCAGCCACCGCCACAGCCCGAGCTGCAGGCAATATGCCCTGCACAATAGTCATCACCCGGTGAGCGCTTGCAATCAAGCGCGTAGCGAAAGCCATCAGCAATGTTCAACTGCGCATCAATGGCAAACAGCAGCGGCAGGCGATGCGCCGCACGCGGCTGCATGCCCTCACGCAGGCACGACAGGCGCCAGGCCGTCTTGATGCCGGCTTGAGCGCTGGTAGGCGAGCGCATGGCTTCGGCCGGGGTGTGGTGCAGAAAGCGGCCCAACGCCTTGCCGCAGAAATACTCGTACTTGCGGGTGAACAGAATGAACTCATGCCAGGCCACATCCACCACCTGAGACGGCATGGACACCATGCGCCGACCCGCGCTGTTGCACAGATGAAAGTACTCACGCAGCCCCTGCATGACCCGCATCACCTCGGCATCACTCAGGTGCGGATAGGTCTTGCTGACTTTTGCTGCGATTGACGGGGGGAAGGGGTAGCTGTCGATCAACCGCTCGCGCCGGGCCTGGCGCGCCTTGCGATAGGCCTTATACAACACAAACAGCGCAATCGCCGCCAATACCAGGGGAATGAGATTATCAACGCGCATGCAATGGTCCGTCCTTGTCCACAGAGTGAACGCAGCATAACCGATGCACGCGGCCTGTACTTACCCTGACTGCGCGCTAGTACTAGGTTGACCTCTGGCGGTAGGCGGACGCGGAGCGTCCAGGCAGACATTCCCACGCGGAGCGTGGGAGCGATCACACAATGGGAAGGCACCACGCCGATGTAGTTCCGTCAGGATAGCGGCAAGCCCGCTACCCTTCGCTAATGCCGACTCAGGGATTTTCCTGCAGCCACTTACCGAGCAGATCGCGCTCCTCGGGGGTAATGCCGGTCATATTGCCGAGCGGCATGTACTGGGTGGCGACAGCGGCCTGATAGACCTTGTCGCGGTGCTGCTTGAGGTGCTCCAGGCTATCGAGTACGACGCCAGCCGGCGGTGACTGGAAGGCAGGGCTGGTGGGTTTGGCGGCGTGGCAGGCCTGGCAATGGGTCGCCAGCAGCTGACTGACGTCAGCATCGGCAACCCGAGTTACCGCAGCCCCTTCGTCACTCGCATGGCCCTCGATCTTGGCCGGTGCACTCGGCGCCATGGCCCAGACCAGCGCGACGGTCGCCAGCGCGCTGATGACCAGAATCGACGGCTTGAACTGGCCCTGATTACGCAGGTTGAAGAAGTGCCGTGCATAGGCGGTGATGGCACCGATGGCCGCCAGCGAAGCCCAGCCCCAGGCGTGCGCGTAGAACATCGGATAGTGGTTGCTGATCATGATGAACAGCACCGGCAGCGTCAGGTAGTTGTTATGGCGCGAGCGCAGCATGGCGCGCTGGGCCAGCATGACCACTTCACCACCGGGCTTCTCGCCACGGGCGACGGCATTCACCAGCGCGCGCTGGGCCGGCACTATGCCGAGGAAGACGTTGCCAACCATGATGGTGCCGATGACCGCGCCGACATGGATGTACGCGCCACGACCGGCGAACACCTGATACAGGCCAAAGGCAACCGCGACCAGAATCAGATACAGCACCACCCCAAAGGCCATACCGTTACGCGCCAGCGGGCTGCGAATCAGCGCCTCATAGAGGGCAACCACGGCCACCAGCGTGCCTACACCAATGGCAATGGCTGCAGCGCCACTGAGTGCCACTTTGCTGGGGTCGATCAGGTAGCCCGGATTGCCCATGTAGTAGACCACCACCAGCAGCGCCAGACCGCTGAGCAGAGTGCTGTAGGCCTCCCACTTGAACCAGTGCAGGTCAGACGGCATCTGCTCGGGGCCGACTTCGTACTTGGCGACCTCGTAAAAGCCGCCACCGTGGATCGCCCACAAGTCGCCCTTGATGCCTTTTTGCTTCTTCCACGCCGGCGGCTCGCGCAGGTTGTTGTCGAGCCAGACGAAGTAGAACGAGGCGCCAATCCAGGCGACCCCAGCGATAACGTGAAACCAGCGAATGATCAGGCTGAGCCAATCAGACAGATAGACCAGCATGGGCTGCTCCTTGTACGGCGTCGCGGTCGTAACGGCATTGGCCGGCGATGTAGGTGCGACGGATGCTGCGGTCGTCGCCGAGGATCATCAGGTCGAACAGAATGCCCGACAGATCGCGCTCGGCGCTGTGTTTGAGTTGCTGAATCGGGCTGGCGGCGCGATCAAGGATCAAAAAGTCCGCCATCTTGCCCGGCGCCAGGTTGCCGGTCTCGGCCTCCTGATGCAGCACCTTGGCATTGCCGAGGGTCGCCATGTAGAACGCCTGGAACGGGTTCAGGCTCTGGCCGCGCAGCTGACAGACCTTGTAGGCCTCGGCCATGGTGACCAGCATCGACAGACTGGTGCCGCCGCCCACATCCGAGGCCAGACCAACCTCGACATCCGCGCCACGGGCGCTGGCCAGATCGAACAAGCCGCTGCCGAGGAAGGTGTTGGAGGTCGGGCAGAAGGCGATGCGGGTGCCGGTTTCGGCCAGCCGCGCGCGGTCGGCGTCGTCGATATGAATGCCGTGCGCCAGCACGCTGCGCGGGCCGAGCAGGCCAAAGTGGTCGTAGACGTCCAGATAGCTGGCGCGCTCCGGGAACAGCTCGGCAATCCAGGCAATCTCGGCCTTGTTCTCGGCCCAGTGGGTCTGCATCAACAGGCCCTCGGCCTCGGTCATCAGCTTGCCGGCGTAGCTCAGCTGCTCAGGGGTCGAGGTGGCGGCAAAACGCGGGGTGACCGCATAGCGCTGGCGGCCAGTGCCGTGCCAGCGGGCGATCAGTTCGCGGCTTTCTTCATAACTGGCTTCGGCGGTGTCGCGCACGCCGTCCGGGGCGTTGCAGTCCATCATCACCCGGCCGGTAGTGATCGCCATGTTGTACGCGTGCGCAGCGCTGAACAGCGCCTCGCTGGCAACCTTGTGCGAGGTGCTGAACACCAGCGCCGAGGTGGTGCCGTGCGCCAGCAGCAGGTCGAGAAAGACCTTCGACTGTTTGGCCGACCAGTCGGCATCGGCAAAGCGCGATTCGGTCGGGAAGGTATAGGTTTCCAGCCATTCCAGCAGTTGGGTGCCGTAACTCGCCATCACCGCCAGCTGCGGCATGTGCACGTGGGTGTCGATCATGCCGGGCATGATCAGGCCTTCCGGCGAATGCTCGACCGGGGTGCCCGCCGGCAGGGTCGGCAACAGCTCAGCTGCTTCGCCGACCGCCTGAACCCGGCCATCGGCAACCACCAGCAAGCCGTCGGTGAAGTAACTGTAACTGGCCGGATCGGGCGTGCCGAGGCCCGGTTCGGACAAAAAGTGCAGCAGCGGGCCGCGGAAGGCCGACAGGCTGGTGACATCAGATGTTGCGGTCATCCTAGCTCCCCCGGTAGGTCGAGTAGCCCCACTGGTTCAGCAGCAGCGGCACGTGGTAATGGGCCTGCACGTCGTCCAGGCGGAAGGCGATGGTGACTGCCGGGTAAAAGCAGCGCAGACCCTGGGCGGCGTAATAGCCGTCAGTGTCGAACGTCAGGCGATACACGCCGGCGACCGCTTCACTGCCAAAACCGTTCAGCACGCGGCCATCGGCGTCGGTCTCGGCACTGGCCAGGGTGACCCAGCTGTCGCCCTGCTGCTGCTCAAGGACAATGCGTACACCGGCAGCGGGCTTGCCACTGCCAAGGTCGAGAATATGGGTAGTAATCGGGCTCTTGCTCATAGCAGCTTGTCCAGACGAATGTGGGTGATCTTGGCTTGTTCTTCGGCAGCGATACGTATTTCCTGCTCGCGGCTGTTGGGCAGGCGTTGCTCCAGCAGCTCGAGCATTTCTTCGGCGCTCTTGCCGGTGGCGCAGACGATAAAGATAAAGCCGAATTTATCGAAGTAGGCGTCGTTGCCTTCCTTCAGGCGCTGCAGCACGGCGTCGGATGCGACGCGCGCACCCGCCTGCTCGCCGCTGGCCAGCGCTTCGGTGCTGGCGTACTTGGCCTTCAAGCTCTTGATGTCGCCGATCTTCGGGTGCGCCTCAAAGGCCACCAGCCAGTCGGCCTCCAGCAGGCTCGGCCAGAGCGCACGGGCGGTGCCATGCAGCGCCTCAGCGGAGGGAAAGGGGCGGGCGGTGACCATCGGGCGCGCCCAGGCATCGGCGGCGCAGCAATCACGAAAGACGGTCAGCGCCTGGTCTTCAGGCAGGGTGTTCAGGTGTTCCAGTGTCATTTTGTCTCCACCGGCTGTTGCGGTGTCTCAAGGGTGTTGTCCTGTTTCATCAAGTCGCGCAGCTGCGGCCAGCTCACGCCGCGACGGCGCTCACGCGGCGCAGCCGTCTTACCGAGGGCCAGCAGTTCGGCGCTGATCGATACTGCAACTTCCATCGGCCGCTTGCCCGGCACATCACTGCGCCCGACCGGGCAGCGAATGCGGGCGATCTGCTCGTCGCTGTAGCCCCGGTGATTGAGTCGCTGGCGGAAGCGATCAGCCTTGGTCTGCGAGCCGATCAGGCCCACCGAGGCAGCGTCGCCGGCATCCAGCAACGCACGGCACAGGTCGTAATCGAGCTGATGGTTGTGGGTCAGAATCAGCACGTGGCGGCCACGGCACAGCGCCGGGGCATCGCTCACCGGGTCATCGGTGTGCAGCGTACGGATGTTCGCCGCCAGATCGCTCGGAAACACCTCGGCGCGCGAGTCGACCAGCGTTACCTGCCAGGGCAGCTGCCCCATGATCGCCATCAGCGCCTGCGCCACATGGCCGGCACCAAAGACCACCAGCTGCGCATCGCTGCCGGGCTGACCTTCGAGCAGCACCGACACACTGCCGCCGCAACACTGGCCCAGCGAGGCCCCCAGCGGGAAGTGCTCCAGCACGGTCTCGAAGCGACCGGCAGCCAGCTGCTCTCGGGCACGGGCGGTAACCAGATACTCCAGATGGCCGCCACCAATGGTGTCCCAGGTATGTTCGCCCGTGATGACCATCTTGCTCGACGGCTCACGCGGTACCGAGCCGGCGACGCCGACCACGGTCACCAGCACGTAGGGCTCGCCGCGCTGCTCGCAGTCGGCGACCGCCTCAAACCAGCGCAGTAGCTTGTTCATTACACGGCCTCCTGCTCGGCCAGCGCCCACTGGCGCGCAGCGGTCACCGCGGCGAGCATGCGCTCGGGGGTGGCCGGGGTGTCCAGCGGCGGGCTGTAGCGGTAATCGGTCAGGCTGGCCACGGCATCACGCAGGGCACTCCACACAGCAATGCCGAGCATCAGCGGCGGCTCGCCAACCGCCTTGGAGCGGAACACCGTGGCTTCCTTGTTCGGGCTGTTGGCCAGCAGGTTGACGCGCAAGTCCGGCGGCATATCCGACACCGCCGGAATCTTGTAGGTGGCAGGCCCGGTGGTCAGCAGACGACCCTGATCGCTGTACACCAGCTCCTCGGTGGTCAGCCAGCCCATGCCCTGGACAAAGCCGCCCTCGATCTGACCGATGTCGATCTCCGGGTTCAGCGACTGCCCGGCGTCGTGCAGGATATCCGTGCGCAGCACGCGGTATTCACCGGTCAGGGTGTCCAGCACCACCTCGGAGCAGGCCGCGCCGTTGGCGTAGTACAGGAACGGATGGCCCTGACCCTTGGCGTGGTCGTAGTAGATATTCGGCGTGGCGTAAAAGCCCGAGGAGGACAGGGCGATACGGTTCATGTAGGCCTTCTGGATAAAGTCGGCCCAGTCCAGACGAATGTCGCCCGCCACCAGCTGGTTGTTCTCGAAGCGCACGGCGCTCTGCTCACAGCCGTACTCGGCAGCAGCAAAGGCCACCAGTCTGGCCTTGATCTTCTCGCAAGCATCCAGCGCCGCCATGCCGTTCAGGTCCGAGCCGGAGGAGGCCGCGGTTGGCGAGGTGTTGGGCACCTTGTCGGTGCGAGTCGCGGTGACCTTGACCTTGTCCACGTCGATCTGGAAGGCCGCAGCCACCACCTGCGCAATCTTGATATACAGCCCCTGACCCATCTCGGTGCCGCCGTGGTTCACCTGCAGGCTGCCGTCGGTGTAGATCAGTACCAGCGCGCCGGCCTGGTTGAGGTGCTTGGCGGTGAAGGAAATACCAAATTTCACCGGCGTCAGCGCCAGCCCGCGCTTGAGCACCGGGCTCTGCTGGTTGAAGGCCGTGATCTCGGCGCGGCGCGCCTGATAGTCGGCGCTGGTCTCCAGCTGGCTGATCAGCTCCGGCAGCACGTGGTGGGTAATGGTCTGGCCGTAATGGGTGGTGTCGCGGCCTTCGCGGTAGAGGTTGCGCTTGCGCACCTCCAGCGGGTCCAGCTGCAGGTGGCGAGCGATGTCATCCACCGCCTGCTCGATCACCATCATGCCCTGCGGGCCGCCAAAGCCGCGGAACGCCGTGTTGGACACCGTGTGCGTTTTACAGCAGTGACCGGTAACCCGCGCCTGATCAAGGTAATAGGCGTTGTCGGAGTGGAACATGGCCCGTTCGACAATGGCGTTGGACAGGTCCGGCGAGTAGCCGCAGCGACCGGCCACCATGATCTCGGCGCCCTGAATCACGCCCTGCTCGTCAAAGCCGATGTCGTAGGTGTTGAGAAAGTCGTGGCGCTTGCCGGTCTGCACCATGTCATCGGGGCGCGACAGGCGGTACTTCACCGGGCGCTTGGTGGCGTTGGCCAGCAGGGCGGCCACACAGGCGACCGGCGCAGCCTGGGTTTCCTTGCCGCCAAAGCCACCGCCCATGCGGCGTACCGAGGCGGTCACCGCGTGAATCGGCAGCCCCAGCACCTCGGCCACCAGCTTCTGCACCTCGGAGGGGTGCTGGCTGGAGGTATGCACAAACATGCCGCCGTCTTCCTGCGGCAGCGCCACACAGGCCTGACCTTCCAGGTAGAAGTGCTCCTGCCCGCCGACATTGATTTCGCCCTTGAGACGATGCGGCGCGCCGGCCAGCGCCGCGTCCGGGTCACCGCGCTGCTGGGTGTGGCTGGGACGGACAAAAAACTGCTTCTCCAGCGCCTCGCGGGTGTCCAGCACCGCGTGCAGAGGTTCGTACTCGACCTTGGCCAGCTTGGCCGCCTTGCGCGCCGCCGTATGACTGGTGGCCGCCACGGCAAACAGCGGCTGGCCGATATGCTCGACCAGCTCGCCAGCCAGCACCGGGTCACCCGGGAAGACCGGGCCGATGTCGGTGTGGCCCGGCACGTCATCCACGGTCAGCACCGCGACCACGCCGGGGTAGGCGCGCACGGCAGACAGGTCCAGGCTCAGTACCCGCGCGTGGGCCTGTTCGCTGTGGCCCACGGCCGCGTGCAGGATGCCTTCCGGCTCGGGCAGGTCATCGATATAGCGGGCGGTGCCGGTCACGTGCAGCCAGGCACTCTCATGCAAGGTGCTCTGACCAGCCACACCCAACGGCTGGCCGCTCTGGCGGGAAATGTCGCGGGGCAGTTTACGCATAGTCGGTCACCGTCAATGCAGAGGTGCCGGCAGCGCCAGCACGGAATTCATGGAGGGCACGCAGCAACAGGTTGCCGGCCACCGTGGTGCGGTAGCTGGCCGAGGCGCGCACATCGGACAACGGCGAGAAGTCCGCTGCCAGCGCCGCCTGCGCGGCAGCCACGGCGGTTTCGTCAAAGCGCGCACCACGCAGGGCCGCTTCGGCGCCGGTGGCACGCTTGGGGATACCCGCCATGCCGCCAAAGGCCAGACGGCAATCGCTGACGGTGTCACCTTCAAACTGCAGCCAGAAGGCGCCCAGCACCGCCGAGATGTCGTCATCCAGTCGCTTGGAAATCTTGTAGATAAACAGCCGCTGGTTATCTTGCGGGCGCGGCACCTGCACGGCGCGGATAAATTCGCCCGGCGCCAGCAGGGTTTTCTTGTAGTCGACAAAGAAGTCTTCCAGCGCCAGCCAGCGCTCGCCGTCGGCGCCATCGAGCTGGATCTGCGCACCAAGGGCAATCAGCGGCGGCGGCATGTCACCGATGGGCGAGGCGTTACCGATATTCCCGCCCAGGGTGCCACGGTTACGCACCTGCAGTGAGCCGAGGCGCTCCAGCATGCCGGCAAAGGCTGGCCAGTCGGCACTGAGGGTGGAGCCAAATTCGCTGTAGGTGGCAGCCGACCCGATGGTCAGGTTTTGCTCGTCACTGTTCAACGCATGCAGCTCGGCAATCTGCTCGACCGAAATCAGCTGCGGCAGCGTCTTCAACTGCTGGGTGATTTCCAGTGCCAGATCGGTACTGCCAGCCACCAGTCGGGCCGCCGGATTGGCCGCCAGCAGACGACGCAACTCACTCAGCTCAACCGGTGCGTCAAAGCGTTTGCCCTCGTCATCTTCCAGGCTGGCCGCGCGCGCGCGGGTGCCTGTGAAGGTCTGCGCCGGGGCCGGTTCAAACAGCGCGGCACCATCCCAGTGCTGCACCGCGTCCACCAGGGTGCGGCGGCCGGCTTCGAGAATCGGCCGATAGCCGGTACAGCGGCACAGGTTGCCGGCCAGCGCCTCCATCAGCTGATGTTCACTCGCGTTGCCCTCACTGCCCACTACCTGCTGGTGCAGGCCCACCATGGACATGATGAAGCCCGGCGTGCAGAAGCCGCACTGCGACCCGCTGCACTCGACCATGGCGCGCTGTACCGGGTGGGCATTGTCAGCCGCCAGGGCGTCCACGGTGATCAGGTGCTTGCCGTGCAGCGAGCCGATCAGGCTGATGCAACTATTGATTGCCGTATAATGCGCGCCCGCGTCGTCGGCAGGGCTACCCAGCAGTACGGTACAGGCTCCGCAGTCACCGGAAGCGCATCCCTCTTTGGTGCCGCTAAGCCGCTTTTTGGTGCGCAGCCAGTCGAGGATGCTCATGTTTGGGTCAGCACGGTCAAGTTTTTCCGGCTGGCCATTTAGATAGAACTCAATCACGGTCGTCTCCGCTCTATGCACGGTTTGGCCCATTCAGGCGGGTTCAGGCGTGGCGCCACAGCAGCGGCGCACACAGAGGCTACGGGTAGATTTGCAAAAACTTGACCAACTAGTCCGAAAAAATTGATTTTCGGGTTTTTTAGACTTTTGGCAAGCAAATTGCTCTGACAGAAAATGTTGATTGATTGGTCAGTTATTAATGGGGCGCCGCCCGGCCTGTCATCTATAAGCGCCGGCACAACGCCCATAGAGGAAACTGAATGGCAACCGCACAACGCCTGAAGCTGGAAAACATCGTCAAGGAGTACCCCGGATGCCGGGCGAATGACGGTGTCCAGCTCACAGTCAACGCAGGCGAAATCCATGCCTTGCTCGGCGAGAATGGCGCCGGCAAGAGCACCCTGATGAAAGTTATCTACGGCGTCATCCAGCCCGACGCCGGCAGCATTACCTGGAACGGCCACCCGCTGACCCTGCAGGGGCCGGCCCACGCCCGTGAACTGGGCATCGGCATGGTGTTCCAGCATTTTTCCCTGTTTGAAACCCTGACAGTCGCCGAGAACATCGCTCTCAGCCTGCCCGCTGATCAGGCCCGCGACCGCCGCAAGCTCGAAGCGCGCATCCGCGAGGTGTCTGAGCACTACGGCATGGCGCTGGACCCGCGCCGCTACGTCAACAGCCTGTCGATCGGCGAGCGCCAGCGGGTCGAGATTGTGCGCTGCCTGATTCAGGACAGCTCGCTGCTGATCCTCGACGAGCCCACCTCGGTACTGACCCCGCAGGAAGTCGAAACCCTGTTCCGCACCCTGCGTCAGCTCTCGCAAGAAGGCTGCAGCATTCTGTTCATCAGCCACAAGCTGCAGGAAGTACGTGACCTTTGCCACCGCGCCACGGTGCTGCGCCAGGGCCGGGTAACCGGCGAGTGCAACCCGGGCAAGGTGAGCACCGATGACATCGCGCGCATGATGGTCGGCAACGAGACCCCGCTGTCGACTCAGGTTGAGCCGCGCGAGCCGGGCGAGGTGCTGCTGGATGTGCGTGAACTGAACTACCGCACCAGCGACCCCTTTGGCACCAGCCTGCAAGCCCTGAGCATGAGCCTGCGCGCCGGCGAGATCGTCGGTATTGCCGGCGTGGCCGGTAACGGTCAGGACGAGCTGCTGCGCGCCCTGTCGGGTGAAGCGCTGGTCGGCAACGACAGCATCAAGCTCGGCGGCATGGCTATCGGTCAGGCCAAACCGGGTGTGCGCCGCCGCCTTGGCGTGGCAGTGGTGCCGGAAGAGCGCCTGGGGCGCGGCGCCGTGCCGTCCATGTCGCTGGTCGACAACAGCCTGCTGACCGCCTACGGCGAAGGCATGGTGAACAAGGGCTGGCTGGCGATGGGCAAGGTGCGTGATTACGCCAGCCGTATCGTCGAGGCCTTTGGCGTACGCACCGCCAGCATCGACAGCCACGCCGCCAGTCTGTCTGGCGGCAACCTGCAAAAATTCATCATCGGCCGTGAAGCGCTGCAGCAGCCCAAGCTGCTGGTTGCCTCGCACCCGACCTGGGGCGTTGATGTTGGCTCGGCGGTCGCCATCCACGAGGCGCTGGTGCGCCTGCGTGACGAAGGCGCTGCCGTGCTGCTGATCTCCGAGGACCTGGACGAACTGTTCCAGCTCTGTGGCCGCATGGGCGCAATCTGTGCCGGCCGCCTGTCACCGCTGGTCAACACCAGCGAGCTGACCATTGAGCAACTCGGCCAATGGATGGCCGGTGATTTCCCCAGCGCTGTTCCTTCGGAGGTTTCCCATGCTGTCGCTTGAGCGTCGCGCCGTCGACTCCCGCGCCATGCAGTGGGCTTCCCCGCTGCTGGCGCTTGTCCTGACCATCATTACCGGCATGGGCATCTTCCTGGCCCTTGGCAAGGACCCGATTGAAGGTCTGACCTTCTTCTTCCTGACCCCGCTGAGCGACAAGCACGGCTGGGCCGAGCTGGGCCTGAAAATGGCGCCGCTGCTGTTGTGCGCTGCCGGCCTGACCATCTGCTACCGCGCCAAGCTGTGGAATATCGGCGCCGAAGGCCACTTCCTGATGGGCGCCCTATGGGCCAGCGTTGCGGCGCTGCAACTGGGCGGCCAGAGCGGCCCCTGGGTGCTGCCGCTGGTGCTGATCGCCGGCATGGTTGCCGGGGCCGCCTGGGCTCTGCTGGCCGGGGTTTTGAAGACGCAGTTCCACTGCAACGAGATCCTCACCACCATCATGCTCAACTACGTGGCCCTGAACCTGCTGCTGTACGCGGTACACGGCCCGCTGAAAGACCCGTACGGCTTCGGCTTTCCGCAGTCCGAGATGTTTGCCGCCGCAGCGCTGCTGCCCAAGCTGATCCCGGACACCCGCCTGCATATTGGCCTGCTGTTCGGTCTGCTGGCAGCGGTCGCGGTCGGCGTGCTGTTTGCCCGCACCTTTATCGGCTTTCAGCTCAAGGTACTCGGTCAGGACGAGCGCGCTGCGGCCTTTGCCGGCTTCCCGGCCAAGCGTCTGACCCTGCTGGCGTTCATTCTGGCCGGTGGTCTGGCCGGTCTGGCCGGCGCCAGTGAGGTGACCGGTCCGCTCGGTCAACTGGTGCCGCAGGTGTCGCCCGGTTACGGCTACACCGCGATCATCGTGGTCTTTCTCGGTCGCATGCAGGCGGTCGGCATTGTGCTGGCGGCGGCGCTGCTGGCGCTGACCTTTATGGGCGGCGAGATGCTGCAGATTGCCATGGCGTTGCCCAAGGCGATTACCGGGCTGTTCCAGGGGCTGCTGCTGTTCTACCTGCTGACCTGTGACGCCTTTATTCACTACCGCATTCGCATTCGTCGGGCCCCCAAGGCCGTAGCAGGGGAGGCCTGAGATGGACGTCGTACTGATTACCAACGTACTCGCCGCGACCGTGGTCGCCGGCACCCCGCTGCTGCTGGTCGCCCTCGGTGAGCTGGTGTGCGAACGCTCCGGCGTGCTCAACCTCGGGCAGGAAGGCATGATGCTGATGGGCGCGGTGATCGGCTTTGTCGCCGCCACCGCCACCGGCAGCCTGAGCATGGGCGTGCTCGCCGCCATGCTGGGCGGTGTGCTGATGGCCATGCTGTTCGCACTGATGGCCATCACCCTGGCGGCCAACCAGTATGCCGCCGGCCTGGCGCTGACCATCTTCGGCATCGGCCTGAGCTCGTTCGTCGGCAGCGGCTTTGTCGGCCAGTCGATCGACGGCTTCGACAAGATCGCCATTCCGCTGCTGTCCGACATCCCGGTTATCGGCCAGGTGCTGTTCAACCAGGACCTGCTGGTCTACGCCTCGCTGCTGATCTTTGTACTGGTGTTCTGCTTCCTCAAGTACAGCCGCGGCGGCCTGATCCTGCGCGCCGTCGGCGAGTCACCGGAAGCGGCCAACGCCAACGGCCTGCGCGTACTGCCGGTGCGCTACATGGCGGTCGCCTTTGGCGGTGCCATGGCCGGCCTGGCCGGTGCCTACCTGTCGCTGGCCTACACCCCCATGTGGACCGAGAACATGACTGCCGGGCGCGGCTGGATCGCCCTGGCCCTGGTGGTATTCGCCACCTGGAAACCCGAGCGCGTGCTGCTCGGCGCCTATCTGTTTGGCGCCGCCAGCATTTTGCACCTGGTGCTGCAGGGGCTCGGCTGGAACAGCTCGACCGAGCTGTTGGCCATGCTGCCCTATGTCGTCACCATCATCGTTTTGGTGTTGTTGTCGTGGAATCCCGCGCGGACCCGTCTCAACACACCCCTATCAATCGGCCAACCCTATAGGCCGAGCAAATAACTTGAGCACCCATTATGCCAATCAAAACTAAATCACTTATTCCAGGAAGCATCGAATATGAGCACACTGCAAAAAACCCTGATCGCCGCGTGCATCGCCGGCGCCTTTGTACCGGCTGCACACGCTGAGAAGTACTTCTCCGACTCCAGCATTTCGATTCTGTACAGCGACGACTATCAGGCCTTTGGCAAGACCAAGACCACGCAAACGTTCTTCACTTTCGAGAACGCGACCGGTCACGACTGGGGCAGCACCTTCTTCTTCGTTGACCGCAACCAGGGTCACGGAAAAGACACTGACACTGACGATCTGTACGGTGAATTCGCGCCTAACCTGAGCCTGAGCTGGCTGACCGGCAGCAAGCTGGGTGGCGGCCTGATCAAGGACTTTACCCTGTCCGGTCAGTACGAGTTTGGCGGCGGCACCAACGTCAACAACTACATGGTAGGTCCGGGTATCGACTGGAACATCCCGGGCTTCCAATACTTCGGCACACGCTTTTACTACGTCGACAACAGCGAGACCTCTGACGACTATCAGACCACCATCGTCTGGGGCATGCCGATGGAATTCGGCAAGACACGCATCCTGTTCGACGGTTACATTGACTGGTCCACTGCCGAAGACGACCACAAGTCCGACTTCCACTTCAACCCGCAGCTGAAGCTGGACCTGGGTAACTACCGTGGCAGCCCGGGCGTACTCTACGCAGGTATCGAGTACTCCTACTGGAACAACAAATACGGTCTGAATGATGATGTGATGGACACCGAGAGCGCCGTCAGCGCCCTGGTGAAATTCCACTTCTGACAACACCCGTGGGGCCGGCCAGTCCGGCCCCGCACTGGAACAAGGCAACGGACAACCATGACCAGCAAGAGCAAACCCCGGAGTTACAAACCCGGCCGCATTCGCGAACGCAACCACGAGATCATCCTGGCAGCAGCGGAACAGGAATTTGCATTGCACGGCTACCGCGGTGCCACCATCCAGAACATTGCCGAACGGGCTGAACTGCCCAAATCGAACGTGCTGTACTACTTCAGCAACAAGAAGAAGATCTACGCAGCCATGTTCGACGATATTCTCTCGCGCTGGAACGCCGTATTCTCCAGCGTGACCGTTGACGACGACCCCGCCGAGGCGCTGGCCACCTTTATTCGTGCCAAGGTCGAGATGTCTCGTCTGTACCCGCTGGCTTCCCGGCTGTTTGCCATGGAAATCATGCAGGGTGCGCCTTTTTTGATGACCCACCTGCGCACCAACATGCGCGAATGGGTACGCGGCCGCGCCGCCGTCATGCAGCAGTGGATCGACCAGGGCCGCATGGCACCGGTAGACCCGGTGCAGCTGATTTTCCTGATCTGGTCCTCAACCCAGCACTACGCCGATTTTCAGGTGCAGGTGCTGATGGTGGAGAACAAGGCCGAGTACGAACAGAAAGACTTTGACCACGCCGCCAACTTCCTCACCGAAGTGATCCTGCGTGGCTGCGGTCTGGCAGTACCCGAGACAACCGTGCCGAGCGTGCGCTCGGCCTAGTGAAGTACCTGAACAATCTTCGTCCGGTGGCGCTGAGCCCTGGTGCGGAGGATAATGCCAACCCCTTTTAATGTGTTCCGCTCGGACAGCCTCCGAGGAAGACATCAGCCAAGCTGACCGCTTCCGTGCCCGCCGTGCCGTCACAGTGTCCTGAACAGGCAGCGCCCGTTCAGATTGCTATGAGGTGCATATGAATCACTTTGCGCTGCACGATGCAGCGATCTTTACCGTTGACCCAGACAACCGCGTCATCCCGCGCGGCACCCTGATCGTCGAGGACGGGCGCATCAGCGCCGTCGGCCCGAGCGACGAGGTGATCATCCCGCCCGGCATGCCGGTCATCGACGCCAGCGGCCACGCGCTGCTGCCCGGCCTGATCGACGCCCACTCCCATTCCAGCCTGATGCGCGGCGTGACCGAAAACATGCAGCTGATGGAATGGCTGCCCTGGTATCAGCTCGAACACCGCGCCCTGACCGAGGAGTACGCCTACCACTCGGCGCGCCTGTGCTATCTCGAAGCACTGAAGAGCGGCACCACCTGCGTGATGGACATGTACCGCTTTATGGCGCGCTGCGCCGATGCCGCCGGTGAGATCGGTCTGCGGGTGAATCTCGCGCCCTACGTGGCCGACGCCCCCGGCAAGGACTTCTTCGCCACCCGCGCCGAAAACCGCGCCCTGATCCACAGCCACCACGGCGCGCAAAACGGCCGTATTCAGGTCTGGATGGGGTTGGAGCACCTGTTCTACTGTACCCCCGATGCCTATCGCGAAGCGCTGCAATGCCAGGCCGACTACGGCGTTGGTATTCACACCCACGCCAGCGAGCAAAAGGAAGAGGACGACGCCGTCAAAGCCGAGTTTGGCCGCCGCTCCATCGCCCAGCTCGATCACTACGGCATCCTCGGTGAACGCACCCTGATCGCCCACTGCGTCTGGCTGACTGACGACGAGATCAAGCGCGTCGCCGACACCGGCACCAGCATCGCCCACTGCCCGATCAGCAACGCCAAGCTCGCCAGCGGTGTGGCCCGCGTACCGGAAATGCTCGCCGCCGGCATCACCGTCGGCATCGGCACCGACGGCCCGGTCTGCAACAACAGCCTCAGCCTGTTCGAAGAAATGAAATTCGCCTCGCTGATCCAAAAGGCCACCAGGCTGGATGCCACCGTGCTGCCCGCCGATCAGATTCTGCGCATGGCCACCATCAACGGCGCCCGCGCCCTGGGTCTGGGTGATCGCATCGGCTCACTGGAAGTCGGCAAGCAGGCCGACCTGCTGCTGCTCGATCTGGCGCAACCCAACCTGACGCCGACCGAGATCAATGCAGCGGGCGGCAATTTGTTGTGGAATCTGGTCTTCGCCGCCGACGCCCGCAACGTGGCCGCGGTCTGGGTTGATGGCCGCCAGCTGATCGCCAATGGCCGCACCACTCAGGTGAGCGAACAAACGGTTATCAGTGAAGCCCAGCAGCAGGGCCTCGCACTCTTTCAGCAGTGTCGCGATATCGCGCACCTGCGTACCTCGATGATCTAAACGACTGCCCGCCCGCAGTCAGGAGCCAAAACATGCAATCTCTGCCCCTTATCTCCGTCGCTGGCCTGAACAGCGAAGACCCGGCCGTCCGCGCCGAAACCGCCCGCCAGCTGGGCGTCGCCTGCCGTGAAATCGGCTTCTTCTACGCCGTCGATCACGGCATCCCGGCCGAAGTCATGGCCGGCGCGTTCGCCAACTCCAAGCGCGTGTTCGAGCTGCCGCTGGAAACCAAGCAGGACATGTCGATCAAGAAGTCGCCGCACAACCGCGGCTACGTCGCCATGGCCGACGAAAAGCTCAACCCGGAAGCGGGCGCCGACATGAAGGAAGCCTTCAACATCGGCACCGACTTCCCGGCCGATCACCCGGACGTACTGGCCGGCAAGCCCTTCCGTGGCGTGAACTTCTGGCCGCCAATCGACGGCTGGCGCGAAGCCATGCTCGGCTACTTCGATGGCTGCCTGAACCTCGGCCGGCTGATTCACAAGGGGTTTGCGATTGATCTGGGCCTGCCGGAAGACTTCTTCGTCAGCCACCTGGACAGCCCCATCGCCACCCTGCGCATGCTGCGCTATCCGGCCAGCGCCGGCCAGATCGACCGCGAAGACGGCGGCGCCGGCGCCCACACCGACTACGGCAACGTCACTCTGCTGGCTACCGACAAGGTCGCCGGCCTGCAAGTGCTGACCCGTCAGGGCCAATGGATCGACGCCCCGCACGTACCGGGCGCCTTTGTCTGCAACATTGGCGACTGCCTGATGCGCTGGAGCAACGATACCTACGTCTCCACCCCGCACCGCGTGCGCCCGCCGGAGCAGGAACGCTACTCCATCGCCTTCTTCCTGGAAGTAAACCCCGACTCCATCGTCGACCCGCGCGACGTGGTACCGAGTGAAGCGCCGAAGTACGAACCCATTACCTGCGCCGAATACCTGACCGCACGACTGAACGCCACTTACGAGCACCGAGTAGAACCGAGCTAAGCACGGACTCCTGAACCTAGGCAGTCCTCCAAACCGGGAAGGTCGAGCTCCCGCTCGACCAGCAAACTCCGC
>CEQT01043660.1_pt1 | contig 45119 bp, 30 predicted proteins | sample 530951 | NCBI WGS metagenome assembly CEQT01 (sample SAMEA2621132, study PRJEB7988) | marine metagenome | biome: marine biome (ENVO:00000447); feature: surface water layer (ENVO:00002042); material: "saline water (ENVO:00002010), including plankton (ENVO:xxxxxxxx)" | depth 5 m
GTTATAGGCATTATATGGATAAATGTGTTATTATCACATTTAGGAGTATATGGTGATGATGAAGAATGAATCTCAATCTCGACCTAAACCAATTAAAATATTTAAGGGGAGTATTATCCATTGCTAGGATGTATAAACCATATGAGGATAGAGGGGACGCTAATTTATGTCCTAAGGGGACACTATGGAATGATTTTCAAGAGGATTTGTTTATACAAGTAGAAGCAGCGATACAAAGACAGTATCCAAAGTGTCCACCTTGGTCACCATACGGTCAGTTTTCGACTATAATAGAAGAGTCAAGGAAATTAAACGAGCAAATGACTTCAAAAGCACTCACAAAAGCAGATTTCGACCTAATCAACCTTGTTTTTTCAAGTGCAGCAGCACTTGATGTAGATGTGAAACTTGTTGATGATGGTGATACCACACACGACCACTTTTCAGATGTGTGGAATAAAGTTATCGATGGAGGTAACTAATATGTCATCATTACATCACGAGTCACTACTTGAAACATGCTACGAGGAAGCATGGGTAGATTTCGCAAAAACAAATAACCTAACATTTGACCAACTGGATGCACTAGACCAAAATAGTGAGTTAGGTTACCTGCCAGTAATAGCAGAGGATGCACAAAGAAGATTTGAGGAGTTGTGCAGATGAATAAATTTGAAATAACATTTGATGAGCAATATCAACTCATTAAATTATATGATTTACTTAGGGATAATGGTATGATAAATGACCTACCTAATGAAATCGAAACATTCTTTGAAAAACTACTGGACTAATTAAATGACACTAACCAAATCATTATTCACAACTGATGAGATACAGGATCTCAAAGAAGAGTTTGTAGAGTTTCAAATTAATGAAATGACTACTGAAGAGATGGCAGCATACATTCGTGATGCTGAATTAAAGAAAGTTAATCCATTAACTGAAGACCAACTCAGAAATGAAATTGATGAGTATGATGAGTATTTGTATGAAATACTTGCAAATTATGTTAAGGATGTAGATAATAGTTGGGAAATATTAAATGAGTTTATACACGATAGACAACAAAACATTTATTTTGAATAATGGAAGTAATCATCACACCAGAAAATGTCACAATGGCATTATCCCCAAAACAATGGGAATTAACTGATTATCAGTTATCATCACTTATTGAGTTTATCAATGAGAATAACCAATATAATGATGAAGAAGAGACTATCGATCATTGGGATGAGATAGCATACAAATTAATGCAACAATGGGACTATAGGTATGCAGATGAAAAGAGAAGATACATTCGAGAGTAATATGGAGAATTTTATAACAAGATATGCTAACCAAAAAGGTTACACCACTAGGGAATGCTACACACCTATCAAAGTGCAAGAAGTTCCTGAAGCATTCAAGCATAAATATGCTACATACGATGAATACATCGATGCACTAGCAGATTACATTAATGGTTATTAATTATGGCACTAAGTAAACAAGTAAAAGACAGTTTAGAAGCAGCATCCGAGGATTTGAGGAATGCGTTGGCATTTAGTGCCAGATGTGAGAAACCTTACATATCAAAACATATTGCAGATATGTTATCACAAATTGATAATATAATATATGTTGTCCCAATATTAGATAAAGTGGAGGAAATGCAGGATGGCATCATTGATGATAACTGATGGAGTTAGGGATAACGATGAATTAAAATATTATGAGGACATTTATATTACTGATGATAATATAACTGTTGAATCTAAACAATTACCTGCTTATACTATAGTAGATAATACATATTATACTGGTGAAACTACTGAAGGATACAGAGTAAATGCTAGGATTAAATGTCAACTAGGCAATCCCGAAGGGATGCAGAGACACATGACAGCAGGTGATAAGGTATTAAATCCTATGATATTTAATGGTAATATATTATGGACATATGAAAAGATAGGTATGTTTGATACAGTAGCAGAAAGTAAATCATTTATTGAATCATACATCAATGAGGATGCAACTAAACTAATCAATGAGAGACAGCATGATGTGTGACAGTTGATAAAGAGTCCAATACTATGCCCATTCTTGCCCACATGTGCTTATAATATGCGAGTATCAATCGCATTCTTGCTTAATGACAGTAACACGCACTAGAAGGACTAGGAAGGCATCTACAACTAAGAAATCCCCTGCTAGACCTAAAGTGACTAAAGTTACACCACCTGCAAGACCTGATACACTTCTCAAATTTGATGACTACAAGAAAGACATCAAATTAAGACTAGAAATCCATAACTATGAGATTTCAGCACTATGGGATGATGTTAAATGGTCTTATGATAAAATCTCTAAGTATGTCAAATCATCATATGATAGGGCATTCAACCAGTAGAGTAAGTGTCACAAGACCCCTACACAGGGGTCTTTTTTAATGTATAATAATAATATGAGATGAAAGTTATGCGGATGCACAATTAAGTGCTAGTCAACCGAGCAACATACAATCATCTCTTTCAATTTATTATTAAATCCCTTGATTTCACTTAGACCACATCAATTACGAGCATTAAATATAATGCAACGTGAAGATAAGGGACAAATAATAGTGCCAACTGGAGGTGGTAAAACATACATTATGATTAACGATTACATTGCTATGTTACAAGAATGCAATGAAATTGAAAGTGATAATGTAACAGTAGTTGTTGCACCTCGTATATTATTAGCACAGCAATTATGTGATGATTTCTATCATCAAGTCCCACAAGATTTAAACATATTTCATGCACATAGTGGAAGGACTTCGTTTCCAAGTTCTACTAAATCAAATGAAATTGCAGAGTTTGTTGATAACAATCATCAAACAATTATATTCACAACTTATCATTCATTGAAGAAAGTTGTTGAATCTGATATAACAATAGATTGCATATATTTTGATGAAAGTCACAATGGCACAGCAAGATCATTCTTTGAAAGTGTTAGTAACTGTAGTCAATATGCAGAGCGTTGTTATTACTTTACAGCAACACCTAGAATATCATATAAACATGATAGAGGGATGAATAACAAACATATCTGGGGAAATATCCTGGAATCCGTCCCTGCACCTGAGTTAATTGATGGTGGAAGTTTAATACCACCAACTATAATTCCATTTGAAGTTGATACTAACTATGCTAAACATAATGCACATGTCCATCATTCAATTACTATACAAAATGTTATCGACAGTATAGAATTAGAGGGCAGCAAAGTGTTAGTTAGTGTCCCATCATCTAAGGTATTAATTAACATGTTATCACGCACATATTTGATAAAAGAGTTAAGAAATAAAGGATACGATTTATTACACATAACAAGTAAATTTGGTGCTTATGTCAACAACAAAAAAGTTAATCGCTCTCAATTCTTTGAGACTCTCAAGCAATGGGGTGAAGAGAAAGAAAGAAAGTTTATCATCTTTCATTACAGCATCCTATCGGAAGGCATCAACGTTAGTGGACTCACTCATACAGTATTCTTGCGAAATCTTAACATCGTTGAGATGGCACAAAGCATCGGACGTGTTATTAGGATGGATAAACAAGATACCAAAGATATTGCAGAAGGCACTATTGATAGTGGGGATATTTGTAATTATCGCAAATCCACTGGTTATTGTATTATTCCTACTCACAAGAGTTATGGCACTAAAACTCTCAAAAGAATGCAAAGAATAACGGATGACATTTTTAGAGATGGTGTGCATACCACAGCATATTGTTAAAATGTGTAAACCGCAACCAGTACGTGTGCCACCGCACAAAGTGTCCACTAAATGCGGACAAGGTGCGGAAATCGGTTATAATAAGAATATGGGAAACGAAATCCCATCCCTGAGACTCTTAATTATCCACTTGGTAAACAGGTTAGCATAGAGTCAGACATCTGGGATTTTGTTTCTCTCACCTTTGTAAATCTTTACTTCTCTCTTAACATGCGTAAAATTGAATCAGAAATGAATGCAGCAGTAACAAATCGTTACAACTTCAGCAAGTCAAATACAACTGTAAACATCAATGACAGAATCGCTGAAGTCAGACTTCATGGAAATTTAATCGCTAGAGTTGGTGACAATTTCGTCCAAATCTTCGATGGTGGTTGGCAATCAGTTACAACCAAATCTAGATTAAATGCACTATTACAGGCAGTAACACCTAACGGTGGTGTATTTCAAAGAGATTGGACTTGGTATTACAACTCAAGCAAAGTTGGCACAGTCCCATTTTTCTCAGGTATGGAAGCAGCATAAACCCTGCTCTCACCTGAGTTTTTACTGGCATTTAATATAATGTAAGTCCAGTATTTTGTCCCTTTGCTTATTACAAAATGTCAAACAACGTTGCATTTAACTTTCTTGTTGAATCTCTATCTAGAGCAGAAACAGGTAACGAATTAATCGCACTAATTGACACATACCTTGCAAATCAAGGTTAATTAAATAATAATGAGGGGTGCAATTCCCCTCTCATTCTTAACAATCTCTCATGTTAAATCATCTTTCAGACTTATTAGAATCATGGTGTAATAGTCAGCAATTAGAGTTTATTAGTGCTGACGATTTACTGTATGGTTACTATCAACAACTCACCATAGATCAACGTGCTTGGTTAAACAATTACATTGAAATATGGGATAAAACACAACAATTTGAGGTGGGTTAATCATGTATAAAAGTGAAACATTAGGACGTATCTTTTGGTGTGAAGATGATACTTATGACTTCAAATCATGTCCTATGAAGTTAGATGGCACAGGCGATTTTGACTATTGGGATTATGTATCAGAGTGGACAGAATGGCATGAAGTAGATATGAATTTACTCTTTGATATTCACAAAGCATGTATATTTAATAAGAGAGAATATGCAGGTAGTATAACATTTAATGGGGTATAATTAATGCACTATTCAACACCATACGACATAGGATTAGGCGATTTAGTGTTATTTAAGGGCATTATTTACTATGTCTTAATTAACTACATTAAAGGTGAAACTGACGCTAAAGGTTATACACCAAACAGCAACAGAACCATCTTAATTAATGATACTTTCGGCACAAGGATTATGTGTCATAATTATAAAGAATTGGAGGTAATTGATGAAGAATAAAAGTATTACATCACAACTAAGTGATGAAGCAATTTATCAAATACTAGAGATAATTGCAAGTGAAATTGATAATATAGATGATAAAGAGTTATTCATTAGTATGGAGGATTAACAATGCAAAGTGATGAATTTGAAATCAAATTACCTGTTTATTTTACATGTAACGAGTATAAATTCGTAAGGGAATGTATTCAAAATGCACAGGATAATTGGACACAAGATAAATACAAAACTTGTGATATTGTCCTTAATAAGTTATATGAATTAAGTGAAACTTGCATACAAGATAGAATCAATTAACATTAAATCATTCAATCGCATTATTATCAATGACAAAACTAAATCCACGTCCAGTTTACAACAATCCACAGAAACCAGTTGTTAACAACAATGTCAACAAATTCCCCAGATTAACTAATCAAGAATGGGATGATATTATAGGATTAATTGATGATAAACTAGAAAGGCAATATTATGAATGTTATCAAACAATAAAGGACAAACTAGAAGCATATAGGCAAGAAGATGTAATTGTCAACAGGTTATGTGACACTAATATTAGTGACTACGATAAGATACCAAATCGCTATTAATACATTATAATATTAGTATAGACAACAAACAAACCTTATGAATCCAGTATTAAAGCAATTCATTGATTACATTTTTTCATTCTACGGATGTCCTGATGATGTCCTTTACCCACTTGTTAAGGATAACAGGATGGTAACCAAACATGAAATTTATCAAGCAATCAAAGTTTATATTGCTAAACTGGAAACCGCATCCGCAGGATCTTTCTACACTTGGGGCGGTGGTGATTCTCTAGACAGAGAAAGAGTAAGGGATATTTTAATCTCAGATTTCAACTTCACACTTCAGTAAACCTAATTCATTCTAAAATTATGCCAAATGCTTCAAACAAACTACAGACAGACCTTTATAACATCGCATCTAATCACGAAGGAATTTTAGATATGATAGTTTACGGATTTGTTAATGATATGTCACCATCTCAAGTAAGACAATATCAAGACATGCTAGACACCAATTTTCCTAATCAAGTATCCTAAAATGTTACAACTTCCTACTTCTTACCTAAAATCAGACACATTACTCAAAATCTATCAAACAGTAACACGCAAACCACAAAGTGTTTACAATCCCCCTAGAAGTAGAAAGATTTCAATACTTAATGATTAAACACTAAGTATTAACAAATCACTCACAGATCGCCAAATTTTTTATTAATCAAATGACCAAACTTTCCACTCTAATTGATAACATAAACAACACACAAGTTGTAGAGCAAAATGTATATAAACTTGCAAAATGTGTAGATGCTAGTTATAAACAATCATATGATTATAGAGTCATTAATTGTGAAGTTAAAAAAGGTAAAAAGTATTGGAAACTAATATTTGACAACAGCGTTCATGCCTTTGTAGATGTAAACAATGGTGACGTATTTAAACCTGCTAGTTGGAATAAACCTGCTAAACATGTGAGGTATAACTTATTAACTAATCCAGAGATTTGCTTCACTAAATGTGATTGGGCAGGAGGATATTTGTATATAAGATGATAACAATCTCACCACACATGCAAGGGAGTTTTCCACAATTAGCGGACATACTTGTGGAAAATAGTGTATATTTTAAATGGTTAATTAAACATAGGTATGTGTTATTTAACGATGATAATATTGACTCTAGTTAGTGTTATCTAAGAGCGTAACATAGCGAGATTTTTTTGTCAACAACTATGGAGAAATATGTCAATCTTCGCTAACACCTTGACATGACACATTTTTTCCTATATAATAACAATGTAAGCACAATTACAATGGGAAGATCTTACAAACGTAATGACCCTTATTCATCACATAAGGCGAAAAGTTTGAGAGAAAAGAGAAAACAATCCAACACTAAGTTCAAAGGAGTTACTAACAACAATCCGCACAATAATGTGGAAAAGTATTACAAACCCCGCCCCTAATTGCCCCCCTATACTATGCCCCGCATTGCCCTTTTTTGCTATGTCTAAAATAACAACTATTCAGACAATTCCACCAGTAAATGTTAAATTGTGGTCACACGGTTCTAAACACTTTTGGGCATACGATTACCCAGGAAATAGTAAGAACGGACCATTTAAATCTGAGAAATTAGCATTACTTGACGCAACCCAATTCTCTAGTGATTCATGACAACAATTCCACACAAATTGCAGTTATTACTTAACACATACGATGAGGGATTATTACCCCCTGATTTACAAATAGAGATGGCACAGTTCTTAATAGATTGTGACCTACATAATGAGTTATTACAGTATCAACAACTATGCGACTATTACATCGCTGAGGGTATATGTTATGACGTGCAATTAGCATGACTAATTAACACATAGTATGCACACAGTTATTAACAATTAAGACAGTTAATTTCTGTGTGTATGTGTATATTAAAAAATCGATAAATGCTAACCTACAAAAGTATACCATCGATATCAAAAAATTTTCCCAGTAAAAAATTTCTCCAGTATGGTTTTAAACCCTAGACAAGAAAAGAAAATCGCCCTGCAAGAAACCTATAAGGATTTGGTAGGTCTCCCATGGCCTGCTCGTAGGTATCCAGGGTGTTACGATATTATACAGAAATACGCTAAGGCACAATTAGACCTCGACCTACCTAACTTCTCAGGGGTCTACCAGTCATTCGCAGATGACGCTGTAGCACAGGCAAATGGTCTATGGATAGAGAAACCTACATGGGGTGAGGAATTAGACTTTACAAACCTACAGAAGGATGACCTATTATTGTTTAGGTTATATACACAGGAAGGTAGGATTGTTACTCCAGAGAATGAGCGTATACCTAATCATGGTGCTGCTTACCTAGGTGATGGTTATATGCTACATCAACCATATAAGGAGTTAAGTCAGATAGTAGACATGAAAAGTAGTGGATGTAAGATATATCAGACATCTTGTGTAGGTGTAGTTAGGAATAACACTACATAGCAATAGACAACTGAATAATAAGTTAATGAGCAAAAGGTTTACTTTACAGATAGAGGAGACCTACGACGGTGATTGTTATGTTAACATACCACAGGATTTAATGGATGAATGTGGATGGAAAGCAGGAGATGTGCTAGAATATGAAGAAGAGACCGATGGGTCTGTTATCTTGATTAAAAGTGAAGAATGAGATATAATCAAATAATGCTAACTATACTGGTTGTATGTAATATCATCAACTTGGTAAAAAATTAGCGTTTGAAAAAAATAAAAAAATCGTCGTGGAAACTCCAAAGTTTAACAGTGATGAGGAATTCATCGCTTGGGCATTACAAAATATAAGTGAAGCAATAAAGAATCTATCCAGTAGAATAGAAGCTTTAGAGGGGGCAATAGGTAAAATGCCTCCCCCTGGTGCTGATATGATTAAGTATAAAGTCCCAGGTGATGACTCCTACTCTAATTTGAAAGAGTTATTTGATAATCTGTATAAGAGGATAAATACCTTAGAGAATAATAGTAAAACGTAGTGCCAGCTTATATTCAGGAAACAGGTCGAAGTTTTCCGAATCCTACTAAAGGCGGTGGTTTTAACCAAGTCTTTAAACGTCCTTCATCAGGTGAGTATACTACTCATGGAGATTACCCTGATGTAGGTAGCGGTATGGACTATAGTATCACCTTTGAGGGTGCTGGTCCAGGTACTATGCCTATGGGCAAAGATATTGTCCATTATATTGGTGATGATGACCCTACTAATGTTACCAGTGGTGGTGGGGAAAGAAGAGGAGTCTATAGATGGTATAGAGGGGTCAAAGATGACCACATGTATACACAAGACCCTCAACAAAAGAAATCAGACTTCGGTTGCGAGAATGAGTCTTGGAGGACAGCAGCAGGAGGATATAACTCAGAACCTAGGCAAGGGACACCTGTATTCTATGTAATGAGAGAGCAGGTACCTAATAGTGTGCCACTCAATACCTATTACAGTCACTGGCCTGACGATTCACAACTGACCGTAGGAGGTAATGTCCCTACTGGATTAAACGGAGTAGGTTGTGGAAGAAACAAATACTTTAATACTGGTAAGTTAGGATATGCCTTTACTTCAGAAGCAGATGCATTAGCATACTGTAGTGGTGGAGAGACTCCTGTCCCTCTATATGAGTATCTACATCCTGACCCAGACCATTTCTATACAATAGACCCTGCTAATGAAGTTAATCTTAGTGGTGGTCCTATAGCACCTAAACATGCCTATGGTGGAGAATACTCCTACCTAGGCATTTTGTGTTGGGTATTTGCTGAACCTCCTAGAGATGCACCTACCGATACTATAGTAGACGTAGGTAAAATAGGTCCAACAGGGCAAACTCTTAACAAGAGTGGTTGGTATGACTACACTGATGATGACCAATACTCCTATGGTGAGTCTGGATGGGGTTCTGGAGGGTGGTCTGAGTTCATGTATAGGCAAATGCGTGACTCAAACAGTAATGCAGTAGAGGGTCCACCTGCTGTTAACGGTTGGGGTAACCCAGATAACGTAGATATGCTATCTAATGATGCTCAATTTGAATGGGCTTATGGTTTATCTGGTGCTGTAAAGGGTGCTGTGCCTAGATTCCTCGGTTTTGAGGACATGTATGATGCTCAATTCGTCTTTTATTTGTTTGATACCTCCTTCCCATGGAATGGTCCTATCTTTTCTACACAGTATATCCTCTCAAATGCGAAATGTTGTCCAAATACTACTGACCCAGAGGGTTGTCCGCAGTGTGCACCAGTATGGACGTACCATTCTCACTTCTATGAGATACAATCAGACTCATGGGAGACTACAAAAACAGAGATTTCCATACATGATGAGAGTAGTACGGGTGTAAAAGAGTCATTCTGGACTATAGGAACTGATTCTACTACACTATTCTTCCGTTATGTTACCCGTACAGGTGACTTTAACCGTGGAGATAAGATAAATGGGTGGGATATTGACGCAGTTTACTACTTTGGTGATGAATTAAAGTGTGGAATAATGGAATTAACGTGGGATCAGGGTAGTGGTGCAACGAAAAATACCTTTTCTTATCAACAATCCTTCACTTCTACGGATAATGGGGAGATAGAAGTGCTTGCTGGCTACGGTGTACCCAATAAAGCAGCGTTTTGTGGCACATATGAGTTTCCAAAGAAGATATCTTACTGGAAAGTAGAGGTAGATCCACAGGCTTTGATACCTCATCGTAAGATGGATGAGGCAGAAATGCGAGCTGTAGTCGGAGATGATGGTACAATCGTCGCAATAGACATAGTTAATGGCGGTAGAGGGTATGTTTTAGAGGATACAATCATAGAATTAACGCATCCGAGGGAAATGGATAACTTCTCTGCTACGGATACAGCAGATTTTATGGAAAATAGTATTAATAGTGACACGGATTACGATAAAGCACTCGGTAATAGTCGCACAGAGAAAGGATTTAAGCGTAAAAACATGGAATCTGCTGTAAAAGCGTATGGAACGCATAGCGGAATCGTGGATTTGAGTAAAGATAAGAATAATGAGCTCTATAAACTGAAAAAAGCAGTCGTAGAAGTAGAGAAAATAGACGAAGCAGGTACAATTAAGCGTGTAAGAGTCGTAGATGGTGGTGCAGGATACAACCAAGCGAATGTTCCTACCGTAATGATAGTACAACCAGAGAAAATTAAGGTATCAGAGGACGCATCTCAGGATGAGATAGCTGCGACTGAGAAAGGAATGCAAGAAGCATGGAATCACGAGTTTACGGATGGAGATGTGCAACCAATTTCATCTACATTTGACAAAGAAACCATGGGAATCATCGGATCTTCCATGGGAGTCTCCCCACAGGGAGAAAATTCAGGATCATCTGTCTATGTTGAGGTACCAGACTCCTATGTAAGGGCAGCTAGTGACGGTGTAGACGACGATGTAACCAAATTATGCATGAATATACCCGCAGAATGTATTAATGTAGATGCTAAGGGTTATATTTCTGATGCTATGCCTGATGAAACCCAGTTTGAAATCATATCTGGAGCAGATCCAAACGGTATAGGACTATTTGAGAAGGAAGTGATGCCATATGCATATAGTGGCACTGCTCAAGTAGACCAATACTCAGAGAATGTCTCCCACTTATACGGTCCATTTGGTAAACAGAGGTGTATTGAGGTAAGACAACCTAAACTTTACAACATAACTCGTTGGTTTGATATGCCATGTGCATATTTGGATGCTAACGAGGCAGGTGAGCAGAAGGCATTTGGTTATCTACCCTTTAAATACTGTGGTTCTGAGCAGAAGGATGCAACCTTTAGAGTATCACTTAGTTGTGAGGGACGTATAACTGGTAGTCAAGGTGGTGCGTGTATGGATTTCATACAGAGTTTACCTACTCCGCATCTACAACAGAAGAGACCTACACCAACAAACAATAGATGTTGGAATTGTAGACGTGGTAATGTACCTGGTAGGTGTTACCGTGACCCTAGTGACCCTAATGACATTGTATTTGTGCCAGTAGGTTTGGATGAGAATACTTACGACTATAATAGGAGTAACTTTACAGAGCTAGAGCAGTTACAAATGTGGGCAGGGCAGAATATTACCAGTGCAGCCGCAGTGCAGACATGGTTAGGACACCCAACCGCACAAGACCCTGCTGGTACTCCGCACTCTGTTGATTATACTGAGCTTACTGTTGCGTCATGTAGCGGAGGAGTCCCGCCAAATGAGTGTTGGGATACCTATGTGCGTGGAGTAACTGCGTCAGACGGTCCATTAGTAGTGTATAGTGAGTACGATGCGAACGGAAATGGCGGTGGTGGTAGTACCTTCTGTCAGACAAGTCAATTATATGACTCTTGTGTTGCACTAGATAAGTGTATGGATGCGTCTATTGCCATCAACCCTAAGCGTATGACTGGTAGTGGCACTAATGCACGGATGTTAATGGGTCCGTATAATGGAACTATGACCGTGCGGAATTATCTTACTGGTGGTACTATTGCACTAGATAAGAGTATCAAGAATTATGGTAACCCATACTTTGATGAGTGTAGTGAGGAGAATGCGTGGACAGAAGGTACACAGGTTAACGAGGATTTATAATGGCATTTGGATTTTTAAAACCAGTTGCATCACTTAACGGACTACCTTGCAGTGGTCACGGACTTTGTTTGCCTTCTACTATACACTCTGTACAGAGTTGTGGTAGTCCTCCTATTCCTTATTCTATTGTGATTAAGGAATTTACATGTTGGTGGCCTCCGCACCCTACGGTTCCCTTCTTCCCTGTTACACCATTACGTGCTACAGTGTTAGTGAATCGTATTCCCATCATGTTATTGGGTGATACATTCATACCACACATTGCTGTGTGTACCAATATAATTGTGTACATATGTCCTTGTGGTAAGGCAATGTGTCCAACGCCCACTCCAATCCCTTGTAGCGTCCTTACAATCGAAGATGGTGGAGGAGTCGGTCATACTAGAATCTGTATGGCAACGACCTTTACTGTATTTGCATTGAAGCGACCTATAGGTAGGATTCTGGATCCGTTAGGAGTTGGATTCTCAGGGTTTAGTTACCCTTGTTCATCTGTGGTTGCATTTGGGCATGCAACTGTGTTAGCATCATAGTAGTTTATTTTAAATTATGGCATTATACTCGTCAACTGGTGGATATATTACTCCTCCTGCAAAGAAAACAAGACAAGGAAACTCGAAAAACACAAAATTGAGTGCTACTTCTCGTAATGGAGCAAGAAAAAAATATAGGGGTCAAGGAAAATAGTCGGGAAACCCTATAAATAAACATATTGGCACTAAATATAGGTAATATGCCATCGTATAGGTTCAGATCTGAAAAATATATCAGTAGAGGGTTTAAGGATTTAGCAGTCTCTTTTAAACCAAACCCTTCTACAGGAGATTTTGGTGTGGTCAAAAATGAAAACGCTATAAAACAGTCTGTCCGAAACATCATATTAACAATGTTTGGTGAAAGACCTTTTCAATATGAAATTGGGTCTAGGGTTAAAGCACTATTGTTTGAGCCTTGGGATCCATTTAGTGCTGATAGTATGAAAAGTGAAATTCGTAATGCTCTGGATAGATTAGAACCAAGAATCGAAGTTAACCAAATTAAGTTAAGGGATGATTCTGATATAAATTCCATCCAGGTTGGTATTGACTACACTATCGTGGGTCAAGAAGAAATACAAAACGTCGAATTTCTCTTAGAGAGAGCATAATGTCCGCTATTCCATCACAATTAACGTCGTTAGACTTCTTTGAAATCAAAGAATCTATCAGATCTTACCTTAGAACTCGTAAAGAATTCACAGACTACGACTTTGAAGGTAGTTCTGCGTCATATTTGATAGATATTCTTGCTTATAACACTTATTATACTGCCTTTAATGCTAATATGGCATTAAATGAGGCATTTTTGGAGACTGCTACTGTTAGAGATAACATTGTAAGGATAGCAAAGCAGTTAAATTACACTCCAAGGTCTATAAAAGCAGCTAGAGCATGCTTGAGATTGGTTGCACAGACAACAACATCTCTAAATGGCACTACATTCCCAGAATTTTGCACATTACATAAAGGTGATGTGTTTGTAGCAGAGAATGAGGCTGATACTTTTACCTTTGCATTGACAGAAGACATCAAAGTTGCGGTAGATTCATCTACTGGAAAGGCAACCTTCGATAATGTATTGGTATATCAGGGAAATCTGCTAACATACAACTATACAGTTGATTATACAGTCAAGCAGGACTATGTAATACCTGCTGAAAACGTTGATACCTCTCTTTTGAGAGTAGATGTATCTCCAAATGCTCAATCCTCTGAAACTGACACCTATAGTCAGGCAGCAAACATCACATCTACTGATGCTACCTCAAGGATTTACTATTTGGAAGAGGCAGATGACCTTAGATACCGTTTAGTCTTCGGTGATGGGGTTATTGGACGTAAATTAATCGATGGAGAATACCTTACCCTCACCTATGTGGTAACAAATGGTGTTGAGGCTAATGGATGTAAGAATTTTGACTATATTGGTTATATAAACGACTCAGATGGTAGACCAATTAACCCTTCTGCCATCACATTGGTCACCAAAGACGCTGCACAGGACGGTGAAGAGCACGAAACCGCACTTTCGGTTAAGTTTAGAGCACCTAGGGCATATGCAACCCAAAACAGGGCAGTTACTGAAACAGATTATGAGCATATCGTCTCTGAAATCTATCCACAAGCAGCTTCAGTGACTGCTTATGGTGGTGAGAAGTTAAATCCACCTGTTTATGGTAAAGTTTATGTCGCTATACGACCAAAAACAGGAAATAAGCTTAATGAGACAACAAAACAGAAGATAAAAAACGATTTGAAGAAATATTCAGTCGCTTCTATTGAACCAGTCATCATTGACCCAACTTCTTTCTACGTTATTCCAAAATCTTACGTTTATTACAACGGAAACGAGACTGGACTTACTGGATCGCAACTTGGCACTAAAGTTTTACAGTCTATTGATGCTTATAACAGAAATGGACAGAATAACAGGTTTGGAGGACGTATAGACGGCTCTAAATTTGGTGCAATGCTTGATAATAGCGATACCTCCATTGCAGGTAACGTTACACAGATGACTTTAGGTCAAAATCTCGATAAATTCACTTTTGGTAACGTATTTACCCAATGTCTTGATTTTGGTAACCCACTTTATAACCCATCTAACTATTCTGGCAATCCAGATGGAGGAGATGGTGATAATACAGGTGTTTCCTGTAAACCTTCCTTCTCTGTTGCTAAATCTGGTACATTTTATGCCACAGGCTACACAGAAGACCTTGTAAACCTCACTTTAAGTGATGGTGCTACTGCTGCTGCTATATCAACTCCTGGTTTAAGCACAAATGTAACAAATCAGGTGTTAGTCCCAGTAAATATAAGAGATGATGGATCAGGAAACCTTATTCTAGTTACTACTAGAGATGAGACTGAATTGATACTCAATCCTTCCGTTGGAAGTGTAGATTATGCGAATGGAATAGTCTGTGTTGGACCGATTGCAATACAAGGCACTCCAGATGATACTGAAAGACTTCCAATTCAAGTATTACCAGCTGGTGGATCAATTAATATCCCACCAGGTGTAGATCCAACAATCTTTAACCCATCAGTCAATCCTATTGACTATACAATCAACGATACTGCAATCCCCACCTTCGATCCTAACAACTTTAATGGTTTCAATTTCGGTGATATTGGGGGCATAAATATTATCGATTATCCAACTGATACGTTCACGTATCCAGTCAGCGACTCCTGTTTCTAAGAATAAATGACTCCGATAACCAAGAATATCAACGTCTCTGATAGGGTCGAAAATCAGTTACCTGAATTTATACGCCAGGAAGACAGACAATTAGTCAACTTCCTATTTGAATACTATAAATCACAGGAAAAAACTGGTAGACCATACGATATCCTCAACAACTTGATGAGGTATCTTGACCTTGACAAATACTCCTCAGAAGAGTTGTCAAGTAGCACGAGCTTGTTAAAAGATATTGGGGTAGATGACACTAAGATAGAAATAGAGAGTATTAATGGATTCCAGACAAGAGATGGATCCATAATGGTTGATAATGAGATCATTTACTACGAGGGAGTCACTCGTGGACCTGATGTTATTATTACACCTGGTATTTCACTTCCACAGTTTAATAAGAAGAAGCAACAACTAGAAAACCCCTTCACATCGTTTGATGGTGTTGAAAGAGTCTTCCCATTAAGTTTTTTAGGTACTCCTATAGCACCTCCTAGTGCAGAGCACTTAATTGTAGTGACATACAACGATATGCTGATTCCTGGATCAGAGTATACTGTTAATGGCACTAATATATCATTTACAAATCCACCTAGAGCAAGAACAGGTGCAGATGATTCAGAATTTACTCAAGTAGTATATTTGGTTGGATATGCAGACCAAACAATCGTTACTGCTGACCAAATCCCATATCAAGAGTGGCAGAATACTCAAGTTTATCCATTAAGAGTTAATGGACAGTCTTATACTCCAACTTCTGATATTGGTTTAATTATTAACAAGAATGGTAGGTTACAAACTCCTCAAGACGACTATACCCTCTTTGAAGACAAGGTTATCTTCAAAAACCCAGTCGGTGCTGCTGATCTTATCCATATTAGGTCTGTTGAATATGTTGCTCCTGCATATGGGTCTGGAGCCTCAGCTATTGCTCAAGTTGATACTATAGGTCAGATTGAAGCAATCATTCCTAAGGATGGTGGTAAGAAGTATCGTCTAGATTTCGCTCCTAAGGTTGCTATAACCCATAAAGATGGTATTAGTGCTACTGCAAAGTCCCTAGTTGGTGGTATTAAGGATATTAACCTTATAGATGGTGGACAAGGGTATTCTTCTTATAACCCACCTATCCCAGTAGTTGTAGCACCTGCAGATCCTAATGGATCCATTGCACAACTAAGTTTAACAGTTAATGATGTAACTGGAACAGTTGATAGCGTTACTATTACTAATAGTGGTAGTGGATATGACTTTATTCCCGCTATTTCCTTTAAGAATCCTTCTGGTGCTACTATAGGTGCACCTACTATTGACATAGAAGGTAGAGTTAACATAGGTAGCATCCCTGTTATCACTATGGGTAGTGGATATAGTAATCCACCTACAGTTTATATTGATGCTGCTCCAGATGGGGGTATCAATGCTCAGGCAGTCTCTAAAATCAACCAAGATGGTCAAGTATATGAGATTACCATTGTTAATAGGGGTAAAGGATACATTACACCTCCTAGAGTAAAGATTGTTGAGCCTATAGGTGCTCAAGTCCTCGATGTAACGGTTGCATCGGGAAGTGTTACAAATATTGAGATGTTAACAGGTGGTAGCGGTTATACAGACGCACCATCAGTCTACATAGTTGACAAAAGGGTTGATGGATATGGAGAACCAATTGGAGGTACTGGTGCAACAGCAGTTGCCACCATTTTTAATGGTGAAATCACCGATATCAACATTACTAACTTTGGAACTGGTTATTCCGAGTCTGAACCCCCTCAAATCTATATTGCAGAACCTAAATCCGCTAGAGCATCGGTAGATGTAGGTTTTGACGAAGTAACTGGATTCGACATCCTAGAAAAGGGCAGTGGATACTCTTCTTCTGCCTTTTTACAATGTTCTCGTGGTGTTTCTGGTCCTGTTAAGTATGATAACCTTCATAATGAGATATATGCCACTGAAGCGAATTTAAGACAGTCTGATCACCATGCAGGTGCTGCTGTAGTCAATTTAGACACTTTATTCATCAAAGAAGTCTTCGATAAGTTTAGAAGGCAGTATTTGCCGACTTTAGACATTGATTTTGCGTCAATTAACCCAGTTCAGGTAATTAAGAATATTACCGACTTCTATATCTCGAAAGGTACTAAATTATCGACTCAATACCTCTTCAAAATTCTTTTTGGTGAAGATGTTGACCTTTATTATCCAAAAGATGAAATAATCAGTCCATCTCATGCAACTTGGGTTGTAGACACGGTTTTAAGAGCCGAATTGATGGAAGGAGACCCAAATAACCTAATTGACTCCCAAGTTAACCAATATGCCGATGATGTAGACCCTAATGTTACTGCTGCGTCTGCATTGATTGAAAACGTCATTACAATCATCGAAGGAACCGATACAATCTACGAATTGGCGATTTCTGAAGAAACCTTGGTTGGAAGCTTCATTATTCCTTATAAAACTCGTCTTGTTGAGCCATTAACGACCACTGGGCAAATAATCACTGTTGACTCTACTATTGGATGGCCTGAAAGAAATGGTACCATAAGAATAAATGATGAAGAAGAAGTACAATATAAAGAGAAATCTCTAAACCAATTCATTGAATGTACCAGAAGCAAAAACGGAATTGTTGAAGATTGGGATCCAGGAACAATAATTCAGTCCGATATTTACGTTTGGACTAACTTTGGAACAGCACAGCAATGTAAGTTAAGAATATTAGGAATTGCTGAAGCAGGTACTACAGTTCTTAATGATACAGGGTCATATTACCTTCAAGGAGATAAACTAAAGGTAGCAAACCTTGGATCTACTGCTGAGGAGTTAAGACTCCAATCTTGGTTATATAACGTCAAGAAACTTATCCAAGTTACCACTATAACTCCTGGTGGAGTTAATAACCAGACTGCGACTGTAGTTTGCGGTAACCCACATGGATTATTGGTTTCTGACCAAGTTACCATATATGGTGCTAACCCAGTTGTCTATAATGGCACATTTACGGTTACATCACGTATTGACCAATTTACTTTCTCTTATCAGATAGCAACACCTACAGAGATAATTCCTACTGGTAATATCCTCTTATCTGTTGACTTAAACAGAGGTAAGTCTGATGTAGTATCAATAAACAAGGTTGTTAGTGAGTTTACAACTAACATACAGAATGCATTTTTCAACGATAACTATGTTTATGTTGCTGCTTCTGGTTTACCCAACTATAAGATTGGTCCTTTCACTGGGTCAGCTCTCATCCCAGGAAACCAAAGGAAACTCTTAAGATTCCCCAGAACAGTACAAACCGTCTCAGAAAGACAAGCAGTTGCTCCAGGTACTCCAATAGGTAGTTGGGTCAACGGTGTTTCTATATGGTCATATAAGTCTCCAGACTATATCCAGTATGGTCCTTTAACCTCTGTTAGTGTTACTAGCGTTGGTGAAGGATATGATGCAGGTGCTAAACCCAACGTAGAAATCACTGGGGGTGGTGGAACAGGTGCTACTGCTGAAGTTATAGTTAATGGTAGTCTTTCATCATTTGATGTTATAGAACAGGGTAGTGGATATACAGAATCACCTTTAGTATCAATCGTAGGTGGCGGTGGTATTGGTGCTACTGCTCAAGCAGTTATTACAGGTGGTAGAGTAACAAGAATTTTAGTTGAGCAACCAGGTTCAGGTTATACGACTCAACCCCTAGTTTCTATTACTGGAGGTGGAGGCACTGGTGCGACTGCTACTGCCAGTGTCCGTGGACCTATTAGTAGTGTTAGTATTACAAACTTCGGTAGTGGATATACTTCACTCCCTGACATTAAAGTTAACTCTGGTGAGAATGCTTTAGCACAACCAATCGTATTAAATGGTAGAATCGTTTCTATCGCTATTATCAACTCTGGTAATTCCTATACAACAGCACCTAATGTAATAATCAATGGTGATGGATTTGGTGCAATCGCTAAAGCAACTATCGGTACAATTGGTGAAGATAAAGGACGTGTATTAAGCGTTTCTATCACTAACCGTGGAATTGGGTATACACAAGGTTTAACAACCGTCAGACTCGAAGCAGTGGGTCAATTAGCGTCATTCCAACCTACAGTTTACCAATGGAATAGAAACCTTCAATATGAATTGGTAGACAAGTTTGATGGTGCAAGTGGATATGTATTTACTGGATTTAACAACCAGTTTGGTGGTGAATATGCTCACCTATCAGATCCTAAAGAATTAAGATATGTTGTTGGTGATAACGTATTCTTAAATCCTGTTACACAGAATTTCCAAGAAGTTGCTTCTAACTATGACCACTCACCTATTATAGGTTGGGCATTTGATGGAAACCCAATTTATGGTCCTTATGGTTACATTGACCCAACTGACCAGAATAGTGGTATCAGAAGGATGCGTACATCCTTCAAATTGAAGACTAATGTTGTATTTGATGCAACTACTAATCCTAACCCTTCTAGGGTAGATGGACCTCCTATTTCAACATATGCTGCTGGAACATTTGTTGATGATTACTACTATGATTTCCAATCTGGTGATTTAGACCAATATAATGGTCGTTTCTGTAAAACACCTGATTATCCAGATGGCACATATGCATACTTCGTAACTATCGATGCTAGTGACGCAGGTATTGCTGAATTCCCATATATCGTTGGACCTCAGTTTAACTCACTTCCAGATTCATGGAATATGAATCAAGCAGCAACACAGGAGAATATTCCTGATGGAGTTGTCCGTTATAGAGATCCATATACTGATGTTGACATTGATATTGACCGTCAACCAAACCAGACTGCTGATGTCTTTACTACTGAGATAGAAGGTTATCCTATCATCTTTGAAATACAAGACTCTAATAATGATGGTTTGATTGATGCTAATGAGCAACAAGAATTATTAGAGATGTCTGAAGAGGCAACTCTACAAATATACGATTATTTCCCAAGAGTATCAGCAGAGTCTAGAGTTGATATTGAAGTTGAGACAACTACCCAATTTGAGAATGCTCAGATAGATGGATTCGTTGTTGAAAACCCAGGTGTTTCATATCAGGTAAATGACACCATATTCTTCGATAATGAAGGAACTGGTGGATTTGGTGCATCTGCTCTTATTGAATCTGTTAAAGGACAGAATATAATTGGTTATCAAAAAGAAATGATTGGTGACCGTCCTTACGGTGTAATTACTACTGATATAGAGCATGAATTACGTCAACAGGATGAAATCATTGTAAACTCACGTCCTGTTATTGATAATACTAATAAGACGTTTAGAGTTAAGGTTGTAGCGGGTGTTGAGAATATTGCTATAACTCAATCAGGTACTGGATATAATACAGATATTCCTCCAACATTTGAGTTAATTACTGCATCTGGACAAGATGCTGAGTTATCACTTGTATTAGAGAATACAGGTCAAGTTAATGCTGTTAATATCATTAACTCAGGTAATGGATACGATTCTGATAATCCTCCTCAGATTAGGGTATCACATCCACAACAATTCAAGAAAACAAGGTATTGGTTAGCTGAATATCAAGAAGCAACAGGTATAGTTAGTATCAATGATATTGTAACCACTGAAGAGCGTTATACTTATATTTGCGGTAGCATCACTGAGACAGATGGTGATATGGCAGCATTCCTTGCCAAGTTTGATGATTTAGGTCAACTTGTTTGGGAAAGAAACCTTCTTCCTCAAAATGCAGGTCAGAAGAAAGCAGAATTCATTAAGATTCTAGTTGACGCAGTTCCAGAGAATGACCTCATATATGTTGTTGGACATACTTACGATCCAAACAATTCAGCATATAATCCTGATATATGGTTAGGTAAGTATGAATCTGGATTTAATAATGCTAATGCACCTGATGGTATTCTTAAATGGCAGAAAGCGATTGCAGGTATCAGTGGTACTACAAGAAGGGATTGGGTAACTTCCTTAGCACTTGACCAGGAAGGTCGTATCTATCTTGCAGGTTATACAGATAGTAATTCCATAGATCCTAACGATATGTGGATTATCCAGTGTAACTTGGATGGTGACCTTGTAGAGAAGAGAAAGATTGCATCTGCAACTGATTCTGAAATGATTAATCAGATTCAGTGGATATCTGATGATAGATTCTTCATGGTTGGTCAAAATGACGAAAATGACGATTGTATCTTCGGTGTATTCTGGTTTGACGGTGCAAACCTTGAAATTGAATATATTCGCCAAATTCCAACAATAGGTGGATATGTAAGAAATCCTAAATTCACTATTGACGAATATGACGATGTAATCTTAGTTTGGGACGTATATAACGGTGCAGCACAGAAATACGATAAAGTCCAGATTAACAAGTTCCCATTATCTACAGCATCTACTTCATGGACATGGAGTAAGACTGTAACCATTAGTGGTGATATTGACGCTATTAGACATGCAGGAGTCAATGTAGATAAGTTTGGAAATTATACTTTAGTTACTGATGTAATAGAAGACCAAAATCAGAGATATGCGATATACCACTATATCAAGTATGATGGTAACGTAATTAAAGAATCTAAAGTTGATGATACTACAAGTATCGGATTCCAAGCTATAACTCACTCAGTTGATAACTCTGGTGATGTAATAATGGTTATTAACAGACAACAGTCTGACCAAATTGCAGCATATAGATTTAATGATGATACTGATTTAGATTACGACTTTACTAAGCAGAATAAGGCAGCAATGACCTTCTATTCTCCATCTGACGCATCATATGATTCATCATTCTATAAGTATGGCACTGGTGCACTTAAACTAAGTGCAGTTAACCCAGTTTCTCTTCCTAATCTTAATCTTGAGTCTAAAGAGTGGAGTTTCAGAGCATGGTTATCCATGAATTCTACTGCTCATTCTACAGACCATAAACCACTTCTTTGGGATATTCTACCAGTAGCAGGTGATTCAATTCAGGTTGAATTGGATGGTGATACTAATAGTGCAAACTATGAGAAAGTTATAATCTATGTAAACTCTGTACAGGTTGCAACTTCTCTTCTTGCTACTAACTGGACTGCATTTGCAGGTGCATCATGGGTGCATGTTACATTCCAGAAGAGAGAAGAATCATTAGGTCTTTATCAATATGAAGTCTTTATCAATGGTGCTTTAGTTTGTAACTTCCAATCAACATCTGATATCAGTGTTGGTAGTGCAGTCCTTTGTGGTAAGTCTGCTGGACCTACATCTAACAATACATTCATTGGATGGGTAGATGACTATGTGATTGATGATGTTGCTCCATATCTTTCTGCTTATAGTGTGCCATCGGCCGAGATTGAAATTACTACTTCAAACTCTGATTCTGCCTTAGTTAAATTTGACAGAGAGCATACTAAGAGAGGAAGTTATGCACTTAGTGGACTAGACAATTATACACAATTAGACTTTACAGATAATGAGATTACAACTACATGGGTTGATGTAGGTCTATCTGCTATCAGTCCATGGATTGTTGGAGCAGGTGGTTTACAGATTCTTGATATGTCTCAGGTTGTTTCTAACCTGAATCCTGGCACATATACATTTACTGCTAATAAGTTTGAGTATGGTACTAAGACTTCTACAATACCATCTCCTCTAGGTAAGAAACTTATTATTGAACCTGAAGTAATCAGTAAATTCTATATTAGAGATGCTCTATATCAGAAGATTGATAATGTAATGGAATTCACCTTCAGTCAAGATATTAAGTTGACTAAAGGATCAATACTTCAACAATTCAACAGCTCTGGTGTTACACAAGCATATGGTACTATTGTAAAAGTTCCAGAAGGAACTCTCCTGAATCCTGGATATGGTAATAAGTATCAAGTTGGTAAAATATATGGTACTTTTAATAACACTGACCGTTATAGGACAGTAGCAAATGATATTAACCAGATTGAAGGAACTTACTTTAATACAGAAGAAGAGGAATCACCTTGGCAAGCAAATACAGCATATACTGCGGGTGATAGAGTATACGCTGATAAGAAGATTTACGAAGTCCAAGCAACAGGTACTTCTGGTACTATTTCATTATCACATACATCTGGTGTTGCTAGTGACGGATTATTAAACTGGGCATTTATTGATGATGCAGGTAAGTTTACTGTTGACTTAACACAACATCCATATCCTAGACCTCAGTGGGTTGGTATGGATATGCCAGAATGGTTACCAGATCGCTTATATGTTGAGGGACAAAGAGTATGGTGGAAACTCAATGTATATGAAGTAGCAGTAGGTGGTGCAGGTGTAGCAGGAACAAATGCTCCTGTGCATGATACTGGTGATGCATCTGATGGTGGTGTAACATGGACTCACGTTTCTACTGAGGAAGCAATCAGCGTCTATAGTAGATTGATGGGTTATGATATGGGCAATAATTATACGGTCCAGATCATGGAAGTCCATCCTGGTTCAGTATACATTCCAGATGACGTTGTTAGTTTAAATGCAGGAAATATAACTCTTGCTGAAGATGAAAAGAGTGTAGAGATATCTGGATTTGCTTCAGTTAAAAAGATTCAAGTTACTGCACGTTTAGAGAAAGATATAATTAGGACAAATGCTGTAAGGACAGAATTTGTTTATTGCACATCAAATACTGCTCATATGTTTAAAGCAGGTGATATCCTCTTTACTGAAGGATTCAGTACTGCACAATTTAATGGTAGTTTCTTTATTGACCAAGTAATTGGCACTAGAGAATTTACATTTGCTATTAGAGCAACTGCAAGTAGTGATCCTGCATTTATTAATAATGCTCTTGGTGGTGTTAACATCTATGCAAAACACCCAACATTAGAGTTTACTAGAAATCATCAGTATGTCTTTGACCTATCTGACTCTTCTAACTTTGGATATTACTTATCATTCTCTCAAGATAACCAATACAAACTAGAATACTCATTTAACAACATTGAAAGAAATGGAACTCCTGGTATTGCAACAACACCAGCTCCAACAGTTCAATTCTCTGTATTAGGTGAAGTTACTAATATTTCCTACTACTTTGACCCATCAAGAACTGGTGCTGATTCACCAGTAGGTACAAACAGTTTTATTGATGTCATTAAAACTCCTTTCGATGGTAGATTTACTATTTCAGAAGTACCAACAGATACATCATTCAAATTCCCACTCCTTAAGGAACCTGAAAGGACTAATGCTGAGGTTGGAGAAGATTATCTAGGTAATGATTATTCATACTATTCAACTACATCTGTAAGGGCAGTTGGACCTATTAATACAATTCAACTGGTTTCTCCAGGTGGATTCTATCAGAAGTTACCTATCATTAGTGATATTGCATCTTTCAGACAAATTGAGAAATGTGTAGTAGTAGATGGAGGTACTGAATATGCTCCAGGTGTTTACTATGATGTGCCTATTGCAGGAGATGGTGAAGGTGCTAAATGTACTGTTACTGTTGAAGTAGATGAGGAGATTGGATCAGGAACTATTACAGGTTGTGCTGTAACTGACCCAGGTAAAGGTTATACAACTGCATCTATTGATATTGACGCTATACCTGGAATATTAGGAGCAACTCTTGCTGGATCTGGTGGTAGTGTAAATGTTGTTATTCCATCAGAAGGTAGTGGTGCATCTGTATTCTTAACAGGTACTAATATTGGTAAGATTAAGAGATTAAAGAATAATGAATTTGGTTTCGGTTATTCACATGACTATACCTTAAAACCAGAGATTACCTTCCCTGTTAACTTACAACTCTTTAATACTTCAATACTAAGTCAGATTACCATAACTGATCCAGGTTCTGGATACTCATCAACTCCAGCTGTTGTAATCGAAGGTGGTGGTGGATCTGGTGCTGAAGCAGAAGCAATTATTAAGAATAATAGATTATCTGAGATAATAATCAAGAATCCAGGTGCAGGTTACTCATCTGAACCAACTGTTACTCTTAAATCAGAATTTAACTACGTTGTTAACTTAGACCTTAATTATCTACAGTTTAACTTCCCACATGGTATTACGTCAGGTGCAGAAGTTACATTTAGGGCAGAAAACGTAGGATCCACAACTGGCGAATTACCAAAACCATCTACCGCAGGTTTAACCAGTTTGGTGGCAAATCAGGTTTACTATGCTATTGCTGGTACAGCAGCAGGACTAGAGCCTGACCAATTAAGATTCGGTCTTACTAAAGCATCTGCATTAGCAGGATCTTACATTACCTTCTTAACACAAGGTAGTGGTCGTCAAGTCCTTTTAACTGAGGTATTCGGTGGTAAAGCAACTGCTGTTGTTGAAACTTCTAGATTCCTTGAAGGTGAAGATGTATACCAAGGTTCTAATGTTGAAACTGCCACTGCTATGGGTACAGTTTCTACTAACACTGGTTGGCAGATAGGTCCTAAGATTCTTAAGATTGTTGATTATACTGGTGATTGGGCAGTTGGTGAGTCTGTAACAGGTACTATTTCTAAAGCATCTGGTGTTATCGATAACTTCTCGATTGCACGTGGTGTGTTAAATATCGGCTCCCTAACGAAGACACCAGGCCGATTTATTGATGACGTTGGTAAACCATCTGAGATTGTCCAGAAGATTCAAGATAGTTTCTTCTATCAAAACTTCTCTTACGTTGTCCAATCACAAATTCCTATCACAGAGTGGAAGTCTCAAGTATTAGAGAATAACCACCCAGCTGGTTTCAACATGTTTGGTCAGTTACAACTTACTGGTGGTAAGGACGTATCTGGACGTAAGATTGGTACTGAGTTTACTAAGAAAGTTAATATTAACAACTATAGTAATGTAAACCAGATTACATCATTTGGTGCTGCTCAACCAATCTATACTGACTACAACAATACTGAGGTTCTTTTCCGTAAGAAACGTCTAACATCTTCTGAGGAAATCTTAACTTCAATCGTTAAGAAACTTGATAATTTTGAGGATCAGTTTGATGGTATTAAGAAAGCATTCCCAATTACTGTTGAAGGTGAGCAGGTAATCGTTAAGCAAGATCAGTTGATGATTACACTTAATGGTGTTATTCAGGCTCCTGGTATTTCTTATCAAGTTGTTGGTGGAGATTTAGTATTCTCTGAGCCACCAAGACCTCCTTCAAAAGTTAACTATAGAATCATTGGTGTTACACCTACTCCAATATACAGAATTGCTCTTTATAGTCCTGGTGGTAATGCAAACTATGGTATATTCCCAACTATAGGTCAGCAAGTACAAGGTGAATTCTCCGATGCTGTTGGAACTGTTATAGATTCAGGTACTAATCATATTGATGTTATCAATATCGTTGGTGGACCATTCCAACTTAACGAAGAGATTGTTAGAGGAGAAATCTTCTCAGCATTAGTCGAAACAGTTACTCAGGTTAATAGTGATACTATATTTGAATTTGGTGAAGCAATTACTAACCTTGAAGGTGATACTGCATATGTTGAAGAGACAAACGTAGATACTGATGGTAATGTTACAGATAGACTTGTTGTAAGTAAGACTTCAGGTACTCCAAGATTTGAAACTGGAATATATGACTTAAGACTTAACGAATACATTTATTCTGCATCATCTAAGATTGCAGGACAGATTACATACACTGCACCTTACTCAGACCCAATTAATGACGAAGTTGTTGATGAATTAATCATTAACCGAGGCACAACTTTCTTCGGACTACTATTTGAGCGTTTATTAAGTCTAACAAACCCAAATATCATTTTAGACAATATTTCGCAATCTTCAATCACTCCAACTAAGCTTTATGATTCTTCAAACAGAATTAACGCTGATTTCCTTGATTTTGAAGAAGTTAGGACTACAGAAGTTACATATTCACAATTAGCGAATGGTGCTTTTGCAGATGGTGATATTATCCGAAATAAGAAGACTTTCTACGGAAATCCAATTTCTGTCTTCCATGGAAACGCTGCAAACCGTTTCTTAGATGGTGGACGTAATATTGCGAATAATAAGCAAGAAATCATCGATTTTGCTGAAGCAAGCATTGCAATAGACTATCCAGACTATTATTTCCCATCTGACGTTATTACTAACGCTTGGAGTCGATTTAAAGATGCTTACAGGATGATTCAGAAGAATAAGGCATTAATCGTCGGAATGGCGTTTGATGACATGAAAACTCAATTCCCTTCATCCTCAATTCCTTCAGATGCGAAATGTAAGCGAGATATTGAATATTTCGTAGATGCAGTAAGTATTGACATGTATGCAGGTGGAAACCGCTATACACGTAAATTCTGTCAGCAATATTTCAATGAGGCTGGATCTTTCACTTATATCAATGCTCAAGCAACTGAGACCAAATGGGCTTACGAAAAAGCAAGAGATAGGATGAAAGTTGCTATTGCTAATGGATATTCAGGAACTATTAGTGCAGCAAACTCTGGAGACTCTTGGGTTGCATATCAAGACTTAACAATCACTGCTGACCCATCACCAACCAATCCTTACGGTACTGCAGGAACTAACACTTCAAATACTGATTCAGACAACTGTACTGATGTCCAATCTGCTATTGAGACATTACATGAAATAGTTGATGAAACATTAACTAATGGATCTCTAACTGAATTACCAGTTGAATCTGGTGGTACATATTCACCACACCAAGAGAAGTGCAGAAGAGACCTTGGATATTTCATTGATGCTATTTCTAATGACCTTAAGACTGGTGGTAACTATCAAACTGTCCTATTCACAAGATCATTCTTTGATGCTTCTGGCACACCTCTAACTAACGGAATTGTTGGTGAAGAAGCAGAAGCAGTCCATGCATTTACAACTGCTGGTACATTGATGCATAGAGCAATTAATAACTTAATGTATTGGAAGGATCTTAGTGGGGTTGGATATAACCTTAATGATCCTACTACTTACTCTGGTGGTGTTGCTCCTGCTAATACTTACGATGCAAACTATGCATCTGGTAATAATCAAGATATTAACAACTGTGCAAACGTTAAGTCCTATATTGATACGCTGAAAGCGATTGCTACGACTGCAATGACAGCAGGTAACTTAACTAACGTTAATAACCTTGCATCCATCACAGATGGTACATTCCAAGATGGAGAAACAATTAGGACAACTAAATTTGCATATAAGAATAGAAGTCGTGGATTATTCGCTCTTGGAGATACAATCAAGGGTATTACATCTGGTGCTGTATTTGAAGCAATCGGTGCTAATGCAGGTTTAAAATGGATATTTGCTTCTAATGTTACTGGCACATTCCAAGATGAAGAATGGATAACCAATTCTACTTTAACTGCAACAAATTGCACCCAAAGTGTAATTGTTAAGAAAGCAGAATTAGTAGGAGATAAATCTGTCTACAAACCTTCAAATGGACTTCTAACACAAACAGCAAGTGAAGATTTTGCTTTTGGAACTGGAGATTTCACAATCCAATCATGGATACGTCCTGCTGCTAATGTTGGCACACAATACCTATTTGACTTCAGAAGATTATCTGCTGCTCAAGGTTTAAACATTAGAATGGATGGTCAAGGTCTTAAGGTCTATAATGGCACAACCTTGATGGTAAGTGGTAGTGGTGATTTTGCAACAACTGGTACTTGGTATCACATCGCTATTGTAAGAAATTCTGGTGTTACTCAGGCATATGTTAATGGTGCTCAAATAGGGTCTAACTACGTTGACACTAACGATTATCTTTACAATGCTCCTCATATTGGGTCTGACTTTAACCAGTCATCTCATTGGACTGGACATATTGATAATCTTTGCATTAAGAAGGGTGTTTGTGATTTCATTACTGGATTTACTCCTCCTACTCAAGTTGACTTTGCTGAAGATAATATTGTATTAGGTATCGATGGTGAAGGTCCATTCATTGCTTCTACTACTGAAGTATGGGCAACATACACTGGACAGAGAACATCATCTACAACTGCTAAGAGAGTTGATTATGATGGTTTAGCACTTATTGCTTCTGATATTGATACTGGTAGAAAAGAATTAAGAGATTGTGCTGAAATAATCGACCTTAACGGTGCATGGATTGCTGAGGAAGCAGTTGGTCGAATGAAGGCAGCATTCGTTGATTTCACCATTAGAGGTGACGATCCAGGAAATAATAGTTACGGTGGTACTAACCTTTGTATTAGGGATACTAAAGATTATATTCTTGGTGCTCTAATTAAAGACTTACAAGAAGGTGGAGATTTCCATACAATCTATACTGCAAGGACATACCTTACTACAAGTGGTAAATTAGACCATATCACAGATGAGATTCTACAATCTCTCTATACATGGAATGAGGTATTTAAACTTTGTGAGACTGTTATTACAACAACATCTACTGACCTATCAGGTGAATATAGCACAAGATTGAGAATACCTAATAACTTCTCATCTCCTGCATCTTCTACTGTTACTGATGAGATTAAACTATTAGGTGATAATTTACTTAAAGTTGTTGCTCCTAATGACCAAAGATTCAGAGAAGGTGGATTCCAACTTTGGAAGAATAGAGATTATATTGCTGAAGAAGTAGCAGGATATATTCAAAACAAATATCAACAGGAGATTAATGAAGTAACATATGACTTCCTTGAAATGCCTGGATATGGTCAACCCTACTGTGAACGTGATATCAAACAATTTATTCTTCCTGCTGTGATGGCTGATTTGGTCACAGGTGGTACATATCAGACTGAAGCAGTTATTGACAAGTATCTTGATAGTCAGAATAAGGTAATACATGTTGATGAAGAATTAAACCCAATGCTTGATGCATTTGAGTATTGTAAGATGCTCTGCATGAAGGCAGTTAATAACTTACTATTATCAAGTGGTGAAGCAGCTGCTGAGTTGGGTGTCCCAACATGGGTACAAGAAGAGTATTATGCACCTCAGTGGACTGCTAGAGCAGCATATAGAGATGATACTATTGTCCTTGATACAGAAGGATATCCTCAGGCAGGAACTAGACAAAACAATGACAGATATCTTGATGCTGCTGACCTAATCTGGAAGAATAGACACGTCATCGCTAAAGAGTGTGTTAGCACTATGAATGACTTGTCCAAGTATGAGAATCTAAACATTCCTGGTGGACATGTTAACTGTGAAGATGATGTTTTAGATATGATTGAAGCAATGGTACATGACCTTCGCTTTGATTGTAACGAGAAGACATATGATGCTGCTGCATTATACATTGAGACTGAAAATAACTCACTTAAGCATATTGAGGGTGAGTGGGAAGCATCTATAACTGTAGTTAAGATTCTAAGAGATATTACTTCTCTAATAATGCGTAATGCATTTGGTAGAGATTATGAAGAAGGTGGATCCCCTGATCAGAAACCAGTTGAATCTTATGAGCAAAATCCAAGAATTGACCTTTATAAGAATTGTGGTGATGCGATTGATGGAAACATCAGATATATCGCAGAGCAAGCAGTTGCAGCTGGATTAGTCCAATTCCCTAACCTTAATATTCCTGGTGGTCCTATTAACTGTGTCCATGACGTTACTGATATTCTTAGAGCATTAGTATTCAACATCAAGTATGGTGGTAATAACTGGTTACAATATTCTACTGAATTCTATGCAACATATTCTGGTAATTTAGACCATGTTACTAATGCACCTACTGAAACTAATTGGATAATGAATAAAGCACGTGATTTTGCAATCCGTGCAATGAAGGGTCAGATTATTACTAATGAAGCAGGACATGTAGTAGACCAAAGATTCTACGATGCAGTGCCAAGACCTACTACAACTATGGTCACAACCAGTGTATTAACTGGTGCACCTGTTACTGACAATTATAATAATCTTGTAACAAGATCATTCAAGTTTGGTGAAGATAAGATTTCTACAACTGATACTGGCACAGGTATCATACCTGATGAAGATGCTGTATTCAGTGTTGTAACTAAACTACCTTCTAGTCCAATAGATTGCTGTCTATTTGAAGCAGGTGGTGGTACATCTGGTGTATGGTTTGGTATCAGAGATGGTGGTACATGGTTGAGATTAAGAGCTGGTAATGGTACTAACTCATATACATCTGGAGCATCATATACTGCTGATACTGGTCTTGCAATGCTCGACCTACAGATTAGTAACCTAACACAATACTTTGATGATGGTGACCATGAATTAGTATGGCAGATTGTTATTGGTGGTAACCAAACAACTGGTGCAGGTAGTGTTACTCTTTGGATTGATGGTCAACAGATTGGACAAGCAACAACACCTGGTGGTGGTTGGACAGGTTTAACTGGAGCATCTGGATTATTTGCTAATACTCAGTGGGCAGGATTCGGTGTTTCTAATGGATCTTTGGTAGCAGGAGAAGCAGCAACTATTAACACATTTACAGTTAATGTTGGACCTGCTCCTACTATTGCATATGATATAACTGCTGCTGATTACGATTCATCTACAGGTGATTTAATATTAAATGTTGGTAATCATAATCATACTCCAGGAACATTCTTGAGGTTGATTTCTAACTCATTAACATTTACATGTGACCAAGATAATCATGCTTCTAATCACACTTATCCTAGATCTGGTGACCCCGCAGGTAATACTGCTGTAGAGGTATTAGATGTAGGTAGAACTGAGCATACTGCAACTGCTGCGTCATACGATCCTAACTCAGGAATAATGAATATGACCATAGAGCAGCATGGTATGACTGCATCAACATCTCATACTGCTAAAGATGCTGCATATGACCCAGATTCAGGTGTCCTAACAATTACTCTTGATGACCATGGATTTAAGACAGGTGACCAAGTTAAGATTCATAATGGATCTCTAATCTTTACATGTGCTCAAGATAATCATGCTACTAAGCATGGATATCCTAGACAGAAAGATCCAGCTGGTGACCAGTGGTTATTAATAGAAGAAGTTACACCAAATACATTTAAAGTTAATGTTGGTGCTACACCTAAAGTTGAGTATAATGTTTCCGATGCAGTATATGACCAAAATGATGGTGAATTAACTCTTGATATTGGTCAGCATCGTTTCGTTGGTGCTTCAAATCATGTTGCAACATTTGCTGAATATAATGCAGATAAGGGAACATTAAAACTAACAGTATCTGGACATGGAGTTATAGTTGGTGACCAGATTCAGATCATGGAAAATTCCATGACATTTACTTGCTCAATGGATAATCATTATACTAACCATGTATATCCAAGAAGCACTGACCCATGTGTAGGTCAATGGTTAGATGTTGTTGAATCTGATATTCCTGGTGGAACATTTACAGTTAACGTAGGTCAATCTCCTATAGTTGGTTGGGATCCATCTGATGCAACATATAATTCTGAGACAGGTCATTTAACACTTGAAATTGGCAATCACTCTCTTGCAGTTGGTACTCATGTGAAACTATCACAAGAGTCATTAAACTTCACTTGCTCAATGGATGACCATGCAACGATTCATAGTTATCCTAGAGATACAGACCCAACTCATAATGAACCAATACAAATTCTTGCAACCACTGCTACTTCTATAACAGTACCAGTTGGTACAACTCCTACAGTTCAATATACTCCAACAAATGCAACATTTACTCCTGCTGATGGTCTATTAGAATTAACATTAGATAGAAAGCATACATTCCGTCCTGCTACTATTCATAACATTTCTGGTGGTGAATATAATGGATCTACTGGAATGATGAGAGTTACAGTTGCTGACCATGGATTCTCTAATGGTGATTTTGTTAAGATTGCTGATGGTGGAATTACATTCTCATGCACAATGGATGGCAATGCATCTAACCATGCATATCCAAGAGCATCAGACCCATATTCTAATAAATGGTTAGCAGTTAGAAATGCATCTAAAGATTCATTCGATGTATATGTTGGTAGAACACCTGAGTTACCATTTACAATAACTGATGCTACATTTGTACCTTCTACAGGTCATATGAGAGTATGGATTGGTGACCATGATTTAGTTGCAGGTGATTATGTAAGAATGACAGAAGAGTCAATCGGATTTACCTGTTTATTAGATAATAATATTTCCAAGAAATACTATCCTAGGTCATCTGGATCTAACTACGTTGGTAACGGTGGTGCTGACCCATTCTGGAATAAGAGAATCCAGATTGCATATGCAGGTATGCCTTTAACTGCTACTACTGGCACATCATATAATCCTACAACTGGAGTTATGAGCATCTCTACTGATGCTCCTCATGGAATGAGTGACGGTGATGAAGTTAAGATTGCAACTGATTCATTAGTATTCACTTGTTTAGAAGATAACAACCAAACAAATCATACTTATCCTAGAGCAACTGATCCATTTAATGATAGATGGATGAGAGTTTCTAATACATCAACATATACATTTGATGTCCAAGTATTGAGTTATGCTCCATCAACTAACTCAACAACTCATACATTTGTCCAAGCAAATGTAAATGGAATCACTAAGAAGGATGGCACAATTACTCTTGATGTAGGTGCATCCTCAGATACTACTGCTCATACTTACACTGCAACTCCTGGTTTAACTCCAACTGCTATTACTCATAATCCTGTAACAGGTATTATGGATATCACAGTTGAAGGACACAAATTAATGGCAGGTGACTTTATTAAGATTGCTGATAATTCATTGACATTTACTTGTGCAATGGATAACCATGCATCTGACCATGTATATCCTCGTCCTGCTGACCCAGCTAGTGGATCATGGTTGAAAGTCTTAACTGCTACTACTGATACATTTACAGTACAAGTATTAAAAGATATACCACAGAGTAATACTACAACTCATCTATTCAAGTCTGCTGTTGCTGAATGTATTACAAAATCTGTTATTAAAACTGGTGGTGTATATGACCACACTTATGTAACATCTTCTGTTGGTGCTTTACGTCATGCAGGTGATAGTGTAAGACTTGCTCCTGATGCATTGACATTCCGTTGTGATGCTGATGGTCAAGCATCTGATCATGTATATCCTAGATCTGCTACTACACAACATACACCTTCAGATGTTGTATATAATCCTAACACTGGTAACCTTAAGTTTACAGTTAATAATCATGGATTCTTACCACATTCATATGTCAAGATTGCTGATAACTCTCTAACATTTACATGTGCTAAGGATGACAATGCTACTGGACATTTATATCCAAGACCTACTGACCCTGTAAGTGGTAAGTGGGTGATGATTAATGATGTAAGTGCGAATACATTCACTGTTGAAGTATTAGATGTAATTCCATCTACAAATACTACAGTCCATACATTTGTATCTGCAACTTCTAACTGCATTACACATAAGAAAGACCACTTCTATGATACAAATATTCCTATCTACGAAGTAGGAATGACATCATCTACACCTTCTAATGTTTCTTATAATCCAACATTAGGTGAGATGGTTGTTACTGTTAATAATACTCTTACTGGATGTAATAAGATTACACCTGATAGTGCTACCTATTATCCTGCTACTGGTATTTTAAGAATACAGATGAATGGTCATCCTGTTAAGAATGGTCAAATGGTTTGGTTACAAGATGGAGCATTTACATTCCGTTGTGACGAAGATGGTCAAGCATCTGATCATGCTTATCCAAGACCTTCTGATCCTGCAAGTAATAAATTCCTTAAAGCATTTAATGTTGGCACAAATACTATAGATGTTAACGTAGGATACTTTGAAGGACAAGGTGCAATTTCTAACCAAACAACTCATGTATTCCAGAGTGGTGCAATGAATGGAGTATGGCATGCAAATTCTTATGTAATGTTTGAAGAGAATGCTGTTACATTCCAGTGCACTAAGGATAACAATGCAACTAATCATTCATATCCTAGACCTTCAGATCCATCATGGAATAAGTGGTTACCTGTATTCAATACTTCCTCTGGACAGTTTAGTGTTAAGGTTGGTAAGTCTGGTATTAATGACATTTACGATCATACTTTCGTTTCCTTTGCTACTGATGGTCTTAAGACACAAACTGGCACTATTAAATTAGATGTTGGTAATGGTCAAATTACAAACCCAACAACTCATGTATTCCAATCTGCTAATGCTAATTCTTTAATTGGTGGTGGTGAATATACACACGACTTCAAATCAACAAATTCAACATACACTGTAACGGATGCTAACTATCTTCCTGCTACAGGTATAATGACTCTTACAATTCCTAATCATGGATTCCAAGATGGTGAGAGTATTAAGATTTCTAATGATTCATTAGTATTCACATGTCTTCAAGACGCAGGTGGATCTGAGCACAGTTACCCAAGATATACAGACCCTGTTGCAGATAAATGGATTAAGATTCATAATTGCACAGATGATACATTTGATGTCCAAGTACTAGAGAATATTCCATCAACTAACCAGACTCTTCATACATTCAAACGTGCATCTGCTAATGGTGTAACAAGAGCAGTATTAGCAACTGGTGGTAACTACACTCATAAGTTTATTGCTCCTGCACAATTAACTCCAACTAACGCAGTATACGATCCATCAACAGGTGTGATGACTGTAACTGTTACTAAGCATGGATTAAAGAATGGCACAAGAATTAAAGTTGAAGATGGATTCGTAACATTCACATGTGGTCAAGATAGTAACCAAACTAATCATTCATATCCTAGGGCATCTGACCCATTTAGTGATGAGTGGATGAAGGTATCTAACGTCACTACTGACACATTTGATATTCAAGTATTATTCAATATTCCATCTACAAATACTACACCTCATACATTTGTATCTGGTAAACCTAAGAGTATAACTGTTGCTACTTTAATGAAGGGTAATGACAGTATTAAGATTGCTGACAATGGTTTAACATTCACATGTAGTAAAGATGGTAATTCTACTGAGCACACATATCCACGTCCTAATGTTGACCCATCATGGAATAATTCTCTAAGGATTGTTGATGATGGTGTATCACGTCATACTCCAACAGATGCTTCTTATACTGCTACAACTGGAGTCCTAACATTAACAGTACCTAATCATGGTTGGTCTAATGGTCAGTATATTAGATTAGAAGATTATGCATTAGATTTAACTTGCACCATGGATGATGGTAGTGAGAATCATGCATATCCTAGAGGCACAGATCCTATTAGTAATAAGTGGTTAGAAATTTCTAACGTAACTGCATCTACATTTGATATTAATGTAGGCACTACACCTTCTGTCCAGTATACTCCTGCTGATGCTTCTTATGACCCATATTCAGGTCATATGGAATTGAATATTGGTGCTCACCCACTTAAGGTTGGTCAAAGTGTTAAACTTGCTGATGGTGCTGTTACCTTTAGTTGTGACATGGATATGAATGCATCTAACCATGCATATCCAAGGACAACTGTTGACACATTTACTCCAACAGCAGGAGCATATGATGGCACAACTGGTTATCTAACATTAACTCTTAATGGTCATGGATTTGATAACGGATCATTAATTAAGATTGCAGATAATGCTCTTACTGCTACCTGTGAAATGGATGGTAATTCATCAGGTAAGACATATCCAAGATCAACAGATCCTATTAGTGGAAAATGGAAACCTGTAGAGAATGCAACTGAAAATACATTTGATATTTTTGTTGGTAAGACAGAATTCAAGAGTTTCGATCCACAGCAAGTAGATTATAATCCTGCTACAGGTAATATGGTAATCACTGTTGGTCCTGACCACGGTATTACAACTGCACATAGTGTTTACATTAATCGTGAATCAATGTGCTTCACTTGTGCACAAGATGGTCATGGAAGTGACCACTTCTATCCACGTCCTAATGGTAGTGGTGGTGCATCTGGTGATGACCCTGCATATCAAGAGGCTGTTGCTGTAACTGCTGTTGATGATAGCACTATAACAGTTAATGTTAACCCATCACCTTCTGGAGCATCTAATCATGCTCATATCTTCAAACCTGCTGTAGGTTTAACTCCACAGAATGTGACATATAGTGGTGTATCTGGTGTGATGACTGTTACCTATGCAAGTCATGGCATGATAACAGGTGAGCAGATTATGTTTGAGGATAATTCCTTAATCTTCACATGTGGTAAAGATGACCATGCTACTGAGCATGCTTATCCAAGACACGGTGACCCTGCAAGCAACAGATGGTTAACAATTACAAGAATTGATGACAATAGATTCACTGTTAAAGTTTTAGATGAAACTCCTTCTACTAACACTTCTGCTCATACATTCAAGTATGCTAAAGCAGGTGCAATGAAGAGAGGATCTATCAGAGCAGGTGGATCATTTACACATACATTTACAACATTCGCATCAGGTGGTGTATCTCATAAGAGAGATAGAGCATATGACCATTCTATAGAAATTAAGAAAGTTGGTCATGGTGAATATACTGCTACAGGTGCAACATATAATGCTGAGACAGGTGTCCTACAATTAACAATTAATGGTCATCCATTTGCTAATGGTAACATGATTAAGTTGAAGCCTAATTCACTAATCATGACTTGTGATATGGATAACAATGCTACTAAGCACTCTTATCCTAGAAAGACAGATTTTGCTTATGATAGATGGTTAGAAATTTCCAACAAGCAAACAAATACTATTGATGTTAACGTTGGTAAAACACCTCGTGCTAACTACCTAGTTTCTGCTGCCACATTTGACCCAACATCAGGTGACATGGAACTTACTATTGGTAAGCATGGATATCATGGTGGCACAACACATACAGTAACTAATGGTACCTATGATGCTATAACTGGTAAGATGGTTATCACAGTTCCTGATCATGGATTCATTATTGGCGATAGAGTTAAGTTTGTAGATAATTCAATTTCATTCAAGTGTGGTATGGATGGATATGATGTTGTTAAATCTTATCCAAGACCAACTGACCCTGCACATAACACATGGTTAGAAATTGATGATATAACACTTCATACATTCTCTATTAATGTTGGTACATCACCTAAGACAACTCATAACGTAACTAACGCTAATTACAATCCTACCAGTGGTGTAATGGAATTAACCATTGGATCACATAACTTGGATGTTGGTGATAGTATCAAACTTAAGCCAAATTCATTAACATTTACTTGTGATTATAATGGTGATGGTCAGACAACTCAGAAGACATATCCTCGCTCATCTGGTGCTGCTACTGCAAACGGTAAAGACTATGCTTATGATGCAGCATTGGTTATTACTGCTAAGACAGGAACATCAATCACAGTTAACGTTAACGGTGGTCAAGGTGCTATTACTGACGTAACTACTCACACATGGGCTGGTGGAACATCAGCAGGTGCTGTTATGTCTGGTGGTGGTTATGCACATCAATTCTGGTCTGCTGCTGCAAACGGACTTCAGAGAGCAAACGAATCAGTTTACATTGAGAATGAGTCATTAGTATTCAAGTGTAATAATGATGGTTATGCTACTGAGCACAAGTATCCACGTGCTAATGGTCAAGGTGGTGCTACTGCTGATGACCCATATTATGATACTTCAGTTCCTATAGTTTCTGTAGGAGATGAAACTATTACAGTTAACGTTGGTAAATCTTCAGATACATCAACTCATCTATTTGTAAGGTCTGAAAATGCATTCGATGTTTCTGGTGCATCCTTCGTACCTGGCTCAGGTGAATTAACAATCACAATGCCTAGTCATCCATTCACCTCAGGTGATAAGGTTATGCTTAAGGATCAAGGATTCACATTCACTTGTCAAGAAGATAATGACCAAACAACTCATTCATATCCTAGAGCATCAGACCCTGCTTCAAATAATACTTGGTTGACAGTTACTGTTGTAGATGCATCTAACTTTAAAGTTAACGTTGGTACTTCTTCTAACGTTACAACTCACACATGGGTATCATCATTACCTGGTGCTGTTATAAGAGGTGTAATTAGAGGTGGTGGAGTTTATGCTCATACCTTCGATAGTTTCGTTGATGGTGGAGTACAATGGAAGAATTCTACTATTAGTCTTGACGTTGGTGAGTCACCAGCTAAAGGATATGGTGTTAGTGGTGCATCCTTTGTACCTGCCACAGGTCTATTGACAATGACAATCGGCAACCATCAGCTTAAGACTGGTATGTATGCCAAGATTGCTAACAAGTCAATGGTATTCCGTTGCGACCAAGACTCACAGCAAACTGACCACGTATATCCACGTCCTAATGGATTCAGTGGTGCTACAGGTAATGACCCTGCATACAATAATAGAGTAGAAATTACTTCTGTATCTGCTGATAGTATTACAGTTGATGTTGGTACATCTTCTAACACTACAACTCATTATTTCCAAAACGCTAATAACGTTTACACACCAACTTTTGCATCATATGACCCAACATCAGGTTTAATGAATATCAGCATTCCTGGTGACACTAAAAACGTTACAGGTGCTGCATACAACCCAACTTCTGGTACATTAGAATTAACAATCGGTGCTCATACTTTAACTACAGATGATGTAATTAAGTTGAAGCCTAATTCATTAACATTCACTTGTGATTATGGTGGAGATGGAAACGTAACTCAGAAGACATATCCTCGTGCACAAGGTGCATCTACTTCTGATGGAAAAGATTATGCATATGATACTGCATTAGCAATTACTGCTGTAGACCAAGCAGGTGGCACAATCACAGTTAACGTTAACGGTGGTCAGGGTGCTATCACTGATACTACTACCCATACATTCCAATCTGCACTTGCAGGTGCTGTTATCGTTGGTAACGGTTTCATAGATGGTGAGTATATTAAGATTGCTGATGATGCATTTAAGTTTACTTGTGATAAGGATAATAACGTTACATATCACGATTATCCAAGAGCATCAGATCCATCAAGTGGAAGATGGTTGAAGATTTCTAACTGTAATGTTGATACATTCGATGTCCAAGTATTACAAAACGTACCTTCCACAAACACAACTGACCATACATTTGTATCTGCTGTAGCATCTAGTATTCAGAGGTCTGTTGTTACTATCGGTGGTGAGTATAATCATACATTCGTATCTGCTGTTAGTGGTGGTGTAACTGCGGGTGGAAACTATACACATACATTTGCATCTGCTAAGCCAAATTCACTACACAGACAGAGTGGTAAGATTACAGTTAATGTAAATGTTGCTGCTACTGCTGACCTATATGACCATACATTTGTTAGTGCAATTCCTGGTGCTGTTATAGCAGGTGGTAATTATATGCACTCATTTGTATCTGCTGCCACAGGTGGAATTGAGAAAGCAAATTCATATATCTTGATAAAAGATGGTGCTCTTAACTTCACATGTGATTTAGATGATTATGAAACTGAGCACTTATATCCTAGAGATACAGACCATGCAAGTAATGAATGGTTGGCAGTATCTAATGTCACTGTGGATACATTTGATGTCCAAGTATTGAAAGGAGTCCCATCATCATTCTTAGGTAAGCATACATTTGTATCTTGTGCTGAAGGTGGTATATGGAAGCAAGACGGTACTATTAAGATTAACGTTGGACCTTCACCTGCGGGTAATACATATGCTCACAGATTTGTAAGTGCTAACTCTGGTGCTTTAATACAGGGTGGTAACTATAGACATAACTTTGTATCTGCTGCATCTGGATGCATTAAGGTAACAAATAGTGGTGCTACATTAACACCTACTGATGCATACTACGTCCCAACAACAGGTAAGTTAACTCTAACTGTTGCAGGTCATAGTTTAACAACTGATGATACTATTGAAATTGATACTAACGGATTAACATTCACATGTAGTCAAGACCAGAATGCAACTAACCACACATATCCTCGTGTGACAGACTATGCTGACGGTAAGAAATTACATGTCCAAATGTCTAACTCATGGGCATGGCCTACTCAAGATTTGAAATACTTCAGGTCACGTCAGGTATCACAAAACTACACAGGTACAGAAGGTGCTCCAGTAGAAACTGAGATTACACAACTCATACAATTTGTAACTGATGGACTTACTAATCCTAACACAGTTGCAAGTAGGTCTTACATCATGCCTACTGTATGGCCTGTTAAGTATACTCCAGAAGTTGTAGTAAGAGATCTTACTATTCAATATGATACAGCACAGGGTGGACAAGGTAACCAAGGTACATGGAATCAAACATGTCAAAACGTTGCTTCAACAATCGCTACTGTTGCTGATATCTACATTCAAACAATAGCAGAGGCAGCAAATAATAATGTTAACTACTTAACTTCAAACGTTACTAAGACATTCCCATTCAATAGCAACACAATATATCAAGATGGCACATGCTATAACGTAACATCTGCTATTGATACGTTGTTTGATATTATGAAGCATACACTTGGTGCTGGATCAAATAACTCCAAGAATATCGCTAACATGATACTCTTCAATCAGCAAGCAATAGCAGGAAGAGCATTTGGTGAGACACAGGTTAACTGGCCTACAACTAATCTAACTATTGACTTTGCTAATGATGTCCTTGCAGCAGTACGTTATGACTTAGTAACTGGTGGTAACTCAGGTGCATTTGAATTAGCACAACAGTGGTTTGACGGTGAAGGTAACTTCATAGCATTCCCAACCGTAGTTAGGACACACATCTTATATTGTTTAACAAGAGTTAGAGAATATATTAAGAGTGTTATGTATCTTGTTGGTGAAGATGCTGTATGGAATAATTACGATGTATATGTCCCAGAAGGAAGACTTGAGTGGAATCAAGAAGCAGTTGAATTTATGGTTGACTCTTCACTTAACCCACTTGAATTTGCTTTAGAGAGAGGAGAATTCCCAACAGAAGCAAGAGTCCAGTGGATTGCATCTAGTGATGCTGTTAACCGTGTTACAAGGAATGAAGTAGGTTGGGATTATAACACCGACCCTGCATTGGTTACTCTAACTCCTGAAGTTGAAGTTGGATATGACCGTGCTGAATATAGAATAAGAATTAATCAACCAAACAACTTCCGTCGTGGTGATGTGTTAAGTTACATTCCTACTGGTGGTCAAGCTCTTAGTGGATTGACAAATCAGGAATATTTCTACTGTCTAACTGCTACTGCTCAGTGGTTTGAAATAGGTGCTTCCTATATCCACGATGGTAGATTTAGATTACTACAAGTAGATACATCTAACTCAAACACACAGGTATTCCAAGTAATGCAGAGAAGTGGTATTTCAAGGACTGCTCCTACATACCCAGTTGATATGTCCGATACTCCAATACAAGGTGGATTCAATGCTGCTGACGTTGTATATGGGTCAACATCTGGATCTAGTGCTGAGGTATCAAATGTCCTTACTAATGAAGGTAAGATTTATAAGATGTATACACACTATGATTTAACTGGTGTATCACAATCGGCTGGCACATACGAAAACTTCATTAATGGTGAGACTGTCCAAGTCCAAGGTGCAACTTCTAATACTGGTTTTGTATTACAGACTGCTGCAACAGATGATGACACAGGTGAATCTATCCTTAAACTTAACTCCATCGCAGGTGCTATTAACTTGAATGATGTTGTTGAGGGTGTAGATAGTGGCACAACTGCAACAGTTGGTACTCCATCTGAAAGATTCTTACTTAACGTTACATCTGGTGCATTCTCAGCAGGTGACTGGTTCTTCGAGGAAGGTGCTAACACTGAAGCATACATGGATGCTTATGTTAATAAGTCTGGTTCTCTAACTGGTAATGAAGGTGGTAGAATTACAATCGATGTTGAGACCATTGATAGTCAGTGGACTCCTGGTGATATTATCTACGGTAGTGTTACTAACTATATTCTTTCAGTTAAGGGTATTAGTGGTACACAAATTCAGTTGAATCAGTGGTTACACGGTAGAGTAACCTATGAATTAGACCTAGGCGTACCTATCGTTGATACTGGTATCTCTGATACATTCAACGTTGGTGACGAGGTTACACTCCTACAAGGTACCGTCCAGAAGAATCCAGGTTGGATTGCTACTGTAACCAAGTATATTAATGGTCTAGAATTAGATCCAGGCGAGCCTAACTATGGTATTCATAAAGTTTGGATTGGTAACTTAGTACCTGTTGGAGCAGGTGCTGATATCTCTGAGGTAACTCAAGGAATTAATACTATTGGTAAGATTCAATTAGGGTCTAATTTCCCAACAATATACGCACAGTGCACAAACGTAACTACAACAAATTACTCATCTTATGCAAGAGTAGTTGCTATAGAGCAAGCAGGTATTACTGCTGAAATTTGGGTAGAGAATGCAGTTGGTGATTTTGTTGATAATATGTCACTTGTATCTGACTTTGGATGGGGTGGTGCTGTTACTTCTGCTAGGACACTAGAGGGTAGAGTTGACAGATACTTCAGAGGATTTGATGGAAATCAAACAATATTTGACTTAACCATTTCTAATGGTGAAGCATACTTCCCAGATCCAGCTGGACATCTATTAGTATTCGTTAATGGTATTCTACAACCTCCAGGTGGTGCTAACTCTTATGTTGCATACTCAGATAAGATTCAGTTTGCTGAGCCTCCTGAGATTGGATCACAATTCGTTGGATACTATGTTGGTAAATTACGTCAGTTAGATGATATCAGTTATGAGTTTGACTCATTGAGATCTTCCTTCAACCTTAAGCGTCAAGGTTTATTCTACTCCTTAACACTGACTGAAGGTGTATCTTCTAACGTTATACGTCCTGAGAATAACATTATCGTATCACTTAACGGTATTATTCAGGAACCAGGTCTAGCATACGAGATTGTTGGTTCACGATTAATCTTCGCTGAAGTCCCACGTGCGGGATCAACCTTCGTTGGTTTCTCATATATTGGTAGTGATGCTGACGTTATCGCAGCAACAGTCGTACCTCCTGTTGAGGCAGGTGACCAACTCTTTATCGAGGGTGAGGAATTTAATCGTGAAGTTGCTCTAATTGAATCTTCCAACTCCTTGATTACTTTTGAGTATACAGGATCAGTTAAGGGTAGAAATGCTGCTGCTATCGCTCAGATAACCTCTGGTAAGATAACAGGTGCTAACCTAACCAACTCTGGTGATGGTTATACTTCACGTCCTAACGTTGACGTTATATCTTCCTCTGGATTTGATTCTCGCATCAAGGCATTGATGGGTATTACACGCATAGATGTTAAGACATCTGGTGTTGGATACTCTATACCAAATGTTGCTATTGATAACGTAGTTCCAGATGATTTCACACCTCCAGAAGGTGCACCAATTAACGGTGGATTTGATGTATTCGCAGGTGAAGGCACAGATGCAGGTGGTGGAGGTACCACAATCGAATCTGGTACAATAGCAATTCTTCAGGATCCAGTTAACGTTACTGTTAACCAAGGTCAGAATGCAGCATTCACAGTTGTCTCTAGTGTAACTAACGACCAGACAATGAATTATCAGTGGCAGAAGAAGGAGTATGGTACACAGAC
>CEQT01043293.1_pt1 | contig 40240 bp, 49 predicted proteins | sample 530951 | NCBI WGS metagenome assembly CEQT01 (sample SAMEA2621132, study PRJEB7988) | marine metagenome | biome: marine biome (ENVO:00000447); feature: surface water layer (ENVO:00002042); material: "saline water (ENVO:00002010), including plankton (ENVO:xxxxxxxx)" | depth 5 m
GAAGAAAAGAGGAAGATAATGAAAATTACTTTTTACTAGTAGATGGTAACGATTTCAAACCTTATATAACAATTAAAAATGGTGCATTTATTCCTTTACCATATAAATGTATAGAAAGTGGTGATGATACATATTGTGCAATTGCTGCAGCTTCAATATTAGCTAAAGTAGAGAGAGATAAATATATTAAAGAATTGTGTGAAGAAAATTCAATATTAAAAGAAAATTATGGAATCGACAAAAATAAAGGATATGGAACAAAACAACACTTGGAAGGAATAAAAAATAATGGTATTACAAAATGGCATCGTAAAACATATGGAATATGCAAAGACTTTAGTTAATAAAATTAGTCAATAAATGGTAAACTTATTTAGTCAATAAATGGTAAACTTATTTCATAAACATTGTTTTGTATTCTTGTTCTTTTTGATGCTGACTACTTTTAAAATAATGTTTATTCCCTAATAAAATAAATACTGTTTTTGCCCTAGAACATGCAGTCAAACAAAGCCTTTTTGCAGTATCATTTGTAAATGAAGTAAAATGATTATTTGATGAACAAAACACAATTACTTTTTTTTGACTGCCTTGAAATTTGTGAATCGTGTTTATGTAATTTAAATTAAAATAATCCGACACTCTACCATTCGACATGGTTTCTTTTCTATTATCTTCATATGTAATAGTAGCAGTTTTTCTATCATTATTAAATTTTATAATTCCACAGTCACCATTGACAAAAATTTCTTCTTCACCATAATCATTTTCTCTTCTCATTACAAAATCTCCGTCTTTAAATTTTCCATAAACAGATGGGTTATTGGGATTAAATATATCTTGTAAAAGCTTTGTCATTTCATTTACACCTCCAGGGTATTTATTTTGTGGAGTTATAAAAGCGATATTATCTTTTCCATATTCTTCTACTAATTTTTTACAAATCGTTTGTGTTTCGCTTTCTTCATTAAAATTGTGTGGTATATGTATACATGTAGTATCGTCAAAGTTATCATCATTTAAATTTTTATCTTTAAAATCTAAAATAAATTGTTTTAATTTACCTGTGTCTTGTCTTTTTATTTTAGTCAAAACGGTAGTTTCAAACAAAGTAGAATTGATCATGCACTCGAATGGTCTCCCTGCATTTATAGGAGGAAGTTGGTTAATATCACCAACCAAAGTAATTGAACAATTAAATTCTATACAATAATCTATCAAAGTGTCCATCATAAAAATATCAATCATACTTGTTTCATCAATAATAATATGATCTATTTTGTAAAAGGGCATTTTTTCATAATTAAAAATAGTCGAGTTATTTTTATTAGACTTTATCATTTTAAATGTATGATAAACATGTTTATGACATGTACCTGCCAAGTTTTTATGATGAACATTTTGACAATTATTCATAAGGCTTTGTAAAGCTTTTCCTGTTGGTGCAGCTAGGCAAATAATATTTCTATTTGTATTTGTATTTAAATATTCAATAATCGCATGACATATTGTACTTTTACCTGTTCCTGGGGGTCCAGTAATAATTGAAAGTTTGTTTTCCAATGCTTTTTTAATAGCAAACACTTGTTCTTTTTCAAAAGTAAAGGAAGTATTTGTGCTTTTTTTTTCCTGATATTTTTTTATAAAATCTTCAAAACAACTATTGTTAACAGAATTTTTTTTTTCATGATAATGTAGTTTTATTTTATTTGTCAAATCTCTTTCAAAATCTTCATAGTCTTTTAATGTATAAAATTTATTGTAGTGTTCTTTTTCTTTTTCATATTCTTTTGATATATTTAATATTTTTTTCTTAATGTAAGCTTTTTGGTTTACGCCATTATTGAAATCTTTCCATTTTATATTGTATTTTTTATAAAAATTAAATACTTCAGAAATTATTCCTCTTTCATTTTCTTCTTTTTCAATATAATAATAAAATCCTTTGCTTTGATTATTAAATATATATCCAATAATAAATTTTTCTATAAAATATCTTTTATGATATTCATATTTTATTTTTAAACAATTATTTGCAAAGCTAAATGCATTATCAAATTTAATAATACATTCACGAACATTTACAAAATCAAGTGGTTCTACTAGTAAATTATAAACCAAATAATCACTAGACTTGAAGTATTTAAGTTTGTTGATCATTTTTTCAATATCTTGAAACTTTATTCCGTTATACTTTCCACATTCATCTCTACTTGAATAAATAATTTTTAATATTGTATCTCTAAAATTTTTGCCCAAATTATAATACTCATCTTTTTTTAATTGATCAAGCTCTTTTTTTATTAAAAACTTGTAATCTTCTGATATGTATTCAGAGAAAGACAGAATTTCCAAAGTTTTTTCGTATTTTTCTTTTATTTCTTTACTTCGCTCTTTATCTTCAGATGTATAAGAAAATTTGTTATTAATATTTTTAAAATTTTTTGCAAAAATTAATTCTTTTTCTTGAAATTCAAACATTTTTTTTAAGTAAATTTTTACAATATTTGTTTTCAATTTTATATAAAATTGATTTAAAACATGAAACAAAATTTAAATACAAAATAGTTATTATGAAAGTATTAGTTTTTGATACTGAAACAACTGGATTACCCAGTGAAAAGTTTGCTAGTATTTATGATTCTAAAAGTTGGCCACATATTATACAATTATCTTATATATTGTTTGAAACCGATAATGATCAAATTTTAACAATTGAAAATGATTATATTAATTTACCTGAAAATATAGTCATTTCTAAAGGAAGTATAGATGTTCATGGAATAGATAGAAAAAAATTAAATAAATTGTCAACATTAACTATTCAAGAAGCTTTGTATAAATTTATCAACTTTGTAAAAGAATGTGATTTACTAGTTGGTCATAATGTATCTTTTGATAAACGTATGGTCTTGGTTGAATGTATTCGTAACAAAATTCAAGGTAATTTAAAAAAAACATACTGCACAATGAAAGAAGGTAAGGAAATTTGCAATATAAGAATACAAGACAGTTGTGGCGAAACTTTTATAAAATCACCCAAGTTAATTGAACTTTATAAACATTTGTTTGATAGCCAGCCTAAAAATACGCATAATGCAATTATTGATGTGCTTTTGTGTTTGCGATGCTTTGTTGAAATGTATTTACATAAGGATATAACAAGGACTAACCGAAAAATAAGAACTATGATTCGTAATGCAACCAGTTAGGATGAACACATTTCACAAATATCATTTTCTTGAGAAAAATCCTTTTTTTTTGGCTCAATAGTAAATTGTTGTGGTTGATGTTTCGCTTTTCTTCTTAAATAATAAATACCAGTTTTTAATCCTGCATTCCAAGAATAAAAGTGCATCGAAGTTAATGATTTATAAGTTGGTTCTTCTACCCACAAGTTCATGCTTTGACTTTGACAAATATAAGCACCACGATCACTTGCCATATCGATCAAATGTTTCATTGGTATTTCCCAAACGATTTTATATTTTTCTTTCATTTTATCAGGAAGACCTTGTATATATTGAACGCTTCCTTTATTGGCAATAATATTATTTTTAACTTCTTCATTCCACATGTCTAAATCAATTAATTCTTTCATCAAATATTTGTTTACAATAATAAATTCACCTGCTATTGTTCTTCTTGTATAAATATTACTTGTAAATGGTTCAAAACATTCGTTATTTCCTAATATTTGACTAGTACTTGCAGTAGGCATAGGAGCCAATAATAGAGAATTACGAATACCATACTTTTGAATTGATTCTCTTAAAAGTGCCCAATCGTATCTATTTGATGGAGTAACATTCCACATATCAAATTGAAAAATTCCTTTGCTAATAGGAGAACCATAAAAACTACTATATGAGCCACAATAAACTTCGTTTTCTATTTTCAAATCATATTCGTTAGAAATTTCTAATGAACTATCTTTCGTATGTCTATCAAATATTTTTTCTGCTAATATTATTTTTTGTCTTTCTATGGCAATTTCATTTGACATTTCAAGAGCAGCGTGATATATTGTCTCAAATATATCTTTGTTTAACTGTTTGGCTTCTTCACTATGAAAAGGAATGTCCATTAAAGCAAAAGTGTCTGCTAGCCCTTGTACTCCTATTCCAATAGGCCTATGTTTTAAGTTACTCGATTTTGTTTTTGATGTTGGATAAAAATTAATATCAATAACTTTATTTAAATTTTCAGTAACAATTTTACTAACTTTGTGTAATTTTTCAAAATCAAATATTTTTTCTTTTACAAATGAAGACAACCCAATACTAGCCAAATTACATACTGCTGTTTCTTTATCATCTGAATATTCTATAATTTCTGTGCATAAATTACTTGATTTAATAGTACCAAGATTTTGCTGATTACTTTTTTTATTGGCTGCATCTTTGTAAAGCAAATAAGGTGTACCTGTTTCCATTTGACTATCTAATATTTTATACCAAAGATCTCTTGCTTTTACAGTTTTTCTAGCTTTTGTTTTAAAACTTTCGTAAAGTTTATTAAATTCTTCACCATATACATCAGATAATCCTTTACACTCATCTGGACACATTAAATACCAGTCATCGTTTGTTTTCACTTTTTCCATAAACAAATCAGGAATCCACAATGCATAAAACAAATCTCGCGCCTTTAATTCTTCGTCACCATGATTTTTACGCATTTCTAAAAATTGTTCAATGTCTGGATGCCATGGTTCCAAATAAATAGCAAAACTACCATTTCTTCTTCCTCCTCCTTGATCTACATATCTTGCAGTATTATTAAAAACACGCAACATAGGTACAATTCCATTTGATGTACCGTTTGTTCCCTTAATATGACTACCTGTAGCTCTAACATTATGTATATGAAGACCTATTCCTCCAGCCCATTTAGAAATTTGAGCACAGTCAGACAAAGTGTTATAAATACCAGATATACTATCTTCTTCTAAGGCTAATAAATAACATGAACTTAACTGAGGCTTGGGTGTTCCAGCATTAAATAATGTAGGTGTAGCATGAGTAAAATACTTTTGAGACATTAAGTCATAAGTAGTTTTTACCTTTTCTAAATCTTTACCATGTATTCCTATTGCTACACGAAGCCATAAATACTGTGGTCTTTCTACTATAACATTGTTTACTTTCATTAAATAAGCTCTTTCTAATGTTTTAAATCCAAAGTAATCAATTAAATAATCACGATTATGATCAATTAATGAGTCAAAAAAATCCTTATTGGCTAACACATTTTGATAAAATTCTTCTTGTAACAAGGGTGAATGATAACCATTAACATCTTTAAAATTATATAGCTGTTTCATAGATTCAGAAAAAAGATTTGAAGTATTTTTATGATGATTAGAAATAATTATACGACCAGCCAGTGTATTATAATCTGGGTGTTGAATACTTAAAGAAGCACATTGTTCTGCAGTAAGTTCGTCTATTTTTGTTGTTGGAATTTTATCATATATTTGATCGATAACTTTCATAACAAAACTAGTATAGTTTAATTTAATGTTACATTCATTACCTATGCTTTTTACACGATTTAAAATCTTGTCAAATGCAATATTTTCATATTGCCCATTTCTTTTTAATACACGCATTTCATCCTCCATTATATAAAAGGGACATTTGATTTTAAATAGTTCTTAAAATTATAAATAAAAGTAAATAAAATATTTATTTATTATAAGAAAATGAAATATCATATGTATTTTTTAATTTTAGCGTTACTGTTTGCAATAATAGGAATGTCTTTTTTAAAAAATAAGGAAGGATTTCATGGTTTACATCCTCATTTATTTCCTAGTAGTGTTGATGTTCCTATTTTGTATCAAGATTATCCACTAGCAAAGGTTCCAGGACTTTCTAAAAATAATTATCAAGACAATTATAGTTACTATCCTGTTTTTGGTTCATCTTACGAACAATATACTAATAATGTTAAATATTGGGCCACTCCAAATAATGGAAAATGTACACCTGCAGACTTTTGTGGAGGAATATATACAAATAAAAAAATTAATATACCAAACACACCTGCAGCTATACCTTTTTCTTCATCCGAAATTCGTGTCAATTATTACGGATCTGAAAAAATCACTTGTCCAGATGAAATGGAATAAAAAATGTTTATATTTTTACAATGTAAACATTTTTAATTTAGGTAAATCATTTTTATAAAAGTAAATCGCTAATATTTATTAGACATTTTTTATTTACATTATTCATATTAGGTAACGAATTTGATCTAGATCTAGTAATTTTTTTAGGTAATCTATGTTCATAACCAGTTATTTTTTCTTGTTCAATAATTTTCCATACTTCTTCTATTTTTTTAATTGCATGGGAAAACCAAAATTTATTTCTTAGTACAAGAACGCAACTATATTTTTCCAATCTCCAATATATATTTTTCACCCAAGTTAAATGACTATTTTTATCAATTATATTTTCAAACCATTTGTCATATTCGCTTTTTGTACAGTAGAGTGGCATATACTCATAAAGTGGTTTTTCATCTTTGATAAAATGAATAATAATACCTTTTAACTTGCCAGTTTTAGTAAATTCAAAACTACCATCTTCTAAAAATTCTTCTTCATTATCATATTCTTTAAAAGATGTTTCTAGAAAATCGCATTCATTCAAGTTACATGTTTCCATTTGTAGTTGCATTTGAATCCAGTAATCTTCTTTTGGAATTCCTGTTATTTCACGAGAAGTTGGATTTTTTATTTCTAACATGCGTCCGTATCTATCAGAATTATAATCAATATTAATTCCATCTGGTGAAGCACCTAAATAACTGTAATTATCATGTAATATACAACCAAAATCTTCTACTGTAGTTTCAAACTTTTTTTCGTAAAACATAATAGATAATGGTTCATATTTTTGTCCATGATGTAATGGTGATTCAATATTAAAAGAATGATACTTTTCGATTTGAAAAGGTTTGCACTTTTCAAGAATTATTTGATTAATATAAGATTGAGTTTTGAATATTTTCCAAGCAGAACTGGCTGTTATAATTTTATGACGAAACATATACCACTCATCAGATTTTTGTTCTGGTTGATATTTGTTTCGTATGATTGAAATTTTTTCTTTTATAACATCTACATTTGGATATTTTCTAATAAATGTTTTTGAAAAAGAGCGCACTGGATATTGTTGTGTAAAATTATATTTTTTTATATTTTGATAAATGTCTTTAATTTGTAAATATATAATGTTTTTTTCATAATGTAGATTTTCCATTTCTTCTATGAGTTCAATATCAAATAATGGTAGTACATTTGTTAAAACAAAGTTGTCTAATTCATCCATGTAGTTCTCTTTATTGAAAAACAAAGGATTTTCTTCTACATACTGATCTAAGAGTAAAGATAAACTTATTTCCAAGTCTTTTATTTGTTCAGCATTAAAATAAACATTATGTAAATATTCTTTATTCAACACATTCATTATTACTATATTAATTTACGAATTGTTTATATCAATTTTATCAGGTTTTTTTTTATTTTTCTTTGGGGCCAATGATTTTAGTGTACTTTGTCTTTTATCACATCTTTTCAGTGTAAATTTTTTAGTAGTTGTGTTGTATATTAGATTCGGAATAGATAATAATTTACCGTTTTCTTTATCATAAACTACTTCTTTTGTTTTTGTTAATTTTTTTCTTTCCAAATTTTCAGTTAAAAACCTAATCAAAGAATTCTTTTCGTCTTCAGATATAGAATGGTCAGAAGAATATTTTTCAACAAATTCATTAAACTTTAATATTTTTTTCGTTTTATTCAACTTTGTCCATGGTTCATTGTTATTCATTTGCTTTTCTTCTTCTAAAAAATTTTCCATATTTGACAAATTCTCGACGGTTTCTTCTTTTTCTTCAGCATTATTATTTAATAACATTGACTTATATTTTATTGTTTTTAATTCATGGCACTCATCACTCATTAATCTATTTTATTAAGATGATTTTATATTATTTTTATTTAAAATAATATAAATAAATAATTATAATATTAAATTTTAATGAAGTCTATAGAAATTAAAGGTAAAAGAAATGTAGACAAATTAAATAAAATTAGTCAACCAAAAAGAAGTGTTTGTCAAAAGTGGATTTTAGATGATTCTTTTTTTGATTATAAAAAACAAATTGAAATTATAAATAAATTATATTTAAATGAAAATGTAGAACATCAAGATTTAATAGTAAGAGAAATTTCTAACAAGCAAAAAGGTTACCAAAAGCAAGATGTTGAAAAAAAAATTTTGAATAAAGACAAATTAATCAATTATGATCAAATAATAGAATTGTTAGTTGTAAAAAAATTAAAATGTTATTATTGTGATGGAAATTGTAGTTTGTTGTATAAAAAAGTACTAGAGAGAAAACAATGGACACTGGATAGAATAAATAATGATCTAGGACATAACTATGATAACATAGTGTTATGTTGTTTAGATTGTAATATTAAGCGTGGTAATATGAATAGTGAGAGATTTAAAAGTGGAAAAACCATAAAAATAGTTAAAAAAGAGTTTTAATAATAATATTTATTTATATGGACATTTCCAATGAATATATATTTTCATCATGGAGAAAAATAGATTCAGAAAAAAAAGAAGTATCTTTATTAAAAAATAAACACAAGATAATTGGAAATGATATTATGGAATTAGTTTTACAAGAAGGTAATAGTTTTATAAATAATTCTTCATCAAGAGAAAAAAATTACAATAAATTAAACGATAGGGAATTAATTTCACAAAAGAGTCTAAATCCGTTTTTGTCTAATAATTCTTATTTAGAAGATTTAAAGAATCAGCAAGAATTTTTAATTCCTCAAAATTCTAATTTTCAATTAGATAAAATTTGAGTAGTATTTTTATGGCAAAAAAAGTATTTAAAGTTGAACTTTTATAAAGTATATAAATGTCAAATAATTATAGTACACAAAATGATTTATTATTAAATAATTTGTTAACATTTTACAAACAAGATGACAATATGAATAAAATGTTAAACATCATAAATGGTGAATCAAAAATATCTCTAAGAATTATAGATTGGTTTGCTACAAATTATGCTAAAAAATATTTTACCATATATAATATTGATAATAAGAGATTTAAAGTGTATATAGATTACAAATTGAAATTAAAAGCATATTCTAAGAGACGATTTGATCCTTTTTGCCGATGGGAAAGAATTTACATTCCATACAATGAAAATTCTCAAATACAAACAACTATAGGACAATTAAATTTTTTTAAATGGGCATTAGAAAATAAAGTTATTGATTATATTGAAGAAAATTATTCGTCTATTGAAAGAGATATGAATAGTAGAAATAGTACTTCTAAAAATAAAATTAGTGATAACAAAAATAAAACTAGAAAAAAGCGTGAAGAGCTTTCTATTTCAGCTAGTAAAAGTATAAAAAAAGAGACTGTAGAAATTACTGTTAGATTTGATTAATAAAGAAAAAGTTTAAATATTTAATCCTTTATAAAATTAAGTATTTAAATTAATGGGAAATCATTTGTCACTAAATAAGATTAATTTTGAAGATGTTCAATATGTTATAAAAAATAAACAAAATTATCTTTTAATTTCAACACTACCACCTTCTTTACAAAGTTGTTTAATTGAAGACACCATTTCTTTGGAAAAAGAGGAAGCGCTAATAAATGATTTGATACAACAAAAAAAAACAAATAAACCTATTATTATTTACGGTAAAAATGCAAACGATGAAACTATTTATAATAAATATGATCAACTAGTAAAATTTGGTTTTTCTAATGTATTTTTATATTGTGGTGGTATGTTTGAATGGTTAATGTTGCAAGATATTTACGGAGATGATATATTTTTAACAAATAAAAAAGAGTTGGATTTATTAAAATATAAACCTAGTCAATTATTTAATAAACTGTATATTACGAATAACTAATCTCGTATAACGATTAATTAAATAATTAAAATAATATAAACAATTTTATTTATAACAAATAAATGAAAACCAATACCAATTTTAGTTATGAATTAAGTATAGCAATGAAAAATGGAATATGGATACCATTATGTTGCTTTTGTTTTTTTTTAAAAACTGGAAATTATATTTTGTCTACTTATATTTGTTTAAAGTTATTTTCTGTAAATTATTACTTAAACTTTAATCATTTGTATAAATATCCACATTTAGTAAAGTGGAAACACTTGATAAGATTGACTGATACAGGGCATATTGCTAATTTTTTATATTATTTTTATCCAACTATGTTTTGTGCTGTCACACATAATATACTTTTTATTATTACTTTTGCATATCATTTATGTGTATATTTATTTAATATGAAAGATGAAGATATGATTTACAATAAGGAAATTATTGAAAAATGGCATTTTATACATGAAAAAGTCAATCATATTTTACCTTATGTTATTGTAACAAGTGACATGTTATATAGTCGTATTCAAAATAAAGAAACAGTTTGTTTTTTTAATAATAATTCGTTAATGTATACTTATATTTGGTTGTATACATGGTTTTTACTTATATATATTCCTTGGTATTATTTTACAGATGATTGTGTTTACAGTGTGTTGAGTAAAAAAAAACCACTTAAATTAAGATTAGGAATTGTTTTTGCTGTTAATGTTTTGGTATATATTGGTAATCAAATTGGGTATTTTATTCAATGTGGTTAATTTATATTACTCTCTTTTATAAGCTTGATTTGATAAAAGATCAGCTTCTGTATTTTCCTCTCTTTTAATATGAATAAATTTAATAAAATCAAACTTGTTTGCTAATTCAGTTGCTTCTTTATGTAACTTAATTAGTTCTTCATTTTTAACTTTATAGTTATTATTCATTTGTGATATAACGAGTAAAGAATCACCTTTTACTATTAAATTTCTAATATTTTTTTCATAATATGCATATTTTAAAGCTTTTATCATAGCCATATATTCTGATATATTGTTAGTTCCGTTTTCAATATTAATTGCTTCACAATGTTCAAAAATTATCTCTTCTTTCAAGTTTTTAAATAGAAATCCTATACCCAGTAAAGATGATGGATTTTTTCGACATGCTCCGTCAAAGTATAATGTAAAAGGATCTATATTTTTTAAAATTAAACTATCATTTATCCATTCGTTTATTTGGCTTATTGAATTATCATAAAAATTTTTGTGATCTTCATTATTTGTTTCACAATTTAAAGTAAAGGTTTCACATACTTCGTTTGTTATCCATGATTCGTGATAATTATGACATTTTTCTAGGTATTCAATAGGTACATTTTCTTCTCCATATCTATTTCGTTTTTTTATTCTATGAAAACATGTATTAGGTGTTGCACAAACATATATGATACCTGCTATTTTAATATTTTCTAAAAATTCGTTAAACCACATATTGTAAATTGAATACTCGTCATGTTCTATCATTTTATCATCGTATAACATTTTAGCAAATACATTTTTGTCTGTATTTACAGATCTTTCTGTTATAATAATATTAAATTTATTGGTTTTTATTTTCTTTCTTAACAAGCTCAATCTAGATATATAAGCCATCATTTGAAAACGAAACGCATATTTGCTAGGATTACCGTATAAATTTTTCAAAATAGGAATATCGTTTTCGTCTTTTATAGAATTCCATTGGTCTACTGGTTCTTCTAAAAATCCTATGGATGTGTCATTTTTATAGTATTCTTTTAAGTAAGTAAATAATGTAGATTTACCGGATCCTATATTACCATCAATACTAATAATTATAGGCGTTTTCATTTTTTTATTTCTTATATTATTAATTTATTTTTTCAATTTTCTATAAAATTGAATATTTAATATAAAAAAAAAATAGGTTAAAAATACATACAATGGATCTAAATCAAAGTAAATTAACAAAGACAGAGTGGGATTTTACAGAATTACCTGTAAATGATAAAGAATATGAAATTTTAAAATTAATAAAAGAAGGATTTCATAATGTAAATTTAATACAAAATAAAAATCAATCTATGATTTGTTTTTTAAGATTGGAACCAAGTGAAAGTATCATGTCAAATTTGTACACTTCCTACTTTGATAAAATTGTTAAAAAATTAATAAAAACTTATGATTTTGAATTTACAAGTAAAATCTTTGATAAAATACAAAGAATAAATTCTGTTGAAAAATTAAAACTAGATAATTTTGCTAAAGTTGTAGAAGATAAAAAAAAATTAATATTTGAATATTATTTACTATATGTATGTGAAAAAATGATGAAGTATTTTTATAATGATAATATTAAAAAGTTTAATAAATATTATTACACACTATATAATTTAAATAACTTGCATATTAAACATGTTAATCATAAAGTTAAGGAATTTATTGATGCAGTATTACTAGATTATTATGTAGAATTAGATATAGATAGTCTATTTTTACAAGCTTCCGATTTACTAGAAAAAAATGAAATGTTGCTACAGTTTAAGGATATTTCATTATATGATCATCAAAAACAGTTATTTACACTATGCAAAAAATCTAATCCAAAATTGATACTTTATATTGCTCCTACTGGTACAGGTAAAACGATTAGTCCTATAGGCTTATCAGAAGGTTACAAAATAATATTTTTGTGTGCTGCTAGACATGTCGGTTTAGCACTAGCAAGATCAGCAATTTTCTTAAAAAAAAAGGTTGCCTTTGCATTTGGATGCCACGATGTTTCTGATATTCGATTACATTATTTTTCAGCAAGTGATTATGTAAAAAGCGAAAAAACAGGACAAGATATTAAATATAAAAATGGACAAAAAAAAATAGACAACTCTAATGGTTCCAATGTAGAAATAATGATTTGTGATATAAAATCTTATTTATGTGCAATGTATTATATGTGTTCTTTTCATGATAAAGATAAGATAATATTATATTGGGATGAACCAACTATTACACTTGATTATGTAGAACATACATATCACAATTATATTTCAGAAATATGGAAAAAAAATAAAATTCCTAATATTGTATTATCATCAGCAACATTACCACAAGAATCAGATTTACAGGAAACAATACAAGATTTTTCAGCAAGATTTCAAACTAACGAATTATCACCGGTTGTTTCCAGTATTATTAGTCATGATTGTAATAAGTCTATTTCTATTATAAATAAAAATAATGAAATAGAAATGCCTCATCTTAAATACAAAGATTTTACTGAATTTAAAAATTGTGTGCAACACTGTAAAAAGTACAAAACACTTTTACGATACTTCGATTTAAATGAAGTAATTTTATTTTTACACTACATTTATAACAACAATTTTATTAATGAAGGTGAATTCTCTATTAAAAGTAAATATCAAGAAATTTCTGATTTAACCATGAACAATATAAAACTTCATTATTTGGATACTATGGATAAAATTGAGGAAAAAGACTGGCAACAAATATTTGATAATTTTAAAAATCAAAGAAAAAGCAAATATGATTCGACCAGCTATATTGCAACAAATGATGCTCATACTTTAACTGATGGTCCAACTTTATTTTTAGGTAATGATGTAGAAAAAATAGCAAAATTTATATTACAAACAAGCAAAATTCCTGAAAAAACATTGAATGAATTAGTAGAATCAATAGATTACAATAATTCTATTATAGAAATGATTAAACAAAAAGAAAATAAATTAGAAGATATATTAGGTGAAGATATGGAAAAAGAACACAAGATGCAAAAAGAAGCTTTATCTGGTGATCAAAAAATGTTAAAAAAAGAAATTGATGATTTGACAAAGTTGGTAAAACTGGTTTCTTTATCAGATGTTTTTGTTCCTAATAAGTTTGATCATATAAAAAAATGGTGTAAAAAAGAAAAAGTGACAAACGAATATACAAGTAGTATCGAACCTAAAGATGTTGAAAAAATCATGCTTTTAAATATAAGTAACAATTGGAAATTATTATTATTAATGGGTATAGGAGTATTTACAAATCAACATAATCAGGATTATACCGAAATTATGAAGCAATTGGCAATGGAACAACGATTGTATTTAATCATAGGTTCAACTGATTATATATATGGAACTAATTATCAATTTTGTCATGGTTATATAAGTAAAGACTTGAGTGATATCACACAAGAAAAGTGTATTCAGGCTCTAGGAAGAATAGGAAGAAATCAAATCAATAAAGAATATAGTATTCGTTTTCGTGACGATAATCTAATTGATAAAATATTCCAGGAAAGCAGCTTTAATCCTGAAATTAATAATATGAATAAATTATTTACAACAGAAATTTAAATATAATCTAAATAAGCTTAAAAATGTTGATAAATATACAAATAATATGATTCAAGATCCAATGTTTATTGTCAAATTTATATTTACTTATACTATTTTATTTATTGTTGTGCAGTTTAAACTTGTTTTTTTTCCTTTTCAATATTTATATCTTTTTTCTGAATATTGTATTGATCATTACATAAAATTTTAATATATAAAGTGTAAAAATTGATTTATATATAATATTTAATATTATATATAGATTTATGACTTTGCCTTTAGTAACACAAGGAATTAATTTTGAAAATATTTTCGATTTTCATGAAATAGATTATAATATGTTTGGTAGTATGGAAAGTATTTATTTTATAAAAGACGATCAAATATTTAAATACTTTAATATTTTAGAAAAATTTATTTTAACTTCAACAAAAGACTTGCTTCATATAAGTAAAAATAAAGTTATAACTATTGGATTACATCTAAAAAACTTTAAATTACACAAAAATAGTAACATAAGAAATAAAGTTAGTAATATAAAAAATTTAATAGATAATAAAATACATTATTATGATACATTATATGATTTTGAAGAAGAATATATTATTTCTTTTCTTGGAAAAAAAAATTTTTATTGGGATAAAACTGATAAAAAATATATATTTTTAGCTAAACCTTGGTTAGAAAGATCAAGTATTTATAATAAGGAAGTTTTGTTATTTACAGAAGTAAATAGTATAAATAAGTTTCGTTCAAAATTAAGATTTTTATATGAATTGTATGAATTCTTTTATAAAGAATTGATTATAAAATGTGATTATTATAAAAAAATTTTATTAAAGATTGATTTAATTTTATTTAATTGTAATGATTCGTTATATGTGAGAGGATTTGATGTTTTAAAAAATAATTATTTAAATAATTACAATTTGTTGGAATGTGAAATAGAATCTGTAAGATTAAAATTGATACATGTATTTTGTTACAAGAATATTTATTTTGAAATTCATAATTTAAAAACTAAATGTTACCAACACATGTTAAAAACAGAAATTCCTATAAATTCATGTATTGTTTAAAAGCTTTAAATTGACTGCTTTGTACTTCAATTGGATTTAAAAACTTTGTATTAAAAAATAGTCCTGTAAAAACTATAATTAGAATACCAAGTAATTTATTGAATGAAAAAACAATGATGCCCAATATAAATAGCAGAATAAATAAAACCTGTACATAAAAAATTAACATTTCAAAATGTTTTTTTGCTTTCATTCCTTCTTCAAAATCCTTGTGCATAAATTGAAATACAACTAATCCCATTTTACCAGAAGGTTCAAAATAATATTCGTAAAAAGGCATAGCATTGTATTTTTTCATCAAGTAATTTATATAATATTGCGGAAATATATACAAAGCTGGTATAGCGCTATAGCATTTGAATGAATAAAAAGGTTCAAAATCAAGTTTTTCTGGATCATTATAGTTCCATATTCCTTTTTCTACTACATTGTTAATATTTTCTATTAAATATTTATTTTTTGTACTTGTAATATATGCCCCTCCTCTTGCTAATCTTAGACCGACTTCGATTATCTTGTCTGATCTGTATTGAACATTGACTGCTCCAGTAAAATCAGTTAAATGTCTTTTTACCCAATCTGTAATCAAAGGAATTGGTTTGTTTTTTGGACTAATATACTTCCAATCGTCAATGAATTCATTTTGTGATTCAGAATATACATAAGTAATTTGATAAACGATTTCTCCTTTTAACAATATATAATCTGTCATTCGTTCATTAGCATCAATAAATTCTGACCACATCATGTTAGGAATATGTTTATATTTTTGTATGTCGCTCCACTCACTAATTTTATAACAATTTTTACTGGAAGCGGTTTCATGACCCCATCTTGGTTTTACAAAAATAGGTAGTTTTATTGATTTACTTTCTTTTAAATCCTCTAATTTTCCACACATTAATCCCTGTGATTGACTAATCCAAAGTTTGTCGTAAACAAAATTATACTTTGTATATTTATAAAATGCTTGTCCATCAAAATAAGGAATTTCTTTAGATAAAAAATGATCAAATGGGTCAACATACGGATTAAAAAATCCCATAAATTTACACCAAGGTATTTCATATTTTAACATTGTTTTTATATTACTTTGAATATTATCCATTTTGTATATATATTTGTAATATAAATTTTAAATATATATGCACTTTAACACCCGATCAATTCGTTTTTTAACATTTTTAACATTTACAAGTTTTGCATTCACATGAATTACAATCGCAAGATTTTTTGCAACATTCACAATCATTACCTCCTCTTAATCTTAAGACTAAATGAAGTGTTGCTTCTTTTTGAATATTATAGTCACACAATGTTCTGCCTTCTTCCAATTGTTTTCCAGCAAAAATTAATCTTTGTTGATCAGGTGGAATACCTTCTTTTTCTTGAATTTTTTGTTTAATATTTTCAATTGAATCACTTGGTTCAACTTCTAAAGTTATTGTTTTTCCTGTAAGTGTTTTTACAAATATTTGCATTATATATGTATACAATATTTTTTTTTAAATAATTTAAAAATATATTTAAGCTATTGTACAATCTATTTTTTCCGTAGATTCTGGTTTAACATATTTGCCCTTTTTGTGCCAAATGGTTGCACGTTTTAATGTTATTATTTTTCCATTGTAGTCAAAAACTGAATGTTTTGCACCCCGCTCTTCAATATCTTTTTGTCTTTCTTCAAATAATGTTTTTATTTCTTCTACTGATATTTTATAATTATCTACTGTATACATCATTATAAAATATATTAATAATAAAAATGTGCTGGATTATGACTAATTATTTATCTTTTTAGTTTTTTGGTTCTAAGTTTAAAAGATTCCATATTTCCTGGTAAAACTTGGAGTAAAAACATGAATAAAATAGTCATTAAAAATAAAGCTAAAGTTGTTGAAAAATTACTCATTATATAATAAGATTAGAAAAATGATTTTTATTTTAGTGTATAGTTTCTTTTTTGTTATATACTTATATTTACTTTATGTTCAGTTTCATCCTAAAATTGGAAATATTTGGTTCAGAAATAATTCTTATTTTTCACCAATAGGAGCATTAAAAATTATATTTTTTCCTTTAGTATGTTGTCAAATGTGGAAAATAAGTTTTTGGGATATGAATATTTTTATATGGTTTTTATTTTTTACGGCTATAGTAGCTCTTTGTTTTTCTTTTTTTATTTTTTTTTGTATGAGATCTATGGTTTAGTTTATTATGAATATAGTTGTAAGCTGTTTGAAGTTGATAATTTGCTAAAAATACTTTTTTGTTTACCCATTCGGGTAAATCATCTTTATCGTGAAGAGCGTCATGAAATTTTTTAGCCATTTTTTCAATATGATCCAATTCTTTACGAATCATTCTTCCTTCGTACATATGTCCATAATCTAAATTTCTTCCTTTCATATATATTTATTCAATATTTTTTTAATGTAAAAAGGTTCTTTAGAAAATAATAAAAAAATCTTGGTTATATATATATTATGCCTAAGACTAATATAAGTTCCAAGAAATTAGAAAGTGTAATAAATGACTACAAAACACGCTTACAAAATGCTAGAACCATGGTTGACCAAGCGAATATTCTTGAAGATATAAGAAACAGTAAAAAAATTTCTGACGAAATAAAAGATGAAATATTTAAAAAATTACAACCCACAATGGATAGTAATATGACTAGATTTATTTCAAATCATACTACGGTTCCTGATTCATTTAGTCTTACAACACAGTTTGGACAAGATCCACCACCTAAAGGAGGTAGAAAACGAAAAACGCGTTCCAATAAGAAATCAACAAAAAAAGGAAAAAAAGCAAAGAAGAACAGAAAAACAAAAAAAAATCGTAGAAAATCGAATCGTCGCCGATAATTTGATTAAAAAGACTAATATTTAAAAGAATAAATATAAATATTTTATTGAATATATTTGTATGCATCACATATTAAATAAAATATGTTTGGAGTCTATTTATTATTTTAAGCCTGAAAATAAATATGAATATGATTTAATTAATTCTGTTAACATGGATATAATTAAACAATATTACAAAGAAAGTATAAAATCCCATAATAACTGTTATACATTGGCTGGGTGTCTTGTAAATAAAGATACAGAATTATCATTAGAATTTTTAGAATTGTTAAAAGATGCACATATTAAAAGAGAATCTAATTCTGTTTTTAATAGTGATTTAATGTCTGTATTAAGCTGTATCAATCAATTAAAAAATTTAGAAAAAATAGTAAAGATTTTTTTAAAAATAAAAAGTATTCGTATTAAAAGAGAACTAAAAAAAACAATTTTAAATGATGATATAATTGAATATTGTATTAATTATGTTAAATAATAAATATTTTAAATAATAAATAGGTTAAAATTTATTATTTAATTTTTAACTGCTAAATATGTACCATAAATTAATCCCATGTAACCAATATTATTATTAAAAAAATCATTAAAAGTATACTTAGGATAGAGTTCTTTGTAGTGTATTTCATATTTATTTCTAGATAATTTATGTATTATATAACCTAACATACACCCAGATACATATCCTGTAAAAGAAAATTTGTATAGTTTTATCCAATTCATTAATGTTTATACAAAAAAAAATCTTTAACTTATTTTTTATATGGTTTATATTTTACACTAATAACTTTACCAAGCATAACCAATTGATTTGAATCCATCACTGCAATTCTTCCCAATCCTTGACAACTTTCAAAAGACTCCAAGTATATTGGTTGTTGAGGAACAAATTCGATTTCAGCGTTTTCTCCTCTTTCTAAAAATGGCGCATTTTCTAGCTTTTCGTTACCAGTCTTTTTTCCCGTTTTCCATATAATTTTGCTCATTTTACATGCTGATTTAGCTGTTCTTACATGGACACATGGACTAAATCCAGGTTTTAATTGTCCTGGATGATCTTGTACAGCTACTTGTGCTATAAAACTTTCAACTGGTTCTAAAATGGCATCTTTTTGCAATGAAATAACATCACCAACCTTCGGCATATTCATTTTATCTAATCCTTTTATGTTCATTCCAACATTATCTCCAGGTTTAGCAGTAGCCCAAGATTTATGATGCATTTCAATACTAAATACTTTTAAATTTTCTAATCCTTTTGGTGCTACCCTAACAACATCGCCAGCTGTGAGAGTTCCCTGTTCGATTCTTCCAGTAATAACATCTCCTACTCCTTTAATTTTATAAACTCCATTGATTGGGATTCGCACTTCTTTATCTGGAAATCTTTTAGGTGGTCTTGCAATTTTTTCAAGAGCATCATACAAAGTAAACCCTTCTACAGTTTCATCTTTAGAAATATTTACTTTCCAACCTTTATACCATGGCATCTTGTCAGTCCTATCTACAAGATTTTCTCCCTTGAATCCAGAATATGGTACAAAAGCAACTTGTTTTGGTTTAAATCCAGCTTGTTGAATCATTTTTGTCATTTCTTCTTTTATCTCGTTATATCTTTTTTCAGACCAATCACATGAATCCATTTTGTTAACTCCTACAATTAATTTCTCAATTCCAAGAAGCCCTAAAAGTTTAGCGTGTTGTCTGGTTTGTCCTTGAATTTCACCAGTACCATGATCTCCTCTTGCAATAGCTGTTTCAAAACCTCCTGACTCTGCAGGAACAAGTAAAAGAGCAATATCAGCACATCCTGCTCCTGTAATCATATTTTTAACATAATCTCTGTGACCAGGTGCATCTACAATAGTATAGTGATAACTATCTGTAAAAAATTCTTTTGTAGTACAATTGATTGTCACACCTCGTTCTCGCTCAGCTTTATCTTTATCCATGTAATAAGCAAAAGCAAAGGAACTTTTACCCTGAGCATCTGCTTCAGATTGTAACTTTTCCATATCTCTTTGTGAAATTCCTCCCAATTTAAAAATTAAATGACCAGTAGTTGTTGACTTTCCAGCATCTACATGACCACATACAACTATAGACAAATGTTCTTTTGCAGAATCAGTCATAATGATAGTTTTATTATAAACATTTAAATCATTTTAAAATATTAATTGATAAAGTAATTAATATTTTATATCAAGTAGTAAAAATATATTAGCAACACGCTTAATTGGAGTAAGCAAGACCACCCATACCACTCATTACACGAAGAACATTGTAGTTGGTAGCGTATACACGAACCTTGGCTGTCTTTGTTCCTTCAACAGTGGCGTTGGAAAGAACTAATTGGAGAGTAGCATTGTCAATTCTTGAGAAGTTGCAGCTTCCAGATGGTTGGTGTTCTTCAGGGCGAAGAGCAAATGAGTATACATTAATACCAGTATCAGGGCTGCGTGTGTGGTGTTGGTAAGGTTGAACAAGGTCAAAGTAAGTTCCTTCGCGTTCAGAGAAACGATCTTGTCCATTAAGTTGTAACTTGGCGGTTACAACAGGGTTTTCACCCCAGCAGTGCATGTCAAGAGAAGTTTCAGAAAGTACAAATGTTCCTGCATCAGAAACACCTGAGTTGGGGTAAGAACTTCCACTTCCAGGTGCAAAGTTAGGAGCAGTGTAAGGTGTTCCATTAGGATTGTTCCACCATGCAGCAGCAGCAACATCAGCAGCTCCTGCTTGATCAAATAATCCTTCTTCGTCAATGAATGCTCCAGTGTTTAATGCAACGGCTTCAGGTCCACCAAATGAGTGAATGGCGTTAGGAAGAGCATCAATAGCATCAGTATAGTTGAAAGGTTGAGCACCAAGTACCTTGTAAAGTGTATGTCCACATTCCAATGATGCACAGTAATCAACATTTTCATCAGGTTGAACAACCCATACTAATTCTTTAACAGGGTGGTTAAAGTTAAGCTTGATCTTGTTTGAAGATGAACCTACAGATTCATCACCAGTGAATTGAAGTTGTTCAATCAAGTATTCATGAGGATTTTGTGCCATTCTGCGGCGTTCATCAGTATCAAGGAATACATAATCAACATATAATGAAGCAGCAACAAGTGATTGGTTGTATGCAGTTGTAACCTTAGCAGATCCAGCTTTGCAGTCAGCATCGTTAAGAGTGTATACAGCCCACAAACATTCGTCAATAGGGCGAATGTCAAGGTTGATCTTAACTTCGTGGTATTGAAGAGCAATCAAAGGAAGAGCTAATCCAGGGTTACGGCAGTACCAGAATTGTAAAGGTACATATAATGTAGTTTCAGGAAGAGCATTGCGTGGTGCACATACTTGACGAGGTGCGTTAGATTCACAAGGTCCATCAACATCGTTGAATGAAGGATCAGTAATAAATGTTAATTGAGTTGTGTTTCCAACCATCTTGTTGTAACCACGGCTTTGTTCAGAAGTTAAAGTAAGTTGGTTCCAGATGTGCATCCAGTCACCATATTGACGATCAATTCTTTGACCACCAATTTCTACTTCGACTTGAGAAATCATTTGTTCTCCAGGGAAATCTAACCAACGAGCATATACAGAGTTAGTTCCGTTGTTGTGCATTTGTTGGTTAATCTCAGGAAGTGTTACTTGTAAGTATGTTCTGTATGCAAGATCACCGTTTCTGCTGATTGTACATGTTACTCTTCTTCCAAAATCTGCTTGACCATTGAATGTTTGTTCAATAGATTCCATAGCAAAGTTTGTATGACGTCTGTAAGACACTTTCCAGAAAGTAATTTGTGGGTTGCCTGTAAGATATACATCTTGGGCACCGTAAGCGACAAGTTGCATTAATCCACCTCCCATGGTTTATAATATTGCTAAAGATTTTTTTTTTTTGAATTAATATGAATTATTACAATAAATTAAAAAAAAAATTTTATTGTGATAATATTTCCTTTATAAATGTAGACAAAAATTTTTCAGAAAAATATTCTTTTTTCCCTTCATGTTTTTTAAATAAAATATAAAGTTCTCCTTTTTTTTTAATTGTCCATCCTCTATTTAAAACATGATACAAAAATGTTGAAATTAACCTATTTCTAATATTATTACTATTATTTAAACTATAACTGCTAGACAAATAAATTTTATTGTTTTGATTTTTTACAATAAAACAATTTCTTTTTTTACAAATTTGCCAATTGTTTTCTAAATATTCATGTAAATAGTTCATTAATTTTATATTTCTCTCATCAATTTCATTAATTTCAGATATAAATTCATTCTTCATTACTTATTATTTTTATTAATTTACAAAAAATATAACTTAGTTTTATTAAAAATTAAATATTAAATATATGTTTATTTTATATTTTAAAAATGCCTTCATTTAAACATAAAACTAATAAAAAAATAGTTTTAGATGAAAAGAGTATAATTACACTAGATAGCAAACATAAGGAAATAGAAAAAGAATTTGATAATGAAAAAAATGAAATACTTCCTAAACTAAGAGCAAAAAAGAAGTTTCTTCAAAATTTGCTAAAAGACTCGACTATTTCTATAGAACAAGATCTAGAAATTAAAGATAATATTAAAGAAATAAACAAAAAAATAACTGATTTTAAAAAGAATAAAAAAAATTATTACTTGGATAATAACAAATATATTTTTGAATATTTTGAAAATAAAAAAGAAGTGTCATTGGACAATAATAAAACTAAACTTTTGAATTCTTTTTTTAAAATTGCTGATAATAATGAAGATACAGAACAAAGTAAAAATAATGATACGATTCAAAAATATCTTTCTAACTTAGATGAAAACTTTATTGACATAAACAAGTATATTTTTGAAACTGACATATGCCAATATTGTAAAAAAGGAGAAATGATTCCAATAGATCATGAGGGTATTATTGTATGTAATCATTGTCATAAGCATATACCTTATTTAGTAGAAAACGAAAAACCTTCTTATAAAGAACCACCAAAAGAAGCTTGTTTTTATGCCTACAAAAGAATCAATCATTTTAGAGAAATATTAGCACAGTTTCAAGCTAAAGAAACAACTCAAATTCCAGAAGAAGTTTTGGAAAATATTAAAAATCAAATCAAGAAGGAACGAATTGAAACAAAACATTTAAATAATAAGAAAGCCAAAGAAATTTTGAAAAAACTGGGTTACAATAAGTATTATGAACATATTCCTTTTATTAAAGATAAATTAGGAATTAAACCACCAGTCATGACACAGGAATTAGAAGATAAATTATGCAACTTGTTTATGGAAATACAAGCACCTTATGCAAAATTTTGTCCAGATGATCGAGTAAATTTTTTAAATTATTACTATACTGTTTATAAATTATGTGAGTTATTAGATAAAACAGAGTTTTTACCTTATTTTCCAATGTTAAAAGATAGAGAAAAAAGAATAGAACAAGATGAAATATGGAAAAAAATATGTCAAGAGCTAAACTGGGAATTTATACCAACTATCTAAAAATTATTTTACTTTATTATTTATTTAATAGTAAAGTAAAATTGTAAATATAGTTTGCGAAAAATATATTATTAAATCAAATAAACAAATTCTTTGTTATCATTTTTTATTTTCTCTTTTTTAATGTAGTTTGAAATTAATGGGCATTTAGAATAAGTAAACTTATATCCGTAATTATCTATTTTTTCTGTTTTTTTTGTTAATTCTTGACTACACTCAACATTAACTAATTTATCGGCGCATTTTTCCTTTACTGCTTCTTTACCATATAACCACCAATCGTTGTTTATTTTTTTCTTAAATTCTTTTACTGTAATATTAATTCTTTTTGCTTGCATTTTGTTTATATCATGTTCCATTTTATCAATAAATCTCATATAACTGTCGATTCTCGATTTTTGGTCTTGTATACCCAAGTACATTTGATGTTGCATTAGTTTACCGTGTGGAAGTATATATCTATTTTTACACGATTGAAAAATAATAAAACCCATACTATATGCTGTTTCTGCAATACAATCAACATTATATTTTTTTAGTTCAGAAACAATTTTCATACCATCATCTACACTACCACCAGGTGTATTTAAAAACAAAACTGTGTTATTTTTGTCAGGTAACATATTAAAGTCATGAATTAGTCTACTTGCAGATTCATGATTCACAGGCCCCTTTAAGACGATTGAATTGTTACTATTTAATAAAATAGTAGGAATTGCTAATCCATAAGAAAAAAGCGTGAATAATAATAATAGAAAAATCATATAGTATATCAATATATAATTTTTAAATGTTAATTTTTTCTAAAGTTTTGTTTTCTGTCCTTACTTTACTACATGTATCTAGTAAAATTATTTTATTGTTTTTATTTAGAGAATGGTCGAACATTGTTTTTTTTACTAGGTGATGGTGGAATAACAGATGGCGTTGTTATATCGCAATCTAAATTGTAGACATTATTTTCTTCATGTATTTTTTGTTGTCGAATAATTGAAAATTTAGTTTTACCTTGTTTGCTACTGGCTAATTTTCCGCAACCTTTTTTTAAAAAAGGTTGTTTTTTTTTTGACTCTGAAAAATGTAGAACACTTTTTTTGTCCATGTATAAAATATTGTTTACAAAAAAAAAATATTAATATAAATTTTCTACTAATTGTTTTGCAAATAAACCATCACTAGGATAATGTAAACCTGCTTTTATACGACAATCATTGCATTTTTCAGCTACAATATCAAGTAGATTTTGCTTTTCAGGATATTTTTTTTTAAGAATTTTTGCTAAATAGTATGCTTGAAAAGCGTGACCTGCCGGGTAAGCAGGTGTATTTGCTGTTACAGATTGTAGAACATCTAATTTTGGTAAAACTTGATTTGGTCTAGCACGATTGATAGAGTATTTAAAAAACAAAATAATACTAATTATTTTTTCATTACCAATAATTTTATTTAAAGAGTCTTTGCTTTCATTGACAATATTTTCAAAAGCTGTACTAACAGTTAAATCAGTTAAATAAAAAAACTGTTCATCTTTTTTACTTCTGTTTATTGTTGCGTTTTTAACAAGTAGTGCTTCTTTTTCGTTATTTGGGTAAATAGGTATTGTAGGAAGAAAAACAATATATCTTTTTTCAGAAACTACCAATAGGATAATGTACAAGATCAAATAAAAAAATAATAGATTCATATAACAATGATTATATTATTTATATATTAATTTTAAAACCCGCCAGGAAATTTGACTAGGTTAGCGCCTATACCAAATCCTGCACCAGATCTTGCACCAACTGCTAAACTTGGTACATATGTATCTAAAATACTAAATGTGGCAGCAGCAGTTAAAGCAATTAAAGCTACTTCATCTAAATTTAATGTTTTCTTGGGAATTGCATAAGCTGCAATTGCAACCATTAAACCTTCTACTAAGTATTTAATGGCTCTTTTAACAAGTTCTGCTAAATCTAAAATACCGTCTGTCATTTATATAAATTAAAAAGAAAAAAATAATAAATTTAAATAAAACATTATTATTAAAAAACATTTAAAAGTTATCTAATAATTAAAGTAATGAGTTTTTCTAAACCTCTAAATGAAGCACCTGTGGGTGTCACTACGAAAAAGAATCTAGATGGTAGTGACAATGTTAATTATATTGATTTATTAGACGAGGATAAACCAATTGCAGAACAGAAATTCGTTTGTTTGTCTTTTGTTTCACCGGAGGAAATTATTAAACAAAAAGAACTGTTTTATTTTGAAAAATTTTTAAGCAAATGGGATTTTACTAAATCCATGGAAAAGTTTACTAAATTTTTGAATTTTCTTTCTTTTAAATACCATTTGAACTTTGATAATTTAACAAATGATTTTAAAGAATTTAGTAAAGAAGAACAATCGTCAATTTGTGAGTCAGCTATTGAGGATGATTACAAAAATTTTTTAGATCAATATGAAGATGAGATAAATGAAGAATTTAATAAAAAACATAATTTTCAGACTAGTATTCGTGGTTTAAAAGTAAGAGGAGTTTTTCCAAATCAAGCCGAAGCTGAACTAAGATGTAAATTATTAAGACAATCTGATCCTAACCATGATGTATATGTAGGACCAGTTGGTATTTGGGTACCATTCCATCCAGATGCTTATAAAACAGGAAGAGTAGAATATATGGAAGAAACATTAAATGAATTAATGAGTGAAAAGAAAAAGAATGAATCTAAAGCAAAAGATGAATTTGATAAGCGTGTAAAAGAAGCTAAGCAAAAGGCAATGGAAGATAACAAAGAAAAAGCACTTGAGTCTGGAAATAAATTAACTCAAACATTAAATAAAGATGGTGAACTAACATCTGTAAGTAATATGAATACTCAAGAATCAACTATTGGTGAAAAAGCAACATTGGAAGAAGTTCAAAACGAACTTTTTAAGGGTGAAAACATATTAGTTGATAATAACAATGATAGAGGGTTATCAAATTTAACTAACTAAATCTTATATTAATTTAATTATTTAAAACTATATACTTTAAATAATTATGACTGACTTAAAAGATAAAATAGATTTACTTTGTAAAGAAAAAACTATTTATGAAAATAAAATTATTGAAATAAAACAAGAAATCAACAATACTTACAAAATGATTTATGAAGATTGTATAAAAAAAAATGGTTCTCATGAGTATGAAAGAGTTATTGAAACAGGTCCTTATCCAAGTTCTTATTTTGTGTGTAAAAAATGTGGATATGAATATTAAAAATATATAAACAAATGTACTTAATTATATAATAGATGATTGCAACAAAAAAATCAATAGTATATTCTATTTTAGGTTGTAATCCGTCATTTACATTTTGGTTTAAAAAACAAGGACAATTAAAAAAAGAATATGAAATAAAAAAAATAAATAAAAATTGCGAAATTTCTGGAAATTGTATTTTTATAAGTAGGTATAATGATAAAGAAAGTCTGAAAGGTATCAATTACGATACATTTAAAACGAAAATTATTTTAAAAACTAAGGATGATATTTATTGTGAAGAATTACATGAACAAATAATTTATTCAAGTCACTATAATAAATATAACAGTGTTGTAAACTATAATTTAAAAAAAAATAATGAAACTATTTCTTATGATAAATTAGATTTATCAATTTTAAAAGATATAAAATAACATAAATAATAAATGTTGTAATTATATATGATTTTTTTTCAAGAAATTATAAAAAATTTGTATATTTTGGTAGTTGATTATATACATAATTTTATTTACAATAAACAAAACACAACAGTAAGTATTTTAGATACAAAAGAAATAAGAACTATTGGAGAAAAAAAAATGAACATTTCATATTTTAAAAATAAAATGGATGCAATTAGAAATTATTACAATAAAGAGGTTACTTCATCAAGTATTTTTGAAACAAATGTACCTTATAGTAAAAATGTTTTAAAATTATTAAGTAATAATTATACACAACCTGTATTATTTACAAATCCTACTATTTCAGTAGAAAAGTTTGATCTTTTTGATACAGTTCAAATTAACGATAACAATATTATTACAACAGTTAAAAAAAATGAAAAAAAGGAAACAACAACTATTTTTAATCAAAAAGTATTAAGTAAGTATTTTACAAACTTGAATAATATATTTAAACATGAAAAATTATATTATGATTATTTTGATACAGCAATTAACTATACATGTGGTATTCATAATGAAATGAATTCTACAATTAATTTTCAATTAGAAGGAGAAAAAGAATGGCTTTTAATCGATCCTTTGTATTCTGATTATTTAGTACCTTTTACAGTAAATAAAGATAAGAATGTTTTTCTTTCTTTAACAAATGGATGGAATAAATTACCTAATAAAATTTGTGCTCCGCATATAAAAGTTATTGTAAAACCTGGACAATTATTATTTGTTCCTTCTTGGTGGTGGCATCAACCAACTTCATTAACAAGATCGAGACATTTATCGATTCGTACTGTTCATAATACAACATTTAATCACAAACTATTTATGCCAGAAATTATTTATAAATTTGCATTTTTGCTGCCTTATTTTTATAAAAATGAAAAGCAAACAAATAATATGGATTTAAATAGTGGAATGAATATTATAAACTATTATAAAAATGAAGAAATAAATTTATCTCCTTTATAAATATATGGAAAAAGATGATTTCTTTTTAGATTTAGTACTTTATGTATCAATTGTTTTAAAACTAGCATGGTTATTTTTATTATTAGTAGATTTATTAAATTTAAACAAAAATTTTATATTTTTTGATAAAAATATAGTTAAAAAAACAGAAAACTATGTCCATTTATTGTTTTCTATAGTAACTGCTATTTTGTTAATTTATTTGTATAATCACCTTGGTCCAGAAAAAGTAATTGTTTTCGGAAAAACAAAGCGCCTATTATTTATTTATGGAATATTAATTTTTATATCCTCAAGTAATAAGTTTATCAGAATTTTATTATAATATCTTTATTTAAATAAATAATATTTATTCAAAATTATAGTTAAAAAAATAATTTCACTTATACTAATGAAATTATTTTTATTTATTTGTTTATTATCTTTTGGGTCATCAGTTTCATTTTTACCAAATATAAAACAAAAAGCAAGCTATTTACCAAAGTTAGTTAGATTACAAAATGTTCCACCCACAATTTTATTTAGTACTTTAGGACCTATATTACAAACCCATCGGTTCGATTCCATTTTATCGATTGATGTTCAAAAATCAATATTTATTAGTTGTTTTTTTGCAATGGCTTCTTGTGTAATAAATGATTGTTTTGATTACAAAATTGATAGAATAAATAGACCGGATCGAATAATTGCTAGTAATAAAGTTTCGATTAAAGAAGGTTTTTTTATTTCATTTTTGTTATTTACGATTCCTTTATTAGTCAGTCATTATTTTAGATATAATTATATTACTGATTTTATTACTTGGTTTAGTTTTCAAAATTTAATAATATATACTCCCATTTTTAAAAAAATACCAGTTGTAAAAAATATAGTTTGTTCTCATATAATATCTTCCTCTATTCTTTATAGTGGTATTAGTGCAAGTAATTTTATTTTATCCAATAATCATATACTTGATCCTAATAAAAATAAACTATTTCAAATTTGGAATCTATGTGATCCAGCGTTGCAACATTTGTATATTGGTTTATTTTTTGTAGTAATGATAAGAGAAATAAACTTTGATATAGATGATATGTATGGAGATAAAAGCAGCAATATCAATACAATACCATTATTAATTGGTATAAAAAAAACAAAGTGGCTTTGTTCCTTTTTTTATTGGATTGCTTATAGTGAATTACTATTTTCAGCTATTATTTATTTAAATAGGATTATCCCAGTTATTTAAATCATCATCTGGTAACTGTATAGAACTTTCAAAACTTGTTGGTATATTTTTTTCTTTAATTTGTTCCTCTAATTCATTATGTTTTTTCAATGCATTAAACAATTTATCTCTATTATAAAGTATTAAATCACGATCTTTAATATAATTTTTATTACGACTTTTAGAATCCATAATAGTTTCAAATTCAGTTGTTAATGATTGTTTTGTTTCTATTATAGTTAAATATTCTTCTTCCATTTTAATTTTTACATTATCATTCCACTCTTTTAGTTTTTTGTTCACATCTTGATATTCCCATAATTTTTCATTTGTATAAGGACCTAAAATATCCATTCTGTATTCTATTTTATTGTGTAAATCAGCATATTTCTCACGCAAATTATTGATTTTTTCTTTCGACTCATCGAATTTGTAATACTTTGAAACAGACAATATAAGACTTATATATGTTGAAATAGCAATTCCAGATACAGAAACACCTGTTTCAGGAGTATAAAAATATTCCTTGGTTGATTGTAAAAAACCAGATAAAGTAGACAAAATAATAACAGATATTTGAATATAGTTAATTTTTTTAGTAAGAGATGCATACTTTATATCTAGTAATCTTTTGTTTGATTTGCACTCTTTCAAAATATATAAATTATTATTTATATAAGAGTCTAGTTCATTTTTAAAAATAATAAATTCTTTTGATTTTCTATAATCATTTGCAGAAGAATCAATAGAAACAATATTTTCTTTTACAATTGTATTTTGATTTGGAATGAAATCATTACTAGTTTGTTCTTTTATACTAAACATTATTTGATTACTAGATAAATCTAGGTTCTCTTGAAGTATATTTGAACTATCAATATTGTTATTATCAATTGACATATATATAATAACAATACAAAAAAAATAATTTACCATTTACTTTTTCTTACACTAATTTTTGGACCACTATTTTTCTTTTGCATATTATTTGGATCATATAATTCATCTTCATCATCACTGTTTAGATCTTTTGATATTTCCCAAAATTCTTTTGATCCTAGTTTGAAGTTTGTATGACTTTGTGCTTTATACCAAAAAATTTGATCTTGCAATTTGTTTGATTTGGAATTATTATTAATTACTAAGCACTCAAAATTTTCTGTACACTGATCCATTACTTGACAAAATGACTCAAAAGTAGGAAACATACCTGCATAATTTTCGTAAATTCTTTTACGATTTGCTATATAAGGTTCTCTCAAAATAAAAACATAATCAATGTTAGTTCTTAAATTTGGTGGAATACCTAATGGATATTGCATAGTAATTACTAGCATTATTTTCCAATGTCTACCATTCATAAATAATAATCTCATTAACTTATCTTTTGTCCATTTGTTATCATATAAACAATCATCTAGTATTACAAATGCCCTTGGGTCTATATTACTTCGTTTATATGCTTCCATTTCCTTTTTAATTTGTTTTAATACAGTTTTTTGTCGTTTTAATATATTTTCTATAATTGCTGTGTTATACTCATCATGAATAAATAATTTTGGCACATGAGCAGAAAAAAACCCATTTCCGGCTTCTGTACCTGAAATTACAGTTCCAATAGGAATGTCTTGATGATAATACAATAAATCTCTTACTAAATAACTTTTACCTGTATCTCTTCTTCCGATTAATACAATTACAGGACCTTTATTTTCATCAGGCTTGAAACTAATATTTTTCATATCAAATTTTTTTAAATCAAGAGTCATTTATGTTAAATCAGGAAAAAAATATATATTAATATACGAATAATTAGTTTAAATATATTTTTTTTTTACATACATCATAATAAATGAATTTTTCAATAAACTATAAAAAAAATAAAAATGAAAATTTATTTAAAACTTTAGAAAATTCAGTATTAGGATTAAAAAATTTGCAAAACTACATTCCAATTTATAAATTGTTTTTCTCTCTAAATTCAGGAAATTATAATAAAATAAATCTGAATCAATATTATTCTATTGAATCAATAGAATCAATTTTATCAAAGAATCAATTATTTGTTGAATTGAGAGATATATCCAATCAAATATGCAGAAAAGAAACATTTTGTAAATTTTCACCTTTATTAAATCCTCTTCGATATATAACGGGTAAATATGAAATGGAAAAAGATAATTTATTTCAATTACCCGATTTAGAAGAAAATAGTATTGCTAAATTAAATGATTTTAATAATACTTCTTATGTAGATGGATTTTTTACTTATTTATCTAGTCAGTTATTACATACATTTGGTATATTGAATTGTATTGATTACTATGGTTCTTTTTTAGGTAACCAAGATAATTTTTTGTTTAATATTATTGATGATATAGATTATTTGAACGAAAATGATTGGTTTCATAAATACAATGAAGTTTTATTTGAAATTGAGGAAGATGAATACAATAATATTTTTAATATAGATTCACGAAATAACAAGAAAAAAATATGTATTAATGAAAAGATTGAACTGGTTGATTACGAGCATATTGAAAATAATGTGAATGATTTATCTTTTGCTATTGTTGATTTAAGTAATGCAATTATTTATAATTCTGGAATTTCAAGAACCTCTTCTTTAAGTTCGACTTCTTCTTGTAGTTCGCAATCATCAAATACATCTAATGAAGAAGAGGAAAGTGACATTGAGGAAGATATTGATGAAGATATTGATGAAGAAGAAAATGATGAAGAAAGTGAATCATCAATTATGGATTCTCATGGTGATGAAGAATCTTTTTTAAAAATAAAGGACTTTCCAATAGAATTGATTTGTTTAGAAAAATGTGAAAAAACATTAGATTATTTGTTAGAAAACGATTTATTAGATGAAGATGGATGGAAATCATGTTTATTTCAAGTAATTATTTCATTATGTTTATATCAAAAAGTTTTCTCTTTTACTCATAACGACTTGCATACAAATAACATTATGTACATTGAAACTCAAAAACAGTATTTGTATTATTGTTTTGAAGGTAAACACTATAAAGTACCGACTTTTGGGAAAATATTTAAAATAATAGACTTTGGAAGAAGTATTTATAAATATAAAGGAAAACAATTATGCAGTGATGCATTTCATTCAAAAGGTGATGCAGCTACACAATATAATTTTGAACCATTTTTTAATGAAAATAAACCAAGATTAGAACCTAATTTTAGCTTTGATTTGTGTCGACTTGCATGTTGTTTATATGATTATTTTATTGAAGATGTTGAAGAAGCAGAAACAGTAATAAAAAATAACAAAATAGCAAAATTAGTTAATAAATGGTTAATTGATGATAAAGAGCGAAATATATTGTACAAAAATAATGGAGAAGAAAGATACCCTGAATTTAAATTGTACAAAATGATTGCAAGAACAATTCACAATGCTATTCCACGAGAAGAAATAAATAACGAGTTATTTGAAGGTTATTTAATAAGTAAGAAAAAAATTAACAAAAAAGCAGTCATTATGAATATTGATAAAATAGATTCTTGTATTTCAGAAAAGTAAACATAAATTAGTAATTATTTATTAATTTATGTTAATATGTGATTTATTAATGTTCCACTAGTATATCCCCCGGCATTTTTTTCTATTTTGTTTCTATTTTTATAGACTTCGTCTTCATATTTGTTTATTTTTTCTGAAGAAATTAAAGCTAGCAAATATTCATACAATGGTTTATTAGGTTTTTTATCAAAATAACCAATGGTACCATTTTGTTTTAAATAAAGTAGATTATCACACCAGTTGTCTAAACCATCAAAAATATGTGTAACATAGATAATACAGCAATTGTTTTTTTCAGATTCTTTTTTAAGATAATTCATAAAACGATCTTTAATTACTATATCTAAATTTACTGTTATTTCATCTAGTAAACAAATATCAAAAGGTTTTATTAAATTCAAATACAATTGTACTCTTTTTCTTTGTCCTTCGCTTATACAATTTAATTTCCATTCTGTATTTATGTTTAAAACATCAATTAATTCTTTGTTTCTTTCCGGATATGTTTCTTTTAATTTAACCATCATATCATTTACTTTTAATCCAGATTGCAAAGGTAAAGAATAACCTGCAAAAGCTACAGAAGTCATTCCCCAATTATTATCTAAAAAGGCAATATTATTATTTAATGTTGTATCTCTAAATGGATCTTTATTTAATACACGAATAGAATCATATTCACATAAAGTTTTTCCGCCAATTAGTTTTAATAAAGTCGATTTACCACATCCATTTAATCCAACAACAATATATTTTTTTCCTTTTTCGAAATGTAAGTCTAAATTATGAAATATTTTTTTATTTTCGTAGCCAAAAGATAGATTTTTTACAACTATATAATTTTCATTTGACATATTTGTAATAATTTAATTGCCTTTAAATTAAAAACTTGGATTATCAACAAATGCCATTGTATTTTTGTTACCGCCGTTCATTGATTCATTTGCAAATTGTGAATACAAGTATATGCCAGATACGCTAGCTATATATACGATTAGTGTTTCTTTTAATAAACCTTTCAATGGTTTTTTATCATCTTCGGGTAAAAATTTCATTTCAATAAATTTAAATAGAAAAAATATAATTGAAATGGCTAAAGCGTAAATAAATATTTCTTGCATTTACATTAACTAAAAATAAAGTTAATGTAAATTTTACGAATTAAGTTAATACCTCTATTTCATCTAATAATAAAGGAGCTTCATTTATTTTTTTTGGTTTGTCTAAATCATGAACATCTAATTCACCCAAGTTTATTTTATCTCCAATAACCAATTTACTTTCTTCTTCTTCTTCTTCTTCTTCTTCTTGTTTTCTAGTTTCATGTCTTTCTTTACTTATTTGATCTAATCTTTCGTCTGTCTTTGGAGCAGAAATTTCTTCTATAATATTATCAATACCTATATGTTCATCTGTATTTTTAAATGAAATGTTTTCTTTAATTTCATTGTTTTTTTTTTCTAAATCAACTTCTTCTTCTTCTTGTTGAGCAGGTTCTTGTATAGGTTCAGTAGAAATAATTTCTTCTTTTTCTTCAACTTGTACATCATCTTCAATAGTTTCATCTAAGTAAACTTTTAATATTTCTTCTATAGGAATATTTTCTCTAATAGAATCTAGTATTTGTTCTTTTACTATTACTTCTAATTCTCTGTTATGTTTTTGCGTTTGAAGAGGACTAATTTCTTTTTCAAACAAATAGATGTTTGTATAAATTTTTCTAGCACAATTAATGTAAACTTTGTGAATAAATTCGTTTAATCTAGGTATATTTATATCTATTTTTTTTTGCTCATTTCCTACTTTCATACAACTTAAACTTTTTAGTTGTATAATGTGAACACAACTGATTAAGTCATTTAAATAACCACAATTACTTTTTTCAATAATTCTTTTTGATTCTGTATCAATTATATTTTCATTCCATTTTGGTATTCTAGCTAAAAAATTTTGAAAAGTCATTAAATATTTTTCTTCTTCACCGTTTTTTATACACAAGTCATTTGATTCATTAAAAATAGATCTGAAACCCTCGATCACTAATGGTGTTAAAATATTAATTAATCTTGAACACCATTCATTTCGAGACTCGTTTAGACTACTAATAGAATAATCGTCCATTTACATAAAAGATATATTTTCTAAATTGAAATCTGAACGTATTAATAAAAAATTTAAAATACAGCTCATTAATATTTTTTCATTTCTAAATTCTTTTTTTATTTTTTGAATAAAAATTAAATATTCATTTTTTTTTTCTTCGTCAATTTCTAAATCATTGATATAGTTTATTAGATCAAGACCACTATATCCTTTTTCATAAAGAGCGTCGCTCATCTCAAAAATATTCTTTTTTTTTAGTTTTTCTAGATCTGTTTTAAATTTGAGTTTTTTTTGTTTATTTGATTTTCTAATATTATATACATTTTCTAAATGATATTCATACAAATTTGTTAATTTATTATCAATAATTGGTTCAGGTATAAATATTTCACAAAATCTAGACAATATTGGTTTTAATAATTTATATTTATCGTCTACAATAATAAAAAATCTAGTTGATTTACTAAATAACTCAATACATCGTCTTAAAGCAGATTGTGCATCAATAGTTAACTTATCAGCGTTTAATAATATTATACTTTTAAAAATTTTACCATCTTGTAGATGAATATTTGTTTTTGCGAAAAATTTAAGTTCTTCTCTTATGAATTTTATACCTTTTCCATGTGCACAGTTTACAATCATAACATATTTATTCATATATTCTTTTTCATCATGATATATCTTTTCTAAAAAATCGTATAATAGATGTTTTTTTCCAACACCATTTGTTCCGTGAAATATGATATTTGGTATTTTTTTTGATTCAATAAAAGAATCTAATTTTTCAATAATTTTTTTATGTATGGCTAAAGACATTAATAATTAAATATTAATTTCTATTTAATTATTAATTTTAATATTATATTTTTATATGAATAATAGCAATTTACTGGTTACTATATACATCCCTGAAGAAATTATAAATTATATTTTAACATTTATAATTGATACATGTCAGAAATGTAAAAAAACATATCATAAAGATTATTTAATTAATAAATGTAGAATATTTGAATATCGAACTGTGTTTGATGATTATTTTTCTAATGAAAAAGAAGTTTTTTATTTTCGTTGTATTTGTAAGCCTTGTATTCGAACATTTAAAGAAAATTACATAATTAATATAAATAATAATACTTATAAGTGGGTAAAAAATTCACTTTCTCCACGCTCTCTTTCTTGTAATGAACCAACATTTCATTTTTAATAAATTAATCTAATTTTTTAATTGTAGTGTTTTATGTAATGGTACAGGACATTTTAAATAACTACATGTAATACCAATTAATGTTCCTATCAACATGCCCGAATTAAATATTGAATTGGATTTTGCAGTAAATTGGTTTTTTTTCATTGTACTATTTTCATCATAAATATTTTTTAAATATTTGTATATTAAACCACTCGTAAGCGCAGATGCAGATATAAGTAATGTGTTGTTAATTATTTTTTTAAACATACTATAATTTATTATGATAGTATGTTTTTAAATATTTAAAATATTAATATTCATTAATTATCTTTTATTTATAATTATTATCAATCGTATAATTCATTTTTCTTCTTTTATACATATTAATAACTATTTAAACTCTGGGTATATGGATTTTCTTTAAATGCAGTTAGTATATCTGGATTTATTCTATCACAAGGCATACAGTTATCATAATATTGTGGCACATTGATTTTTCCATGTGTTTCCATAGTAGGTATTGCTGAATTGGTACCACCATTTCTAATAGGTTCTCTTGTATTTACAATATCTTGTTCTAGTTTATCTATTTGAACATGTGTTTCAGAATTATGTAATGACATTCCTCCTTGGTGTGGTCTATTTTTATATGTTTTGTTAACATTGTTTCGTTGATTATAAGCTGCATTATAAACTGCTGCTCCTGTATTATTTCCACCATCACCGTAATAAGTTACATTTGTTGTATCTCTTTCTTGTTCTACTGCTTGCTGTTCAGATACTAAGTATCCACCTTCACTTTGTCCTTCAACATTTAAATGATTGATTCCAACTTTTCCTTCAGTCGTTTCTCTAATAGTTGTTGGTGCTCTATCAGCTGGATTGAAAGTAGGTGGTGCTTCTACTCCAACTTGTACATTTCCAGTAGGATTTGGATTTCCAATTACATTTTCTTTTCTTGTTGGTCTTAATACATCTAATATTGGGGCAATAGTTGCTTTTATAATACCATTAATACCATTAAAATCACTGTAGTTTGTAGTACTTCTATTGTTAGGTAGCAACTTGTATCCGTCTGATCCATAATCACCAGTAGTTGGAGCTGATTTAAATTTGGGATTTAAAATAGGTTTTGTCTTAGAAGGATTCCTTTTTGATTGTTCATATTCTCCTGGAATATATAATTTTGTTCCTTCTGGATTAGAATCGGCACCATAATATTCAACTGTGGTAGATTGTCTATTTACTGGTTTATTGATAGAAACGGATCTTGCTGTTTGTGCTTTTTCCATTCCAGTTGTAGTAAACCATCTGTCGGGAGTATTTAAGTAGTATGTATCTGGAAGATATTTTTCTACTTTTCCTTGTGTTTGAACAGAAGCAGGTTCATTAATAAAATAATGTGCAGGTCCTTCATGATTTTGCAAACCAAATGTTAGTTTTGGATTTGTTTTAACACGAAGTTCATCAACATTTCTTCCTACCCATTTTTCTCTTGCAGCCATACCTGAATTAAATCCCAATTGTCCTTCTGTATTATAACCTGCATCTAAACCAGGACCAACTTTTTGTTCATCCCACATTTTTACATTAGACATTTTCTGTCCTGGATTAACTCTTGATTGATAGAAATCATTGTTATTAGGTACTCCATTGGCATGTCTCATTTCTTTTTGTGGAGCAAATAAAGGTGCTTGTTCTTGTTTTTTTATAAATTGACTTCCGTTTCCATTCATATTGTCCAATACTGTCTCTGAAACATTTGGATTTTGCGTGGAACCTCTAATTTTACCACCAAAAAATGGTGCCATATTATTATGTTTGAAATTATCTTTACTAATCGGTTCTCCTGTAAGTCCAACTATTTCGTTTGTTTTTGACATGTTATTAAATTGATCGGGACCATTTTTATATTCTTCATATATTTTTGGATTGAAATATCTATCTGTAACAGTATTTGGATCACGATATTTGTTAGGATTAGTATTTTTAACAGGAGCATGTTTTGGATAGTTTATAGGGGCTTGTTGACTCGTTTGTTGATTATTTTTCATATTCACATATGGTTCTTTTTTTTGTTCTTGATTTGATGCTATATATAATCCTCCTAATGCAATAATAGGAACTGCTAACTCCATTATATATATGTTATATATTTTTTATAAATTATATAACATATTATTTTTCAATTATACCACATGTTTTAGTTTTTGTACAATTATTAACATTAATATTATTTCCAAAACCAGAAAAAGCATTTGATGTTAAAATGTCTTGAGAATTAGGACTAATACAAGGGGCCTGTGCAACAAAATAATCTTTTTCTAAAATCCTTGTATTTAAATTATTTTGAAAAGGTATACATGTATTTTCTTGGGGATTTAATGGAAGAATATACCAATTTACTTGTTCTAAATCTCTGTACCACCAAGCAGGATTAGTTACTCTTGATTGATCGGTAATAGGTTTACAATTTGGGTATTTAATAGGCTGAGAATCTGTTTTTTTTGAATTGTAAGTAGTACAATCTCTATCTAAACTTCTAGAAAGTCCCATTAAATCACTTTCTAAATTTATAGTATTACTAGTTAAGTTAGCTCCCCATTGTTCCATACGAATATGAGGATCTTCCATAAAGCAAGGCTCATTTCCCCATCCTGGCTTGTTTAATATATATCTTCCTGGACCAGTAGATTCTTGTAATTGTTTTTTTATTCTGCATGGATCATCATGAAATCTTGTAAATGACATATTATTATATGCAAATAATTTAATTTATTAATAATTAATAAATACCTGGTATTAATTTTTTAGTTTTACTACACCAATCTAGATAATTGTCATATTTTTTTAAACTTTTTTCTTTTTCTGGTATTCCTACTAATATTGTTGCTAAATATAACCACAATAGAGGAACATAACTTAATATTTTATTATAACCTGATGTAATAATTAATGCAAACCATATTAAAAATTCACCACTATAGTTTGGATTTTGAACTATACTGTAAAATCCCTCAGTTATTAATTTACCTTTTTGATATTTTAATGTATAATATTTTTGTGCATCTGAACCATGATGAAAAAACATACCAATTGTATAAAATATAACACTAATCAAAGTTTCTGTTTTTGTAATTTCTGATAAATTAGTAGCTGTTATATATGGAAACAGGAAATAAACACTAATTGACAAAAAATTAATTAGTGAATTAAGTAATCCGTTTATATGTTGATCATTTAAATAAAAATTTTTGTCATAAAATAAATTTGATTTTAATACCCACAAAATACCATAAGAACCGAAATAACCATTCATGAGGTACATTCGATAGCTATAATTTTGATAATATAATGTTAGGGCTAATGTTATAAAAGGCCAGCTAAATTTGTGTATTTCTAAAATTTTTCCCAAAGAAAATTTACCATATGGTATAGCTCTTTTTTCTCTAAACATATAAAATAGTTATTAAGTTTATATTTAAATATTTTTTTTTTATTTTAAGAAATGAAAATACTGTAGTCAAGTTTTTATTTAAAAAAAAAAAGTTAATTAAGTACAATGGATTTATCCCAAAAAAAAAATAAAATATGTTTAACTATGATTGTAAAAAATGAAACTCATGTTTTGCAAAAATGTTTTGATTCATTGTATTCATTTATTGATTACTTTATTATTTGCGATACGGGATCAAGTGATGGCACACAACAATTTATAAAA